>Ga0207688_10000311_pt1 | contig 22428 bp, 19 predicted proteins | sample KBSMiscanthusM4_FD_184296 | JGI IMG/M metagenome (GOLD analysis project Ga0207688, IMG submission 184296) | Miscanthus rhizosphere microbial communities from Kellogg Biological Station, Michigan, USA - M4 (SPAdes) (version 2) | ecosystem: Host-associated > Plants > Roots > Rhizosphere ...
CGCGGACGGCACGCGCGAGGTCAACGCCTGGGTGGTGATCCGCCCGGACGACACGGTTGTGATCCGCGTTGCGCGCTCCGAGATGGGTCAGGGCACCCTCACCGGCCTCGCCCAGTTGGTCGCCGAAGAGCTTGAATGCGACTGGTCGAAAGTTACGACCGAATATCCAACGCCCGGCCAGAGCGTGGCGCGCAAGCGCGTGTGGGGTGACTTCTCCACCGGCGGCAGCCGCGGCATCCGCATGTCGCACGAATACGTCCGGCAGGGCGGCGCGGCCGCGCGTGAGATGCTCAAGCAGGCCGCGGCCAACGAGTGGAAGGTCCCGGTGTCGGAAGTGACCGCCGCGAACAGCGTGATCACGCACACGCCGTCCAGCCGCACCACGACTTACGGTAAAGTGGCCGAAGCCGCCGCCAAGCTCGAACCGCCAAAGGACATCAAGCTCAAGGATCCGAAGGACTGGAAGGTCGCGGGCAAGCCTCTCAAGCGTCTCGACACCCTGGACAAGCTCACGGGCAAGCAGGTCTACGGCGCCGACCTCAAACTACCCGGGATGCTCACGGCGGCGATCAAGGACTGCCCGGTGCAGGGCGGCAAGATCAAGAGCTTCGACGCCGCCAAGATCGCGAACATGCCCGGCGTGAAGAAGGTGGTGCAGGTCGGCGATTCCGGTGTCGCGGTCGTGGCGGATACCTGGTGGCAGGCTAAGACCGCGCTCGACGCGCTTCCGGTCGTCTGGGATGAGGGCGAGAACGCCAAGGTGTCGAGCGCGAGCATTGCGGAGTGGCTCAAGGCCGGCCTCGACGCACCCGACGCGTTTGTCGGCAACCAGAACGGCAATGCCAAGGACGCAATCGCAAAAGCGGCGAAGAAGGTCGAGGCCGTCTACGCCTATCCCTACCAGAACCACGCCCCGATGGAGCCGATGAACGCCACCGCGCTCTACACGCCGGAGCGATGTCAGGTGTGGGGCCCGACCCAGAACGGCGAAGCCGCCTTCGGCGCCACCCTGGCGGCGTCCGGCCTCCCCGCCGACAAGTGCGAGGTCTACAAGCTCCACCTCGGCGGCGGGTTCGGCCGGCGCGGCGCTTTCCACGACTACACCACCCAGGCCGTCCTCATCGCCAAGCAGATGCCGGGGACACCGGTGAAGCTGTTGTGGTCGCGCGAGGAGGACATGACCCACGGGCGCTATCACCCGGTCATGCAGTGCAAGCTCACCGGCGGCTTCGATGCCAACAACGAACTGACCGGGTTGCACATGCGGCTGTCGGGCCAGTCGATCCTGGCGAGCGTCTTCCCGCAGAACCTCGACAACGGCAAGGATCCCCTGACCTTCCAGGGTCTCCTTCCCGGCAATGGCGAGCACTCGTTCGGCTACTCGGTGCCGCACCTGCTGATCGACCATGCCATGCGCAACCCGCACATCCTGCCGGGCTTCTGGCGGGGCGTGAACATCAACCAGAACGCCATCTTCATCGAATGCTTCATGGACGAACTCGCGCAAGCGGTCGGACAGGATGAGCTCGAATTCCGGCGCAAGCTGATGAGCAAGTATCCGAGAAACCTGGCCGCGCTCAATGCCGTGGCCGAGCGGATCGGCTGGGGCAAGCCCGCGCCGCAGGGCGTCTATCGCGGCCTTGCCCAGATGAAGGCGTTCGGCAGTTACGTCGCGGCGGCCGCGGAGGTCTCGGTCTCCGGCGGCAACAAGATCAAGGTCCACCGGATCGTCGGCGCGACCGATCCGGGCTATGCCGTCAATCCCGCCCAGATCGACCGGCAAGTCGCCGGCTCGTTCGTCTACGGGCTGTCGGCATTGTTCTACGGCGAGTGCACCGTCAAGGACGGCCGCATCGAGCAGACCAACTTCGACACCTACAACTCGATGCGCATCGCCGAAATGCCGGTGGTCGAATCGATCGTCATGCCGGCTGGCGGCAGCGAGCCGTGGGGTGGCGTGGGCGAGCCCACGATCTGTGTGGCCGCGCCCGCCGTACTCAATGCGTTCTCCAAGGCGACGGGCCAGCGCGTCCGCTCGTTCCCGTTGAAGAACCACAACATCCAGATGTCCTGAGGCCCGATAGCCTCAGATAACAGAGCGTGGCGGCGGCCTAGCGGCCGCCGCTTTCATTTGTGGAATCAGGGCGACGCAGGGGCCGGTGCGAAAGTCGCGGGTTTTGCTCCCGTGCGGGCTACTTTTTGCCCGGATTGTCGTCTTAAACCTCGCGCGAGGGATTTTAAGCCGGTTTGGAGGCGCGGCAGGTTTTCAGGTTGGGGGGGATTTGTGACGCGGCTGACCGTTAACGGGCAGGCCCACGATATTGACGTGGATTCCGACACGCCCCTGCTTTGGGCGCTGCGGGACACGCTGGGGCTGATGGGTACAAAATTCGGGTGCGGCATCGCGCAATGCGGCGCCTGCACGGTGCATGTCGACGGCCAGCCGGTGCGCGCCTGCGCATTGCCGGTTGGCGCGGTCGGGGACAAGCACATCACCACCATCGAAGGCCTCGGGTCCGACGATGCCCTGCACCCCGTGCAGAGGGCGTGGGTCGAGCTCGACGTTCCGCAATGCGGCTATTGCCAGAGCGGAATGATCATGGCGGTGGCTGCCCTGCTCCAGGACAATCCCAGCCCGACCGACGCCGACATCAATGCCGCCATCACCAACATTTGCCGTTGCGGCAGCTATCAGCGCATCCGTGCCGCGATCCACGCCGCCGCCAGCCAGCGCGTGAGCGGGATAAAGACGCCATGAGCCGCGCCCCGCGCATGAATCGCCGCGCATTTCTCGCCAGCGCGGCAGCCGCCGGCGGCGCGCTGGCCCTCGGCTTCGACATACCGCTCGGTCCCAGGACCATTCGCGCATCCGAATCAGCCAGCGAAATCACGGTTTGGATCGTGATCGAACCCGACGATACCGTGATCATTCGTGTCGCCAAGTCGGAGATGGGTCAGGGCAGCTTTACCGCGCTGCCGATGCTGGTCGCCGAAGAGCTGGAATGCGACTGGAACAAGGTGAAGGCTGAATTCGCCTCGCCGCACGAGAACCGCAAGCGCAACCGGGCCTGGGGCAACATGTCGACCGGCGCCAGCCGCTCCATCACGGCGTCGCAGAACGACTTGCGGCGCGCGGGCGCCACCGCGCGCGAGTTGCTCATTGCGGCCGCCGCCGCCGCGTGGAACGTGCCCGCCAAGGAATGCATCGCCGCCAACAGCGTCATCACCCATGGTCCGAGCGGACGCACCACGACCTTCGGCAGTGTCGCCGCGGAGGCCGCCGACATGGCGCCGCCCGCACAGATCCGGTTGAAGGATCCGAAGGACTGGAAGCTGATCGGTACCCGGCAGCGACGCCTGGACGTACCGGACAAGGTCACGGGCAAGCCGATCTACGCCATCGACGTTCACTTGCCCGGCATGCTGTACGCCGCGATCGTGCAATGCCCGGTCTTCAGGGGCACGCTGCGGTCCGTCGACGAGGCGGAGCTTGCCGGCATGAAAGGCATCCGCCGCGTGGTGAAGCTGCCGGACGCGGTGGCGGTGGTGGCCGACAGCTGGTGGCGCGCGAAAAAAGCGGCGGAGGCGCTGTCCGTGACCTGGGACTTCGCCGGCCATGCCGGCGTTTCCAGCGACACGATTCGCGAGCAGTTGCATGCGGGCCTGAGCGCGGGGGATGCACGCGTCGGCCGCAACGATGGCGACGTCGACCGCGCCCTTGGTCAAGCGGTCAAGCGGATCGAAGCGGACTACGAGGTGCCCTTCCTCGGCCACGCCACCATGGAGCCGCAAAACTGCACGGCGCACGTGACGCCCGACCGGGTCGAAATCTGGGCGCCTACGCAGGACGGAGAAACGGCCCTTGCCATCGCCGCGGACGCCGCCGGCGTGTCGGCCGACAAGGTCGTCGTCAACAAGATGATGCTGGGCTGCGGCTTCGGCCGGCGCGGGATCTTCCAGGATTTCGTGCGGCAGGCGGTCCTGATCGCGAAAGAGGTCAGCGAGCCGGTGAAGCTCGTCTGGACCCGCGAGGAGGACACGCGCCACGGCTTCTATCGGCCGGTGGCGAGCGCCAGGATGACCGCCGGTCTCGATGCCGATGGCATCCCGATCGCGTGGAAAATCCGCACGTCCGGCCAGTCCATCATCGCCGCGGTCTCTCCCCGCGTCATGCAGTTCGGGGTCGATCGCAACTTTCTCCAGGGCCTGCTGGAAGACATGCCCTACCACGTGCCGAACTATCGCGTGGATTTCGCCATGCGCAATACGCATGTGCCCGTCGGCGTCTGGCGCAGTGTCAACCACTCGCAGAACGCGTTCTTCAAGGAAAGTTTCGTCGACGAGATGGCTTATGCCGCGGGAGCCGACCCCTATCTGTTCAGGCGCACGCTGCTGGCACAAAAACCAAAGGAGCTCGCGGTGCTCGACGCCGCCGCCGCGCGTGCCGAGTGGGGCTCATCCTTGCCCCCGGGCGTGTTTCGCGGCATTGCGCTCCACGATTCGCAAAGCAGCATCTGTGCCCAGGTCGTCGAGGCCTCGGTCGACGAGGATGGCGAGGTGCGCGTGCACCGGGTGATATCGGCGATCGACGCCGGCCACGTGGTCAATCCGCTCAGCGTCGAAATGCAGACCGAAAGCGCCATCGTGTTTGGCCTGACGGCTACGCTGTACGGCGAGATCACCATCAAGCACGGGCAGGTCGAACAGTCGAACTTCCACGACTATCCGATGCTGCGCCTGGCCGACATGCCGCGGGTGGAGACGGTCATCGTGCCAAGCGAGGGTTTCTGGGGCGGCGCCGGCGAAACGCCGGTGCCTCCGCTCGCTCCGGCCTTGTGCAACGCCATTTTCGCGGCGACGGGCAAGCGCATCCGCTCCCTGCCGCTTAAAAACCACGATTTGAGGAGCGCATAAGAAACCAGAAAAGGCACGGCCGCGATCGGCACGGAGCAGCATCTCGGGAGGCTCTGACATGGATGCCACACGCATTGTAGTTGCCGCCGCCCTGGTTTTTGCATTGATCGACTGTGCTGCGGCGGCCGGCCCGGCGGATGCTCCGCCCGGCGCCCTTTCCTGCTCAGGCTGCCACGCCGCAACCCGGGCGGCGGACACGACCGTCCCGCGGCTCAACGGCCGCAATCCGGCGGACATCGTCACCGCGATGGAGGCGTTCAAGTCGGGACAGCTTCCCTCGACCGTGATGGGCCGTATCGCCAAGGGCTACTCCGACGACGAGGTCAAGGCCATCGCTGCCTGGTATGGCGCGCAGAAGGATTGAGGAAGGAGGCCGATCATGACTGCACATCGCACGAGCCGGCGTGATTTCCTCAAGACCGCGGTTGCGGGAGCTTCGGCGGCCGTGCTGCCGCTGCCCGCCATCGCCCAAGGGGCGGGTGGACGCGTTGTCGTGGTGGGTGGCGGATTTGGCGGCGCCACGTGCGCCCGCTTCATCCGGCGCATTGACCCCCGCATCGCTGTGACCCTGGTCGAGGCGAGCCCGACATTCACCGCCTGTCCGTTCAGCAATCTCGTCATCGTCGGCCTGCGTGACCTCAAGGCGCAGGAGTTCGGCTACGACAAGCTCGCCGCCGATCAGGTCACCGTCCGGATTTCGCCCGCCACCGCAATCGACGCCCAGGGCCGCAACGTGACGCTCGGGAACGGCGCCAGCCTTCCTTACGACCGCCTGGTGCTGTCGCCCGGAATCGATATCCGTTGGGACGCCCTGCCCGGCTACACCGAAGCCGCGGCCGAACGGATGCCGCATGCGTGGAAGGCCGGCGAGCAGACACTGCTGTTGCGACGCCAGCTCGAAGCGATGGAGGACGGCGGCACGGTGGTGATCTCGGCGCCCGCCAATCCGTTCCGCTGCCCGCCGGGACCCTACGAGCGCGCAAGCCTGATCGCCTATTATCTCAAGACCAAGAAGCCGAAGTCGAAGCTCATCGTGCTCGACGCCAAAGACGCTTTCTCGAAGCAGGGTCTGTTCCAGGCCGCCTGGAAGGCGCTTTATCCGAACCTCGAATGGGTGTCGCTCTCGAGCGGCGGCAAAGTCACCTCGGTCGACGCCGGCGCCATGACGCTCGTTACCGACTTCGCGCGCCACAAGGCCGACGTCGCCAACGTCATTCCGCCCCAGAAGGCTGGACGTATCGCGGAGATTGCCGGCGCCGCCGACCGTACCGGATGGTGTCCGATCGATCCGGCGACATTCGAATCCAAACTGCAGCCGAACATTCACGTCATCGGCGACGCCTCGATCGCCGGCGCCATGCCGAAATCCGCATTCACGGCCAATGCCCAGGCCAAGGTCTGCGCGGCAGCGGTGGCGAAACTGATCGCCGGCGGCAAGCCGGACGATCCCAGGCTGATCAACACCTGTTACAGTCTGGTGGCGCCCGACTACGGCATCTCGGTCGCCGGCGTCTATCGGCCGGCGGACGGCCAGCTCAAGGACGTCGAAGGCTCGGGCGGCGTCAGTCCTATCAATGCGCCGGCCTCGACGCGGGCGGCCGAAGCCACTTTCGCGAATGGCTGGTTCAGCACCATCACGCAAGAAGTTTTCGGCTGAGCGTTGCGGCGCGTTCGCTTGCGCGACCGTGCTCGCCGCGGTGGTTGCCGGCGTCGGCGCGCGCGCGCAGGCGCCACAGGAGCTGCGTCCCTATATAGTGGTTGGCGATGCCATCCCCGAACCGCTCACCGGTGCCAAAGGCGACGCGGAACGAGGGCGTGGCATAGTCGTTAACCGGCAGGTGGGCCTTTGTCTTCTCTGCCACACCGGGCCCTTCCCGGAGGAGAGGTTCCAGGGCACACTGGCGCCCGACCTGAAAGGAACCGGCGCACGGTGGTCCGAAGGCCAGTTGCGGTTGCGGATCGTGGATGCCAGCCGCCTCAACCCGGACACGATCATGCCACCCTACTATCGTATTGAAGGTCTCATCCGCGTGGCTCCTGCGTTCCAGGGAAAGACCATACTGACGGCGGAGCAGATCGAGGACGTGGTCGCCTATCTCGCGACCCTGCGTGACGAGCAGAACCCATGACGCGCCATGATGACACGCTGCAGGCGACCAGGCGCCGCTTCCTGATCGACACGGCCGCGCTGGCCGGCGCCGCCGGAATCTGGCTGCCGCTTGCGACCGGACCCGCGTCCGCCACGCCGGCGTCGATGCGTGCTGCGATCCGCAAGGTGGTCGGCGAGGCGCCGGTCACAAAAGGGAGGCTGAAGATCGACCTGCCGCCGCTGATCGAGAACGGCAATGCGGTCTCCCTCACGGTTGCCGTCGAGAGCCCGATGACGGTCGAGGACCACGTCAAGGCGATTCACGTCTTCACCGAGAAAAACCCGCAGCCCAACGTGATCAGCGTCCAGCTCGGCCCACGCGCCGGCCGCGCAACGTTCTCGAGCCGCATCCGGCTCGCCGATTCACAGAAGGTCATTGCCATTGCCCAGATGAGCGACGGTTCGTTCTGGTCCGACGAGATCGAGGTCATCGTGACGCTCGCGGCATGCCTTGAGGGAGTGTGATCATGGCGCGCGCCCTCATCAACGTCCCGCCAAAGGCCAAGCGCGGCGAGCTTATCGAGATCAAGACGCTGATCTCCCACAACATGGAGACCGGATTTCGTCCCGATAACACCGGCAAGCCGGTGCCGCGTGACATCATCACCGAGTTCGTCTGCAAGTATAACGGCGAGGAGATCTTCCGCGCCGAGCTGTATCCGGCGGTTTCCGCCAATCCGTTCCTGACCTTTTTCACCATTGCCACCGAGAGCGGCACGCTGAATTTCGAATGGACCGGCGACAACGGCTTTTCCGCCACCGAGTCCGTCAATATCACCGTCGAATGAAGTCGGTCGCGACTGCTGCCGTCGCGACTGCCTTGCTGACCGCGACCGCGGTCGCAGCCGAAATCCCGCTTGCCGACCGAAAGTCCGGCTACGACTTCATGGGGCGCGAGACCCGCGCCATGCAGGACGACGACACCGCCAATCCCGGGACGCTGTGGGTGCTCGACGGCGAGGCGCTGTGGAAGCGCAAGGATGGCGCCGCGGGCAAATCATGCGCCGATTGTCATGGCGACGCGCAAGCCAGCATGAAGGGGGTCGCGGCCCGCTATCCCGCGTTCAACGCCGCGCGCGGACGCCCGATCGATCTCGAACAGCGAATCAACATGTGCCGCACGGACCAGCAGCAATCGACGCCGCTCCCGTTCGAGAGCAAAGAGCTGCTCGCGCTCTCGGCGTATGTGGGGCGGCAATCCCGCGGCATGCCGATCGACATTGCCGACGACGAACGCACCAGGCCATTTCTGCAAGCCGGTCGCGACATGTTCAACCAGCGGCAGGGACAGCTCAACCTCTCCTGCGGCCAGTGTCACGACGATAATTGGGGCCAGAAGCTCGCCGGCGCGCCGATTCCCCAGGGCCAGGCGACCGGCTATCCACTCTATCGGCTGGAATGGCAGGCGCTGGGCTCGCTGCAACGGCGGCTGCGCAATTGCCTGGTCGGGATGCGCGCCCAGTCCTACACCTTCGGCGCACCTGAATACGTCGACCTCGAACTCTTTCTGATGTGGCGTGCACGCGGGATGCCGCTCGAGACACCGGCGGTGCGGCCGTAGACCCGTACTGTCATGCCCGCGCAAGCGGGCATCCAGCAAACACCGCATTGGCCATCAATCGTTTCCGAGCCGGTGATTACTGGGTCATCCGCTTGCGCGGATGACGACATCGCGCGCAAGCGCGATGGAGCGGTCACACCTGCGTACGATGGAAGTCGTCCTCGGGTGTCGGCCCCCAGACCGTGGTCTTTCCCGGCGTCCACAGCTTGGGCCGTTGCGGCGTGTCGTGGTGCCAGGGGCGCGGCTCGAAATAGCCGAGCTCCTCGTCGGTCATCTTGTCGAGCTCGCAGAAGAACTCGACGACCTGTTCGTCCTGGTTGCGATGATAGGTGGCAATGTTGTGGCCGGGCCCATGCCGCAACGGTCCCCAGATGATCGGCACCTGTTTCTGTCCCATCAGCTCGCATGAGTTCTGCAGGTGCATGAAATCCTTGAGCTCGAAGGCGATGTGATGAAGCTTGGCATTGGGTCCGGTGAAGAAGTTCACGGTGTGATGATCACTGTTGCAACGCATGAAACAGAAGAAGTCGCCGATCCAGTCGGAAACGCGAAAACCGAGCACCTTCTCGTAGAAGGCCACCGTCCGCTGGATGTCCGGCGTATAGAAGGCCACGTGCCCGAGCTTGAGCGGGCCGATGCCGGCGACCTGCTCGTGCTTGCCGAGATAGCTCCAGTCCTTGAACAGCTCGATCGTGGTGCCTTTATCGTCCTGGAACGAGAGCACCTGGCCGATCCCCGGAATTGAGTCGTTGCGCAGTTCGCTGCGCACGCCGTCCTTGGACAACTCCCGCGCCAATTCGCCAAAGTCGGAATTGGGCGCGACTTCGAACGACAGTTTAATGCAGTGCGCCCGGTCGGCCTTGTTGAGCTGGATCGCGAGCGGTCCGACCTTGCTGGCAAGGAAGGCGCGGTCCTTTTCGCGTTCCGCCACGATCAATCCCATGAACTTTTCGTAGTACGCGATGGCCTTTTCCAGGTCCGGCGTCTCGAAAGTGGCGTGTCCGATTCGTCTCGGCTTGATCATGGGGACTTTTCTCCTTGTCGTCCTTCGGCGTTCCGCCGGAGTCGATCCGCTTACATCACGCGCTGGTGGCGACCTTGGAAGCCTCACCGATCCGAACCATAGAATGAGCAGCAGTAGCAGCGCAATCTTCGCTACCGGGAACAACGCCGAGATAAGCGGCAGTCCCGCGGCCTGTCCGAGCCAGGACAGCCCGATCAGACCGCCCAGCACCCGCCGCCGGCTGTGCCGATCAAACCGATCGGCGCCGATGCACTCGACAAGCTCGCTCGATTCGGCGAAAGGTCTGGCCGGCAATTCAGGCGGCACGCAGGGAGCAACACACATGGCCGGCTACAAACTCGCGACCTACCAGACCTCCGACGGGGCTCGCGCCGGCCTCGTGATCGACGACAAGGTATACGATGCCGCCAAGCTCACGGGCGAGCCGGACTATGCGAGCGTGCTCGGCATCCTCGCGGACTGGCGGACGGCGCGCGGCCTCCTCAAGAAGGCGGCCGCGGCGGCGGGAAAAAGCCGGGTGAAGCCGCTGCCGCTTGCGCGCACCAAGCTGCTGGCGCCGGTCCGCTGGCCGTCGGCCATCTACTGCGCCGGCGCCAACTATGCCGATCACGCCGCGGAAATGGCCCGCCGCATGAACCGCCCGATGGAGCCCGATCCGCACACCCAGGGCCTCAAGGCCTGGCATTTCATCAAGGCCTCGCGCGCGCTTGCCGACCCGGGCGCAACGGTGAAGATTTCGGGCGTCTCCGACCAGGTGGACTGGGAGGTTGAGCTCGTCGCGGTGATCGGGCGGGCGGCGAAGAACGTGCCGGAGGACAAGGCGCTCGATTACGTGGCCGGCTATACCGCGGCCAACGATCTTTCGGCGCGCGACCGCGGACGCCGTGCGAATATCTCCGACACCTCGCCCTTCAAGGCCGATTGGACCAAGCACAAGACCTTCGACGGCTCGTGCCCGCTCGGGCCCTGGATCGTGCCGGCGAGCGACATCGGCGATCCCCAGAACCTGGGGCTCAAGCTATGGGTCAACGATGTCCTCAAGCAGGACTCCAACAGCAAGGACATGATCTTCAACCTGGCCGAGCAGATCGCGCAACTGTCGAGCGGAATGACGCTTCATCCCGGCGACCTCGTCCTCACGGGAACGCCGGCCGGGGTCGGGTCGGCGCGCGGCGAGTTCCTCAAACCCGGCGATGTGGTCAAGATCTGGATCGAAAAGATCGGCACGCTAAGCAACAAGATGGCCTAAGCGCGATTCCGGTCGTTCGGCGGCCGCCATCAGGCATGCCGTCAGGGATGCCCGACCAACGCTGTTGCCGCTGGTTGCATTCAAACATTTGTATTATACAAATGACAATCGAAACCGCATTCAGCGCCCGTATCGCACCCGGCCGGCCGCCTCGGACGGCAGCCCAAGAAACCTCGCGACAATAACGCGTTCGCTCTTAGGAGAAGCTCTCAAGGAGGCGTGGCAGCATGGCCGAGCAGTACGTCGGTAAGACCGCGGAGTTCAAGGACGGCGACCGCCGGATCATCTTCGCCGGAGAGAACGAGATCGGCGTATTCCGGCATCAGGGCGCATTCTACGCCTACAGCAATTTCTGCCTCCATCAGGGCGGCCCCGCCTGTGAAGGGCTCACGATCGCCAAGGTCGAGGAGCGCCTTCTGCCCGACAAGACCTCGCAAGGCCTCTACTTCTCCGACAGCGAGATGCACTTCGTGTGCCCGTGGCACGGCTACGAGTACGACATGAAAACGGGCGAGTGCGTGTCGGATCGCAAGCTCAAGCTGCGCAAGTACAAGGTGGTCGAGAAAGGGGACGAGGTTTATGTCCTCACCTAAAGCCGCGGCGGCCAAGACCGCGCGCCGCCCCGCCGCGGCGGGGCAAGTGGCCGCAAAGCGCGTGCCGGCGCCGCCGGCTGCAAAGCCCGCCAAGGACGCCAACGGCACCTCGGCGGACGCCAAGCGCTTGGCGGCCGAGATCGAACGCGCACTTGCAGGCGGCCAGCGCGATCTGCTGAGCGACGAAGCGCTGCAAGCGCTGATGGCCGCGGTCTGCAAGGTCTACGGCGCGCGCGTGGAAGCGGGCGAGCAGTTGTTGCCGCTGCCGGAACGCGGCGGCGCCACCGCCACCGATGTCATGGTCACGGCGAGCGGCCTGTTGAAGTCCGCGAACCTTGCGGTGTTCGAGCTCGGCATGTGGCAGAGCTGGACCGGCCGCTGAAGAACGCGTTCTCCGGCGAGGGACTGCCCGCCGACGGGGACGCCGCAAAGGGATGCCAGGGCGGGCTTGCCCGCCGGGAATTTGTGGAAACGTTATTTGGAAACGTCAGGAGACGCACATGGACCTCCTCGCTGAACGCGGCCGACGCGTATCTGTCGACGAGTTGAACACCACCAGGCTTCTCGCTCACGCCCGCAAACAGGCGGTCCAGCGCAAGTTCGACGACATCCTCATCGTCGACGTGGATGCTCATCACTACGAGAACGAGCATTACAGCGAAATCCTGCCGTACATGGAGAACGACGTCTTCAAGCAGTGGACCATGGGCGGTCGCGGCCAGACCGATCGCGGCTCCATCGTGCCGACCAATGCCGGCTTCATCCAGGACATGGGCGGTCGCGTCACGCGCTATCCGCTGCGTCGCTCGGAGAAGACGGAACCCGGCAAGTTCCGCGACGTGCAGCTCGGCGAGCGCTGGATGGACGCGATGAGCGTGGACTACTCCTGCCTGTTCCCCACCGGCATGCTCAATATCGGCATGCATCCCCAGAAGGAGATGGAGGTCGATCTCTGCTGGGCCTACAACCGCTGGGTCACCGAGAAGGTGCTGCCGGAATCGGGCGGGCGCATGTACTCCATGCTGTGCCTGCCGTTCTCCGATCCCGCCGCCTGCGTCCGCCAGGTCGAGACCTTCGGCGCCCGCCCCGGCGTCACCGGCTTCATGGTCACGACCGTGCGGCACCTGCAGGTGAACGATAACTCCTATATGCGCCTCTACAGCGCGATGCAGGAGCGCGGGCTCTCGCTCGCGTTCCATTCCGGGCCGAACTGGAACGAGCCGGTATTCCGCGCCTGCAACCGCTTCCTGTCGGTGCACGCGCTCGGCTTCACGTTCTACAATATCCTTCACCTGACCAACTGGGTCATCAACGGCATGGGCGAGCGCTTCCCCAAGCTGCCGGTGATCTGGATCGAGTCCGGGCTCGCCTGGGTGCCGTTCCTGATGCAGCGGCTCGACCACGAATACATGATGCGCCCGTCGGAGGCGCCGCTCCTGAAGAAGAAGCCGTCGGACTACATGCGCGACATGTACTATTCGTCACAGCCGATGGAGATTCAGGATCGCCAGGCGCTCGAATGCACCTTCCGCATGATCAACGCCGAGACCCAGCTGCTCTACTCCTCGGACTACCCGCACTGGGATTTCGATCTGCCGAGCACGATCTACGACCTGCCGTTCCTGTCGGAGAAGGCCAAGCACAACATTCTCGGCGGCACCGCGGCGCGGCTGTTCAATCTGCCCCCGCGCAACGAGCAGCAAAAAGCGAACCTTAAGAAGTTCGGCAATCTCGCCGCATAAGCGTTAAAAACAGGCGCCAAACCAGACCGCCTCCCGGAGCGATCCGGGGGGCGGTTTAATTTTGGCTTGCACCACGTCAGCGTTTATCGCGCTGAGCGGCGCCTGCTCCAAGGACCGTCTTGCGGGTCACGACTGCTGCGCTTGTGCGCGCCGTTGGATGCGCAGCTCGACCGCGCGCAGGCCGGCGACGATGATGGCGAGCGGAACGATCTGGATGACGCCCAGCGCCGCCACCGCGCCGTAGCTGCCGCCCTCCTCCCACATGGTGAGGCTGATGGTCCCGAGCACATGGGTGCCGGGACCGACCAGGAAGATCGAAGCGCCGAGTTCGCGCACCGCCAGCACGAACACGTAGATCCAGCCGGCCAGCAGCACCGGCGCCAACAGCGGCAGCATGATCTTGCGGAAGGTCTGGCCTAGCCCCGCACCCGACATCGACGCCGCCTCCTCGAGCTCGCGATGGATCTGGGTGATCCCGCTCGATGCGAACCGCATGCCGTAGGGAAGGTAGAGCGTGACGTAAGCGACCAGCAGGATCCAGATCGTGTTGTAGATCGGGATCGGCAGCATGAGATAGGCCACCAGGATGCCGGCGCCGACGATCACCCCGGGAATCGCGATCGGTGCGAAGGCGAGCGCATCGAGGAGGAAGCCGTAACGCGGCAGCGAGCGCTGCGCGATCCAGGCCATCACGAAGGTGAGGCCGGCGACGATGGTCGCGGCCATCGCCGCCAGCAGCACGCTGGTCTTCACCGCCGAAAGAAAGATCGGGTAGCTCAGGATGAAGTCATAGTTGTCGAGCGTCGCCTGCGCTGCGGAGGAGAAGAACGGCTGCGCCAGGTTGCGAAAGAACGACTGCCAGACGAGCGTCAGCAAGGGCAGGCCGAGCGCCAGGGCGAACATCGCACCGATGCCGAGCGCGACCGGCCAGCGCCAGGGACCGAGCTTGACGCGCGTGGGGCGGTAGCCCTTGCCGGTGATGGTGGCGAAGGATTCCGCGTGGCGGGTTGCACGGCGGTAGAAGTAGACCGCCATGATGCAGATCGCGAGCAGAGTGACGCCGAGCGCGCTTGCGACCCCGAATGCCGGCGGCGTCGAAATGATCGCGCCCTGGATGTCGGTGGTGAACACGTCGATGCGGGCGGGACGGCCGATCAGGCGCGGCACCTCGTACGACGCCATCCCCATCACGAACAGAAGCAGCAGCGCGGACAGGATCGCGGGTCGCAGCAGCGGCAACGTGACCCGGGTGAAGACCTGGGGGTAGTTGCCGCCCGACATCAGGCCGGCCTCCTCCATGCGGACGTCGAGCACGCGCAGGGCCGGCCCGAGCGCCAGATAGGCGAGCGGAAAATAGTGGCTCGACAGCGCCCAGGTCATTCCCCCCATCGAGTAGATGTTGACGGGCGGCTCGCCCAACCCGAACGCCGACATCAGCACCGCATTGCCCCAGCCGATATTGGGGCTGAAGACGAAAATCCACGCCATGGCCATCAGCAATCCGGGAACGGCGAACGACAACAGCGAGAGCGTGTGAAACAGGGTCGCGCCAGGAGCGTCGGTGCGCTCAACCACCCAGGCCACCAGCGCGCCCATGACGAAGGTGGTCACAGCCGTCCCGAGGGCGAACACCAGCGAATTCCAGAACAGCCGCAGGATGTGCCAGCTCGAATAGGCCTCGATGAAATTGTCGAGGGAGAACGCGCCGGGACCAAATCCAGTGTCCTCGGTGAACGCGTTGTAGAGCAGCGCGGAGAGAGGAACGAAGACCAGCCAGACCGCGACGACGACGCAGGCGACGAGCAGGATGTTGGGCAGGGTCGCCAGACGAACCGCGCGGCTGACCGCGGCGCCGGCGGGTTGCCCCGCCAAGCCATTGTTTGCGACGGTCACGCAGCGCCTCTTTCATCGCGCCGTTCACGGGAACCCGTCACCCTGAGGTGCGAGCGTAGCGAGCCCCGAAGGGCGACGGCCCAAATGTCGGGGCCGCTCATCCGTCGAGGCTCGCCCCGGAGGGCGAACACCTCAGGATGACGGCTCATCACGTGCGCTCCTCGCTCACCGCCCCTTGAACAACTGGTCGAATTGCCGCTGCCACTTGCGCTCTTCATCGGGGCTCATCAGGACCGTGATGACTTTCTTCTGCGTCAGCATCTCGGTTACGCCCGGCGGGTTCGACGGCACATCCTTGCGCGTGGGCAGTCGTCCGAACTTGGCGAGGAACTGCTGGCATTCCTGGCTGAGCATGAAATTCGCGGCGAGACGGGCGGCGTTCGGATGCGGCGCCTTGGCATTCACGCCGACCTGGCCGAAGAACAGCGTGACCGGATCGAGCGCCCACACGTCGATGGGATTGCCCGCAAGTTTCATGTTCATCGAGAGGTTCACGTAATTGTTGAGCGACACCCAATACTCGCCGGCACCGGTCGCGCGCGCCAACGCGAGGTGGCCGTCGGTGACCACCGGCCGCAGCGCCGCCACGATGGCCTTTACGACGTCGACGCCCTTCTGCTCCCCGTAATACTGCACGATGGCCTTGAGCCATTCGTTGTCGGTGCCGTCGATGGCGACCTTCCCGGCCCATTCCTTGCGCTGGGCGAACTCCTCGTAGCTCTTCGGCAGCTCCGACGCCTTGACCTTCCCGGTGTTGTAGGCCGGCGCATTGTAGTTGGCATAGACGCCGTACCAGCGCCTGTTCGGATCGCGGGCGTCGGCGGAGATGTTCGCGGCTTCCGGCGGCTCGTAGTCTGCCAGCATCTGCAGCGGCATCTTGTTGATCGTCGAGGTCTGCACGATGTCGTAGGATTTCTGATCGGCGCGGAACTCGATCGACATGCGCGACATCAGGATCGCGTCGGATGCCCGCACATATTCGACCTTGATGCCGGTCGCGTCCGTGAACAACTTGAACAGCGGCAAGCCTTCCTGCTCGTTGGTCGACGAGTAGACGATCAGCGAGCCTTCCGCTTGGGCCGCCGCGAGCACCGCCGGATCGAGCCAGGGTCGCGACGGGGATGCGCCGGTCGGCGCGCCCTGTGCTTGGGCGGGCGTCCAGCCAGGCGACGGAATGAGCGCAAGGGCGAGACCGAACAATCCGGCCGACAGAACGCTTTTCGCGAAGCCGCTCAATCCGTCCTCCCTTGGGCGCCGGTTGCGCCGACACATTCGATCTTTCGCCGCCGGGGGCGTTGATGCACCCGCGCCGCGCTCCGGTGCCGCTGGGAATTCTCTTTGCTTTTCCGCCGGTTGGATTGCGCGCGTCGGAAGCATATCTCAGCCTCGATAATTGACAAACCGGCTTCGGTGCCCGATGACCTCTGCGCCGCCGCAGGAGACACGTTGGTGAATGAAGTGACGGCCACGGAGGCCACACCGGCAAAGGCGTCCGACGGCCTGATCGAGGTGCGCGTGACCGCGATCCGCTACGCCGCCCGCGACACGCATCTCTACGAATTCACGCGGCTGGATGGGAAGCCGCTGCCGGCCTATGAGCCCGGCGCTCATATCGACCTGCATCTGCCGAACGGGTTGATCCGGCAATATTCCCTGATCAACGCTGAGCCCGACCCCGCAACCTACACCGTCGGCATCAAACGCGATCCGGCCAGTCGCGGCGGCTCGCGCTACGTGCACGACGACCTGCGGGTCGGCAAGACGCTCAAGATCAGCGCGCCGCGCAACAATTTCGCCCTGGTGGAGAGCGCCAAGCACGTCGTGCTGTTCGCCGGCGGCATCGGCATCACGCCGATCTGGTGCATGGTGCAGCGGCTGGAACAGCTCGGCCGCCCCTGGACGCTTTACTATGCCGCGCGGTCGCGCTCCGACATGGCCTTCCTGCAGTCGCTCGAAGCGATGGCGCCGGCGCGGTTCCATTTCGATGACGAGGCCGCGGGCAAGTTCCTCGACGTGACGTCGATCATCGCCGAGACGCCGAAGGACACCCATCTCTATTGCTGCGGGCCGACACCGATGCTCAAGGCGTTCGAAGCGGCGACCAAGGAGTGGCCGCGCGAGCAGATCCACGTCGAATACTTCACGCCGAAGCAGGAGGTGGACAAGAAAGCCGGCGGATTCGTCGTCGAGCTCGCCCGCTCCGGACAGGAATTCGTCATCCCCGAGGGCAAGAGCATCCTGCAGGTGCTGCTCGATGCCGGCGTCGACGTCGACTATTCCTGCGAGCTCGGGATTTGCGGCGCCTGCGAGCAGCGGGTGATCTCCGGCACGCCGGAGCATCGCGACGCCATCCTCACCGAGGAGGAGCAGGCGTCGAACACCAAGGTCATGATCTGCTGCGCCGGCTGCAAGAGCGACCGGCTGGTGCTCGACCTCTGAATCCGCTGCTGCACTTCCGCGCGGCCGGGGGCGGAAAAGCATCGGCCCGGCATCAGGCCGGGCCGATCGATCTTGCTGCGCGCCGCCCTACTGGTTGAGCAGCGGAATGCTCTTGGGATCCGGCGCCTTGGGCAGCGTCTCCAGATAAGCATGGATATCGGCGAGGTCCTCGTTCGACAGGATCGCCTCCATATACGGCGGCATGGTGCGATTCGAGGTCCGCACGAAGGCGGTGAACGTCTCCAGCGGCAAAGGCTCCGGCGCCAGCTTGGGGCCGGTGACCCCGCCCTGTCCCTGGAAGCCGTGACACTGCCAGCAGCCGTGCTGGACAAAGGCAGTCTTGCCTTTTTCGGCGGAGGCGGCCAACGCCCCGCCGCAGCCCAGGACGAGGCCGGCGGCAAGCGCCGCCAGCCCACTTACAGGAACAAAACGCATCAACTGTTCTCCCCTTAACGCGGCTGCGTCCAGACATTGACCAGCGCGGGCTGGCCGGACTTCACCACCGCGACAGCTTCCTTGATCACCGCGCCGAGCTGGTCCGGATCCTTGATCGGCCCCTTCGCCCACCAGCCCATCGATTCCGCGAGCTTGTGGTACTCGATGTCGGGATTTTCGATGCTGGTGCCGATCGGACCCATGTCGCCGCCGAGGCTTGCCACGCGGTTGCGGAAGTTGGACAGCCGCTGGACGTGCATGACCTCCTGGTGATAGCCGCGGTTGTTGTGCATGACCGCGAGCAGCGGGATCTTGTGCTTCGCCGCGGTCCACAGCACGCCCGGTGCGTACATCAGGTCGCCGTCGGACTGGATGCTGACGGAGAAGCGGCCGAGGTCGCGGTTGGCGAGCGCAGCGCCGACCGACGCCGGCGCGCCGTAACCCACGCCGTAGCCGCCCGATGCGCCGAGCCAGTGGTAGTGCTTCTCCATTGGCCACAGCCGGTTCGGCCAGTTGCTGACGTTTCCGGAGGAGGCAACCAGCGACCAGTCGAGGCCCTTGATCTGCGCAAAGGTCTCCATGACCAGGCGGGCCGTGCTGATCGGGCTCGCGTCCCAGGCCAGCGCCGCCGCCTGCTTGGTGCGCTCGCGGGCCTCGGCGAACGCCTTCTTGGCGGCCTCGCCGCGCTTCTCGATCGCGGCCTTGCGGTCGTTCGGGATCGCCGACCTCACCGCCTCGATCAGCGCCGGCAGCGTCGATTCGGCGTCGGCGGGCATGGACACGTCCACCGTCTGGAAGCGCTGGAAGTCCTGGTAATTCGCCTTGGTCAGCAGCTCCGACGAGTTGATGCTGATCAGCTTGGTGTCGGGCTTGACCCGGGTGCTGTTGACGCCGATGCCGTGCTCGCCGTTATCGGTATAGGCGTTCACGACGGCCCAGAAGTCGGAAAGCTCGAGGCCCAGGACGACGTCGGCATTGCTGACCGCCGTGGCCGGACGGCTGAGATAGTGGGTCTTGGGGAAGTTCATGCGGCCGCCCTGATCGATAACCCCCGCCTGCAGGAGCTCGGCCAGCTGGACCAGAAGCCGCACGCCGTTCTCGGTGCGCGCCGCACGATCGGCGACGATGATTGGATTTTGTGCATTGGCGAGCAGCCGTGCCGCTTCCTTGACGGCGCCGGTATCGCCCTGGGGCGGCGAGCTCGCCACGTAGCGCGGAATTTGAAGCTTCTCGCCGTTGCCCTTGATCGGCTCCTGCTGCAGACCGGCATCGAGCGAAATGGCCACCGGTCCGTAGGGCGGCGTCATCGAGATCTTGTAGGCGCGCACGAACGACTGGGCGAAGTGCTGCAGGCCGACCGGCGTGTCGTCCCACTTGGTGTAGTCGCGCACGATGGCGTTGATGTCCTGCGCGGAGTGGAACGTCGGCACGCCCGGCGGCCGGTGGGCCGCATCCAGGTCGTTGCCGCCGATGACGATCACCGGCACCCGGTCGCACCAGGCATTATAGACCGCCATCGTGGCGTGCTGCAGGCCGACGGTGCCGTGGCACAGCGAGATCAGCGGCTTGCCGGCGATCTTGAAGTAGCCGTGAGCCATGCCGACCGCTGATTCCTCGTGCGTGCAGGTGAGGAATTCCGGCATCTTGTTGCCGCCGTAGTTGATCAGCGACTCGTGGATGGCCCGGAAGCTGGAGGCACAGTTCGAGGGGCAGTATTTGATGTCGAGCGTCTTGATCACGTCAACCATGAAGTCCGAGCCGGCGACGCCGCCGATCCGCGGCAACTCCTTCGGCGTTGCGGTCTCGGCCGCCGCCACGTGCATATTGGGCGGGAGCGCCGATGGCCGCCGTGGCGGCTCCGCGTTCGGCAAGGTCGCCGGCGTCGCGCCGTTCGCTACCGGGGGCGTGACCGCAGTGGCGGCACCCGCCACCGCGACGCCCGCCAGGAACTTGCGCCGGTTCACCTCCGGACGCGGATCTTTTCGTGCCATGGAGCTCTCCCTTGATGGTCATGCGCCGCCGCCCGCTGCGGGCGACGCCGGCTGACTCGACCCTGCTAAACTTAGAAAGCGAATAATATCGCCGCCGCGGCGCGGTGGGAAGGCGTCTGTTTGGAGGGACAGATCTGCGATCCCGCGCGCTCCCCGGGCATTGTCGCGCTTCGGCAACGTGGATTCGTTCTCCCGAACACTCGCCGTGCCGGCGCGGCCCGAACCGGTCGCGGGTCCTCGACCGAACGCCGCATTGTTATTCATTGTTATGCATTGTTATTTTTCGTTGTTTTTCATTGTTATTCGCGCGGGCGGGAACGCCGGGCAAAAGCGCGCAAAGCCGCGCGGCACAAGGCGAAATTCGCCGCCGGGTCCAACGCCCACATTGTTATTGCATTGTTATTAACAATGCCGCGGTGCGGGAGCGCCGCGCAGGGCGCGCGTTGCCGCTCCGGGCAAGATGCTGGCCAGCATCCTCGCCCGGTTCGGCGCTGTCCTCTTCACGATGTCAAACAGCCCGGTCCGCGCACTCGCGGCAATGCGTCTTGCTTGCGCGCGCCGCGCGGGACCGTCGGCCCTCGGGATCGTCTCCGGAAGACCACTTCAAATGCGAATCTTCTTAGCATAATTACGTTACGTAGTCAATAATAAGGTCATCCCGTAGTCGCCCGCCGGGGCGCAACGCGCCGTGGGTCATGCCAAGGGGCTTGAAGTGCTGGTCGAGCTTGATGTCGAACTGCCCATCCCTGCCCTTCGCTTCGTCTCGACCTCGTCGCTACCGCTGCCCCCGGTTTCCTTTTCCCCTTGCTGGGCGATGCCGTCGGCCCGCGCCGGTTGCAGGCACGCCGAGGTCGCTTGCGCCGGCCCGGCGGGCGCGGCAAGACTTCGGGGCGGGGCGTAGCGAGTCCGGGAGCGCTGCATGACCAGGCCGGTCCAGCTCTATTGCTGGCACTTCATGTCCTATCCGTATCTGCCCGCCGATTTCGACGAGCGATACGAGACCGGCTGGGTCACCGTGCCGAACCGCCTGTGGGACGCAGAGCGTAGCCGCGGCCTCTATCAGGAATACATCGACCAGCTCGTCTATGCCGACGAGATCGGCTTCGACGGCATGGTGCTCAACGAGCATCACCAGAATATCTATGGTCTGATGCCGTCGCCGAATCTGATCGCCGCGGCGCTGTCGCAGCGGACCAAGCGGGGCAAGATCGTCATTCTCGGCAACCTGCTGCCGCTGCATCTCAACCCGCTGCGCATGGCGGAGGAATACGCCATGCTCGACAACATGTCGGATGGCCGCCTGATCGCCGGCTTTGCGCCGGGGTCGGGACCGGAGACGTTCAATTACGATGTGCCCTCGGCGCCCTCGCGCGGGCAATTCTGGGAGGCCGTCGATCTCATCCACCGCGCCTGGACCGAGGACGGACCGTTCGCGTGGGAAGGCCGCCACTATCCCCTGCGCTACGTCAATCCGTGGCCGCGGCCGACGCAGCAGCCGCATCCCCCGGTCTGGATCCCGAGCTCGCGTTCGACCGAAACCTTGGTCAACATCGCCAAGCGCGGATATTGCTATTTTCTGTCCTCGCGCAGCCACGGCAGCGAAACCGCGAAGTCGCAGGCGCAGTTCGCCAAGGTGCTCGAAGAGCAAGGCAGCCGCTTCGATCCCTTCCGGATGGGAATCCTCATGTCCGCCCATGTCGGCGACACCGATGCGCAGGCGCAGGACGAAGCCAAGGAAGGCGTCTGGTATTTCCTCAAGAACTGCCTCAAGGGACACCTGCGGCGCGAAGGCCGCATGCTCACCGCCGGACCGGGCATTCCCTACATTCCCCCGTCCGAATTCCGCAACTATCTGAAATTCTCCGATCCCAACGCGCCGCTCCTCGGTGATGCGGAGGATTGGGCCGACCTGCAGCGCGCCCAGTCGATCATCGTCGGCGGCCCCGACACGGTCGCTCGCCGCATCATCGACATCGTCGAGCATGCCAAGTGCGGCCACCTGCTGATCCAGTTCCACATGGGCAACATGCCGGACGCGCTCGTGCGCAAGAGCATGACATTGTTCGCGCGCGAGGTTGCGCCGCGGTTGCGGGAGCATTCGGCGAGACTGTTCGGGCGTCACTTCCCCGAAATGGAACGCAGTGCGGAGATGGCACAGTGAGCGATACGATGGTGGAGGTACGCGGGCGCAAGGTGGCGCTCATTGAAAGCGGGCAAGGCGAGCCGCTGGTCTACCTCCACGGCTTTGCCGACGTGCACGGCGTGGCCGCTGAATTTCAGCCCTTTCACCTGCGGCTCGGCGCCGCCGCCCGGGTGATCGCGCCCGCCCATCCCGGCTGCGCGCAGAGCGACGAGCTCGCCGAAGGCTACGGCATCGAGGATGTCATCTTCCATTACCTCGAGGTCTTCGACGCCCTGGGCCTGACTAGTTTCGATCT
>Ga0207688_10000315_pt1 | contig 22302 bp, 20 predicted proteins | sample KBSMiscanthusM4_FD_184296 | JGI IMG/M metagenome (GOLD analysis project Ga0207688, IMG submission 184296) | Miscanthus rhizosphere microbial communities from Kellogg Biological Station, Michigan, USA - M4 (SPAdes) (version 2) | ecosystem: Host-associated > Plants > Roots > Rhizosphere ...
CATTCCAGCTCAAGGTCAACGGTCAGGCCCATGCCGTGGACGCGGCCGACGACACGCCGTTGCTGTGGGTCCTTCGCGAAAATCTCGGCCTCACCGGCACCAAGTTCGGATGCGGGATTGCCCAGTGCGGTGCCTGCACCGTCTTCCTTGATGGCAAGCCGCTGCGCTCCTGCTCGCTTCCGGTGGCGGCGGTCGGCGAGGCCGAGATAACGACCATCGAGGGTCTTTCCGGACGTGAGAGCGAGGCGGTGCAGCGCGCCTGGGTCGCGCGCGACGTTCCGCAGTGTGGTTACTGCCAGTCGGGGCAGGTGATGAGCGCGGTGGCGCTGCTGAAGGCGATCAAGAAGCCGAGCGACCGCGACATCGATCGCGCCATGAACGGCAACCTCTGCCGCTGCGCCACCTATGTCCGCATCCGGGCCGCCATCCACGATGCGGCGCGGGCATTGGAGGGCTGAGCCATGGGTGTGCGGGGCGGCACATGATGCGCGGACGATGGAGCCGCGCGGCCGCGGCCACGCTCGCCCTCGGCGTCGCGTGCGCGATGCTGCCGGTGCTCGAGGACACCAAGGGGCAACAGGCTTTGCCGTCCGTCGTCGCTGCGAACGCGCTCCGGCCGGTGACCGCTTTCGCCGTGATCGCCGATGATCGCGCTCGCGCGATCGCGCTGTTCCAGGAGGCCGGCAAGGTGATCGCGCATCCGCGCTGCATGAACTGTCATCCCGCTGGCGACAGCCCGACCCAGACCGAGCGCATGCAGCCGCACCTGCCGCTGGTGGTGCGCGGGGCCGATGGGCACGGCGCGCCGGGGATGATGTGCGCCACCTGCCATCACGCCGCCAATTACGATATTCCGGGGTGCCCGGACACGCGGATTGGCATCTCGCGCCGCAGTCGATGGGATGGCAGGGGCGCTCGCTGCCGCAGATCTGTGAGCAGATCAAGGATCGCGCGCGCAACGGCGGCCGCGACATGGCTGCCCTGGTTCAGCATATGGCCGAGGATTCGCTCGTCGGCTGGGCGTGGTCGCCCGGCGCCGGCCGCGCGCCCGCGCCGGGTACGCAGGCGGAGTTCGGCGCGCTGGTGCGGGCCTGGGCCGCCGCCGGCGGCGACTGCCCGCCGCCGTGAGACCGCGTTGGAAAAATCGTGGGGAGACTTCGATGACTGCATTCTGGCCGCGTTCTAGTCCAGATGCTTCTTGCCCAGATACTGGAAGATCGTCTGGTCCCACCAATCGGTCTCGGTCTCCTCCAGCAGCGCGCCGTTGATCACTCGGTGCAAAGGCGTGCTGAGCTTGGGCAAGGCGATGGCGTAATGCTCGCGCTCCAGGACGATCTCCAGCACGCGCAGCTTCGGAGAGAAGTCCTGCACCACCAGCCAGGTCAGCAACGGCTTGTCGTAGACGAATGCGTCGAGATCGTTGGCTTCCAACGCCTTCAGGCCGTCGACCGCGGTGGGAAACGTCTGGTGTGAGATGCGCTCGCGGTCGAGGTAGGTGACCGTCGGGGAATTCGCCACCGCGCCGACGCGGACGTGCCGCAGGTCATTGGTGTCGTGCACGATCCCCTGCATCTCACGCTGGGTCAAAGCCGAGGTCACACCGGCCGTGAACACCGCCACTGCGATCACCGAAGCGATCATCCAGCCGATCGCGACGAGACGGCCCGGCAGCGTCGCCGGCGCCTGTTCGCCCGCGCCGGCCTGCGTCATCGCGGTCGCGGACCACCAGACGCCGGTGCCCAGGCCTCGCGCACCGCCGCTGAAATGTTCGGTCTTGCGCCTTTCCAGCAGCCAGATCAGAAATCCCACGCACATTGCGAGGCCGAGCAGGATCGCTACCGCCTGCAGAAAGCCGAGCGAAAAGAGGGTACGGAAGATGGCCCGCCAGCGCGGTTCGCCGGTCGGTACCGCGACGCCAAGGCCCGCGGTGTAATAGGGCAGGGTGAAATCCACGGCCCGCTCGCGCTGCGCCGTGATGGTGATCGCGGCGATCCCGGCATCGAACGTGCCCTTGACCACCCCATCCAGGATCTCCTGATTTGTCTTTTGTTCCGCAAACCGGTAGCGCACATGCAGGCGCTCGGCGATGCGATGCCAGAGAGCGATGCTGATGCCATGCCAGCCCCCGTCCTTCCGCTTCATCACGAACGGGGGTACTTCCCTGGTTGCGATCACCAGTTCTCGATCGGGCAGGGGGGCGTTGGTCGGAGCCGCCGGTTGCGCCCGCGCGGGGAGGCAAGTCAGCGCGAGCGTCAGCAGAACGACAACAGCCTGCAACCGGTTCATCCTCATCGAGTCCTCTCTGCAAGCTGACGGACGGGCCGCCTGCCGCCTTGCCCCTCGCTACCGCGCCGGGCGCCTCTCGTCCAACGCGCGGCCACCGACTTCGCCCGCCGGACCGACCGGCGCGGCCAGGGCCACGTTGCCTATGTAACAAAAAATGTCAGAGTTCGTTAAACGTCGGGGATCGACAGACAGGATGGTCAGATGAGTGAGCTCAGTGTACACGCCGGCGCCACGGAGACACCGTTGCCGGCGGATTTTCGGTGGCCTGGCGGCAAGCGACTGGCGGTGTTCTTTCGTTGCGCGTTCGAGGGCTGGTCGGACGGCCATTGGCCCGGCGTCGGCCCGATGGGAAATCCGCTCAAGCCCGGCGTGCCCGACCTCAATGCCATCGGCTTTGCGGAGTACGGCCATCGCCGCGGGATCTTCCGCGTGCTCGATACGCTCGCGCGCGAGAACGTCAAGGCGACCATGATCGTCTCGGGCATCATGGCGGAGCGCCATGGCGAGATCGTTCGCCGAATCTCGGAGGCGGGACACGACATCGTCGCGCATTCCTACGCCATGGACGTGATCCCGATCTATCTCAACGAGGACGAGGAGCGGGCCAATATCCGGCGCACCGTCGACCTGATCGTGCGCGCAACCGGCAAGCGCCCGACCGGATGGATCAGCCCGCGCGGCACGCCAAGCCCGCGCACCGGCCGCCTGCTGGCAGAAGAGGGGTTCGAGTGGCACGGGGATTCCTTGAACGACGACCTGCCGTACTTCGTGCACTTCAAGGCCGGCACGGTGGTCTCGTTCTCGAGCAACATGGAGTGCAACGACCTGCCGCTCTATATGCGCCACGGCAATCCGCCGCGCGTCATGCTGGAGATATTCCAGGACTGGCTCGATTACGCGCGCAAATATGAACAAGGGGCGTCCCGGATCGATCCGACCATCCATTCACATGTGTTCGGCCGTCCCGTGGGCATGTCGGTATTTCAGCGCATGATCGACATCGCCAAGCAAGCCGACGACATCTGGATCGGCACTCGCTCCGAGGCAGTGAAGTACATCCTGGCACAGCAGAGCGGCACGCCCGTGCGGGCGGCGCGGGGATGAGCAGAGGACGGCAGCGGCGGCCCGCCGTGCCGATGGCGTCGTTGATCGATGCAGTGAGGGGACATCCGCGAACGACAATCGCCGCTCGACGCCTCACCCGGGTGCACGGCAGCGAAAAGAAAATCGAGGAGGGACACAATGGGTGGCTTTCGCTCTATCCTGAGCATCTTCTTCTGCCTGGCTGTGCTGACGCAGCCATCCGTCGCGCAGCGATTCCCAGCCAAGCCCATCACCATGGTGGTGCCGTATGCGTCGGGCGGAAACGTGGATGTCACCGCGCGCGTCCTGCAGGCCGCGATCGGTGATGCGCTCGGACAGCCGGTTGTGATCGAGAATCGTCCCGGCGGCGCGGGCCTGATTGCCGGCGATTATGTCGCGCGCGCCGATCCCGATGGCCACACGCTGTTGGTGGGATCGAACGGGCCGGTCATTCTCGGCCCGCTCACCATGGCCAAGCCAGCCTACCAGTGGGAGCAGGCATTCGCGCCCGTGAGCTCGCTCGCGGTCGCCACCAACCTGTTGCTGGTGCGTCCGTCGCTGCCGGTCAAATCGGTCAAGGAGCTCGTCGATTACGCGAAAAACAATCCCAACAAGCTGACGCTTGCCACCAGCAGCGTCGCGAGCATCAATCATTTCCTCGGCGAGCTGTTCAAGCTCAAAGCCGGTATCACCTGGACCGAGGTGCATTATCGCGGCAATGCGCTTGCCATCAATGACCTGATCGCGGGCCATGTCGACGTCGGCTTCCAGCAGCTTGTCGACGCCGCGCAACATCTGCAGAGCGGCAAGCTGCGCGCGATGGCGGTCCCGGGCAAGGTGCGCGCTGCCACCCTCCCGGACGTGCCGACGATGGCGGACGCGGGATATCCCGAGGTGGACGGGGTCACTTTCAACGGCATCTTTGCGCCCAAGGCGACGCCCAGGCCGGTGGTCGAACGGTTGAGCGGAGTGATCCGCGCGGCACTCGAGAAGCAAAGCGCGATCGATCAGCTCGCGGCGCTCGGGTCGCAGGCGCGCGGCAGCACGCCGGAGGAGTTCACCCATTTCCTGCAAGGTGAAACTCGGCGGTGGAGTGAGCTCGTGCGCGCCGCCAATATCAAGTCGCTGGAGTAGCTGGCACGGCTGACGCCATCGCGACCGGGCGGAGGCGCGACAGCGTTCCGCGCCTTTCGGCCCCGCATGCGTTGGGCTAGGCTGCCGAAAACAACAAATCGTCGCGGGAGGAGTGTGATGAGACGGTTCGTCGCTGCCCCGGCCGTGCTCGCCGTGAGCCTTACGCTCGCCGCCGGCGCAGCGGCGCAGTCCTATCCTTCGCGGCCCATCACCATGATCGTGCCACTCGCCAGCGGCGGCTCGACGGACGTGATCGCGCGCATCATGGCCGAGGGCATGCGCGCCGCCCTCGGCCAGCCCATCATCGTCGAGAACGTCACCGGTGCGGGCGGCTCCATCGGTGTCGGCCGTGTCGCGCGCTCGGCGCCCGACGGCTACACGATCGGCATCGGCCAGTGGGGGACCAACGTCGCGAGCGGCGCGATCTATCCGCTCCAGTTCGACCTGTTGAAGGATTTCGAGCCCATTGCGCTGATCGCGACCCAGCCGTTCCTGATCGTCGCCAAGAAAACGGTGCCGGCGAACGATCTCACGGGACTCATCGCCTGGTTGAAGGCGAACGCGGACAAGGTCTCGCAGGGCAACTCCGGCGTGGGTACCCCCAGCCACGTCGGCGGCATCCTCTTTCAAAACGCCATCGGTGCCCGCTTCCAGATGGTGCCGTATCGCAGCGCCGGCCTGTCCATGCAGGACCTGGTGGCCGGGCAGATCGACGTGATGCTCGATACCCCGGCGGTCTCGCTCTCGCAGGTTCGCTCGGGCAATATCAAAGCCTACGCGGTCACCGCCAAGAACCGTTTGGCTGCTGCGCCGGAACTACCGACCACCGACGAGGCCGGCCTGCCGGGATTCTATTTCTCCTTCTGGCACGCCCTGTGGGTGCCCAAAGGCACGCCGAAGGAGATTATCGACAAGCTCAATGGCGCTGTCGTGAGCAGCCTGGCCGATCCAGGGATCCGACAGAAGCTCGTCGATCTCTCGCAGGAGATCTTTCCGCGCGAGCAGCAGACGCCGGAGGCGCTCGCCGCCTTCCAGAAGGCCGAGATCGAGAAGTGGTGGCCGATCATCAAGGCGGCCGACATCAAGGCGCAATGAATCCGGGCACGCGGCCTCGCGCACCCGGTGGAAAATGTCAGCCGGGGGCGTCGATCCGCTGCAGCAAGCCATCCACGATGGCATGGAATTTCTCCCATGGCGCCTCGCGGTCGCTCTGATTGCGCACGATGATGGAATTGCCGGCGTAGAATCGCTCGTACAGCATGTGGCGGCCGGCGAATTCCGAACCGATCAAGTCCCAGGCGAGCTTGTAGAGCTTGAGACGATCGACGGCGTGGAGCGCGGGCGTCGACCACCAGCGCTCGAAGCGTTCCTTGAGCTCGGGGTCGGCGACAAGGTCGATGCTCGCCGGCATCTGCAGCGGCGCCGCGCCCGCAAGCGTGCGCAGCGCATCGATGATTTCGGTGTGGTGCTCCTGGCACCAGTTGAGGGTCGCATACATGATCCGACGGTTGGGCGTTGCATAGCCGTCGGGCCATTGCTCGCAGGCCTCGATCTGCCCGTTTACGAGACCGCCGATGGTCGCTTCGAGGGCGGCAAGCCGTCCCAGGGTCTCACGCACGGCCGGGATCCTGTCCACGCCATTCGCCTGGCACATCCGGCTCGCGAGCCCGACGATCAGTCCCATCTTGGCCCAGAACCGCACGTTCGATTGCTGGTTCTGGTAACAGTTCGCCGGCGTCTCGATATAGATGCGCCGCGACATCGCTCCATTGTTGTGGAGGAAGACACGGTCCCACGGCACCTTGACGCGGTCGCAGACCAGCACCGTGTCGGTCTCGTCGAACCGGAAGCTGAGCGGATAGTCGGCCTCGTGGCGGGCGTGGCGCTCGTACGGCTCGCGCGCCCAGAATGAGACACCGGGGGTGTTGATCGGCAGCGCGCAAGTGATGCTCTCGCTCTGGCGCTTGTCGTCGATGGCGGTGAGGTTGCCGATCCACACCTCGTCGGCGAACACCGCGCCGGTGGCCAGCATCTTCATCCCGGAAATGGTGACCCCGCCGTCGTCTTCCGCGATCACCTGCAGGGTCGGGTCGTCGCGCGCGTCGCCGGTGAATATCTCCCGGCTGCGGATGCCCGAGGGCGGGGTCACCGCGAACGAAATATAGAGGTCGTTCCTGCGCGCAAATTGGTAATAGCGCGTGAGGTTCTCGCCGAATCCGGGAGTGAGCTGATCGAGCAGCGCGGGGTTCATCGCCAGCCCGGTGATCAGGCCCGCGACATGGTCGGGCGAGCGCCCGATCAGACCGTAGGTGGCGTCGGCGATCGCCTTCATCGCGCGCATCCGCCGGGCCAGATCCTCGCGGCTGCGGCAGCGCAGCCAGTGCAGGCCGTAACGCTCGCCGTTCGCCTCGAAGGAGAACAGCTCGCGTTGCTGGGGATCGGCTTTGAGATCGTAGAGGCCGGCGATGGTCTGTGCGGCGTTCTTGAACGCGGGATGCCGGGTGACGTCGTCAACCCGTTCGGCCCCGATATAGATTGCCCGTCCGTCGCGCATGCGTTCGAGCTTTTCTTTTCCGCTGATCAGCATTGACGCTCCGTGGGGTTGCGCACCTTGGTATAACCGGTGTCCGGTCGCCTGAGAGTAGCGGGGAGTTGAACACGTTGGACATCGCCGAACCAACTGACAACGCGGAGGACAGCCGCTTCATGCGGCTCGCCCTTGCGCTTGGCCGGCGTGGGCTCGGGCGTACCTGGCCCAATCCCGCGGTCGGTGCGGTGGTCGTCAAGGACGGTGTCATCATCGGGCGCGGCTGGACGCAGCCGGGTGGGCGCCCCCACGCCGAGACTGAGGCGCTCGCGCGTGCCGGCGACGCGGCCCGCGGCGCCACGCTGTACGTGACGCTCGAGCCCTGCTCGCATCACGGCAAGACGCCCCCGTGCGCTGACGCGATCATCGCGGCCTGCGTGGCGCGCGTGGTTTCGGCGCTGGTCGACCCCAATCCCGAGGTTGCGGGTGCGGGCCATTGGCGCATCGCGGACGCCGGCGTCGTGGTCGAAGTCGGCATCGGCGCGGAGGAGGCAAGGCGGGCGCATGCCGGGCACATCCGGCGCGTTCAGGATGGTCGCCCCCACGTCACGCTCAAGCTTGCCGTCGCGGCGGATGGGAAGGTCGCGTTGGCGGGACGCAAGCCCGCAAGGATCACCGGCGAAGCTGCCGCCGCGCACGTACATCTCATGCGGGCGATGAACGACGCCGTGCTCACCGGCATCGGCACGGTCCTCTCGGATGATCCGCTCCTCACCTGTCGCTTGTCGGGAATGGGAGAGCGTTCGCCGGTGCGCGTCGTGCTCGACACCATGCTGCGGCTGCCGCCCGGAGGCAGATTGGCACACAGCGCGCGGCAGGCGCCGCTCTGGGTCATGGCGGGTGAGGGGGCTCCGCGCGAGCGCGAACAGGCGCTGACAGCGGCGGGTATTGTGGTCCTGCGTGTGCCTGGGACACGCGAGAGGTTAGACCTTGCCGCCGTGCTGAAGCTGTTGGGCGGACGCGGCATCACCCGGCTGATGATCGAGGCCGGACCGATTGTTGCAGCGGCCTTCCTGCGCGCCAATCTCGTCGACGAGGCTACGCTCCTGCGCTCGCCTTCGGCTGTTGGAGCGGATGGGATCGACGCCCTCGACGGACTGCCGCTTTCCGCATTAACTCAGTCGCCGCGGCTCAAATCCCTTGGTAGCGAAGCGGTCGGGGCGGACATGATCGAGACGTTCGAGCGGATGTGAGATGTTCACTGGTATCGTCACCGATATCGGCGAGATTGTTGCCGTCGAGCCGCGCGCCGAGGGTCTGGCCCGGCTCAAGATCGCTTGCAGCTACGATCCGGAAACGATTGCCATCGGCGCATCGATCGCTTGCAGCGGCGTCTGCTTGACGGTGGTGGGGCGCGGAAGGGACGGCAACCGCGCCTGGTTCGCCGTTGATGCCGCCGCGGAGACCCTGCGTGTGACCACGGTTGGGGCCTGGAAGCGGGGCGCGCGCCTCAACCTCGAGCGCGCGCTCAAGGTGGGTGACGAACTCGGTGGGCATATCGTCGCTGGCCATGTCGACGGACTTGCCACAGTGGTGGCGCGCGAGGATTTGACCGACATGGCGCGGTTCTCCTTCTACGCGCCTGCAGAGCTTGTCCGTTTCATCGCGCCCAAGGGCTCCGTCGCGCTCGACGGAGTGTCGCTCACTGTCAATGAGGTGGCTGACGACACCCTCTCGGTGCTGATCATACCGCACACGCTCAAGGTCACGACACTCGGCGCGCTGGCCGCCGGTGATCACGTCAATCTCGAGGTCGATCTGATGGCGCGCTACGCGGCAAGGTTGATGGCGCGCCCCTAGCACGGCGACGGCGGTCGCGCTTATTGAGCTACCCAAGTAAAGGCACTCATGGCGCGGCTTCCTCGACTGCGGCGCGTCGCTCCTGCCGGGCGGCGGCGTAGACTTCACGCGCTGCGTCGGCGTTGATGGCCGCAATCGCGAGGCCGACCACGAGGTCGGGCCAGCCCGAAAGCGTCGCGGCGGTGACAAAGCCCGCCGCGATGATCGCGACATTGGCAAATGCGTCGTTGCGGGCAGACAGAAATGCCGCGCGGGTCAGACTGCCGGCATGGCCGCGATAACGCGCCAGGATGACCGCGCAAGTGAGGTTCACCGCCAGCGCACCGGTGCCGGCGAGCGTGAGCGGGATGGGAGCCGGCGGCAGTGGCAGCCAGAACTTGTCCCAGGCCGTCCACAGCGTGGCGAAACCGGGAACGAGCAGAATGCCAGCCAGCACCATGCCGAGGAGGGCGCGGCGCGGCGCGCTCCACGTCAGCGCGACGAAGATGAGCAGATTGATCGACGCGTCTTCGAGGAAGTCGACGCTGTCGGCGAACAGCGAAACCGAACCGATCGCAAGCGCGACCGCGAATTCCACGCCGAAATAGGCGAGATTGAGCAATGCAACCACGAAGACGGCGCGGCGCAGCGTTGAATATTCAGCGAAGGACATGCCCGGATTGTGCCATAGCGCGTGGGGTTCTTCACGATGGCATGTCGAGTTCGATTGGGCCGCTCCCTTGCTTCCGCCCCGCTTCGCTTGGTACCACCACTTTCGACAGGAGACGGGGTTCATGGCCGAGCCGCGCAGAACCAGCGCCAATGATGCGAGTGGTCGCGCTACGAGTGATCTCGAGGGCGCGCGCATTCTCATCGTGGAGGCGCGCTTCTACGAGGATATCGCCGACGCGTTGCTCGCGGGTGCCACGCGCGCGCTGAAAGAAGCCGGCGTGACCTCGGAGCGCGTGAGCGTGCCGGGCGCACTCGAGATAGCGCCCGCCATCGCAATCGCGGTCGATGCCGCCCAGCGCTCCGGCACGCCCTATGAAGGTGCGGTCGCGCTTGGCTGTGTGATCCGCGGGGAGACCCTGCATTTCGAGATTGTCTCGCAGGAATCGGCGCGCGCGCTGCTGGACTTGGCGGTCACGCGCCGCTTCCCGATCGGGAACGGCATCCTCACGGTCGACACCGACGCCCAGGCTTGGTCGCGCGCCCGCCCGGACGAGGCCGATAAGGGCGGCGACGCTGCGCGTGCGGCGCTTTCGCTCGTTCGGCTCGCGCGCCGCCTTGCCGCGGGTCGACCATGAGCCGTCCCGGCGCCCCGAAAGACGATCGCAAGGCCAATCGCCGTGGCGCCGCCCGGCTCGCGGCGGTGCAGGCCCTCTACCAGATGGATATCGCGGGCACAGGCCTCAACGATATCCTTGCCGAGTTCGAGAGCCATTGGATCGGGCGGGAGGTCGAAGGCGCCCAGTACCTGCCGGCGGAGGCGGCATTCTTCCGCGACGTGGTATCGGGCGTGGTGCGGGAGCAACGCAGCCTCGATCCGCTGGTCGACAAGGCACTGGCGGAAGGCTGGCCACTCAAACGCATCGAGGCGATCTTGCGCGCGGTATTGCGCGCCGGCGCCTATGAGCTTGGTCATCGCAACGACGTGCCGGCACGCGTCGTGGTGTCCGAATACGTCGACGTCGCCAACGCCTTCGTCGACAAGGATGAAACCGGAATGGTCAATGCCGTGCTGGATCAGATTGCGCGGCGATTTCGTGGCGGCGAGTTCACCGTCAGGTGACGTTCGGTTGTGCCGGCTCAGTTTCTCATGCGTCCGCCGGAGACATCGCAGTGCGACGGATCCTCCTTGATGGAGCAATCCGGTCGATAGATCGTCACGTTCGGCGAGAACGGCGCGGCCAGCTGGTTGGGGGGATCGAAGCCAGCCCAAGCAGCGACCGGAGGCGAGGTGATTGCAAAAGCAATCCCGAGCGCGAGTGCAAACTTCGTCATAGTGGGCCTCATGTTCTTGTGCCCCGATGCCCAATGTAGAGGGAGCGCCGGAGACGGTATGTGAGCTTCGTCACATTTCGAGTGGCGGAGTTGAGCGGACGAAGAAGCCCCGGGCCATGGCCCGGGGCTTTCAAACGGACCGGCAGAACGCGAGATTAGAAGCTGCCGTTCCGGGTGCCGGATTCACGCTGCAGGTCAAACCGGACTTGGGCATCCGGATCGGCGCCGAGATATTGGCTGCCGCTCGTGACGCCGTCGGTCTGATGAGCGGGACGCGCCAGCGCGGGCGAGGCAATCGCGGTCGCGAGCGCTGCAAAAACGATAAGGGTCTTCATCTCACAGCTCCATATTGACGTTTCGATGCCCGTTAAATGCGGTGCACAATACCATGCTGCAACGCACAAGAACGTGAGCGGGCCGGCAGGCCCTATTACGAGTCCGTGATTTGAATAAGTACCGCTTGATCAATGCGTTGAGAAGGGAAGCGCAACCGGACTGCGAAAGTTCGACGACGAATTCCAGAACACGTTGGCATCGGTCAAATGGTAATCCGGCACGCGCGCGAGGAAGCGCTTCATCGACATCCCAGTGACCAGCCGAGCCATCTGACTGCCGAGGCAGAAGTGTTTGCCTATGCCGAAACCGAGATGGCCCTGGGGTCTGCGATCGATGTCGTACACGTCCGGGTCGCGGAATTTCCGCCAGTCGCGGTTGCCGGAGCCAAAGGCGAGCGCAACCTTGTCGCCGACCCGCATCGTTTGGCCATGGAAGGTAGCCTCGCGCATGACGACGCGCTTGAAGCGCTGCGCGGAGGTGTTGAAGCGCAGCGACTCCTCGATCGCCTGCTCGGCCAAGGCCGCGTTTGCGACGACGCGACGCCGTGCATCGGGATGATCATGCAGGTTGAGCGCGAACATGCTCATGAAGCTCGATAGCGACTCGACCCCGGCCATCACGAACGTGGCGGTCGTGAGCACGATCTCGCGCTCGCTGAGCCGGTCGCCGTCGATCTCGGCTTCGGCGAGGTGGGTGATGAGGTCGTCCCTGGGGTTCGCTCGCCGAACCGCCACCTCGGCGGTGAGGAAGTCGCTGAGTTCCTTGAACGCGGCGACATGTTCCGGGTTGCGGCCCTTCACGGTCTTGTCGGTGGAGACTGCGAGGATGACCTTGCGCCTGATGTCGGCATGATCGCGCTCGGGCAGACCCATGGTTCTGAAGAGCAGGCCAACCGTGATCTGGCTCGAAAAATCGTTGACGAACTCGAACGCTTTCGCCTCGCAGATGCGGTCGAGCGCGCGGTCGGCAATCTCAATCGTCGGGGCAATGATGTGCTCGATGTTCTTGCGGGCGAAAGCGGCCTGGCTCAACGCCCGCAGGCGGTCGTGGCGCGGCGGATCGGTCGTTCCGAGGGTCGCGCCGGCGCGACCCGGAAGCTCGTCGATCATATTTCCTTGCGAGGAAGAGAACGTTTCCCAGTCGCGCGCCGCTTGCACGATGTCGTCGTAGCGGGAGAGGATCCAGAGCTGGCCGCTCTCGCTCCAGTAACAGGGATATTGCTCGCGCAGGATTTCGTAGTACGGAAAGGGATCGGCATCGATGGCAGGCGAGTAGAGATCGAATGCGTCCATCGGGCAGCCCGCAAATCACGCTTATTCTAGTTGGCCGAGGCTATCATGAGGCCTGACACCAGTCACTTGAGCGGCGGATTCGCATGAAGGAACCGCAGGCAGCGGAGTCTGGCGAGGACCGGCTCATCGCGCGCTACTTCAAACCGCTCGCCACCCATCCCGGAGCCTTCGGTTTGCTCGATGATGCCGCGGCAATCGCGCCGCCGCCCGGTTGCGACCTCGTGCTCAAGACCGACGGCGTCGTCGCCGGGATGCATTTCTTTCCCGATGATCCGCCCGATACGGTCGCCCGGAAGGCGCTGCGGGTGAACCTGTCCGATCTCGCGGCCAAGGGTGCAAGTCCGCTCGGATTCTTGCTCACCTTGGTGCTGCCGCCGGAGATCGGTGACGCTTGGCTTGCGCCGTTCGCGCGCGGGCTCGGCAGCGATGCGGCTCACTTCGCGTGCCCGCTGTTCGGCGGTGATACCGACTGCACGACCGGGCCGATCACCATATCGATTGCGATGCTCGGCGCGGTGCCGCACGGCAAGATGGTGCGTCGCGCCGGTGCTCGCCCCGGCGACCGCGTGGTGGTGACCGGCACGATCGGCGATGCAGCACTCGGTCTGATCCTGCGGCGGGAGGGCTCAGCCGCCGCCGCGCGTTGGGGCCTTGCCCAAGATCAGCAGGAACACCTGATGCGCCGCTATCTCGTGCCCGAGCCGCGCATCGCCATCGCGGAAGCTCTGCGCGCGCATGCGTCGGCCGCCATGGATGTCTCGGATGGCCTTGCCGGCGATCTCGCCAAGCTCTGCCGCGTGTCCGGGGTTGCGACTGATATCGAGGTGAGGCGCGTGCCGCTTTCCGACGCCGCGCGCGCTGCGCTCGCCAAGGAGCCTGCACTGATCGAAACGATCGTGGCCGGCGGCGACGACTACGAAGTCTTGGCATGCGTACCGCCGGACAACCTCGAGGCACTGCGCCGCCAGGCGACCGCCGTCGGCGTTGCGATCACCGACATCGGCGCGGTCGCGGCCGGGCAGGGGCAGGCGCGTTTTGTCGATGCGTGTGGACAGCCGCTTGCGCTGGCGCACCCCTCGTTCAGCCATTTCTGAAGGGCGCTCACCGCGCCGGGATGACGGTCAAACCTTCGGGCTGCTAGTGTCGTCAGATCAGGGCAACCCGACCAGGTCGTGAGTTGCCCGCCAAGAAGCTTGGGGAGGCAAGGTCATGTCATTTCCACGTTCTGAGTTGGCAGCGCTATCGACTCTCGCATTGGTGTGCGGTTTTGTTGCACTTACCGTCCCGCCTGCCACCGCCGCCTCGGAGCCGACGATCATTCGAATTGGCGCGGTCGTGGACCAGACCGGCGGCAGCACATCGCCGCTTTACCGTGCCGCGGTGGAACTGGCGGCCGGCCAGATGAATGCAGCGCTCGTTCGCAGCGGCAGCCGGGTGAAGTTCGAGGTGATCTTCGGGGATTCCAAGAGCAACCCTGCGTTTGCGCAATCCGAGGCGCTCAGACTGATCAATCAGGAGCAGGTGAAGGCGTTGGTCACCGACAGCAGCGGCGTCACCATCGCGATCAACAAGCTCAATTATGATCCGGCGACGTCCGCGAAACAGAAATTGCCGATCACGTGCTTTCAGTGCTCGTCCAGCTTCATCAACGATGCCAACGTGACTGAATCCGATCCGGTGACGCAGGCGGCGGAACGCGATGTCGACAACTGGCTGTTCCGCGTATTTTACGTCGCCAAATACGAAGCCGCCGTCCTGGTGCAAATCGCCCTGAACAAGACGAGCGGTGGCAAGGGAAATGGCGACGGCACCTTCAAGATCGGAATTCTTGCCGACGGCGGCCATCGCGCGCTGGCCACCGGCATCGCCGCGGTCCTGCCGTCGTTCTACAAGGACCCGTCGTCCACCGAGATCGTCTACATGTCGGCGCTCGACAAGCTCGGGGCGGACTGGGCCAAGGTGATCGACACCGCCAACGAGACCACGGGAAGGACGGACGGTGTGCCCGATGTCGTCATCGTCGCGATGCTGCCGGAAGCGGCGTCGGAGGCGATCAAGGCCTATCGGCAGGGCGGCCACGCCGTCCCGATCCTGTCGAACAACAGTTTCCGGCGGAATTATATTCTCAAGCAGGTGGGCGCAGCCGCGAACGGGCTCGAGGGCAGCTCAGTGATGCTCGCCGACAAGAGCGGGTCAGGCGAGGCCTTCGTCAAGACATTCCGGGCCGCCACGGGGCAATCTCCGGAAATGACGTCTTCGGGCGCCTACGATGCGACGGCCACGCTCATGCTCGCGGCGCTGGTGGCCGCGGGCGACGCCAAGCGGCCGCGCGACGTGGCTCCGGCGGACATCAGGGACGGGCTGGTGAAGATCAACAACAAGAGCGGACAGAAGGTCCGCCCGACGGTCGAGGGTTTCAGTTCGGCGATCAGGTTGATCGCAAAGGGCAAGCCGATCAACTATGAAGGCGCTTATGATTCAGGCGACTGGGACGCGGCCGGCGACATGTTTCCACCGTTGGTGCATTGGAAGGTGGAAAATCAGCAGTTCGTGGAATACGAGCTCTACCGCTGCAGTCCGCAGCAACCGCTCTGTCCGGCCAAGTAGCAGGCCTTGTCGCAGGATCGAGTGCGGGCGACGTCAGTCGCATCTGATCGCCGCTGCTCCGCGGTGGGCGCTCCTGCCGGCTTCCGTCGGCGAGATCGATGATCGGTAGCTGAGGAACAGGGAAGAGCATCCCATGCACGACACGACTGCTTTGGCGCGGCCGGCGAGCCCTTATAACCCCGCCGACAATCCGCGCTTCTCCGCGCTGCATCGGCGCTTTCCGACCGTTGCCTATCTGCGCCGTCATGCCCGCCGGCAGGTGCCGAATTTTGCCTTCGAGTACATGGACGGCGGTGCGGGGGCCGACGGCGGCATCGCCCGCAATTCGCACGCCCTTGATGCCGTCGAGCTGGTGCCGCGTTACGGGATCACCACCGCCTTGCCGCCCGTCGACGTCGAATTGTTCGGCAAGCGCTACTCCGCGCCGATCGGTGTCGCGCCCATGGGCGGCCCTTCGCTCGTATGGCCCGGCGCCGATCAATATCTCGCGGCAGCGGCGCAACGCGCGCGCGTGCCTTACGCGCTCGGGCTCGTCGGCGGGATGACGGTCGAACGCGCGGCCGAGATCGCCCCCGATGTGCTCTGGTTTCAGCTCTATCGTTGTTCGCGCAACGACCACGCGATTGGCTTCGATCTCCTCCGCCGCGCGGAGACGGTCGGCGTGCATGCCCTGGTTCTCACCCTCGACGTTCCGGTGCGCACCACACGGCCGCGCGAGGTCGCCGTCGGCATTACCTCGCCGTTCCGACCGGACCTGCGCATGATCGCCGGAATCCTGAGCTCGCCCGGCTATCTCAAATCGTTATGGATGCACGGGCAGCCGCGCTTCGGCAATCTCAAGCCCTACACTTCCGACACCGCCGACGTGAACGAGGTCGCCGCATTCGTCCGGCGTGAAATGGGCGGCGCCTTCACCTGGGACGAGGTTGCACGCTATCGCGAGCGCTGGAAGCGTCCGCTGGTGGTGAAAGGAATTCTCCATCCCGCCGATGCTGAAAAATGCGTCGCGCTCGGGGTCGATGGCATCGTCGTCTCCAACCATGGGGGGCGCCAGGTCGAAGGCCTGCCCGCGCCGATTGATGTGCTCCCTGCCATCGCCCGTGCTGTCGGCGGCCGGGCAACAGTGATGCTGGATAGCGGTGTGCGCTCGGGCCTCGACGTCGTGCGCGCCGTGGCGCTCGGCGCCGACGCGGCATTTGCCGGCAAGGCCTTCCTGTGGGGCCTGGGCGCGCTCGGCGCTGAAGGTCCCGGCCATGTGATTGATCTCATGATCGACGAGATGAAGTCGGCATTCGGCCAGGTCGGCGCGTTGCGGCCGGAGCAGGCGCGTTCGGCGGTGATCCGCCATCCGGGCGCCATGCACTTCTGACCTGCGCGCGGGGTATTGGTTTATTCTCAGACGTCCCGCTAAGAAGCAAAACTGTTCCACGCTCATCCGGTTACGGAGGACGTAAATGTCGGCTGTTGCCGAACCCGTTGCAGATGCCTTTGTGGGTGACCGCCTCGCCCGGCGCAATTCGCTGGTGCTGGCGATCGCGCAGGCATTGGCCGGTGGCAACAATACGGTGCTGGTTGCGACTGCGGCCATCGTCGGCACCATGCTGGCTCCGGACAAAGGACTGGCAACGCTCCCGATCAGCGTCTTCGTGCTTGGGATGTGGGTGGGGACCTTGCCGATGGGCGCGCTGGCGCGGCGACTGGGCCGTCGCAACGCATTGCAGATCGGTACCGTCTGCGGCGTCCTGACCGGGTTGATCTGCTGCGTTGCCGTGCTGCAAGGCTCCTTCCTGCTGTTCAATATCGGCGCGGTGTTCAGCGGCTTCTACGCTTCGGCCCATCAGTCCTATCGGTTTGCGGCCGCCGACACCGCGAGCGAGGGGTTCCGGCCAAAGGCGATTTCGTGGGTTCTGATCGGCGGCGTGTTCGCCGGCGTGGTTGGAGCACAACTCGTCATCGCGACGCAGAATTCCTGGCCGCCCTATCTATTCGCCGCGACCTATATCGGGCAGTCCGCGCTCGCCCTGATCTCGGCGGGCGTGTTGACGTTCGTGAACATACCCAAGCCACCGCCGCGCTCGGCCGTCGGCGACGGCCGCCCACTCTCCGAGATCGCCAGGGAGCGGCGCTTCATCGTGGCGGTGGCCTGCGGCGTCGCGGCCTATTCGATGATGAACATGGTGATGACCTCGGCTCCGCTCGCCATGGTCATGTGCAATCATTCAATTACGGACGCGACGCTCGGGCTGCAGTGGCATGTGCTCGGCATGTATGCGCCGAGCTTCATCACTGGCTCGCTCATCAGCCGCTTCGGGCTCGAGCGGATCGTCGGCTTGGGGTTTGCGTTGATCCTCGTCGCCGCCGGAATCGGGATCGCCGGGATTTCGCTCTGGCATTTCTGGATAGGGCTCGCCCTACTGGGAGTGGGGTGGAATTTCGCCTTTATCGGCGCCACCACCATGGTCACACACTGTCACCGGCCGAACGAGCGCAACAAGGTGCAGGCGTTCAATGATTTTCTCGTCTTCGGCTCAATGGCCATCGGCTCGTTCTCGTCCGGTCAGCTGCTGGCGAGCTTCGGCTGGGCCACCGTGAACGAGGTTGTGTTCCCGGTCGTGCTGGCGGCCATCGCCTTGCTGCTTTGGGGCGCACTGCGAGGCCCAGCGCCACGGCGGACCTGAGGCCGACGTGTGGTCTCGGCGGTATCATCTGACCGACGGCCGCTTATCCGATTCATCCGAATCCGATGAAGAGCCTCAGTTTCCCGTGGGCTCGCGCGGCTTCAACGCGCCAGCCCATAGCCGTTAATCACAGCTCATCAAAGCTGCGCTTGCACCCGTGAGCGATCTTGTCGCCTCGGGGGAAACGTTCCAGAAAGAGGCTAGAGAACGGCGCAAACGGTCCCACCCGTTGGCGGCCGGAGGCTGGCATGTGAAGCTTACGCCGCACCAGTTTGCCGCGAGCTCCGATGCGAGCCGTTGGTCAACAGTGACTCAGGAGAAGGCGATGAGAATTGTATTAGGTGCGATTGCCATGTCGGCAGCGTTGGTCGCAACCGAGGCGTCCGCGCAAGGCGTGAATCTGACCGGCCCCTATCAGTGCATTCAGGGCTGCGTGACCGTCCGCCCGGGCGACTTCGCCTTCGTCACCCAGAACGGCTGGGAACTCAACATGGTCAACGAGGCCGGCCAAGCGTCCCGCGCCTGGGTGGACTACCCGGGGCGCATCTGGATCGCAAGGGCCAATCTCGGCGCGATCTACTCCCCGGATGGCATGGTCATTCAATTTGACAACGGGACCATATGGAAGCGCGCACCGGAGCCGCCGCCCGCTCCGCCGCCCCGTCGCCGTCGCCGCTGATATTGCGGGCGAGGCGGGCCAACCGCGGTCCGCTGCAGGACATACGGCAGAGCCAGACATCCTGCTCCAATCCAAGGGGGCCAAACACCGCGCGTAGCGCCAGGTGCTTGGCCCTTTTGCGTAGCCCTTTGTACTTGCCGCGAGCACGCACTTTTCATTTTCGGGCCAGTGAGTCGCTGCTCCTGGCGCGAAGTGCCGCGGCCCACGACGCTTGGAAACTGCGCATAGCCACCTATCTTTGACGGTACCGATATTTCGGGACATATTGAATTCGCAACACAGCTCGAGGCGAGCGTGCAAACCGGACAACAGTGCGGCCATGAATGGTGATCTGCCTCCCGCGCCCGGATCCGTTGCCCGCATGGCATGTCTGAGACTGGCGGTTGTGGCCATTGCCGGCGCCGCTCTTCTTTCCGCGTGCGGCCAGCAATCGGAGTCCCAACAGCCTCCCGGGCAGCAGCAGTCCGCCTCGGACGAGCAGTCGCGCAAGGACGCCGACGAGAAGGCCTGGACGGAAGCGGTCAGCGCCGGTACCGCCGCGGCCTTCAACGGCTACATCCAGAACTTCACTTCCGGCGCGCACGTGGCGGAGGCGCGCGAACGGGTTGCCGCCCTCAACGAGCAGGCCCGTAAGCAGGCGGACGAGAAGGCCTGGGCGGATGCCCAGCGCGCCGGGACCGTTTCGGCGTTCAACAGCTACATCCAGAATTTCGCTTCCGGTGCGCACGTGGCGGAGGCGCGCCAGCGCATCACCGCACTCAACGAACAGGCCCGCAAGGCCCTGGACGACAAGGCTTGGGCCGAGGCCGACCGCGCTGGCACGGCGGCGGCGTTCAATACCTATCTGCAGAGCTACGCGTCCGGCGGGCATGCGGCCGAGGCGCGTGCGCGCATTGCAGCGCTCGATGAGCAGGCGCGCAAGGACGCCGACGAGAAGGCCTGGACCGACGCCCAGCGCACGAACACCGCCGCGGCATTCAACGGGTACATTCAGAACTTCAGCTCCGGCGCGCACGTGGCTGAGGCGCGCCAGCGCGCGACCACGCTCGAGGCGGAGGCACGCAAGGCCGCGGACGACAAGGCCTGGGCGGATGCCCAGAAGGCCGGCACCTCTTCGGCCTACAGTACGTATCTGCAGAATTTCGGCACCGGCGCATATGCCGCCGAAGCGCGTCAGCGCGTTGCCACGATCGACGCGCAGGGCCGGAGAGAGGTGCCGACTGTCGACATTCAGAAAACCTGTCAGGCCGCCGCCGGCGTGATGGTGAGCCTGCTGGGCGGAAGCACCACCGATCAGGACGTGAAGGGGTGCCTGGACTCGGAGCAAAAGGCCCGAGAGCAGATCATCAAGGACCGGGCAACGTATTCGGCGGTCGACAAATCGCGCTGCATGCGGTCGGACGTCTACCTCCCGAGCTATGTGGAGTGGCTCACCTGCCTCGAGATGGAGAGAGACGTTCGCAAGATGCAGGTGGGCGGACCCAGCAGGCCGTCAACCACGACGCTGCCGAAGGTGCGCCCGGCCCTCAACTGGTGAGCTGGGTCGCGGGGCCACGTCTCGCCCGGCGGTTTCCCTGCCGTTTGGTACGCTGAGCTCCGCAGAATTCAACAAATCCGGGCGTTTTCGAGCGTTGCGTCGCAGGGCTGTTTTTGGCAATGTCCGCGCCACTTTCGGCCGGGGCTTTGGGCGACCAGTTGGCTCGGCGTAGCGGCGACCGTGCAATGGTCTTCTTGCCCGGTACGCTTCACAAAACCGGGGTTTCTACAATGACGGCTCTCTGGCTGATCGTCCTTTGCGGCGTGCTCGCCATCATCTACGCCGCGTGGGCGGCTCGTTCCGTGCTCGAGGCGGATCCGGGCAACGCGCGGATGCAGGAGATCGCGGCGGCGGTACGCGAAGGCGCGCAGGCCTATCTCAAGCGCCAATACACCACGATCGGCATCGTCGGCGTGGTCATCTTTTTCATCCTTGCGTACTTCCTCGGCTGGCTGGTGGCGTTCGGATTCCTGATCGGCGCGGTTCTCTCGGGTGCCGCCGGCTTCATCGGCATGAACGTCTCGGTGCGCGCCAATGTCCGCACCGCCCAGGCCGCGATCCGCTCGCTCGCCGACGGCCTCGAGCTCGCGTTCAAGGCGGGCGCCATTACCGGTCTTTTGGTCGCCGGCCTGGCGCTTCTCGGGGTCACCCTCTATTTCTGGTATCTCATCGGTCCGCGGCATTTGGCCCCCGATGATCGCACCGTCATCGACGCGCTCGTGGCGCTGGGATTCGGGGCATCGCTGATCTCGATCTTCGCCCGCCTTGGCGGCGGCATCTTCACCAAAGGCGCCGATGTGGGCGGGGACCTCGTCGGCAAGGTCGAGGCCGGCATCCCTGAGGATGATCCGCGCAATCCCGCGACCATCGCCGACAATGTGGGCGATAACGTCGGCGATTGCGCCGGCATGGCGGCCGACCTGTTCGAGACCTATGCGGTGACATCGGTCGCCACCATGGTGCTGGCAGCGATCTTCTTTCGCAGCGTTGGCCCCGACGTGTTGCTCAAGATGATGACCTATCCGCTCGCCATCGGCGGCATCTGCATCATCACCTCCATCATCGGCACATTTTTCGTCAAGCTCGGGTCCGATCAGTCGATCATGGGCGCGCTATACCGCGGCCTGATCGTGACCGGCCTGCTTTCGCTCGCCGGCGTGGCGCTGGTCACGTATCTTCTGGTCGGTTTTGCCACCGTGCCTGGCCAATCGTACAGCGGCACCAACCTGTTTCTCTGCGGTGTCGTCGGCCTGCTCGTGACCGGGCTGATCATCTGGATCACCGAATACTACACCGGCACCAATTTCCGTCCGGTGCAGTCGATCGCCAAAGCCTCAGTCACCGGCCACGGCACCAATGTGATTCAAGGCTTGGCCATTTCGCTCGAAGCGACGGCGCTTCCCGCCATCGTGATCATCGTCGGCATCCTTGCCACCTACAAGCTTGCCGGCCTGTTCGGCATCGCCATCGCGGTGACCACGATGCTGGCGCTCGCCGGCATGATCGTGGCGCTCGACGCGTTTGGCCCGGTGACCGACAATGCCGGTGGCATTGCCGAGATGGCGGGCCTGCCCAAGGAGGTGCGCAAATCGACCGACGCGCTCGACGCGGTCGGCAACACCACCAAGGCGGTGACCAAGGGCTACGCCATCGGCTCGGCCGGCTTGGGCGCGCTGGTCTTGTTCGCGGCCTACAACGAAGACCTGAAATTCTTCATCGCGAACGCGGCCAAGTATCCGTACTTCCAAAATGTGCAGCTCGATTTCTCGCTGAACAATCCGTACGTGGTGGCTGGCCTGCTGTTCGGCGGGCTGCTGCCCTATCTGTTCGGCGCGATGGGCATGACCGCGGTCGGCCGCGCGGCGTCTGCGATCGTGGAGGAGGTGCGCCGGCAGTTTCGCGAAAAGCCGGGGATCATGCAGGGCACTGACAAGCCCGATTACGGCCGCGCCGTCGATCTGCTGACCCGCGCCGCGATCAAGGAGATGATCATTCCCTCGCTGCTGCCGGTGCTTTCGCCGATCGTGGTCTACTTCCTGATTTACTGGATCGCCGGCGGCGGGCTCGCCGGCAAGTCGGCGGCGTTTTCCGCGGTGGGCGCCATGCTGCTCGGCGTGATCGTCACCGGCCTGTTCGTCGCGATCTCGATGACCTCAGGCGGCGGCGCCTGGGACAACGCCAAGAAATACATCGAGGACGGGCATTACGGCGGCAAGGGCTCGGAGCCGCACAAGGCGGCGGTCACGGGCGACACCGTCGGCGATCCGTACAAGGACACGGCCGGTCCGGCGGTCAATCCG
>Ga0207688_10000316_pt1 | contig 22263 bp, 26 predicted proteins | sample KBSMiscanthusM4_FD_184296 | JGI IMG/M metagenome (GOLD analysis project Ga0207688, IMG submission 184296) | Miscanthus rhizosphere microbial communities from Kellogg Biological Station, Michigan, USA - M4 (SPAdes) (version 2) | ecosystem: Host-associated > Plants > Roots > Rhizosphere ...
CAGTCGAAAACGCCGGGCCAAGAGCGGATTCAATCAACAGCGACCACACCTGGGCAAGTTCGTGTTGACTCTCGGCGACCACGTAAACCGTCGACCGGACGACGTCCGAAGGGTCCGCCTCCACCGCGGCCAGTACGGCCAAGCAATTGGCCACCGTCTGATCGAGTTGTGCCCGCAAATCGTCTGCCGGTGGGTACGTCCCATCTGGCCGAACCGGACACTGCCCGGCCAGAAACGCAAGCCGACCGGCCTCCACCACGGTGACGTGGTGATATCCCGGCGTCGCATGCACCCCATCCGGATTGAACCTCTGGATAAGCATTGCTCAATCGTCGCTCACCGAAACCAATCGACTCTCATGACCCGCTGCTGTGGTTACGAGTTGGTCGTCGGAACATGCGCGTCCGCGGATTACTTTGCTGTTTTTACACAAATAGCATTGACAGTCGGCCAAAAGCGACCATAGTCGTCAGGTATGGCGCTGCTGCCTGACCCGACGCCGCGGGAGCGACAGCACATCCTCATCTCGGTTGACGACCACGTCATCGAGCCACCCGACATGTTCGAGGGCCGCCTCCCCAACGCGCTGGCCGACCGCGCGCCGAAGATCGTGGAGTCCGAGGACGGCACCCAGATGTGGCATTACGAGGGCCGCAGCTATCCGAACATCGGACTCAACGCCGTCATCGGCCGGCCAAAAGAGGAATGGAGTATGGAGGCCGCCCGCTTCGACGAAATGCGCCGCGGCTGTTGGGATATCGACGCCCGCATCGCCGACATGGACCTCGCCGGAATCTGGGCATCGTTGAACTTCCCCTCCCTGATCGCTGGGTTCTCGGGCACGGTGTTCTGGAACAGCGACGACCCCGAACTCGGTCTCGCGACGCTGCGGGCCTGGAACGACTGGCACCTCGAAGAATGGGCCGGCTGCTACCCCGACCGCATCATCCCCCTGCAACTGCCGTGGCTCGCCGACCCGCAGCTCGCCGCCGACGAACTACGACGCAATGCCGAACGCGGATTCAAGGCCGTGAGCTTCCCCGAGCTGCCCGCCCAGTGCGGGCTGCCCAGCCTGCACACCGGCGTCTGGGATCCATTCCTGGCCGCCTGCGAGGAAACCGACACCGTCATCTGCCTCCACACCGGATCTGCACAGTGGGCGCCGATCCCCGCTCCCGACACCCCGTTCGAGACCATCACCACGCTGTTCCCTGTCAATGCGCTTGTCGCAACTGCGGATTGGCTCTGGTCGGGCATCCCCGTCCGCTTCCCGAAGCTGAACATCACCCTCGACGAGGGCGGCCTCGGCTGGGTCGCCATGCTCGCCGACCGCGCCGACTTCGTCCTCGCGCACTCCGCGTCCGGCGCCGAGGGCGGGTCCTGGAAGAGCGACCTGCTCCCGAGCGAGGTGCTGCGTCGCAACTTCTGGTTCTGCTCGATCGACGACCCGACCGCGTTCGGCACCCTCGACGCCATCGGCGCCGAGCGCATCCTCATCGAGAGCGACTACCCGCACGCCGACTCGACGTGGCCCGACACCCAGCGCGTCGTCGCACGCAACGTCGCAAACCTGTCGCCCGAAGATGCCGCCCGCATCACCCATCGCAACGCCGCACAGCTGTTCCGCCACCCGCTACCCAACAGCGCGTGGCTGGCCCAGAACGGCACAGCATAGGAGGCCGCCGTGCTGGATCTGCTCATCCGAGACGCCCAGATCGTCGACGGCACAGGCGCACCCGCACGACATGGCGACGTGGGGGTGCGTGACGGACGGATCGTTGCGGTCGGCGACGTCGACGAGCAGGCGTCAACAATTGTTGACGCTGACGGGCAGACAGTCGCACCGGGCTTCGTCGACCTTCACACGCACTACGACGCGCAGCTTTTCTGGGATCCGACCGCCAGCCCCTCGATACAGCACGGCGTCACCACAGTCTTCGGCGGGAACTGCGGCTTCACATTGGCGCCCGCGGGGCCCGACCAACAGGATTACCTGACCCGGATGCTGGCCCGTGTCGAGGGCATGCCGCTCGACGCGCTGCGCGCCGGCCTCGACTGGCAGTGGTCGTCCTTCGGCGACTGGTTGCAACGGCTCGAGGGTCGGACCGCCGTCAACGCCGGCTTCCTAGTGGGCCACAGTGCAATTCGCTTGGCGGCAATGGGCGAAGACGCGGTCGGGGGCACTGCGTCCTCCGATCAGATCGCAAAGATGACCACGCTGCTCAAGGCCGCGCTGGCCGACGGCGCGATGGGGTTGTCGACCTCGCAGTCGCACACCCACAACGACGGCGACGGGCAGCCGGTCCCGTCGCGCAGCGCCTCGCGGGAGGAACTGCTGGCACTGGCCGCGGCTGTCCGGGCACAGGCCGGCACCCAGCTCGAGGCGATCATTCCCGGGTGCCTGTCCGGCTTCACCGACGACGACATCGACCTGCTCACTAACATGTCGAAAGCCGCCGACCGGCCGCTGAACTGGAACGTGCTGGGCATCTCGGCGGGCAACCCCGAAGGACACGAAAAGCAGTTGCGCGCATCGCAAGTCGCAGCGAAGCGGGGCGGCCGCATCGTCGCGCTCACCCTGCCCCACTCGACGAAGATCCGGCTGTCGTTCCTGTCCGGCTTTGTGCTCGACGGACTACCGGGCTGGCGCGAGACGATGCACCTACCGGTGCCCGAGCGGCTCAAGGCCCTCGCCGATCCCGAGGTGCGTCGCCGCCTCAACGAAGGTGCTCACTCGAAAGAGGCGGGAATCCTTCGCGGCCTTGCCAATTGGGAGCGACTGATCATCGTCGAAACTTTCGCCCCCGAGAACGCCGACGCAACGGGCCGCCCCGTCGGCGAAGTCGCAGCTGCCCGTGGGAAAGAGCCGTTCGACGCCCTGCTCGACATCGTGATCGCCGACGAGCTGCGCACCGGACTATCACCGCAACCGTTCGGCGACGGCGAAGCCGACTGGAAAGCACGCGCCGAGGTGTGGCGCAACCGGGATGCAGTGATCGGCGGCTCGGACGCAGGGGCACACCTCGACATGATGTGCGGTGCGATCTACACGACATCGCTGCTCGGCCACGGCGTCCGTGAGCACCAGGTGGTGACGCTCGAAGAGGCGGTCCGGCTGATCACCGACGTGCCTGCGCGGTTGTACGGGCTGAAGGAACGCGGCTGCATCGCTCGAGGCTGGCACGCCGACCTGGTGATGTTCGACCCGGCGACCGTCGACCACGGCCCTGAGCGCACCCGCTACGACTTACCTGCTGGCGCACCGCGTTTGGTGGCCGATGCAAAGGGGATCACGTCGGTGTGGGTGGCTGGCACGGAGGTGTGCCATGACGGCGCCGCGACGGGCGCGCTGCCCGGCACAGTGCTGCGGTCGGGGCGGGACACCGAGACGGTGACGGCGTCATGACCCACCGCGCGCCGCTGGAGGAGTTCGACCCTGCCAAGCTGCAGGACGGGTTGCTGATGGCAGTCGAGAACGTGCACGAAAAGCTGCGCCTCGCACGGGAAAAGCATCGGGTGATGGTCGGCAACCCAATCGTCGAGACACCAACGCAGAACCTCGACATGGCGGGGGTGACCGTGCTCGGCTACGACGAGTGCCAAACGGTGCTCACGCATCCAGAGAACTTCTCATCGTCGATCTACGAGAACATCATGGGCCCGGTCATGGGGCGCACTCTGCTCCAACAGGAGGGAGACGAGCACCGGGCGAGCCGGGCGCTGGTGTCGCCGCTGTTCCGGGCGAAGCTGTTGGAGCGGTGGCGCATTGAGCTGGTCGAGGTGGTGGTGCATGAGCTAATCGACCGGTTCGCGTCGCGGGGGCGGGCAGATCTGGTGCGGGAGTTCACCTTTGCGTTCCCGGTGCAAGTGATCGCGCGACTGATGGGGTTGCCGCGCGAGGACTATGTGCGGTTCCAGCAGTTGTCGATAGAGCTGCTCAGCGTGGTCTACAACTGGGACATCGGGATCGCCGCGTCCGCCACACTGAAAGAGTATTTCGGAGAAATCCTCGCCGAACGGCGGCGCGATCCGCAGGACGACTTGATCAGCACGCTCGCGGAGTCGGAGATCGACGGCGAGCGGTTGTCGGACGACGAGATCTTCGCGTTCCTGTTGTTGATCTTGCCGGCCGGAGTTGAGACGACGTACCGCGCGTCGGGCAACCTACTGGTCGCGATGCTCAGCGAGCCGTCATTGCTCGAGACGCTGCGCGAGGACCGCGACATGCTGCGCGGAGCGATCGAGGAGGCGTTGCGGTGGGAGCCGCCGATCAGCACGGTGGTCCGCGTGGCGAGGTGCGACTGCGAGCTTGGCGGGATCACGATTCCCAAAGGCACGAACGTCAGCGTCAGCGTCGCGGCGGCCAACCGGGACCCGACGCACTATGCCGACCCCGACCGCTTCGACCCGACCCGCAAGAACATCGCGCATCTTACTTTCGGCGGCGGCCCGCACGTCTGCCTCGGCATGCCACTTGCTCGGATGGAGACGACGGTCGCGATAAACGGCCTGCTCGACCGGCTACCGGACCTGCACCTTGATCCGAGCGCACCGGCGCCGAACATCACCGGCGTCGCGTTCCGGTCGCCGGCAACCCTGCCGGTTGAGTTCACAGCTGCGTAGCGGATCGGCGACCGGCCCGCAGGTGATCGGAGACGGTCCTGTACGCTGTGCACGAACGTTGGTGTCGATAAGAAATCGATGCCAGCTCGTCGTGGAACGCTTTCATCCCATCCGGCGCGATCGTCGACCCCAGGGTCCGGTCCAAGCGCCGAGCACAGATGATCCGTGCATCGAGCACAAGCTCTTCTCGCGGCGATCGATTTTGCCCACCGGCAATCTCGCCACCTTGTGCTTGCTCGCCTTGTACAAACCGATGCCTGAAAGGCACCTTTTACGTGACAACAACTCAATCCTTCGTCGACCTCGGCGTCGGTGAACCGCTCGTCAAAGCGCTCGCCGCGCGCGGAATCCGCACCCCTTTCCCGATACAGGAGAAAACGCTTCCTGACACGCTCGCAGGACGAGATGTGTTGGGCCGCGGCAAGACTGGCAGTGGCAAGACGCTAGCGTTTGCCATCCCGCTGGTCACACGGCTGGCAGCGATGCCGCGTCGGTCGCGACCGGCTGGCTTGGTCCTTGCACCCACTCGGGAGCTGGCATCCCAGATCGCGGCCACGCTCGAGCCGATAGCGGCCGCCCAACAGCTCAAAGTCACCACTATTTTCGGCGGAGTTCCGCAGAACCGGCAGGTGGCCGCGCTGCGGTCGGGCGTTGACATCGTCGTCGCCTGCCCGGGCCGCCTGGAGGACCTGATGAAGCAGCGCATCATCAGCCTCGACGCGGTCGAGGTCACCGTCGTCGACGAAGCCGATCACATGGCCGACCTGGGCTTCTTGCCAGGTGTTACCCGCATCTTGGCCGCCACGCCGCAGCGCGGGCAGCGGCTGCTGTTCTCCGCGACCCTGGATAACGGGGTCGACAAGCTGGTCAAGCGATTCCTGCGGAATCCGGTGACGCACTCGGTCGACGAGGCGCACTCACCCGTACCCGAGATGACGCACCACGTGTTCCACGTTACGGGCGTCCAGGCGAAGAAGGAACTGGTGCACACGCTTGCCTCCGGCAGTGGGCGCCGGATCCTGTTCATGCGTACCAAGCACCAGGCTCGCAAGCTCGCCAAGACGCTCACCGAATCCGGAGTGCCGTCAGTTGACTTGCACGGCAATCTTTCTCAGCCTGCTCGTGACCGCAACCTCGCGGCTTTCAGCACGGGTCTGGCCAGGGTGCTGGTAGCTACCGACATCGCGGCGCGTGGTGTGCACGTCGACGGTGTCGAGCTGGTAGTGCATGTGGATCCCCCGACTGAGCACAAGGCCTACTTGCACCGCTCTGGCCGGACTGCACGGGCGGGTAACACAGGCGACGTGGTCACCGTGGTGCTGCCCGAACAGCGCAGGGACGTTCAAGTCCTGATGCGACGAGCCGGCATCACCGTGCACCCTCAGCAGGTCGGTGCTGATTCAGCCCAGGTGACCGCGCTGGTCGGCGATGTCGCGCCGTTTCAGGCTCCCGCTGTCCTGACTGACGGGTCGACTAAACCTGCCAACGCAAAGAAGGGCGGGTCGCGCGGCCGTGGCTCCGCGGGCGCCCGGCGCCCCAGAGGCGCAGCAGGTGCGGCCGGTTTCGGGCACACCGGGCATGGTCGCCAAGGCGGCCGTCGGTCGAGAACTTCAGCTTGAGCTGTCCGCGGGTGCGGCGGTTTGTGAGTTTTGGGCACGCGCGGTCTCCACGATGACACCGGCGGTTTGGAATGCCGCGGTGTGCTGGTGTGCGTACAGGACCGGGAGGTCGGCGGCTTGACGCAGCAGCATGACAGCCAGCGCGATACTCGTTCGGCAGGGCACGACCAGGAGATGCGCCTTGGCGCGCGTGCCGGTGATGGTCATGACGCGGAGGTGCCTGCTGTCCCTGCCAGGCGTTGCCGCCACGCCACGGCGATTGAGCAAGTCGAGATCAGGTACACCCTGCAACGGGGACCAGTTGACGCCGATATCGATTACTTGGCCCAGCGATTCCCGAAGGGCGTCGGCGAGGTCGGAAAGTTCTCGGGCTATCGACGCCGTGCGTGGCCACCAGGCCCCGTCGAGGCCGCTGCCCAGGTTGGACGCCAGGGTGAACCGAACCGGACTGCTCAAGCGCCGTCCGTATATCGGGTCAGTCATGAGCCGCTGGCGCAGCCGGGGCCGACGCGGAAACCGCTTGAATTGCAAGGAGATCGACGTGTAATCCCGTGTGATCCATGGACGGTTCCTTCATTTCGAGGCCGACCGCGGGTGCATAGGCCGACTTACGAATCGGATCGCACGTTGATCGTGCTCGAGTGTGTCCCGAACGAGGATCACCGCTACTACGAAACGGTTCATCTTGAGACTACACCCAGGAGTTTGCCGGCGTAGCACAAGTCGCGGACATCGTGGCTGCTGCATGAAAAGCGTAGTGTCACAGTCGAAGACGTTTTACACGCTTGCCGTGATAGTGTGAAGGGGGATGCCTGTCGGCATCCGTTTGAAAATGAGAGAAGTTGAAAAGAATGGCACAGGGGACTGTGAAGTGGTTCAACAGCGATAAGGGCTTCGGTTTTATCGCTCCAGACGGCGGTGCGGACGATGTGTTCGTCCACTACACCGAAATCCAGGGGAATGGATACAAATCACTCGAGGAAAACCAGCGAGTTGAGTTCAGTATCGAACAGGGGGCCAAGGGCCCGCAGGCAGTCGGAGTAACTGCCGTCTGACGAGTTCTAGTTCATGTGGGCTGGTGGGTCGTTTCCCGCCAGCCCACAATGCGTTTGGAGAGATCCAGGGCCGGGCTCGACGGTTGGGCGTAGAATCTACGTATCGGGACCACCAAGGCCCCCAACTATCAAGGGGTCTGTGTGGCTGACAAATCTCCTCGACAAACGATGAGCAAGAAATCCGGCAAGTCGCTGAAACAGAAGCGGGCGGACAAGCGGGCCAAGGATGAGCGCGCTTCGTCGACCGAAAGACTGCACATCCAAAAGCATTGAGGCGCAACAGCTCTCGTAGGCGAGCTGGCATCGGCGTCCGTTCGGGACGCAATGCGCACAGAGTCGGTGGTATGTCGTGCGCGACCATCTGAGATCGCGTCGTCGCCGGCTCGGGTGAATTGGCCGTTTCGCGGCCGAGACGGGATCGTCGAATGGCACGACAGAACGGGGGCGCCGCCCCCGGCGGGCATCATGAAGGACCCGAGAACACGCCGCGGCTGCGTTTGAAGCCCAAGGCGCCGGCAACCGGGCACGTCGACGGGGCGTGGTGGCCGCGCAGCGATGACCTGTCGACTGAATTGCCGGATCTGCTGGCGGTGCTGTCGGTGCGCCTGGGCGCCATTGATCGGGTGATGTACAACCTGGCTGAATGGGCGATGGTGCCGAGGCGACTGACGACCGGCGGGCGGGCGGTTCGCCTGGACGGATACCGGCTGCAACCAGCCAATACTCTCCAAGTGCTCGGGGTCGGTCGCGAAAAGATTCTGCTGTTGGTGGTGCCTCCGCACACCGAGCCGGAGATCGCACACGAGGCGATGATGACCGCTGCTGCGCCGGACAACGCTTCGGCGGTGGGCGACCTGCTTGCGATTGGCGCGCACGACGGCGAAGCGTCCGACGCCTATCACCGCCCGACATTTCGCCGACGCGTCCGGAGGTTTCGACCATGACAGTCAAAGTGACACTCCGAAACGGCGACGCCGACAACTACATGCGGTTCGGCGACGCTTACGTCAAGCACCATGACGGCACACTCGACGTCGTCCGCACGGGGGCGAAGCGACCGTTCAGCTATCCGTCCGGGGAGTGGACCGACGTCGAAGGTGACCAGAAGCGGTTCACCAAGCGTTTCTGGGGTTGACGGTCGTCGGGGGGCGCGCGGTTGACCGAATCGCGTTCAGGTGACCTGGCTGATGAGCTGCCGGCTCTTCTGGCAAACGGGTGTAGATTGGTTGGTAAGCCGTTCGTGTTGGCGATGCCGCCGTAGACCTTGACGTGCAGACGAGCAGCTCACGAATCGATCTTCGCCCGATAAACCAACGTTCGGGCAGAACCTGAACCTATTTGAGGACCTATTACATGAAACCGTCTGATTTGTTTTCGCATCCCTATGAGCGGGAGGTCGTGTCGAACACCGAGCGTGACTCGGAACCGGTGCAATTTCCCGCCTTTTCCGACAGCCCGCAGAGAGATTCGACCGAGACTACGCCGCCGTCGTGAATGGGTTGACCGGAACGCGGCGCCTCGCTCGACCCGTCAGGTTGGCGCTCGCACCGCAGTTAGGGTCCGATATCGACGGCGCGTGGTGGCCACACACCGGAGTAGTGGCGCGTGAACTGCCGGAGCTCATCGAGGTATTGCACAAGCCATTGGGCGAGATCGTCGATATCTGCATCAACTGGTCTGCCTCCGAGGCGGCCGTGGATCTCAGCTCGATGGTGACCGTCGCTCGCTGGCAGCGGCGCAGAAGTTTTCGGCTGATGATGGTCGCCGGTCATCAAGTTTCCGCGAAACTCCTTGTCGTACCGCACGAGACACCGCAAGCGCTAGGCATCATGGTGATGCGTTGCGCGGCGGCCAGGCACCACGCAGCGTCACAACGAGACACCGAGTTGTACGAGACCGCCGAGAGTGTTGTACGCGCGGCTCGGGCCGAGAGCTCATCGTGGACGGCCCGACTCATACATGACTTGGACAACGGCGGAAGCGCTGTGGCGCAAGGTGTTAGCCATGTCAGTGGCGCACGATAAGCATGATGCCGTCAACAGCGTTCGGGGAGCCCGTCTCGTAGTGACGGCCCTGGGGGTGTATCGTCAAATCAGTTGGGAACCCAGCTAGTCCGGGATGAGTCAGCCGCACCGCCGCTGACCACGCCGAGCAACCGCTCACGCCGGATACGCCGGTGACAACCGCCAGTTGGGATCACCCCTTGATCACGCTTTCTACACGCTCGTCGTCGGCGTTTCCCGTTGTGGGTCAGGGATTTCGCGGCGCTCCGAGTTTCAGCATTCTCAGTACGTACCCACCGACGCCGTGCGGGCTGGCGACGTTCAGCGCCGCGCTGGCTGAGGGATTGACTGCCAACGGCGCTGACGTCAGCGTCGTGCGAGTGTCCGATGGGCCGCCGTCGACAACTAGCCGCGTCATCGGAGAGATGGTCAACGGGTCACCGACGTCCGTCGCAGCATGCGCTGAGCTCCTCAACCAGAGCGATGTCGCGGTCCTCCAACATGAGTACGGTATCTACGGAGGCGTCGACGGTGTCGCAGTCGTGGACGTCATGGACGGGTTGCAAATACCGTCGATCGTGATCGCCCATACTGTCCTGAAAAGCCCGACGCGACACCAGCGTTCGGTCCTCGAGGCGGTTGTGGCCCGCGCGGATCAGGTCATTGTGATGTCCGATGCGGCCAACGAGCGGTTGCGCAGTGGTTTTGACGTCGACCGCCGCAAAGTCACCACTATCCCGCATGGCGCGACTCTCCCGGCGAACGCCTCCTGCGTTAGGCGCGGTCGGCCGACGTTGTTGACCTGGGGCCTGATGGGTCCGGGCAAGGGCATCGAGCGGGTGATCGAGGCGATGGGGTCGCTCAACGATGTGCCAGGTCGGCCGCAATACCTGGTTGCTGGCCGAACGCATCCTAAGGTGCTGGCCGCCGATGGCGAGGCGTACCGCGAAGCGCGGATGGAACAGGCGCAGCGCCGCGGCGTCGCGGATTCGGTGTACTTCGATCCGGGTTACCGCAACATACCGATGTTGACCGCGCTCATTCAGTCAGCTGCAGTCGTCGTCCTGCCCTACGACTCGACAGACCAGGTCACCTCCGGTGTTTTGGTCGACGCCGTCGCGAGCGGCCGGCCCGTCATCGCCACCGCGTTCCCGCATGCTGTCGAGCTGCTCGGCAGTGGGGCGGGCATCGTCGTCGGGCACGACGATCCGGATGCTCTGGTGTCTGCCCTGCGCCGGGTGCTGATGCAACCGCGCCTGGCTGGTGCGATGGCGGCCGAGGCCCGTCGGCTGGCGCCCGAGATGGCGTGGCCGGTCGTCGCCGGTGCGTATGTCGGGCTGGCGCACCGACTCCTCGCACGGCGACGGGCCCTGGCGTGACCGCGACATACCCGGCCCCGGTATTCGACCATCTGCTACGGCTGACGGACCGCCGCGGCACTTTGGAACACGCCCGGCTCGACGAGCCGCTGCCCGAGCACGGCTATTGCACCGACGACGTGGCGCGTGTGCTTGTTGTCGCCACCCGAGACCACGGGCCCGACCGCACACTGAACGGTCTGGCAGGGGTCGCGTTGCGCTTCCTGAACGATGCGCAGGCGCTCGGCGGCGCCTGCCGTAATCGGATGGACAGCACGGGTGACTGGGTCGACGAGCCGGCCCTTGAGGACGCCTGGGGGCGCTGTATCTGGGGTCTCGGGACCGCGGCCGCGCACAGCAATGTCGCCTGGACGCGTCAGTCGGCCGTCATGCAGTTCGAGCGTGCCGCTCAGGAGAGGTCCGTCTGGCCGCGAGCGATGGCGTTCGCGGCGCTGGGCGCCGCCGAACTACTCGCCTTCGACGCGGAGCACCGCGGGGCCCGCGCGCTGATCACCGACTATGCCGCTGCGGTGCCCGCTGCGAACGGTGACACGGCGTGGCCGTGGCCCGAGCCCCGACTGACCTACGCGAATGCCGTTCTCCCCGAGGCGATGATCGCCGCCGGGGTCGCGCTCGACGACACGACTTTGTGTCGACGCGGCCTGGATCTGTTGGCTTGGCTGCTTGCGTTCGAAACGGCCGACGGCCACCTTTCGCCAACTCCCGTTGCGGGCAGGGGCCCCGAGGACGCCAGGCCCGGTTTCGATCAGCAGCCCATCGAGGTATCAACGCTCGCGGACGCGTGCGCGCGTGCCGCCGCCGTCGACACCGACCCGGTCTGGCGCGACGGCGTCACGACCGCAGCGGCATGGTTTATGGGCGACAACGACGCGGCAGAGCCGATGTGGGACCCGGACACCGGTGGCGGATACGACGGGCTGCACATCGACGGAGTGAACTGTAACCGGGGCGCGGAGTCGACCCTGGCGGTGATCTCGACCTTGCAGCAGGCGCGACGTTTATCGACTGGGCGGAAATGACTTCGGTGCAGAGCGGGCTGGTCACGCGGAGCCCGCAGCGGCTCGCGGCTGACCGGTCGAGAGTAATCGCACGGCTGTTCGTGCCAGGGCAGGAGGGCTTCGAGCGCCAGGACTCCCGCGCGGGTGCAGTGCTGGCGCGCATTCTGGCCCTCGACGAGGACGAAGTGCGCACGTCGTTGGACGACGTCGTCACCCGCTTCGACGGACGTCACCGCGATCTGGCCGCCACGTTCCGCCGGCACGCCCGTGAAGTCGCCGATCGCCTCGATCCCGCCAGTGATCTTTCCGATGTGCGAATGTTGTTGCTCGGTGCCGTATTCACTAGCGAGTACGCGATTGAGGGCGCAGCGTTGTGCAACCCCAGCGTGGTCGCTCACCCGGACCAGTCGCAAACCGCCGTTGGCAGCCTGCGATTCGTGATGAGCGTGCGGGGCATCGGTGAGGGGCATCGGTCGTCCATAGGATTCCGCACAGGCGCTGTCGACGGGGCAGGCGACGTCACGATCGACGATCCGGCGCCGTTCGCTAGTGCTGGCCCGCTAGTGCCAACCCTGTTGGATGGCAAGGTGATCCGCAGCGAACTGCACCGGCTGCACGGGGCGGGCGAGGCCGCCGATTACGTCCTCGACGCGCTCGGTGAGCGGTTCACCCGAGCCGACCTCGACGAGCAACTCGACAAGCTTCAGACACACCGACGAACGCGCGGCCGTGCGGCCGAGACGATTTCGCTGATGCGAACGATCGCCGACCGGACTTATGCCGTCGAATTCGGCGATGATGTAACGCTTTCCGAGCGTGTCTTGTTTCCGGCGATAAGCGCGGAAGTCGCCGGCATGGAGGACGCGCGGTTCGTCCGGTTCGTCGATGACGACGGCTCAGTCACGTTCTATGCCAGCTATACCGCCTACAGCGGATCTCACATCAGCCAGCAGCTGCTGCAGACGACGGATTTCCGAATGTTCGCGTCCATGCCGATGGTGGGCCGTGCCGCGGCCAATAAAGGTCTGGCGCTGTTTCCGCGTCGGATCCGTGGCCGTTTCGCGGCGATGTCCCGATCCGACCGCGAATCGAATTCGATTGCATTCTCCGACTATCCGTTCGAATGGACGGCCTCGGTCGCCTGCCAGCAGCCAGCTCGTGCTTGGGAGGCGTTGCAACTCGGGAATTGCGGGCCGCCCATCGAAACCGAAGCCGGATGGCTGGTGCTCACCCACGGCGTCGGCCCGATGCGCACCTACCGCATCGGAGCGATGCTGCTCGATCTGGACGACCCGACAAGGATTCTCGGTCGGCTGCGCCAGCCCTTGCTGAGCCCCGCAGTTGACGAACAGGACGGCTACGTCCCCAATGTCGTATATTCCTGCGGCGCGCTGGTGCACAGGGGGACGTTGGTGCTGCCGTACGGAATCGGCGACGCCGCAATCGGAGTCGCGACCGTGCCGCTTGGTGAGCTGCTGGCCGCACTCGAGGCGTGACCGCCGGTGAACAGGAGGGACACTGATGAGACGAGAGGTCGCCGCTCATCTCGAGGTCGAGATCACGGCCCCGACGACGTTGGAGTTCCAGATCGCGATCGCACCGCATCCCAATACCTCGGTTTCCGAGGCATTGTCATTCGACTTTGACGGCGAAAACGTGCAGCCCTTGGAGATCAGCGGCGTGCACGGCAACCGCATTCACAAGTTGGACGTTCCGGTTGGCCTTCTGAAGGTCGAGTACAGCGCCGCGATCGTCGGGCGGACGGACCCGGCGCCGGTGACCGAGTACGACCTGTCGATGTACCTGCGTCCGAGCCGTTACGCCGAGGCCGATAAGTTCTACGGTTTCGCTTCAACGGAATTCGGTCAATATCTCGATTCGACGACATTGCTGGAGAAGGTGTCCTCGTGGGTCGGGACCCGGCTGAACTACGTGCCAGGATCCAGCGACCCGATCGACGGCGCGGTCGACACACTCCTTGCCGGTGCGGGCGTGTGCCGCGACTTCGCACATCTGGTCGTGGCGTTATTGCGGGCCGTGAACGTGCCCGCCCGGGTCGTCTCGGTGTATGCGCCGGGATTGTTCCCGATGGACTTCCATGCGGTGGCCGAGGCGTTCGTCGACGGGCAGTGGCGGGTGGTTGACGGCACCCTGTTGGCGCCCCGGCAGACGTTGGTGCGCATCGCCACCGGGCGCGACGCCGCCGACACCGCCTTCCTCGACAACCACAAGGGGGCGATCACGCTGAACAAGTTGGAGGTGACCGCGGTCGTCGACGGGGATCTCCCGAAGGACTCGATCGACCGGCTGGTGTCGATCGGTTGAGCACCTCCTGGAGCTGGTGGAACGTGACGATTCCGTGCGCAACCCCTCGGAGCGGGAAAGAGCGTAACGTTGTTGATATTGGGCAGCTCAGTAGTGAGCGAACATGCCCGACTGAAAAGGAAATTCGATGGCTACGCCGACAACGTTCCGTACGCCCTACGACCTACGTCTCGAACTGGTCAAGGACATCATCACGACTCACTCGAAGCTTGGGGACAAGGCGGCAAGCGAACTGGCCGTGCACGTTCTGCACGCGCTGAACTCAATCCCCGAGAAGATTCGCTGAACGACGGCACCACTCGGCCTTCCGGCGTCTACTAGGGGTCTGGTTCAGAAGCCGGTCGCGGCTGTGTCAGGACGCCTGGCCGAAGTCGGCGCGGTTCTTGCCCCTTCCCGGGGCAGCGGAATTCAAGCCAACCGTACGAGTGTGATCGCGTCGGGGATGACGCATGCCAGCCTGTCAATGCGCGGCAATCATGGCGCCCGAAATGAGGCCACGATGAGCAAGTCTGACGACAGACAACGAATCACCTTTCGCGAGAACGTGATCCATGTCGGAGTCGGATTCGCAGCAAAGGAACGCCCGCACGTGCGGGAGGCGTTGTCCACGCTCGCGTCCCATCTGGGCAGGTGGGATCCGCGTGATGTGGACGTTGAAGTGACCTTGCAGGACCGCGGCGGCAAGGAGCAACGCGTCACACTGCGTACTATGCTGCCCGGCCTTCCGCAGCTGATAGCTGTTGCTGAGAGCCCGGAGATCACCCGTGCCCTCATTGAAGCCAAGCGCGAGCTGATTCGGCAACTTGAACACCAGAAGTCGGCGGGCGAACCGATGAATAACCGCGGGCTCAGGCGCGCGACGATTCGGCGCGGCGCCGACACCCGGCATTTCGAACTCAACCAACGACCCGCCAATGCGGACAGATAGCGGGACAGCCTTGACGCACATCACCGAACCACGTGTTATCGGGAACCATGCCGAGATGGGCGGGTCGACCCCGGCCGCCCCTTACATCCCATCGACCGTCAAGGACATACTCGGGGCGGGCGTGCGCCGCAGGGCTCGACGGAAGGAAATGGCTGCGACCCAGTCGACATGGGCTTCCGAAGGCGGCGCACGGCAGAGGACGTGAGCTGCCGGACCCGACGATCGATCCTGCTGAAATGTGCCGGGTGAATCGGCAACCTGCGCTCGTTCGGCTTGCGTGAGCGAGCCAGAACTCCCAGCGAAAGCTGTTGTGCCTCAGCGCTTCTTGTCATGAAGCAATGCACCCGTGGACGAGGCTCAGGCCGCCAGCTTTGGCCTGCTTGGCGGCGCGCTTCTCTTTCAGGGATCTTCCGGGCTTGTTGGTCATCGTTTGCCGAGCAGACTTGTCAGACATCGCTGAACCCCTTGATCCTGGGACCTGGTTGGTCCCGATGCCCCCCGTACCCCCTTTAGCCTGGCTGAAGCGTTGACACACAACGTAGACGCACGTCGTTGGCAGTACTAGACTGGGTGTACGCCGACGCGCTGCCGTCGTTTGCTTCAATCCCGGCCGGTCGTCCGCACTCGCTTCGGGTTCGTGCCAGAGCCCAACCCCCTCGCCTGCATGGCCGGATCAATAGGACAACCAATGGCAATCGCCGACATCGCTGTATATGCACATCTGAGCGACGCGGACATCGAGGCCCTCGGGTATGAACTGGACGCCATCCGCTGCGAAATCGAGGAGTCACTCGGTGAGAACGACGCCACCTACATCCGGCGCACCATCAGGTTTCAAAGGACGCTCGACGTGGTGGCGCGCCTGCTCATCGGCGCCAGCCGGTCACGGGTCGGCTGGGTGTTGGGGACCGTGTCGCTGGCATTCGCGAAATGTGTCGAGAACATGGAAATCGGCCACAACGTGAGCCATGGTCAATGGGATTGGATGAACGACCCCGAGATTCACTCGAGCACGTGGGAGTGGGACATGGTCGCGGTCTCGTCGCAGTGGAGGTATTCGCACAACTACCGCCACCACGTGTTCAGCAACGTCGTGGGCGTGGACGACGATCTCGGCTTCGGCATCATGCGGGTAACCCGCGATCAACCATGGAAACCACAGTATCTGCTGCAGCCGCTTCAGAACCTGTTGTTGGCGGCGACATTCGAATGGGGCATCGCCGTTCACGATGTCGATTTGGAGCGGCTACGGGCGGCATCAGCTGCCGAGAAGGCCGGTCAGGCAAGGGCGCTGACGAGAAAGGTTGCAAGCCAAACCGTCAAGGATTACGTGCTCTTCCCGGCGCTGAGCGGTTCTCGCTGGCGCAGAACCCTGGCCGCGAACGCGTCAGCCAATCTTGTGCGAAACCTGTGGGCGTACATGGTGATCTTCTGCGGGCATTTCCCCGATGGTGCGGAGAAATTCACCGCCGACGTACTCGACAACGAGACCCGGCCCGAGTGGTACCTGCGACAGATGCTAGGCGCCGCGAACTTCAAAGCCGGCCCGCTGCTGGCGTTTTCGAGCGGCAACTTGTGTTACCAGATCGAGCACCACCTGTTCCCCGACCTGCCGAGCAACCGCTACGCCCAGATCGCCGTGCGTGTTCGGGCGCTGTGTGACAAGTACGACCTGCCTTATACCAGCGGTTCGCTTGTGCACCAGTATCTTTTGACGCTGCGAACCATCCACAAACTGGCGCTTCCCGACGGATTCCTGAGGGCTACGTGTGACGACGCGCCGGAAACCGCCTCGGAACGCAAGTTCGGTACCGGCGCGACAATGGCCGCCCGACCGGGTGGCCCGATAATAGGGCTGCGATCGGCGTTGCGCGACCGTGTACGCCGCACTCAATGGCGAAGAGCTGTCACACGCCCGCCCGCTGGTCCTGCAGATTAGCCAGTGCCGCACCGACGCTGTCGACGATGGGCAGAGATCCGTGGGGGTCGCAGATCCGTAGCAGTCGGGAGACCGCGGCGGCAGGTACCGCAATCCATCCGATTTCAGCGTGCGCGCAACGAACCGATACTCTGTGCAGCGCCGAGAAACCGTCGGTGCCAAAGAATTTCAGTCCACTGAGATCCAGGATCAGCCCGCGGCAGCGAACTGCCTTCACGAGTGCATAATCGGTGAGGGTGGTTGCGTTCGAAGCGTCGATGTCGCCGTATGCGCTGACAATGGCCACCGACGACTTCGCCCATCGAGTGTCGAATTGCGCCGCGTGACGCGTCGTGAGTGTTAGAAGTTTGGTCATAGTGATCCCGGCGGCCCAGACGATCACCGGCGTGTGGGGGCTCGGAGCGAGTGCTCCTTGAGTTCAGCGGCGGGCGGCCGAACCCATCCCGGACTAGCTGAGATTCTCAGCACGTACAACGCTACACCCTATGGAGCGGCTCGCACGGCGAGGTCCGGCAGCTCGCCGGGGTCAGGAACCCGCCACTCAAAGCGGATTAGTGTAGGAGCCCCACTCGAGGGTCGCCACATCGAGGATCGTCTGGATGCTGGTCCTTCTATTGGTAGAAGGTGGTTGAGGGCCTTGTCGGAAGGCCTGCGCCGTCGGCCGCCGTCACCGAGTGACTACTGTGTCGAGATGTCGTGCCCGGTCGCACGGCGCGGGTGTCGCGTGGCGTCGGCTCGCAGTTGGTGTGCTAGTCGGGTGTCGCGGTCTCGGTTCACGAAAGCCTCTTCGCGGTGAAGGCGGGCGACGGCGCGTCGGGCCTCGGCGGCGCGACTCGCGGCCGGTTGCAGATCCGCCAGCAGGATGCGGAGTCCGAGCGACGTCACCACGCCGACCGTGATCCTGAAGAGGAACAACGTGCGGCTCGACCCTGCGGTCTGATCGCCGAACACGGAAACTCGGTCAGCGGGTGCGTCGCCCGTGCGTTGCCCACCACGCCCACGATTGCCACGAACGGCACAATCAAATCGACGATGACGAGCATTTGAGGTCTCTCCGCTAGTAGACCTTCAGTCAACGCCTTCTCCCAGAATGTGTCAACAGTGTTGACGAACGGCGTTAACATAGGTCCTACCCGATTCTGACGCCGAAGGAGCTTGCCTCGCGATGACGAAACAGCGGTCCGCGACGGGTGCGGACGACGCCGCAACCGCTCTGGCAACAGCACAAGGCGACGGTCAGGTGAGCAGGTCGGTGATCCTGCAATCCGCGCTGAGGATTGTCGACCGCGACGGTGTCGACGGCTTGTCGCTGCGCCGCCTCAGCGACGAGGTGGGCCGCGATCCCACCGTGATCTATCGGCACGTGCCGAACAAGGCGGCACTGCTGGACGGTGTCGCCGAGATCGTGCTCGGACAATTACGGGTGGATATCGCAGATCCGGACTGGGCGCGCCAGCTGCGTGCGGTGGCTCACGACTTCCGGCGCCTGGCGCTCGCACACCCAAACGTGGTGCCGCTGTTGGTGACTCGACCACTTGCCACCCCATTAGGCCAGCGGCCGATAGGAATGCTGCGGCCATTGGAGGACGTCCTGACGCTGCTCACCTCCGCCGGGTTCAGTGGGGCGGACGCCCTGCACATCTATCGGGTGCTCTTCGGCTACCTGCACGGCCACATCCTCACCGAGATTCAGGAAGTCATTGAGCGACCCGACGAGACCGACGATGTCTTGCGCCTGGGTCTGCACCGACTCCCGGTGAGCCAGTTCCCGCATGTGCGCGCGTTGGCGTCAGATCTGGCCAATTACCACGGCGCCGCGGAGCTCGACCGCGGCCTCGACATCCTGCTCTTCGGTCTGACGGCCACGCTGACACCTCCGGACGGGCGGTCGCGGGGCTGAGACAGCTACGTTGGGACCCCACGGCGATCGTTGGGGGTGACCAAAGGTCGGACAGAGCTGGAATCGCCTGTATCCCAATGGTTTGGAGCGACGACGTCGATGGCCGCACCGACTGCTTTCACGGCGCGGCTCGGAGCTGGACAAGCCGAGACTGAATGTGTATCGGCGGTAATTCGTCAACGACCGTTCTAGGTTGTGTCGTCGTCGATTCGTAGGATCTGCCACACGCGGCGATGATGAACGCGGCGGCGCCGAAGAACGACTCGACCGTTGATAGCCTGAACATTGTCAGCGCGAGAGAAGGCGAGATGGGCAGACAGGCAGCCGGCGCGCAACAGCGGTGGGAGTCTCAGATGGGGAACCAGGCGCGGGCGACCGAGGCATCTAGAGTCGTCACCACGCCGTAGCGGAACTCGAAAGCCAGTTTCCATCGAGGTGAGAACGCATCTGGACTCTTACGTCGGCCGAGGCCCGCTAAACGCCATCGCACACCAGGACTTCTGTCACGGTCTCGATGGCCATGCTGATGGTGGGCGACGGGGTTGGCAGGCCTGTGCGACGGTCAGGCGATCTGTGAGCGCGCTGGCTGGTTCAGTGTCGATGTGAACGCGTCCCGAGCGTCCACCAGCGGGCGTTCCAGATGCCGGTTAAATCTGGTCGTCCGCGAGGGTGATGATGTTAGGCCGCCTCACCGAGAGCGGACCGCAACCATTTCGATATAAGCGGCAGCGATGCCCGATAGTTCGAAGGCAGTATTCAAGTCTGTGTCCGGCGGCGCCCCACCGGGAACCAGGTCCAGCACGGCTTCTCGATAGCCATGTGGCACGTGACCGGCACGACTCTCCAGGAGCGCCGAGCGCGCACTGTTTGGCAAGTCGTTCCACCACTCATCCAGTCGTAGCCGCTCATCCTCAAGCAGATTGGCTTCTGCTGGCCGCAGAAGCCACCGCCTCGGATTCTGCGGGGTCTCATCTCGATGGGCCAAAACAGTATGGTCCGGAATAGTCCCGGCAACGCCATGAGGCAGATATCCGTGCGGGCTAGCCAGCACAATCGCCTGCACCTCACGCTGCAGGCGGAAGAACCACGACAGCGTTCGATCCTTATTCATATGCCTCCACCCTACGCGCGGCACGGATGCCGTTTGCCCCACTGAGCCCTGAACGAAGTCTGGTTCAAGGCCGGTCGGCTGTGAGGATTGCGGCCCGCATCATCGGCTATTTCGCCATCCGGATCGCCCTCGGTCTCAGCGGGGGACCGCTGACCAATCCGTGGCGCTCGCTGCGGTGGCGGCCAAACCGGGTGGCATCGCAGCGGTCTGGGTTGCGGCCCTCGCGCTCGTAGTGATGGGGCTCTGGCGCGTCGTCGAAACAGTCCTTGGTCGATCGACCAGGCCGAAATCCGAGGCGCATCGGCGGAAGTCCTCGCGGTCGGTGGGTATCACATCTACAAGGGAGCCAGTCGCAACTTTCTCGATGACCTCAAAGGCGATTCCAGCGATCTTGTGCGACGACTGGGCACGGTGGGTACATCGCCAAAGGACTGGTCATCGCCGGTGCCGGGGTTCTGGTCGTTGTCGCGGCGAGTCGTTCGGAGCCGAACACGGGCACCGGTCTCGACGGGGCCCTGGTCACTGCCGGGGTGGGAATGATCACCGACGGCTTCTACACCTTCGCCATGACCCGCTACACCAAGATGTACGTAGAACGCCACGGCGTTGAACCACAGCGTCGCGCTAAGTAGGGTGGTGTTACGCCGACGCGCGGCCGTCATATCCATCAATCCCGACCAGTCGTCCGCACTCATTTCGGGTTCGCACCAGAGCCCAGACCCTCGCCTACACGGCCGGAACGGAACAACCGATGGCAATTGCCGACATCGCTACGTACGCGCATCTGAGCCAGGTGGACATCGAGGCTCTCGGCAACGAACTGGATGCGATTCGCCGCGACATCGAGGAGTCGCTTGGTGAAAAAGACGCGGCCTATATCCGGCGCACCATCCGGTTCCAAAGGACGCTCGACGTCGTGGCACGTCTGGTCATCGGGTGTAGCCGGTCACGGGTTGGCTGGGTGTTGGGGACGGCGTCGCTGGCGTTCGCGAAAAGCGTCGAGAACATGGAGATCGGCCACAACGTGTGCCATGGCCAATGGGATTGGATGAATGACCCGGAAATTCACTCGAGTACGTGGGAGTGGGACATGGTCGCGGTTTCGTCGCAATGGAGGTATTCGCACAACTACCGCCACCACATGTTTACCAACATCGTCGGCGTCGACGACGACCTCGGCTTCGGAGTGATGCGGTTGACTCGCGACGAGCCGTGGCAACCTGCTCACCTGTTGCAGCCGCTTCGAAACCTGTTGTTGGCGAGCATCTTCGAGTGGGGCATCGGCCTGCACGGCGTTCATTCAGAGCGGGATCGGGCACTCGGTGATGCTGCGCGGGTGGCCACGGCGAGGGCAGCGCTGATCGCAAAGGCCGGTCGCCAAACCCTCAAGGACTACGTGCTGTTGCCGGCGCTGAGCCGTTCTCGTTGGCGCAGAACCCTGGCCGCGAACGTGTCGGCCAACCTGGTGCGCAACCTGTGGGCGTACGTGGTGATCTTCTGTGGCCACTTCCCTGACGGTGCAGAGAAATTCACCCCCGACGTCCTCGAAGAGGAAACCCGGGGCGAGTGGTACCTGCGGCAGATGCTGGGCACCGCGAACTTCAAAGCCGGCCCGCTGCTGGCATTTTCGAGCGGCAACTTGTGTTACCAGATCGAGCACCATCTGTTCCCCGACCTGCCATGTAACCGCTACGCGCAGATCGCCATCCGTGTGCGGGCACTGTGTGACAAGTACGATCTGCCGTACACCACAGGTTCGCTTGTGCGGCAATATCTTTTGACGCTGCGAACCATCCACAAACTGTCGCTACCCGACGGTTTGTTGCGGGACACGTGTGACGACGCGCCCGAGACCGCTTCGGAACGGAAGTTCGGTACCGGCGCGATGCCGGCTAGCCGCTCGGGTGGCCGGGTAGTAGGGCTGCGAACGGCGTTGCGGACCCGTGCCCGCCGACGATGACGCCCCTCAGGCCGCCTCAGTAGATCGCGGGCGAGCGTCGGCTCGCGGCGACCGACTTTCGATCGCCGTCGCGAGGGCAAGCGACGATCGTCTTGATCTCGACCTGCGCCGGCACTGCGTCCCCCGCGAACCGATCGTTGGTCGTCTTATCGGTGGCATGGCGATGTGGCGTGCGCGTCTTATACGCGACCACAACGAGCGTGGCCGCGAGGACAAGTACCGCCAGTGCGGTGACGACGATCAAAACGGTTGTGTTGGAAGCCATGTTGGCGCCTTCAATCGGTCGAGCGCGTTGCGGGCTTCGTCGGTCGGCAAGCACCATCGGTAGCCGTCACCGAGTGATCACTGTGTCGAGATGTCGTGCCCGGTCGCACGGCGCGGGTGTCGCGTGGCGTCGGCTCGCAGTTGGTGTGCTAGTCGGGT
>Ga0207688_10000321_pt1 | contig 22156 bp, 22 predicted proteins | sample KBSMiscanthusM4_FD_184296 | JGI IMG/M metagenome (GOLD analysis project Ga0207688, IMG submission 184296) | Miscanthus rhizosphere microbial communities from Kellogg Biological Station, Michigan, USA - M4 (SPAdes) (version 2) | ecosystem: Host-associated > Plants > Roots > Rhizosphere ...
TCGCCGCACTCTTCCGCGACGAGGGCATCGACCCGCTGATCGTGATCCGCTGGAAGGACATCTACGAGGGCCTCGAGCGCGCGCTCGACGCGTGCGAGACGACGGCGAACGTGATCGCGAACATCCTCGTCAAGAACTAGTCGTGGAGGACCTGACCCTCGCGGCCGTGATCGCGACCGCGCTCTTCTTCGACTTCACGAACGGGTTCCACGACACGGCGAATGCGATCGCCACGAGCGTCTCCACCCGGGCGCTGACACCGCGTACGGCTGTCGTCCTCGCAGCGATCCTCAACTTCCTCGGCGCATTCGTCTCGTTCGCGGTGGCCGCGACGATCGCGAAGGGGATCGTGAACCCCGACGCGATCACGCTGAGCGTCATCCTCGCCGGCCTCGTCGGCGCGATCACCTGGAACCTCGTCACGTGGTTCCTCGGCCTTCCGTCGAGCTCGAGCCACGCACTCATCGGAGGCGTCGCCGGATCCGCCATCGCCGCATCCGGCCCCGACGTCATCAACTGGGACGGCATCTGGGACAAGGTGATCATCCCGGGGATCCTGTCGCCGACGGTCGGCTTCGCTGCCGCGTTCGCCTTCATGATCCTCATCATCTGGGTCATCCGCCGGCGCTCGCCGAGCCGCGTGAATCGCGTCTTCCGCCGCGGGCAGATTCTCTCGGGGAGCTTCGTCGCGTTCACCCACGGCACCAACGACGCACAGAAGACGATGGGGATCATCGCCCTCGCTCTCATCGTGTCGGGCCACCTGAGCCCGGACTTCGACCGGCCCCCGACCTGGGTCATCGTCTCTTCTGCTCTCGCGATGTCGATCGGCACATATGTCGGCGGCTGGCGGATCATCAGGACGATGGGCTCGCGGATAGCGAAGATCGACCCGCCCCAGGGCTTCGCGGCCCAGACTGCCTGTGCGGGCATCCTCTGGACGACCGCGCACTACGGCTTCCCGGTCTCGACCACGCAGACGATCACCGGCTGCGTCATGGGCTCCGGCGCGACGCGGGGGTTCGCGGCCGTACGCTGGGGTATCGCCGGGAACATCGCCGTGGCCTGGGTGCTGACCCTGCCCGCAGCCGGCCTCGTCGGCGCGCTCATGGAAGAGATCACGACGCTGCCTGCCGGCGACCTGATCGTCTTCCTGCTCGCTGGGACGATCGCAGCTGCGGCCTTCGTGGCACGCCGCTACGAGACACGCCGACTCGTTCCCGCTCACGCGTAGCGGCTCGTTTCACCCGAAGCTCACCCCACGGGGGCTGCTGCCGATACACAATGCACCGATGGCGACGCGCGTCCGGCCACAGCTTCCCGAGACCCTGCTCAATCGCGAGCTCTCGCACCTCGAGTTCCACGCGCGCGTGCTCGAGCTCGCGACGGACGAGTCGCTCCCTCTCCTCGAGCGCGTGAAGTTCTGCGCGATCTTCTCCTCGAACCTCGACGAGTTCTTCCAGGTGCGCGTTGCGGGGCTCCTCGGACAAGCCGAAGCCGGCATCACCGTGCGCTCGGCCGACGGGCTGACGCCGCAGCAAGCGCTCGCGCGCATCCGTGAGCGCGTGCTCGAGCTGTCGGCGTTGCAGTCACGGCTCTGGAAGCGAGACCTGCGGCCCGCCCTCGCCGCCGAGGGAATCACCGTCGGGGGAATCGAGGATCTCTCGGGCAAGGAGCTCGGCCAGCTCGAACGGAGCTTCCAGCGCGAGATCTATCCCGTTCTCACACCGCTCGCGGTCGGTCCCGGCCAGCCCTTCCCGTACATCTCGGGTCTCTCGCTCTCGCTCGCGATCTTCGCGGAGGACCCCGACACGGGCGAGGAGCGCTTCGCACGCGTCAAGATCCCGGAGGGCCTGCCGCGGTTTCTCGAACTCGGCGGCCGTGGCCTGTACGTGCCGCTGGAGCAGGTCATCGCGCATTTCCTGCCGACGCTCTTCCCCGGCGTGACCATCCTCGAGCGTGCCGTTTTCCGCGTGACGCGTGACGCCGACTTCGAGGTTTCCGACGACGCAGACGACCTCCTCGAGGCCGTCGAGACCCAGCTCCGGCGTCGGCGCTTCGGCGACGTCGTGCGTGTCGAGGTGAGCTCGTCTGCGTCTTCCGAGATGGTTGCGCGCCTGCAGAGCGGGCTCGGCGCCGACGAAACGCAGGTCTACCGTGTCGAGAGCCCACTCGACCTCTCCGAGCTGCTCGAGCTGACAGCGATCGACCGGCCAGAGCTCAAGGTCGAGCCCTGGATTCCGGCGATTCCCCCACGCCTCGCCCCAGCGCAGAGCGACCCCTCGGCCATCTTCGACGAGATCCGCCGGGGCGACGTTCTCGTGCACCAGCCCTATGGCTCGTTCATCGCGAGCTTCGAGGTCTTCGCACAGGCGGCCGTCCGTGATCCGAACGTCATCGCGATGAAAACGGCCGTGTACCGCACGAGCGACGACAGCGTTCTCGTCGGCTCACTCATCCAGTGCGCCGAGGAGGGCAAGCAATCGGTGTGTCTCGTCGAGCTCAAGGCCCGCTTCGACGAGCTCCGCAACATCGAGTGGTCGAGAGCGCTCGAGCAGGCGGGCGTCCACGTCGTGTACGGCTTCCCCGACCTCAAGATCCACGCGAAGATGACCCTCATCGTGCGCCGGGAAGGCGACGCTCTCCGCCGCTACGCACACATAGGAACGGGGAACTACCACGCGGCGACCGCCCGGCTCTACGAAGACCTCGGTGTGTTCACAGCCGACGAGGAGATCACGGCCGACGTCGCGGACCTGTTCAACTACATCACCGGGTTCGGGCGCCCGCAGAAGTTCCGGAAGCTCCTTGTCGCGCCGTTCACACTTCGTAGCGGGCTCGTCGACGAGATCCGGCGCGTGGCAACGGCCGCCACGGACGGAAAGCACGCGCGCATACGCCTCAAGCTCAATCACCTCGTCGACCCGAAGATCGTCGAGGAGCTCTACGCGGCGTCACGGGCGGGCGCGCAGGTCGACATCGTCGCCCGCTCGACGTGCGCGCTCCGTCCCGGAGTGAAGGGCCTCTCCGAGAACGTCCACGTGCGCTCGATCGTCGGAAGGTTTCTCGAACACAGCCGGATCTACTCGTTCGAGGCCGACGACAGGATCGCGACGTACATCGGAAGCGCGGACCTCATGCAGCGCAACCTCGACCACAGGATCGAGGTGCTCGCTCCCGTGGAGAACGGCCGCGCACGACAGGAGATCCACGCGATCCTCGACAGCGCGCTGGCCGACGACACGAATGCGTGGACCCTCGACGCCGAGGGCAAGTGGACCCGGGTCACGCCCGAGAAGCCTGCGAAGTCGTACTCGCATCACGACACGATGATGCGTCGATCGCTCAAGCGCGCACGCCGCGGCGCGCGCGAACGGCGAGCCGGATAGACCGGCCGACCCACGCGCGACAATCCCGCCCGTGCGGGTAGCGGTCATCGACGTCGGCTCGAACTCCGTTCGCCTGCTCGCGGCCGAGATCGATCCCAACGGCGGCGCGCGAGCGATCGAGCGCGACCGGGTGTACGTCCGCCTGGGGGACGACGCCTACAACTTCGGTCGCATCGGCGCACGCAAGCTCGACGAGCTCGAGTTCGTCGCGGAGCGCTTCGCACTACGAGCCCGGACGCTGGGCGTGGAGCGCATCGAGACGATCGTGACGGCTCCCGGTCGCCAGGTGTCGAATGCGGACGAGCTCGTGGATGTCCTCGCGGACGCCACCCGGGCACCGGTGCTCGTCCTGTCCGCCGAGAACGAGGCGCGGCTCGCGTGGGAGGGCGCCGTCGCCTCGCTCGAGTCGCGGCCGGACACTGTGGCCGTCGTCGACCTGGGAGGCGGATCGTGCGAGGTCGCGTTCGGCCGACCCGAGGTCGGCCCCGCGTGGGTCGGTGCGTGCGACGCCGGGGCGCTCAGGATCACGCGTAGCTACCTCGCCCATCCGCGTCCCACCCGCAGGGACGTCGAGGTGGCACGGATCAGCGTACGAGACCTTCTGGACGTCATGGAGCCTCCTCACCCGGACGCCGCACTCGCCGTCGGCGGGACGGCACGCGCGGTCGGCCGGATCGTCGGTGCTCGGTTCGGTGCAGGGAAGCTCGACGCGCTCGCCGACCGAATCGCAACCGACGGCCACGAGTCGGTCGGTGCCGGGCTCGACGTCACACCGTCCCGGCTCGAGACGATCCTGGGCGGCACCCTCGTCCTCGCCGAGCTCGCGCGACGCCTCGACACGAAGCTCGAGGTGGGCAGAGGCGGACTCCGCGAGGGAGCGGCATGCGCACTTGCACGCGTCGAGTCGGCTGCTGCCTAGCCGCGGCTAGACGGTCTGGCCCTGGCGCGTCCGAACGTCCGTGGGCGCCTCGATGTAGAGCGTCGGGACGAGCTCGCTCCCGTCCTTCGCGATGACCCAGATCGCGCCCTTCTCACAGGGCGCATCCCACCCGAGGAGGAGCTCGAAGATCTCGCGGTGCGTGCAGACGAGCGTCGTCTCAGGCAGGTCGAAGAGGAGTGTCTTCACGTCCTCGAGCGCCGAGTCCGGTTCGAGCTCCCACCGCTGTTCGACGACGAGCCCGAGGCTGGCTGCGATCGGGACGACCGTCTCCACGCACCGAGCGAGCGGGCTCGACACGATCTCCGTGATCTCGCGCTCGGCGAGCGACCACACGAGCTGGCGTGCCGTGGCACGGCCTTCCTCGTCGAGCCGGCGGAAGCGGTCCACCCCCGGTGAAGAAAGTCGCTCGCCCGCACTCGCATGTCTGAGCAACAGCATCCGCGCCCTCTCGATTCTCGGACCTCTCCCCGGCCCGTTGCAGGGGATTTTCGAAATTTCTACCCACTCGGTCAAGGCCTACGCGTCGGTTCACCCTTTCCGGGCAGACGCAACGGCCGCTGGTCGGCCGCCGTTGCGTCGGGCAGGAGACGGAGGAGAGAAGCTAGGAGCCTTCGAGCTGGCGCCGCTTGCGGCCGGCGAACAGCTTGGCGAGCACGTTCATGACGAGCACGAATGCGATGAGGACAAGCGCCGCCGCCCACGCAGCGGACTGTTCGCCGGGATCCGGCGACTCCGAGAAGACGAAGATCGTTACGGGCAGAGTCGGTAGGGCGTGCGAGACGTCGGTCGAGATCTCGTTCGCGGCGATGGACGTCGTGAACAGGAGCGGCGCCGTCTCTCCGGCGACCCTCGCGACGGCGATGACGACACCCGTGAGGATCCCCCCGATCGCCGCAGGGAGGACGATGCTCCAGGTCGTCCGCCACTTCGTGACGCCGAGCGCGAAGCTGGCGTCGCGAAGGCTCCGCGGGACGATCTCGAGGATCTCCTGGGTCGCCCGCGCGACCATGGGAAGCATGAGAATCGCGAGCGCGAAGGCACCGTAGACCGCGCTTTGGCCGTGCCCGACGACGAGGATCCCGAACACGAAGATGCCGACCACGATCGCCGGGACGCCGTTCAGCACGTCGAGCACGATCTTGAGCCCGCGCGACACCTTCGGCCTCGCGTACTCGGACATGTAGATCGCCACGAGCACCGAGACGGGGATCGCCATGAGCATCGCCATGCCCACGACGAGCGCGCTGCCGACGAGCGCATCGGCAACGCCGCCCTTCTCGCCGAACAGGGGACGCGCCTTCGTGAAGAAGTCGACGTTCAGGGAGCTGAAGCCCTTGTAGACGAGCGTTCCCAGAACGACCAGCAGGATCCCGCACGCCAAGAGGGCCGATCCGATCGCGAGGACGCCGAAGACCTTCTCGACGATCCGACGTCGACGCAGGCCGTTGGACTTGACGGTGATGTCGTACGGGTCGACGCTGAGCTCGCTCATACGGCTCTCCGAGCCCGCTCGAACCGGACGACGATCAGCTGCGCAACGACATTCGTTGCCAACGAGATGACCATGAGAATCGCGGCGAGGTAGAGGATCGACGAGGCTTGTTCGAGGCTCGTCGCGCCCTGGTACTCGGAGGCGATCTTGCTCCCGAGGGAGTCACCGGGCTCGAACCACGAGGGCGGAATCTGGTTGCGGTTGCCGATCGTCTGCGTCACGGCGATCGCCTCGCCGAAAGCGCGACCGAGACCGAGGAGTACCGCCGCCACGATGCCGGGCGCCGCGTACGCGAACATCACGCCGCGGATCGCCTCCCAGCGGGTGGACCCGAGGGCGAGTGCTCCGTCCGTCAGGTCTTGCGGAACGCGGATGAACAGCTCGCGGCAGATGGCGGACGTGATCGGGATGATCATGATCGTGAGGATGAGCCCCGCGGTGAAGATGCTCCCGCCGGGCAAGGGCTCCCCCGAGAAGACAGGGAGCAGACCGAGCGGCGTGTCCTGGATCCACGGTTCGAGATGGTTGTGCACCCACGGCCCGAAGACGAGGATCCCCCACAGGCCGAGGACGACGCTCGGGATCGCCGCGAGTAGCTCGACCATCGTCGCGATCGGCGCTGCGACCCTCCGTGGTGCTATCTCGGTCAGGAAGAGTGCGATCGCGATCGACAGCGGGGTTGCGATGACGAGTGCGATCAGCGAGGTGACGACCGTTCCGTAGATGAAGATGAGCGCGCCGAACTGGTTCGTGACCGGATCCCAGGCCTCCGTCCAGATGAAGCTGAGGCCGAAGTCCTGGATCGCGGGCCACGCGAGGTCGAAGACCTTGTACGCGATCCACCCGAGCAGCACCGTCGCGGCGAGCGCCGCGAGGATCGCGATCCCCTTGAAGAGGACGTCGCCGAGGCGAATGCCGCTGCGCCGGAGATCGCTCTCCGGCGCAGCGGCGGGTTCGTACGGGGTGGACGTCATACCGTCCGCGTGACTCCTACGACCCCGCCTGGATCTTCTTGATCTCGCGGTAGTTGAAGCCGTTGACCGACTTCGGCAGCGGGACGAAGTAGAGCGGCGGCCCGAACTTCTGGCCGGCCGTCACCGCCCAGTAGACGAACTTCCGTAGGTCGGCCGCCTTGGAGCCCGACGCCGTCGGGACGATCACGTAGGTGAACGTCGAGATCGGGTATGCCCGCTTGCCGCACTTCGCCGACGGATCCACGATCTTGAGCTGCGCGAGGCTCGTGACCTTCGCCGGCAGCTCACAGAGGGCCGCCTGGACGCCACGGACGCCGGGCGTCGCGTTCCCCCCCGCGCGGTTCTTGATGAGCGCGAACTGGAACTTGTTCGCGATCGAGTACGCCGCATCGACGTACGTCAGCGCGCCGACGGTGGACTTCACGAGTCCGGCGACACCGGCGCTACCGCGGGCGCCCGTTCCGGTCGGGAAGCTGACGCTCGTATTCACGCCGACCTTGCTCTTCCACTGCGGGCTCACGGTCGCGAGGTAGTTCGTGAACGCGTACGTGGACCCCGAACCATCCGAGCGGTACACGACCGTGATCTTCTGGTCGGGCAGTGTCACGCCCGGATTCAGGGCCCGGATTGCCCCGGCGTTCCAGTTCGTGATGTTCCCCAGGTAGATGTTGGCGAGCACCGCCCCGTTGAGCACGAGTCGCTTGCCGACGCTCGGCAGGTTGTACGGGACGGACATGCCGGCGAGCGCCCACGGAATGACGACGCAGCCCTTGCAGGCCGTCAGCTGGTCCGGCGAGAGTGGCGCGTCCGATGCCCCGAAGTCGACCGTGCGGGCGGTGATCTGGGCGATGCCTGCGCCCGATCCGGTCGCCGAGTACGTGATCTTGAGCCCGAGCGCGTTGTCGACGGCCGGGATCCACTTCGAGATGAGCGGGAACGGGAAGGTCGCCCCCGTGCCCACGAGCGAGCCCGCCGTCGGCTTCGCGGACGCCGATTGCGTCCTCCCGGCGAAGGCGGCGAGCGCGACGAGCGCGAGCACGACGAGGCCCGCGGCGAGGATGCGCTTCATGATCCTGATTCCCCTTTCACTCCGATTCGTAGGTCGTGCCTGCCCCAGGCAAAGCGCGGCGAGTCTCCTCGCCGGAAGTCGGGCCATGTGGTTCGCGAAGGTGAAGATCTCGTGACGATCTGGTGGCTCAATGCGACGCGTCGGTGAACTCGCGGAACTCGGCCGTCACCAGGAAGGCGGTCTGCTCGCCGATGTCGACGGCGTTGTCCCCGATCCGCTCGAAGCAGCGCGCGGCGGTTATCTGCCGCATGCCCCACTCGAGTGCGGCAGCGTCGTTCACGTACCCGAGGACCTCGTCGAACACCTGGCGGTTCGCCCGGTCGACGAGCTCGTCGAGCTCGTGGATGCGCCGAGCCATCGCGACGTCGCGTGTCGCGAACGCGTCGAGCGACACGCGCACCATCTCGACGCAACGCTCCCCCATGTCGACGAGGCTCTCGATGACGTCGTGCTTCGTCTCGAGATGGCTCGACAGCTTCGTGAGCTTCGCGATCGTGACGCACTGGTCGCCCATCCGCTCGACATGGATGGCCGAGTGCAGGATGGCGAGCACGAGCCGGAGGTCTGTCGCGACGGGCGTCTGCCGAGCGAGCACGAGCTGGACCTGGTTCTCGAGACCCATGTAGCGGTCATCGATCTCGTCGTCGAAGGCGATGACCTCGTCGCAGAGCTCGACGTCCTGCGTCCGCAGCGCATCGACCGCGCCGCGGATCGCCCGCGACACGACCTCCCCGACCTCCTGGAACCCGGCCTCGAGGGCGTCGAGATCCGACTGCAGCTCGGTTCTCATCCGAATCGCCCGGTGACGTAATCCTCGGTGCGCTTGTCCCCGGGGTTCGTGAAGATCTTCGTCGTCAGGTCGTACTCGACGAGGATGCCGTTGCGGCCCTTCCCGTCCTCACGCACCTCGACGCTGAAGAACGCCGTCATGTCGGCGACCCGAGCGGCCTGCTGCATGTTGTGGGTCACGATCGCGATCGTGTAGTCGCGCTTCAGCTCGTGGATGAGATCCTCGATGCGCGTCGTCGAGATCGGGTCGAGCGCGGAGGCCGGCTCGTCCATGAGGATCACGTCCGGCTCCACTGCGAGCGCGCGCGCGATGCAGAGGCGCTGCTGCTGGCCGCCCGAGAGGCCGAGGGCGTTCTCCTTGAGCCGGTCCTTCACCTCATCCCAGAGCGCCGACTGTCTGAGCACGCGCTCGACGCGGTCGTCGAGGTCCTTCTTCATCCCGAGCATGCGCGGGCCGAACGCGATGTTGTCGTAGATCGACTTCGGGAACGGATTCGGCTTCTGGAACACCATCCCGATCCGCCGCCGCACCTCGACCTTGTCCACCTCGGGCGCGTAGAGGTTCCGGCCGTGATACAGGACCTCGCCCTCGATGGTCGCGCCGGCAATCTCGTCGTTCATGCGGTTCAGGCAGCGGATGAACGTGCTCTTGCCGCAACCTGACGGGCCGATGAAGGCGGTGACTGCGTTCTTGTGGACGTCGAGCGTCGCCTCGCGGAGCGCGATGGCACCGCTGTAGCGCACCGAAAGCTTGTCGATGGCGAAAACGACGTCGCGTGTCGCCACATCGGTCGCGGCGGCCCCCGCAAGCTCGCCGATCTTGACACTGTCAACAGCAGGGGCGCTGGTCGTCTCGTCCACGGTGGTCACGAGGACGCTTTCGTACGAGCACTCACGCCAGGAGTGTCCTCAGCCGGAGATGGGCGGCGGGGAGCGCGGTGGTGAAGATGTGGTGAGGATCCGGTGAAGCGCTACGGTGCGGGGAGTTCCGCCCTGATCTCGAGCCCGTGCCCGCGCGCTCCACGGGCGTCGACCGTCCCTCCCGCCTGGGTCACGATGTGCTTCACGATGGCGAGCCCGAGCCCGGTGCCCCGCGAGGCGCGGGCACGGTCGGAGCGGTAGAAGCGCTCGAACAGCCTCGCCAGCTCGGACTCGTCGACGCCGATCCCGTTGTCCCGACCCGTCAACGTGACGACGTCGCCGTCGCGCTCGACGGAGAGCGTGAACGTCGCGCCCGGTCCTGCATACCGGATCGCGTTTTCCGCGAGGTTCTGTGCGATCACCCGAAGCATGCGGGGGCGAATCGCGAGCTCAATGTCGTCGGGGCACTCGAGCCGAACCTCGACGCCTGCCCGCGCTGCCCGCTCCCCGAGCTCCTCGAAGGCTTCCTTGAGCACCGGCTTGACCGGTGTGGGGCCGAGCGCGACGACGCGGGCGCCCGACTCGAGCTCGGAGAGGAACAGCACCTCGTCGATGAGCTCCGTGATCTGGTCGATCTCGCCGCGCGCCTGCTCGACGAGCGCGGGAACGTCCTCGCCGGGCAGGGCCGTCGTCTCGAGGAGCGTCAGCAGTCGGGCGAGCGGGGTGCGCAGCTCGTGCGAGACAGCTGCGGTGAATCCCGCCCGGAGCTCCTCGTACGCCGCGAGGTCACCTTCGCGCGAGAGATAGACGAGGCGCTCCCGCCGGCCGGCGACCTCGTAGGGGACGACGAGGGGGATGACCCCGCGCTCGCCCGTGAGGAGGTCGGCAGGCAGCGGCTCACCCTCGCGCAGGCCGTCGACGGCCTGGCGTGCCCGCCGACTCGCGTGGAGCACCCGGTCGCTGTCGTCGATCACGACGATCGCCTCCCGGCTCTCCTCGACGAGCACTCTCCCGCGAGTGGCATCGGCGTCCGTCACGTCACAGCGTTCTAACAGAAGGTTTGCGGACTGCTTGCCTCCACCTCACGGTGTCCGTACTCACATCTCGGTGAATGCATGCGTCCCCGGAAAGGAGTGCGCATGAAGGGCAAGGCAATCGCAGTGCTCGTCGGGGCGGGCGTGCTCGTCGCGACGTCCGTCGCCGCGGCCGCGGTCGTCGTCGGAACCTCGGGCGACGACGTGCTGCGCGGCACGAATCAGTCGGATCGAATCTCCGCCTTCGCTGGCAACGACCTGGTGCATGCCGGCGGCGGAGCCGACGACGTCCGTGCCGGAGCCGGAAACGACGGTGTCCGAGCCGGCGATGGCGGAGACCTCGTCTACGGCGGGCGCGGGAACGACGCGATCGGCGGCGGAACCGGCGACGATCGCCTCTACGGCGGCTCCGACTCGGACGAGGTGCTGGGCGGCGGCGGCGATGACCGTGCTACCGGGAACCGGGGGCCGGACGACGTCTCGGGTGGGCCCGGCGACGACTCGCTCTACGGCGGCTGGGGCGCCGACCGCGTCTTCGGCGGGCCTGGGAACGACGAGCTGCACGCGCTCGCGGCCGACGGCGACGTCGACCTCCTGCGTTGCGGCCCCGGACGCGACAGGGCGTGGATCCTCCGCTCTGAGAGGCGGATCACCCAGGTCGTCGGCTGCGAGGTCGTCTACCTCGTCGACGTGCTCACCCAGGAGCAGGCCGACGAGGAGAACACGGACGCCGACACCGAGGCGGACGGGTAGGCCTCTCGACCGTTCACCATCCGCTCACCAGACGGTAACCACGTGTCCGCCCCTGGAGCGTTCGGGGGCGGACACTATGGTGTTGCCAGATGGCGAAAGTCCTGATCATCGAAGACGACGACGTCATCGCCCGCGGGATGGCGCGACACCTGGAGACGGCGGGCTTCGACGCCGTGGGAGTCGCGAACGGCGAGACCGGGCTCGCCCGCCTGCGCTACGAGCGGCCGGACGTCTGCGTCCTCGATCTCATGCTGCCCGGCATCGACGGCTGGCGCGTCATCGAGCAGGCTCGAGACGAGGGCATCGGCACGCCCATCGTCGTCGTCTCCGCACGGGGGACCGAGCACGACCGCGTTCACGCGCTCGAGATCGGCGCCGACGACTACCTCGTGAAGCCGTTCTCGATGAAGGAGCTGGCCGCTCGAGTGCGCGCGGCTGCCCGCCGAGGCGTCAGCGACGCCGAGCCTCGTCGCGGCGACCGGATCGAGATCGAGGAGCTGAAGCTCGACCCCGACAACGTCCAGGCGTACGTCGACGGGGCGAGCGCCGAGCTCACGCCCACGGAGTTCCGCCTGCTCTACACCCTCGCCCGCGAGCAGGGCCGCGTGCTGACGCGCGACGAGCTCCTCCAGCGGGTCTGGGGCCGCCGGGCGACGCACCGCGATCGGACCGTGGACGTCTTCGTCCGCAAGCTGCGCGAGAAGGTCGACCGCCGTGCGCCGAAGCACACGTTCATCCACACGCGCTACGGCGTCGGCTACAAGCTCGAAGCAGAGCCGAAGTAAGCCCGGCTCACCCGGAAGGTGCGGCCGCCTCCGCTGCGCGCTTCTCCTGCGCGCGATCCTCGGGGTTCGGCAGCGCCGTCGCGACGAGCCAAGCCACGGCGGCAGCGAGCACTGCGATCGGGGCGACATCGAATGCGGACGAACCCAAGAGGAGCGTTGCGAGCAGCACGGCGGTGAATGGGACACGCAACACGGCCGTGGTACCGGCGGCGATCCCCGCCGCGACCGCTGGCGTGGTGTTCAACCCGGGCAGCACGTCGGCGGCCGCAACCGCGGCGGCGACGCCCAGGGCGATCGCCGGAAAGACGGGTCCGCCCCGGAACCCGGAGCCCAGCGACAAGGCGTATGCCAGGCCTTTCGCCACCACGAGCAGGACCAGCACTCCAGCCGATCCCTCGGCGACGATCGCCGGCAGCTCCGTCTGACCCGAGAACAGGACGAGGTCGACGGGACGGTCCGCGATCGCACGGAAGACGACCGCGAGCGCGCCGACGAGGAGCCCGGCGACGACCAGCAGCGCAACGGGCCCGACCCGCGGTTCCGCCGCGATCCGGTGCGCCAGGTGGCGGATCGCGACGACGACCACGGCGACCACGACTGCCATGACGAGGCACCACGCGAGGTCGGTCAGCTGCACGCTGTCATATGAGGGGAGCGACGGCAGGGCGAGGTTCGTCTGGTGCAGTCCTTGCCAGCCCGCGACTCCGGTGAAGACGAGCGCTCCGGTTCCCGCTGCGACGAACCCCGGCAGCAGCGCCCGACCGATCTGCTGCGCCGGGATGTTCCCGCTGGCAGCAGTCACCTCGAAGAGGAGGAAGGCAGCGACCAGCGGCCCCCCGAAGAGCGCCGCGATCGCGGCGAACGCGCCGGCGAACACGAGAAGCTGCGCGCCCGTCCCGCCGAGTCGGATCATGCGCACCGCGAGCGCTCCCAGCCCGAGACCCAGCGCGATCAGAGGTGCCTCGGGGCCGAGGACGAGCCCGAGGCTCAACGTCGCGAGTGCCGCAGTGAGGATGCTCGTCAATGCGATCGGCGCGATCGGCTCCGCGCCGAGGCCCTCAAGTGGAGAGTGCCCGCCATGCCCCGGGAGCCGCACAGCGGCTGCTACGAGGAGACCTGCAAGCCCGGGGACGAGGATCACGTACCACCAGGCAGGCTCAGTCCAGCCGAGCTCGTCCGGGACGACGTCCCAGACGACGTGCGTCAGGTCGTGAATCGCCGTCTGGAAGAGGACGGCCGCGAAGGCGACGGGGAAACCGAGCAGCGCCGCGAGCACGAGGGTCTTGACGTATGCGAGCGCCTCTTTGTCGACCACGCGCGGACCCTACTGCGAGCGCAAGTCAGGCACGCGGCTCCGTCGTCACGAGCGGGCGGGCCCAGCCGTGCGACCGGAGGATGCGCGAGCCCTCGCTCGCCCGGTGATCCCAGGTGAACGCCGAGACCGGCGTGAAGCGGAGCGCGACGTCGTCGGACTCGAGGAACGACAGGGCAGTCGGATCATCGGTCACCGCCTCCGTCGCGACGTAGCGTCCCTGGACGAGATCGATGAGCGGACGCGCAGCGGGCGAGCGCACGACCTCGATCGAGCCGACGATCGAGGCGCCGCACACCTCGTAGCCGGGACGCGAGTCGTGCAGGACGAGCGTCGCCCTCGGATCCCGCTCGAGGTTCCGGACCTTGCGGCTCCTCGACGACGTCGCGAAGAGCACCACGCCGCCGTGCGGCGCGTACCACATCGGGATCGCGTGGATGGCTCCCGCCGGGTCGAACGTCGCGAGGACACCGATCAGGCGAGCCCTGAGAAGCTCGGCCACGAGCGGGTCTGCGAGCACCTCTTCGTCGCGGAGGACCCGGCTCTGATCGAGCTCACTCACCCGAAGGACACTACGTGCTTCGTGTATAGTTCGCTTGGTTAATGGTTAGCGAGGTTACGCTTAGTCCCGAGATGGTCGCCGCGGAGCTGCGGCCCGTGCTGCTGCGTCTCGCGCGTGAGCTCCGCAAGGAGACCGAGCAGCTCGGGATCACCGCGCGACAGGCGACGCTCCTCTGGCTCGTGAAGCGCAGCCCGGGGCTCTCGCTCGCCGAGCTCGCAGCGGAGGAGGGCATCTCCGCGCCGGCGATGTCCGGTCATGTCGACCGGCTCGAGCGAGCCGGCCTCCTCGAACGCCTTCGCTCGAGCGACGACCGGCGGCGGGTCGGCCTCCGTCTGACGGACGAAGGCGAGCGGCTCATGCGCCGCGTTCGCGCACGTCGGACGACCTGGCTCGCCGACCGCCTGAAGGCGCTCGAACCAACCGAGCTCGAGGCGATCGAGGTCGCCGTCCCGGCACTCATGCAGCTGCTCGAGGCCCGCGCGTGACGACGCTCGCCTTCGCGCTCCGCGCGCGCACGTTCCGCAGCCTTCGGAGGCATCGCAACTACCGGATCTTCTTCACCGGGCAGCTCGTCTCGCTCGCAGGCACATGGATGCAGAACGTCGCGCTCGCCTGGCTCGTGATCGAGCTTTCCGGATCCCCGCTCGCGATCGGCGCGCTGGCTTTCTGGCGCTTCGTCCCGTTCACGATCTTCGGGCTCGTCGCAGGCGTCGTCGCCGACCGCATCGAATCGCGGAAGCTCGTCATGGCGACACAGGCGGCGGCGATGGCCATCTCGATCGCGCTCGCCGTCGTCACGCTCACCGACACTGCGACGCTCCCGCTCGTCTACGTCCTCGCCGCCCTCGGCGGGATCGCGCTCGCCTTCGATGCCCCCGGCCGGCAGTCGCTCACGTTCCAGATGGTCGGCCCCCGCGAGCTGCCGAACGCCGTCGCACTCAACTCGGGCCTCTTCAACGGCTCGAGGGTGATCGGGCCGGCGATCGCGGGCCTCGTTATCGCCGCGGTCGGGACCGGGATCTGCTTCGTTCTCAACGCCGTCAGCTTCCTGGCGGTGCTCAGCGCACTCGCCATCGTCCGCGCGGAGGAGCTGTACCCGGTCGCGAAGGACCGCAGCGCGACCATCGTCGGCGGCCTGCGCCGGGCGGCATCGTTCGCGTGGAACGATTCGCAACTCCGGCTGATCCTCTCGGTCGTCATGGTCGTATCGACCGTCGGCTTCAACTTCCACGTCCTCGTCCCCCTTCTCGCGGCGGACACGCTGCATGTCGGGCCGGAGGGCTTCGGCCTGTTGTCCGCGACGTTCGGTCTTGGCGCCCTCGTCGGCGCGCTCGCGACCGCGTCGCTCCGGCAGGCGAGCTGGCGGATGTTCTCCATCGGGACGGCGTCGTTCGGAGTACTCGTGCTCCTCCTCGCACCGGTGCAGAACGCGTACCTCGCGGGGTTCGTCCTCTTCGGGATAGGCATCTCCTTCACCCTCTTCACCGCGAACGCGAACTCGCTCGTGCAGCTCACCGCGCCCGACCACCTGCGAGGCCGCCTCATCGGCCTCTACCTGTTCGCGTTCCTCGGGCTCGCACCGATCGGCGGCCTGTTCGCCGGCTGGCTCGCGGACGTCGGCGGGACGTCTCTGGCCTTCGCGGTCGCCGGGCTCACCGCCCTCGCGACGATCGGCATCGCGAACGCCCGGCGCACGAGCACCGCCGACGCGGTCGCAGCCGCGCCCTAGCTGCGCGAGTCGGCCGTTAGACTCGGCGCCCGATGACGGCCCGCGTCGCGATCGCTCTCGAGGGCGTCACCAAGCGCTTCGGGAAAGCCGAGGCCGCCGTGCGCGATGTGTCGCTCGAGATCGGCGAGGGAGAGTTCTTTTCGCTGCTTGGTCCAAGCGGCTGCGGGAAGACGACGACGCTGCGGATGATCGCCGGCTTCGAGGTTCCCGACGAGGGTCGGATCGTGCTCCAGGGAACGGACGTGACGACGGTCTTCTCGAACAAGCGGCCCGTGAACATGGTGTTCCAGCAGTACGCGCTCTTCCCCCACATGTCGATCTACGACAACGTCGCGTTCGGCCTCAAGGTCAAGGGCGTGCCGCGCAAGGAGCACCGGGGCCGGATACTCGAGATCCTCCGTGTGGTCGAGCTCGAGGGTCTCGAGAACCGGCGACCCAGGCAGCTCTCGGGAGGGCAGCAACAGCGGGTCGCGCTGGCTCGTGCACTCGTGAACCAACCTGCTGCTCTCCTCCTCGACGAGCCGCTCGGAGCGCTCGACGTGAAACTGCGCAAGCAGATGCAGCTCGAGCTGAAGAAGATCCAGACCGAGCTCGGGACGACGTTCGTCTACGTCACGCACGATCAGGACGAGGCGTTGTCGATGTCGGACCGGATTGCGGTGATGAACCACGGTCGGGTCGAGCAGATCGCCGGCCCACGCGAGATCTACGAGCACCCGGCCACCGCGTTCGTCGCCGATTTCATCGGCTCTCTCAATGCGCTCGACTTCACCGTCGACGAGCTCGTCGGCGGATACGCGGTGATGAGAGTCGGCGAAGCGGACCGGGTCGTGCTCCCGGTCGGAGGCGAGACGAACACGGGCGACTCGTTCCGAGTCGCGGTACGCCCCGAGCGCGTACAGATCGGTCGGCCCGGCGACTCGGGTGCGGACGGTGGTACTCGCCTGGAAGGAACGGTCGTACAGGTCGTCTACCTCGGCATGTACACCCAGTTCCACATCGAGACCGCGGCAGGGCGGCTCGTGAGCCACCGGCTCGCAGACGAGTTGGTCGACCCACCGGAGCCCACGACTCGCGTCTCCGTCACGTGGGAGCCGGAGCACACGGCGGTGCTCGGCGAGACCGCCCCCTTCGTGACGCTCTAGCCCGGTGCTTCGATGTCACCGAGGCGTCGCTCGGCGACCCGCCGACCGACCTCGGCGGCAACCACGACGAAGAGCGAGACGCTGATCACTACCACGGCCACCGCGATCACCTGCGGCAGCTGGTTCGGGAAGCGCAGCGCCGCGTAGAGGTAGACGGGGAAGGTGACCGTCGGCCCCTTGACGAACGACGCGACTGCGTACTCGTCGAACGACGTCGTGAAGGCGATGAGATAGGCGGACACCACCGCCGGCAGCATCAGCGGGAAGGTGACCGAGCGGAACGTCCTGATCCGGCTCGCTCCGAGGTCGTAGGCCGCCTCCTCGAGCGACACGTCGATGTGTTGGAGCCGCGGGATCATCACGAGCATCGCGTACGGGATCGTGATGACGATGTGTCCGACGACGACCGTCTTGACCCCCAGGTCGACCCCGACGGCGTGGAAGAGCAGCAGGAGCGAGACCCCGAAGACGATGAACGGGATCACCAGCGGACTGAGCAGAAGCGCAGACACCGGTCCCGATCCTCGGAACGGATGGCGTACGAGCGCGATCGCGGCGAGCAGGCCCAGGATGACTGCACCGAGACTCGACAGCGCGGCAATGAGCGCACTCGTTCTCAACGCGTGCTGGAGGTCGGGGTTCTCGAGGAACTGCTGGTACCACCGCAACGTGAAGCCGCTGAGCGGGAACGTCGGCACGGCCGAGTCGTTGAACGAGAAGACGAGCAGGACCGCGATCGGCGCGTAGAGGAAGACGACGACGAAGGCGAAGAACCCGCGGAGCAGCCACGCGCCCCGTCTCGAGAGTGCGACGTCCATCAGTCGGTCGCCACCTGCCGTGGCTGGAGGAAGCGCGCGAAGACGAGCGTCAGCGCGACCACGACGCCGAGCAGGAAGAGCGCGAGGACGGATCCGGTGCGCCAGTCGGGGAAGCCGGCGCCGAAGAGATCGGCGATCTGGTTGCCGTACATGTAGCCGTCCGTGCCGCCGACGAGGGACGGCGTGACGAACTCGCCGAGCGTGGGGATGAAGACGAACAGGAAAGCCGCGAAGACGCCCGGCGCGGACAACGGCAGCGTGATACGAAAGAACGCCTGCCAACGACTCGCTCCGAGGTCGGTCGCAGCCTCCAGCAACCGACGGTCGAGGGTGTCGAGCGAGACGAAGATGGGCAGCGCGACGAAGGGCAGCCAGATGTAGCCCAGGACGAGCATGACCGCGAACTGCGAGTAGATCAGCGTCAGCGGGTGGTCGGGCGACGTGAGGCCGATGGAGGACAGGGCGCTGTTGATCGGCCCTTGGTCTCCCAGCAGCACCTTCCAGGCGAGGACTCGCAGGAGATAGCTCGTCAGGAACGGAGCAATCAGGAGCAGCAGGAGCACGTACTTCCGCTTCGTGCCGGACAGCGCCAGGTAGTAGGCGAGCGGGTAGGCGAGGGCGACGATGATCGCCGAGACGATCACCGACATCTTGACCGACTTCCAGAACAACGACAGGTAGACGTGCCCGAGGAACGGGTCGCCGGTGACGAGCTGGCGCCATCCCGTCAGCGTCACCGGATGCGGTCCCGTCGTGATCGAGAGCGCGTCGACGCTGTAGGCCGCGACGATCCCGATGGGGACGACGAAGAAGACGACGAGCCACGCGACCGGGAACCCGAGCAGCGTCGGGCCGGTCAGATCGAGACGGGACCGCCGACGGCGAGCGTGGCTCGCCGTCGGGACCCCGGCCTCGGCCTCGACTGACATCTAGGAGAACGAGTGGGTGCCTATCAGGCCGACTTCACTCCCTCCCACACCTTCGCGTACACGTCACGCCGCGGGATGTGGCGGTCGATGTGCGCGATCCCCCCTGGGCCGAACGTCTTCTGGTCGCCGAGCTTGAGGGCACGCACGAGGTCGCTGGAGGACGGCTTCGCGCGCAGGTTCGCATGGCCGTAGCCGTAGTTGTCCTCCAGCCACTTCCCGCTCGCCGTGGAGCTCCAGGCATTCGCGTACGCGTGCGCGAGCTTCGGGCGCGGCGAGTCCTTCAGCAGCATGAGCATGCCGACCCAGGCGAGAGCCTTCTCCCGCGGGAACATGTAGACGACGGGCAGGCCGGGCTTGGGCTTCTTCCGCATCTGCACCCAGTCGTTGGGCCAGGCGTAGGCGATCCAGAGGTCGCCCGAGCCGAAGGCCTGCCAAAGTGCGGTCTCGGACGACCAGATCGTCCGGACGAGGTTCTTCTTCGAGACGAGGAACTTCTGCGCCTGCTTGAGCTGCGCGTCGGTCTGGTTCCACGGGTCTTTGAAGCCCAGGTACAGGCCCGTCACCGGGAGCATCGTGCTGGCGTCGTCGTACCAGGCGATCTTGCCCTTGTAACGCTCGTCGAACAGGAGGCCCCACGAGCGCGCCTTCGGCTTCACCTTGTCGGACCGGTAGAGGATCGCGTCGTAGCCCCAGTCCTCCGGAATCCCGTACTGCTTTCCCTTGTACTGACCCGCCTTCACCATCAGCGGGTTCAGGAGCTTGAAGTTCGGGATCTGGCTCGTGTCCCAGGGCTGAACGAGGCCGCTCTCGGCGAAGTACCGCACCCAGCCGACGTACGGGCGGAAGACGTCCCAGTTGACGCCCTGCTGGAACTTCCCGAGCGCGTCGGCCTCGTTGGCCATGACGGTGAACTTCGGCTTGTTCTTCGGATACCTCTTGTCGTACGCGGCGAACATGGCCTGGCCGCCGTCGTAGCCGTAGCCGGCCCAGTCGAGCACCTGTAGCCGTCCGCTCTCGGCCGCCAGGCGGTCGAGGGCCGCATTCGCGGCTCCGGTGCGCCCCGCGAGGAGGCCCGCGCCACCTGCGACCGCTGCGAGCTTGAGGAGATCCTGGCGACTGAGTCGCTTGTCCAGGACCTCGAGTTCGTCCGTCATGTCACTCCCTCCGTTTCCGTGCCTGCCGTCACGATTCGCTAGTAGCTGGGTGGGCTGATGATCCACATCACCTCCGCAGGGTCGCCGCCGATGTTCACCAACCGGTGTGGTGTCGACGAGCGGTAGTCGATGGAATCGCCTGTCGAGAGCTCGAACACCTCGGAGCCGAGCTGGAGCGAGACGACGCCCTCGAGAACGACGAGGAGCTCCTCGGAATCGCCGTGCGTGTAGGGGTCGTCGCCGGTGGAGCCGCCGGCGTCGAGCTCGCCGACGATGACCTGCAGGTTCTCGAGCGGCCGCGGCGTGAGCATGAACTTCCGGCCGAGCGTTCCGAACGCGAGGTTCGGGCGCGCCTCGCGTCGGAGCACGCGCGGCTTCCCCGTCGATCCGTTCGGCTCGAACAGGTCCGCGACGTTGACGCCCAGCGCGGCCGCGATCCGCTGCAGTGACGCGACGCTCGCGTTCGCACGCCCTCGCTCGACCTGGCTCAGGAAACTTTCCGAGAGGTCGGCGCGCTCCGCGACCGTCTTCAGGGTCGCCCGCCGGAGACGGCGGATCGCCCGGAGGCGGTCCCCGACGTCGACGCGCTCGAGTTCAGCGATCTGCGAGTCCATCGAAGAAAACTGAAGCGACACTACTCCTCGCTTTGACCCGAAGCAACCGCCCGTGAGAGAGTGGCGACTGTGAGCACGGTCGTCTTCTTCCCCGAGGGCGCGTACGGCCCGACCAACAACTGCGTCGGGATCGGCCAAGTGCTCGTGGAGCGCGGACATCGTGTCGTGTTCGTCGTCGAGGAATCGTTCGCGGGCTCGCTCGAGGCGCAGGGCTTCGAGGAGCGGCTCATGCGCCTCGGCCCGCCGCCGGAGGTCGAGGAGGAGCCGGGCCAATTCTGGAAGGACTTCATCCGAGACACGGCGCCCGTCTTTCGGAAGCCCACCATCGAGCAGCTCTCGGAGTTCATCGAGCCGACCTGGCGCGCGCTCTGCGACGGCGCACGGTACGTCGACGACCGACTCCGCGAGATCTTCGACGAGGTCCAGCCGGACGTGATCGTCGAGGACAACGTCCTCTGCTTCCCGGCGATCCACCATTCCGGACGACCCTGGGTGCGGATCGTCTCGTGCAACCCGCTCGAGGTGAAGGACGACCAGATCCCGCCGGTGTTCTCCGGCTACCCGGCAGGCGACCGCACCGGCTGGGAAGAGTTCCGGGCCGAGTACACCCGCACCACGGCCGAGCTGCACGCGGAGTTCTCCGCATTCTGCGAAGAGCGCGGCGCCCCGCCCCTCCACGACGACGAGTTCGTCCACGAGTCGGACTGGCTCAACCTCTACGTCTACCCGGCCGAGGTCGACTACGAGCGGGACACGCAGCTCGCCTCGACCTGGCACCGCCTCGACACGTGCGTGCGCCGACAGCAGACAGTGCTCGGAGCACCCGTGGAGATCCTGGAGGGCGACGGCGCGCTCGTCTACCTCTCGCTCGGCAGCCTTGGCTCCGCCGACGTCGAGCTGATGCAGCGACTCGTCGACGTGCTCTCGCGCGCACCGCACCGCTTCGTCGTCTCGAAGGGGCCGCAGGCATCCGAGTTCGAGCTCGCGGACAACATGTGGGGGGACGAGTTCCTCCCGCAGCCGGCGCTGCTCCCGCTCGCCGACGTCGTGATCACACACGGCGGCAACAACACGACGACCGAGTGCTTTCACTTCGGCAAGCCGATGATCGCACTCCCGCTCTTCTGGGACCAGTACGACAACGCGCAGCGCCTCGCCGAAACCGGCTTCGGGATCCGACTCCAGACGTACGAGTTCGAGGACGGCGAGCTGCTCGGAGCGATCGACCGGCTCGCCGGCGACGAGGCGTTGCGCGGGCGGATGGCGGCGATCGCTGCGCGTGTGCAGGCTGCGCCCGGAACGGTCCGAGCGGCAGATCTGATCGACCGCCTCGTCTGACCCCGTGGACGTCTACCGCACGCCCGACCAACGCTTTGCCGGGCTCCCGGGGTACGCCTTCCAACCGCGGTACGTCGACCAAACCGGATTGCGGATGCACTACGTCGACGAGGGCTCGGGTGCTCCGGTCCTCCTGCTGCACGGCGAGCCGACCTGGGCCTTCCTCTATCGCAAGATGATCCCGCAGCTGTCGCACGTCGCGCGCGTCGTCGCACCGGACTACTTCGGATTCGGCCGCTCGGACAAGCCGACCCGAATCGAGGACTACTCCTACGACTTCCATTACGGATCGATCGAGCGTCTCGCCGACGAGCTCGACCTCCGTGACGCGACGGTGGTCGTGCAGGACTGGGGCGGGCCGGTTGGACTCCGCCTCGCGACCGAGCACCCCGAACGCGTATCGCGGCTCGTAATCCTCAACACCGGAATCGGCGCCGGACGCGCGCCCTCGCCGGAGTGGCTGCGCTTT
>Ga0207688_10000324_pt1 | contig 22108 bp, 21 predicted proteins | sample KBSMiscanthusM4_FD_184296 | JGI IMG/M metagenome (GOLD analysis project Ga0207688, IMG submission 184296) | Miscanthus rhizosphere microbial communities from Kellogg Biological Station, Michigan, USA - M4 (SPAdes) (version 2) | ecosystem: Host-associated > Plants > Roots > Rhizosphere ...
CCCGCCCCCGACCCGCTCGTGCTCGAGGCCGACGTCACGGTGTGCGCGGGCGCGATCGTCTACGCGGGCGCGCGCGTGCAGGAGCGCGCGATCATCGGCGACCAGGCCCAGGTGCGCGAGCGCTCGCTGGTGGGCGCGGACAGCGTGATCGGGCGCGGCGCCACGGTGGACAACGACGTCGCGGTGGGCGCGCGCGTGCGGGTGCAGACGCTGGTGTACCTGACCGCCTACTCGACGGTCGAGGACGAGGTGTTCGTCGGCCCCGGCGTCGTGACCACGAACGACGACACGATGATGCGCCACCCGCGCGACCACGCCCTACGCGGCGTCACCCTGCGGCGCGCCTGCCGCGTCGGAGGCGGCGCGGTGCTCACGCCCGGCGTCGAGGTGGGCGAGGAGGCCTTCGTGGCCGCTGGCGCGGTGGTGACCCGCGATGTGCCGCCGCGAGCGGTCGTGATGGGCGTGCCGGCGCGTACGGTGCGCGAAGTAGGGGAGGATGACCTGATCGAGCGATGGCGGCGTTGAGGCGCAGGCAGAAGCGGGTTCCGGGCCACCACGGGGGGCTGCGCGCCGACCGCACCACCATGGCGCTCGGCGTGCTGGCGGTGGGGGCGGTGGGCGCGTTCGCGGCGGCTGAGGTCGGCCGCGTGTGGCGGCGCGGGTCGGCGCCGGTGCCGGCCGAGACCGACCACATCGTCGGCGCCGCGGGCACGGCCACGCGCGAGACGATGGAGATCGCGCTCGAGGGCTTCCGCGTCAGCCCCAAGCGCGACCGCACGCTGCTCAACCTGCTGGCGTCGTTCGCGGGCATGGTGCTGTTCGTCCGCTCGACCACCGGCGTGATCCGCTGGCGGGGCGAGTTCGGGCCGTTCCGCAGCGTGCGCGCCGGCGGGCGCCATGTGCACCACTTCGTCCCCGGGATCGCCGTGATGATGATCGCGGGCGGCGCCTCCTTGTTGTCGAAGGACGAGACCAAGGACCAGTGGCTGGCCATCCCGTTCGGGTTCGGCGCCGGCCTGACCCTGGACGAGTCCGCGCTGCTGCTCGAGCTCGAGGACGTCTACTGGAGCGAGGAGGGCATCGTCTCGGTCCAGATCACGCTTGCCGTCTCGGCGCTGCTGGCCTCCCTCGGGCTGGCGCTGCGCATCCTGCGCCGCGGCGAGCGCGAGGTCCTCGACGCGTTGCCGACGGCGTCGCTGTCGCCGTAGTGACCTAGGCCGCGGCGCGGTGGACGTCGCCGCCCGCCCAGATGACCTCGTCACGGCCGGGGCCGACGCCGACGAGCGCGATCGGCACGCCCACGAACTCGGAGATGTAGGTGAGGTATTCGCGCGCCGCGGTGGGGAGGTCGGACTCGGTGCGGCAGTCGCCGAGGTCCTCGGTCCAGCCCGGCAGCTCCTCGTACTCGCCGCGGGCGTGGTGGAGCACGGACTGGTGGTAGGGGAAGTGGTCGAACTCGGCGTCGTCGGTGCCGCGGTAGCGGGTGCAGACGAGCACCTTGTCCTGTCCTGAGAGCACGTCGAGCTTGGTGATGGCCAGCGCGGTCATGGTGTTCAGGCGCGCGGCGTAGCGCAGGGCCACGAGGTCGAGCCAGCCCACGCGGCGGGCGCGGCCGGTGGTGGTGCCGAACTCGCCCCCGGCGGTGCGCAGCTCGTCGGCCAGCTCGTCGTCGACCTCGGTGGGCAGCGGGCCCGCGCCGACGCGGGTCACATAGGCCTTGGCCACGCCCCAGATGTCGTGGATGTCGCCCGGGCCCACGCCGGCGCCGACGCACGCGGCGCCCGCAACCGGGTTGGACGAGGTCACGAACGGATAGGTGCCGTGGTCGATGTCGAGCAGCGCGCCCTGCGCGCCCTCGAAGAGGACGCTGCGCCCGGCGTCCAGCAGCTCCCACGCGAGCTTGGAGGTGTCGGCGATGTACTGCTCGAGCCGGTGGCCGTAGACCAGGTACTCCTCGGTCATCGACTGCAGGTCGAGCCGCGGGTCCTTGGCGAACGGGCGCAGGCTGAGCTGCTTGGGGTACAGCGCGGCGGCGATCTTCTTCTTGAGGATCTTCTCGTCGAGCAGGTCCTGGACGCGGATGCCGAGGCGCGCGGCCTTGTCGGCGTAGCAGGGCCCGATGCCGCGGCGCGTGGTCCCGATCTCGAGCTTGCCCAGCTTGGCCTCGCCCGCGTGGTCGAGCAGCAGGTGGTAGGGCATGATCAGGTGCGCGTTGGCGCTGATGCGCAGGCCGCCGATGTCGACGCCGCGGCGGCGCAGTTCCTCCATCTCCTCGGTGAGCACGCCCGGGTCGATGACCACGCCGTTGCCGATCACGCACAGCGTGCCGCGGTGCAGGATGCCCGAGGGCATCAGGTGCAGCTTGAACGTCTCGCCGTCGCGGATGATCGTGTGGCCGGCGTTGTTGCCGCCCTGGAAGCGCACGACGGCGTCGGCCCGCTCCGCGAGCAGGTCGGTGACCTTCCCCTTTCCTTCGTCGCCCCACTGGGCGCCGATGACCACGAGTCCAGGCATGCGACCGTGCAGGATAGGGCGGCGTTCAGAGCGGGGCGCGATCCTCCGGCAGCAGGTTCATGAACTTGGGGAACTCGCTGCGGAAGACGAGCTTGACCCGGTCGATCGGGCCGTTGCGGTGCTTGGCGATGATGAGCTCCGCGATGCCCGGCTCCTCGGTCTCCTCCGGGTTGTAGTACTCGTCGCGGTAGATGAACATGACGAGGTCCGAGTCCTGCTCGATGGCGCCGGACTCGCGCAGGTCGGAGAGGATCGGGCGCTTGTCGGTGCGCGCCTCGACGCCGCGGTTGAGCTGGCTCAGCGCGATGACCGGCACGTCGAGCTCGCGCGCGAGCAGCTTGAGCCCGCGGCTCATCTGGCTGACCTGCTCGACGCGGCTTTCGACCCGCTCGTCGGCGTGCATGAGCTGGAGGTAGTCGACGATGATCAGGCCGAGGTCCTGCTGGGAGGCGAGCCGGCGCGCCTTGGCCCGGATCTCGAGCAGGCCGGTGCCGCTGGAGTCGTCGATGTACAGCGGCGCGTCGGAGAGCCGCTGGCAGGCCTGCAGGATCTTCGGCCAGCGCCGCTCGTCGACGCGGCCCTTGCGCAGCTCCTCGCCCTTGATGTTGGCCTGCGAGGCGATGAAGCGCTGGGCGAGCTCGGCCTCGGACATCTCGAGGCTGAACAGGGCGACGCCGACCCCGTGCTGGATGGCGGCGTTCTCGGCGATGTTGGTGACCAACGCCGATTTCCCCATGCTGGGCCTCGCCGCGATCACGACGAGGTTCCCGTTCTGGAAGCCACCCGTGAGCTCGTCGAGCTTCGTGTAGCCCGAGCGCACGCCCGTCAGCGAGGTCTGGTCCTGGGAGAGGCGGTGGAGCTTCTCGAGCTCGGTGTCGAGCACGTCGTGGATCGAGCGGAACTCCTTCTGGCGCTCGTCGTGCCCGACGTCGAGCATCGCCTTCTCGGCGCGTTCGACCAGGTCGCGCGGCGCGGCGTCGTGCGAGAGCACGCTGGCCTGGATCTCCATCGTGGTCGTCAGCAGGCTGCGCAGGAGCGCGTGGTCGCGGACGATGCGCGCGTAGTGGCGCAGGTTGCCCGCCGCCGGGACCATGCCGGCGAGGCTCTCGACGCCGGCCTCGCCCCCGACGTCGTCGAGCCGGCCGGCCTCGCGCAGCCGGTTCTTGACCGTGACGATGTCGACCGGTTCCGACGCGTTGTAGAGGTCGATCATCGCCTGGTAGACGATGCGGTGCTGCTCGCGGTAGAAGTCCTGCGGGCGCAGGCCGTCCTGGATGACCAGGCCGTAGAGCGAGACGTCGCTCAGGAAGATGGCGCCGAGGACGGACTGCTCGGCTTCGAGGTCGTGCGGGGGAGCGAGGGGCGGCTCGGCGATGGCCATCGGGTCAGCGAGTGTATGTCGGGTCGCGGCGTCGTCCGGCGCCCTCCCGCGGCGTCCTGCCCGCATCCTCCGCTGACTTTTCGCAAAGCCTGCGAGCTCTGGTATCAAGCGGTGCGTGACCACCCTCAGCGCACGCCTCGTCGGCGGCCCGACGGCGGTCCTGGAGTACGGCGGGCAGCGCTGGCTGACCGACCCCACGCTCTCGCCGCCGGGCGATTACGCGGGCGGCCTGGTCAAGACGACGGGGCCGGCGTTCGTGCCCGACGACCCCGACGTCGTGCTGCTCTCCCACGACCACCACGCCGACAACCTCGACCCGGGTGGGCGGGAGCTCCTGCCGCAGGCGGGCGTCGTGCTGACCACGGTGGCGGGCGCGGAGCGGCTGGGCGGCAACGCTGTCGGGCTGAAGCCGTGGTCGAGCGCCGCGATCGGCGACGTCACCGTGACCGCGGTGCCGGCGCTGCACGGGCCGCCCGGCAGCGAGCCGGTGACCGGGCCGGTGATCGGTTTCGTGCTCGGCGGCGAGGGCCTGGAGACCGTCTACGTGTCGGGCGACAACGCGTCGCGCGACGTGGTGCGGGAGATCGCGCAGCGCGCCGGCCCGATCGGCGTGGCGGTGCTGTTCGCCGGCGCGGTGCAGATCCCGCAGCGCTTCGACGGCGCCTATTTGACGCTTTCGGCCGACCACGCGGCCGACGCGGCGGCGATCCTCGACGCGCGGGCGGTGGTGCCGCTGCACTTCGAGGGCTGGACGCACTTCACCCAGGGCGCCGACGCCCTGCGGGCCGCGTTCGCGGGCAACGCGATGGCCGACCGGCTGGTGCTGCCCGAGCGCGGCGAAACGGTCGCCGTCTAGCTGCTCTCCACGACCATCGTCTTCACGTTGGCCGTGGCGCCCTCGGCGAGCTCGATCTGCACCAGGTAGGTCCCGACGTGGCGGATCGGCTGGTCGAGCTGGATCTTGCGCTTGTCGACCTTGAGGCCGCGCGCGTCGCGGATCGCGTCGGCGATCTCGGCCGTCGTCACCGAGCCGTACAGGCGACCGTCGGGGCCGGCCTGAGAGGGGATGGTGAGGACGGTCTTGGTCAGGGTGTCGGCCTGCTCGCGGGCGCGCTCGGCGGCCTGGGCGGCGGCGCGCTCGGCGGCCTCCTGGGCCCGGCGCGCGGCCTCGATCGAGGCGGGCGTGGCCGGTTGGGCCAGCTTGCGGGGGATGAGGAAGTTGCGCAGGTAGCCCTTGGAGACGTCGACGACGGTCCCCCGCTCGCCGAGGTTGTCGACGTCCTTGAGCAGGATGGCCGTCGGCACGGGCTACCGCTCGCGCTCGCCGCGCTCCGGCCGCTCGGGGGCGCCGCCGCGGAGGGTGGTCGCCTGGTCGGCGGTGTAGGGGAGCAGCGCGAGCTCGCGGGCGCGCTTGACCGCGCGCGCGATCTGGCTCTGGTGGCGGCGGCAGGCGCCGGTGATGCGGCGCGAGCGGATCTTGCCGCGCTCGGAGATGAACCGGCGCAGGGCGCCGACGTCCTTGTAGTCGACCTGGTCGATCTTGTCGCGGCAGTACGGGCAGGGCTTGCGCCGGGTGGACCCGGGGCCGCCCTTCTTCTCGCGCCTGCGCGTGCGTGGCTTGCGCTGCTTGGCCATGAGCCGGGCCAGTTTAGCGGCGGTCCGCCGCCGCCTCGGCCGGGACGGCGGCGCCGGGCTGCAGGCCGAAGGCCTCGGCGATGAGCTCGTAGGAGCGGCGGCGGGCCGCGTGGTCGTAGGTGATGGTCACGACGACGACCTCGTCGGCGCCGTATTCCTCCGCGACCTGCTCGATCCCGGCCCGGACCGTGTCCGGCGCGCCGATGACGCGCCGGCGGCCGCCGTTGGGGTTGCGCAGGTCGAGCTGCTGCGAGCGGACGTAGCGCAGGGCCTTGTCGATGGTGGGCACGGGGACGAGCTCGCCGCGGCGCAGGAGGGCCATCATCATGGCGCCGCTGGAGGCGATCTCCTCGGCCTCGTCGTCGGTGTCGGCGCATACGACCCAGACGCCGACCGACACCTGCGGGTTGGGCGCCTTGGCGCGGTAGTCGGCGACGATGGGGGCGCCGTCGCGGTTGATGAAGTCGGCGAACGAGTAGGGCAGGCCGAGCTCGGCGGCCCAGATCGCGCTCTGGGGCGAGGAGCCGAGCAGCCACACCTCGGGCGTCTCGGGCCGGCCGGGGAGGATCTTGGCGTAGCGCCGGAACGGGTGGTTGCCCGGGAGGCTGTCGTCGAGGTAGCCGAGCAGTTCGGCGAGCTGCTGGGGGAAGTCGTCGGGGGCGGCCTCGCGGCGGTCGCGCTGGAGCGCGAACATCGTCATCGGGTCGGTGCCGGGAGCGCGGCCGATCCCGAGGTCGATGCGGCCGGGGTAGAGGCCGCTGAGGATCGAGAAGGACTCGGCCACCTTGAGGGGGCTGTAGTGAGGGAGCATCACGCCGCCGCTGCCGACGCGGATGCTCGTGGTGGCGGAGGCGATCGGGCCGATGAGGACCTCGGGGCTCGGGCCGGCCAGCGAGGGCCCGCCGTGGTGCTCGGCGACCCAGTAGCGGTGGTAGCCGAGGGCGTCGGTGAGCCGGGCGAGGTCGACGGTGTTCTGCAGTGCCTCGGCGCCGCTCATCCCCTCGGAGACCGGGGACTGGTCCAGGACGCTCAGACGCAGGGAACTCGTCATGCATTCGACGCTAGCAGCGCCATCTTTCCCCAAACTCCGCGTACTCTTGCGCGCCCCCGGGAGCTGCCGCCGCCGCCCCGCCTAGACTCGTTTCCAGACTTCCAGAAAGGAGCCAGAACGTGGCTGCGACCAACATCAACCGCGTCATCCTCACCGGGAACCTGACGCGCGACCCCGAGCTTCGCTCGCTTCCGTCCGGCACCAGCGTGTGCTCGCTGCGCGTGGCCGTGAACACGCGCCGCAAGGACGGCCAGACCGGCGAGTGGGTCGACAAGCCCAACTACTTCTCGGTCACCGTGTGGGGCGCCCAGGGCGACAACTGCGCCCGCTACCTGTCCAAGGGCCGCCCGGTGGCGATCGATGGTCGCCTCGAGTGGCGCGAGTGGGAGGCCAAGGAGGGCGGCAAGCGCGAGTCCATCGAGATCATCGCGGACTCCGTCCAGTTCCTCGGAGGCCGCGAGGACGGCCCGGGCAACGGCAACGGCTTCTCGCAGCGCAGCGACGTGCCGGTGGACACGGCGGACTTCCAGCCGGCGGCAGCCCCGTCGGGTGGCGGTGGGTCGCCGTCGCCGAGCACGAATTCAGAAGACGACATCCCCTTCTAGAGCCATTCTCGGCCCTCCTCGCTAGGTCCTCGGGGTTCGCCGTGCCCAGCACGGCTTCACCCCTGCGTCCCGAGCGAGGAGCGCCGAGCTATGGCTCTAGGACGGCCGCGGGTAGCGCGGGTGACGACCGGTCCGCCGCGCGGGAGCGCGGGTGACGACCTACTCGGCCGGGGTCGGCTCGGCCGGAGCCGGGGCCGGAGCCGGAGCCTCGGCCGCTGCGGGCGGAGCCGACGGCGGCGCGGGCGCGGGCGGCGGTTCGCCGCCGGGCGTGTGGATCAGGCGGTGGCGGAGCACCGCGTCGTTGATCTGGAGGTAGCGGTTCAGCGACTCGGGCAGCGTCGGCGGCCCGGTGAACTGGATCAGGCGGTAGCGCGCCTCGGGCTTGTGCTGCATCTTGAACGCCATGACCTTCTGGCCCCAGTCCTGGTTGTTGGCGATGGTGCCGCCGGCCTGCGCGATCGACGCCTCGACGTCGGACAGGACCTTCGCCTGCGCGTCGTCTTCGGCGTTCGGGTCGAGCAGGATGATGAGGTCGTAGGCCAGGGCCACGGCGGCGGCACGATAGCAACGAGGGGGCGAATCTCCGGCCCACGCGCCCTAGGCAGGGCGTGGACCCCGATTCCGACGAACGCCCCCTGCGCACCCGCATCCGCTGGCCCAACGTGGCCAAGGCGGCGGCAGCCGTCGTCGTGGTTGCAGTGATCGTGGCCTGGCCGCAGCTGCGGAGGTCCGATCCGAAGCTGCCCCCGACGCGCGCGCGGCCGGTGGCGGGAGCGCGGGCGGCCGGCCCGGAAGGGGCGGAGCCGCCGCCGAAGACCGCGGCGCCGGCAAGGCCCGCGCCGTCGCAAACCCGCCCCGCGGCGCGCCGCCCGGCGAAGCGCCGCCGGGCCCGCAAGCATCGCCGCCGGTCACGCCATCGGTCACCCGTCGGTCGAGCACGCCCTGCGCGACACCGGTCCGGTGGTGGGTCGGGAGCCGCGGCCGCCGCGTCCGGTGGGCAGAGCGGGCCGCGTGGGGCGAGCGGCCCGAGCGGCCCGAGCACCGGCGGCGGGTCGAGCGGGTCGAGCGGAGCGGGTGGGTCGAGTAGTGGTGGGTCGAGTGGTGGAGGCTCGAGCGGCGGCGGTTCCGGCTCAGCTGCGCACCAGCCACCCGAGTTCTCGATCGGATGAGGCCCTACCGCCGCGCCTCGGCTCGGACCGAGCCCTTCTTCTTGATGTCCGCCAGCTGGTCGTCGACCCAATCGCCCGGATCGCGGCGGGTCACGATCTCCTTCAGGCCCCGCAGCCGGCGGGCGCGCTCCTCGCGGTCCATCGTCAGCGCCGCGTGGATCGAGTCCGCCAGCTCCTGGATGTCGAACGGGTTCACGCTCAGCGCGTACTCGCCCAGCTCCTCGTGCGCCCCCGTGTTCTCGGACAGGATCGAGACACCGTCGTTCTCGTTGACCAGCGGGCCCTCCTTGGCCACGAGGTTCATGCCGTCGAACATCGCGTTGACGAGCAGGAGGTCGTAGTGCTTGTAGGTGGCCATCGCCTCGTCGAGGTCGTCGCGCAGCTTGAGCTGGATCGGCATCCAGTCCGGCGTCCCGTGGCGGTGGTTGACGACTGCGACCAGGGCCTCGATCCGCTCGAGGTACTCCGCGTACTCCGGTACGTCCGTCCGCGACGGCATCAGCTGGGCCACGAAGGTCACGTTCTCGTGGAACTCCGGGTGCTGCTCGAGGAACAGGTCGAAGGCCGCGAACCCGCGCAGCACGTTCTTCGACAGATCCGCGCGGTCGACGCGGATGATCAGGTGCTCGCGCCGCCGCCGCTGCAGCTCGGCCTCGAACTCCGCCACCCGCTCGCGCCGCGCCACCGCCTGCGTCGCCTCCGCGTCGATCGGCAGCGGGTAGGCCCGCACCCAGGTCTCGTGGCCGCCGTGGTGCCAGACGACCCCGCTGTCGAAGTCGACGTCGTAGCCCATGAGGTCGCGGCAGCACTGCAGGAAGTTCCACCGGTAGGCCCGCGTATGGAACCCGATGATGTCGTTGGAGAGCAGGCCGTCGTAGATCTCCGTGCGGATGTTGCGCGGCAGCACCCGCCAGGCGTCGGGCTGCGTCCACGGGATGTGGACGAAGTGGTGCAGGAAGGCGTCGGGGCGCTCGCGCCGCACCAGGGCCGGCAGCGTGTAGAGGTGGTAGTCGTGGACCATCACCACGGGCTCGTCGCGGTCCGTGATCTCGTCCAGCACCGCACGCGCCAGGTCCTCGTTGACCGCGTTGTAGCCGAACTCGAACGCCTCGACCTCGTTGCGGCGGATGTCCGGCGCGTTCGACAGGTCCCAGAGGTAGTGCTGGATGAACCACAGCATCGGGTTCGCGAAGACGTTGTAGAAGCGGTCGTAGGCCTCCGGGTCGGAGGCCACGAGCTTGACCCGGTACTCGCTCCCGTCCGGAGCGGTGACCTCGAACGGCCGCCCATCGTGCTCGGCCGCGACGGCGGCGTCCTCGTCGGTCAGCGCCGACGCCACCCAGATCGCGTCGCGGTGCGACGCCAGGCCGGTCAGCGCCGTGACCAGGCCGCCCCCACCCCGCTTCACCTCCCCTCCCGCCTCGAACGTCACGGGGCCCCGGTTGGAGACGAGGATGAGGTCGGTGCCGTCGGAGCTCATCGGTTCAGCTGCATGAAGATCCTGAGATAGTCGCGCAGGTAGCGCGGCGTCAGGAAGTGCGAGCGCACGTACTCCTTGCCGGTGCGCCCGAGCTGCTTGCCGAGGCCGGGGTCCTCGATGATCTGCAGTGCTCGGTCGGCGCACTCGTCCACGGAGTGCACGAGGTACCCGGACTCCCCATCCGTAACCTGAAGCGGGATCCCGCCCACGTCGCCGCCGATGAACGGCCGCGCCTTCCAGATCGCCTCGCTGACCGTCAGCCCGAACCCCTCGCGGGTCGACTTCTGCACCACCACGTCGGCGTGCGACTGGAACGCGTTGACCTCGATCGCGCCCACGTTGTTGAAGTTGTTGAGGATGTGGACGTCGCGGTCGCCGGCCGCGTGGGAGACGGTCTCGTTGAAGTAGTCCCAGCCCTCGGGGTCGTCGGTGGCCATCGAGCCGACCAGCGCGAGCTGCGTGTCGGGCCGCCGCTCCTTGACCAGGCGGTAGGCGTCGATGACGCCCATCGGGTCCTTCCACGGGTCGAAGCGCGAGACCTGGCAGATCAGCGGCCGGTCGACGTCGATCCCGAACTGGTGGCACACGTAGGACGCGTCCTCGGGCGACAGCGCCATGTTCTTCGGCGCCAGCGGGTCGATCGCCGGCGGGACGACGTGGACCTTGCCGTCCATCGCGTCGGGCACGTAGTCGCGCATGTGGAACAGCGAGGCGTCGTAGCCGCCCAAGAACGGCAGCAGCCGGTCGAGCGTGGGCCGGTTCGGCGTCGAGAGGTCGATGTGGCAGCGCCACACCCACGAGTTGGCCTTCTCCGGCACCAGCGTCCGCAGCGCTGCGGGCTGGGGGTCGTGGACCACGCAGTAGTCCCAGCCTTCGGTGAGCTCGCGGGCGTTCATCTCGTTGTAGCGCTCCCACACCTCCCAGTCGTCATCCGAGAGGTCGGTGGGCGCCCCCTGGAGCGCGTTGTGCATCAGCTTGGTCGCGTTGAAGAACTCCTCGCGCCCGTAGATCACGTGCCACTCGGTGTGCAGGCCGACGTCGGCCATGAGCGGGATCAGCGTGTAGAGGATCTCCGAGACGCCGCCGCCGAACGCGGTCGCCGATACGTGCAGGACGCGTTTGTCCTGCAGCGGCTTGGCCAAGGAGCGGATCTCCTCGATGAGCGGCCAGCCCACCAGGTGCGTGTAGTCGGCCAGGCTCTTGGTCCCCACGGCGACGGGCTGGAGCACGGGCCGACGATAGCTAACCCTCCACGCGTTTCCGCAGCCGCACCAGGCCGCGCTCGACCTCGGCCAGCAGGAGCTCGTGGAGCCGCGGGTTGGCCGCCGCCAGCACCGACATCTGGTAGTCGGCCCCGGAGCCGAGCAGCGGCCGGTCGCCCAGCGGCGCCCCGGCGCAGTCGGTCAGCACGGCGCCGGACTCCCACACGCACAAGGCCCCCGCGGCCAGGTCGTAGGGCGAGTTGTTGAGCACGCCGCCCCCGCCCACGCGCTCGAACGCCGCCCGCATCCCCGGCACCTCGGCCACCAACCGCGGACCGGGCTCGATGTACGCGTCGAGCTGGCCGGTGACGACCCGGGTCAAGTCGTACGCGGCCGATCCAAGCTCGAACGTCCCCCCGCCCACCGAGGACCGGTCCACCAGCTCTCCGAGGACCTCCATGGTCTCCCGCGCCGGGCGCCCGCGCAGGCCGTAGGTCCAGAACAGGCGGTCCAGCGAAGCGTTGGCCGAGGGCCGCACCGGCACGTCGGCCTGGACGCCCTCGCCCCGCCCCGCGACGAACCGGTTGCCGCTCTTGATCTCCACGACGCAGCCGGCGGTGACGTCGCCCATGCGCGGCTCGTCGTCCAACGGCGCCGCGGCCACCGACACGCAGGCCATCTCGAATCCCGCCATCGCCGGCCGCGTGCCGTCGATGGGGTCGACGACGAGCACCCAGTCGGCGGACCCGGACGGCTCCACCAGGCCGGCGTCCTCGGAGAAGAAGGCCACGCCGGGCGCCCGCGCCGCAACCCAGTCGGCCAGGTACTCCTCGGCGTCGGCGTCGATGGCGAAGGTCACGTCGCCGCCCGGTGCCTCGCCGCCGTGCGCGCGCCCCGCGTGCGAGCCCAGGTGCGGCAGCACGCGCTCGCGCAGGGCGCCCGCGAGCTCGGCCACGAGCGCGCGCAGCTGCTCCGGGGTCACGGCCGCAGGTTCGAGCTGCCGGAGGGGCGCGAGCCGAGCTGGAGCTGGACGCTGCGCCGCGTGCCGCCGCGCACGTACTCCACCCGGATCTTCTGGCCCGGATGCAGCGGGCTCAGCGCGGTGGCCACGTCGTCGGGCGTGCGGATGTCGTGCCCCGCGACGGTGACGATCACGTCGCCGCCGGTGGCGAAGCGCTGGGCCTGGAAGCGCGTGGAGCCCTGGCCGCCACCGTGCAGCCCGGCGCGCTCGGCCGGCCCGCCGGAGGCCACCTGCTGGATCCATGCGCCCTTGCTCGTGCCCAGCGCGAAGCGCCGCCCGAGCTGCGGGTAGACCGGCACCGACGCGATGCCCAGGTAGGCGTAGTTCACCTTGCCGTGGGCGCGCAGCTGGGAGAGCGAGCGCTTGACGGTGTCCACCGGCACCGCGAAGCCCACGCCCTCGCCGCCTCCGCCGGTCGAGCGGATCTGCGAGTTGATCCCGACCACCGCGCCGCCGGCGTTGACCAGCGGGCCGCCCGAGTTGCCGTGGTTGATGGCGGCGTCGGTCTGGATCGCGCCCGCGATCGAGAAGCCGGTCAGCGACTCGATCGAGCGGTTCAGGGCCGAGATCACGCCGACCGAGAGCGACTGCGGCTCGTCGAACGGCGACCCGATGGCCGCGACCGGCGCGCCCACCTTGAGGTCGTTGGAGGAGCCCAGGGGGAGCACCCGCAGCCGCAGCCCCTTGGGGTCGACGCGCAACAGGGCGACGTCGGAGTTCGGGTCGGTGCCGATGATCTTGGCCGGCACCTGGTTGCCGTCGGCGAACTGCACGTAGACCTCGTCGGCCTGCCGCCCGGCGCCCTGGCCGTTGGTGACCACGTGGGCGTTGGTCGCCACGTCGCCGCTGCGCGAGACCACGAAGCCGGTGCCCAGCGCCTTGGCGTCGCCGAACACCGACGTCACCGTGACCACGCCGGAGGCCTCGGCCTTGTAGATGCGCGCCGGGTCGAACGCGCCCGGCTTGCCGATCGAGCGGATGACCTCGACCCGGGTCGGCCCCGACCCGGTCTGGTCCGCGGTGGCGCCGTTGTCGTCGCTCCCGCCGCCACAGCCGCCCGCGGCCAGGGCGGCCGCGCCCAGGAACACCGCCACCTTTCTCATGCCGGCAGCTCCAGCGTGAAGGTGGTGCGCCCGGGCACGGACTCGACCGCGAGGTGCCCCTCCATACGCTCGGCCAGCTCGCGCGCGATCGCGAGGCCGAGGCCGGAGCCCTGGACGTCGTCGGAGGTGTAGAAGGGCTCGAAGACGCGCGCCAGCGCCGCCCGCTTGATGCCCAGCCCGTGGTCCTGCACGGTGAGGTTCACCTGCCCGTTCTCGCGCGCCGCGGCGACCTCGATGCGGGTCCCCTGTGGCGTGTGCGTGAGAGCATTGTCGAGCAGGATACGAACGATTTGCGCGACCCGATCGGGGTCACAGCTGGCCTCGAGCCCGCGACCGTTGACGCGCACGTCGACCTTGGAGTTGTGGCGCGAGGCGGCGGGGGTGAACTCGGCCGAGACCGACTTGGCCAGGGCGCCCACGTCGGTCGGCTCGGGGTGGAGCTCGAGCGAGCCGGCCTCGAGCTTGGACAGGTCCAACAGGTCCACCGACAGATTCCGCAGGCGCGCCACCTGCTCCGAGATCTGCTCCAGGAAGGCGCGCCGCTCCTCCTCCTCGAGCTCCTCGTCCTGGAGCAGCTCCACGAAGCCGCCGAGCGAGTGGATCGGCGTGCGCAACTCGTGGGAGGCGGTGGCGATGAAGCGCTTGCGGGCCGAGTCCAGCTGCGCGAGCTGGCGCTGCATGTCGTTGAACGCGAGCGCGAGCTCGCCGATTTCGTCGCTGGACTCGACCGGGATCGGGTGCGAGAAGTCGCCGCCGGCCACGCGCTCGGCCGCCTGCTCGAGGCGCTTGACCCGGCGCGCCAGCGCCCGCGCGACCAGGAAGCCGCCGAGCACGCCGATGACCAGGGCGATGCCGCCGGCGATGAGCACGCGGCGGCGGATCAGCTCGACCGTACTCTGCACGTCCGCAAGCGAGGTCGAGTAGACGACGACGCGAGTGACCCTGTCGCCGATGCGGATCGGCTGCGCAGCCTCAGCGATGCGCCCGTTGTTGGTCGGCTCGGACCCGGTCGTCGTGTGTCCCGTCTGCGCCGCCTCCTGCGCGACTTGGAACTGCAGGTCGGCGACGCCCTTCTCGGTCGTCGAGTCGGCGATCGGGTAGGTCTGGCGGCCGAGCGTCCCGCGCGAGACGCCGAGCAGCGTCACGCGGGACCCGGAGCGGTCGGCGGCCTGGCGGACCACCGCCCGGACGTGGCGGGCGTCGGCGTAGAAGACCACGTCGCGCACGATCGGGCGTGAGTACACACGCGACTCGGCGGCGAGCGCCCGCTCCTTCTCCGCCCGCAGGCTCGACTCCAGCTGCGGCACCACGTACAGGTAGATGACCGCGAGGGCGGCGAGCAGGATGGCGAGGAAGAGGAGCGCCAGCCGCCAGCGGAGCGAGAGCAAGGGCTACCCCTCGGTGTCGCGGAAGCGGTAGCCCACGCCGCGGACGGTGAAGAGGTAGTCGGGTTCCTTGGGATCGCGCTCGAGCTTCTCGCGCAGGTGGCGGATGTGCACGTCGATGGTGCGGGGGTCGCGGTAGGCCGAATCGCCCCAGATGTGGGACAGGAGCATGTCGCGCGTGAAGACCCGACCCGGGGCGCGCGAGAGCGCGGACAGGATCTCGAACTCCACGAACGTCGTCTTGACCTCGTCGCCGTGCACGCGCACGCTGCGCTTGGCGAAGTCGACCCGCAGGCCGTTTACCTCGAGCGGCGACTCGTCGTCGGCCGCCGGCCGTGTCATCTCGGCGCGGCGCAGCGCGGCCTTGACGCGCGAGCGGAACTCCCGCATCGAGAACGGCTTGGTGATGTAGTCGTCAGCCCCGAGCTCGAGTCCGAGCACCTTGTCGATCTCCTCCGACTTGGCGGACAACATGATGATGGGTACCGACGAGCGGGCCCGCAATCTGCGGCACACCTCGAGCCCGTCGAGCTGGGGGAGCATCACGTCGAGCACGACGAGGTCGAACGGCTGCTCGGAGAAGCGGGCAAGGGCCTCCCGGCCGTCGGCGGCGCGTACGACCTCGAAGCCGTCCTTGCGCAGTGGATACGACAGCAGCGTGCCGACCGACTGTTCGTCGTCGACAACCAGAATGCGGGGAGACCGATCGGCCATGGCCCACGAGGGAACCATTTCGCCCTCAAGAGGAGTTTACGAACCCCTTGCGACCTTGGTTGACCGTTAGGCCCGTCATCTAGCCTCCTCGCGATGCTCGACCTGCGGGTCTACCGCGCGGCGTTCGTGCCCGCCGTGCTGGCGGCGGTCATCACGGCGTTCTCGCTCGGGTCGCCCCCGCGGGCGGCCACGACGACGCTCGCGCCCGACGCCTTCCAGTCCTCACGGGCGTACGCGGCGCTGCGCGACCTGGCCGACTCCTATCCCTCGCGCCGCCCAGGCAGCCCGGGCGATGAGGCGCTGGCCCGCAACGTCGCGGCGCAGATGCGCTCGACCGGTTTGCAGGTCTCGAGCGAGCGCTTCAGCGCGCAGACCATCGACGGCAAGCGCACGCTGACCAACGTCGTCGGCGTGCGGCCGGGGAGCCTGACCAGCCGCCGCATCGTCGTCATCGCCCACCGCGACGCCGCCGTGCCCGGAAGCACCGCCGACCTGTCCAGCACAGCGGCGCTGCTCGAGCTCGCCCGCGTCTACAGCGGGCGCGAGCTGCGGCGCACGCTCGTGCTCGTCTCCACCAGCGGGGGCTCGGGCGGCGACGCGGGCGCGCGCGAGTTCGCGCGCCACCCCGGCGGCCCCGTCGACGCCGTGCTCGTGCTCGGCGACATGGCCGGCACGAAGCTGCGCGGGCCCCAGGTGGTGCCGTGGTCCAACGCGGAGGGGATCTCCTCGATCGAGCTGCAGAAGACCGTGCAGACCGCGCTGCACGAGGAGACCGGGCTGCCCGAGGCGGGCCCGTCCTCGCTGGCGCAGTGGACGCGCCTGGCGGTGCCGCTCACGGTCGGGGAGCAGGGCGAGGTCGTGCCCCAGGGCCTGCCCGCGGTGCTGCTGTCGGCGTCAGGCGAGCGCGGGCCGGGCGCCGAGCGGGCGGTGACCGAGTTCCGGCTGAACGGCTTCGGCCGCGCCGCCCTGCGCGCCATCACCGCGCTCGACGCCCGCCACGGTGGGCCGTTGAACGTCCGCCCGGCCGTGCTCAGCGGGCCCAACGTGCTGCCGTCGTGGTCCGTGGCGCTGCTGGTGGGGACCCTGTTGCTGCCGGTGTTCGTGACCGCGATCGACGCCTTCGCGCGCGCCAGCCGCCGCCGCCAGCCCATGACCGCCTGGGTGGTGTGGGTGGCCACGAGCGCGCTGCCCTTCCTGCTCGCCGCCGGCATGGCGCTCCTCCTGGGCGTGACCGGCCTGCTGCCCGCCGCGCCGCACGCGCCGGTCGCCGGCGGGGCCGCGGACTTCGGCGGCGCCGGCTGGATCTGCCTGGCCGTGGTGGTGGCGGTCGGGGTCGCGGCCTTCCCGCTGCGCCGCTACCTGCTGGGCGCGCTGGCGCTGCGGGCCGACATGGGGCCGGCGGGCGACTCGATGGGCGCGGGCGCCTCGATCCTTCTGCTCGTCTCCCTCGTATCCGTCGGCGTGTGGTTCGCGAACCCGTTCGCGGCGGCGCTGCTGGTGCCGGGGGCGCACATCGCACTGTTCGTCGCCGCGCCCGAGGTGCGGCTGCGCCGCTGGGTCGCGGTGGCGCTGGTCGCCCTGGCGGCGCTGCCCGGCCTGCTCGTGCTGGCCTACTACACGCACCAGTTCGGCCTGAGCCTGAGCCAGGTGCTGGCCACCGCCCTGCAGGTCGTCGCCGGCGGGCACTTCGGGCTCGCCGGCCTGCTCGGCTGGTCCTACCTGTTCGGCGCGCTCGTGTGCCTGATCGTGGTGGCTTGGTCGCAGCGGCCACTGGACGAGGAGCCCCCGGTCGTCGTCACGCGCGGGCCGCGCAGCTATGCCGGACCGGGCTCGCTGGGCGGAACGGAGTCGGCGCTGCGGCGATGAGCGCTCCAGTCCGGCTCCAGGGCGGCAAGCGCCGCGGCCGCACGGTGCTGAAGGCGCTCTCGTGGGTGCTGATCGCCGCCGGCGCGCTGCTGCTGATCGACGCCGTGCTCACGCTGGTATGGCAGGAGCCGATCTCGGCCCTGTACGCGAAGGTGCGCCAGAACCAGCTCGGCGGCGACCTCAACCGGCTCGAGACCCGCCGCATCGCGCGGGTCGAGGTCACCGCGCTCAAGCGGCTCCAGACCGAGAGGCGCCGGCTGACGTTCCTCGCCCGCGCCGAGCGCGGCAAGGCCAATCCGGGCGACCCGCTCGGCCGCATCCAGATCCCCAAGATCGGCGCGAACTTCGTGATCGTCCAGGGGACCGATGCGGGGGACCTGCGCGAGGGCCCGGGCCACTACGTCAACACGCCGCTGCCGGGCGAGCCGGGCACGGTCGCGCTGGCCGGGCACCGCACGACCTTCCTGGCCCCGTTCCGGGACATCGACGAGCTCAAGCGCACCGACCCCATCCACGTGGTGATGCCCTACGGCGACTTCGTCTACTCGGTGGAGCGCACCCGCGTCGTCGACCCGAGCGCGACCTGGGTGATGCGCAAGATCGGCTACGACCGGCTGGTGCTGACCGCGTGCCACCCGCTGTACTCGGCGTCGCAGCGGATCGTGGTCTCGGCGCGGCTGGTGAAGGTCACGCCGCGCGGGAAGGCGAGCTCGCTCATCGCCACGGGGAAGAGCGCGACCTAGTCGCCTCACCGCCCCACTACGAGCGGTGCTGGAAGCCCTCGAGGGCGACGGGCTCGCCGTCGCGGGTGAGGTGCACACCGGGCACGCCTTCACGCACCACGCCGACCCAGGTCACGCCCGCCGCCTCCTCCGCGGCGGCGCGGGCCGCGGGGGGCACGCACACGCACAGCTCGTAGTCCTCGCCACCGGTCGCCGCCAGCTCGGGGCCGTCGGTGCCGAGCGCGCGTGCCACCTCGGCCACCCCCGGCGCCACCGGTAGGCGCTCGAGCGCGATCTCCAGGGAGCTGCCGCTGGCTTCGCCGACGTGGCGTGCGTCGGTGGCCAGGCCGTCGGAGAGGTCGATGAGCGCGCTCGCTCCGGCGTGGGCCAGCGCCAGCCCGGCCTCCAAGCGCGGCACGGGGTGCCGGTAGGCGTCGACCAGCGCGTCGGGGCCGGCGGCGCGCTCCTCGAGCACCGCCAGGCCGGCGGCCGAGGCGCCCAGCGCGCCGGTCACGCCGACGACGTCGCCGGGCCGGGCGCCGTCGCGGCCCACGAGCGCACCCTCGTCGTCGGCCCAGCCCACCACGGTGACCGCCACGACGAGCTCGCTCCCGCGGGTCACGTCGCCGCCGGCCAGCGCGACGCCCGCGTCCTCGGCCAGGGCCTCGGCGCCGCCGGCCAGCGCCAGGGCGTCGTCCTGGCTCAGGCGATCGGGGATGACGACGGCGATATAGGCCTCGCCGGGGCGGGCGCCCATGGCGGCGAGGTCGGAGAGCGCGCCCGCCAGCGCGCGATGCCCGACGTCGGCAGGGCTGAGCGGCCCGAGGCGGAAGTGGACGCCCTCGACCATGGCGTCGATGGAGACGACGGCGTAGGGATCGGCGCGCACCACGGCGGCGTCGTCGCCGGGCCCGCGCACCACGCGGCCGCCGCGCGCGGTCAGCGCGGCCTGGATCGCCCGGACGAGCGGGCCCTCGTCCACAGGCGCCTACCTGTGGCGGTAGACGATGCGCCCGCGGTCGAGGTCGTAGGGGGACAACTCGACCCGCACCCGGTCGCCCGGGAGGATCCGGATGCGGAACCGGCGCATCTTGCCGGCGACGTGGCCGAGGACGGTGTGGCCGTTGTCCAGCTCAACGCGGAACATCGCGTTGGGCAGAGCTTCGACGACCTCGCCCTCGAGCTCGACTTTCTCTTCCTTGGCCATAAAGCGCCCCGCAGGCTAGTACACCGCCCATTCTCGCCGAGCGATGGGCGGACCCCGCTCGGTGGGCGGGGCTAATGGGTGACGTGGGGTTGCGGCTGTGGCGGGGACGCGTAGAACCGCTTGTCGTACTTGCCGCCGCCGCCTCCGGTGCTGCTGCCGCCGCCGCCACCGCCGGTGCCGTTGGTCTCGAAGCCCTGGGCCGACCCGCCGCCGCCGGTGACGCTGTTCTCGTCGAACGTGTCCTGGCCGTTGCCGCCCGTGCTCGCGTACTTGCCGAAGAACGGGGCCGCCTTGAACGGCGTCTTCGGCTGCGGGAAGTCGCCGCAGTACGAGCCCTTCGCGGTCTCCATGTAGTCGTGCCAGATCCGCGCCGGGAAGGTGCCGCCGGCGACCTCGATCCCGTGCACGTTGGTCATCGATACGCGCTGGTTCGGGTAGCCGACCCAGACGCCGGTGGTGAGCCGGGGGGTGAAGCCGACGAACCAGGCGTCGGAGAAGCTGTCGGTGGTGCCGGTCTTGCCGCCCGCCGGGCAGCCGACGTCCGCCGCGGTCCCGGTGCCCTCCTGGATGTTCTTCTGGAGGATCTGCGTCGCCTTGTAGGTGGTGCCGTCCTTGAACGCGCGCACGCCACGGGGCTTGCCCAGGTTGTCGGTGCGGCCGTCCGGGAACACGACCTTGCGGATCGCGATGGGCCGGTGGCGGATGCCAGCGGAGGCGATGGTCGCGTAGGCGTTGGTCTGCTCGAGCGGCGAGACGCCGATCTTCAGGCCGCCCAGGCCCTCGGCCGGGTACGCGTTGAGATGGGTGCGGATGCCGAGGTCGTACGCGGTCTTGCGCACCTGCTTGGGCCCGAGGTCGAGGTCCATCTGCGCGTAGACCGTGTTGTCGGATTGCAGCGTGGCCTGGGTGATGTTCATGTTGCCGCCATAGCTGTGCGAGTAGGTCTGCACCTTCCACGGCCCGAACGGCGTGGTGAGGTCGAGCGGGTGGGACTGGTAGGTCGTGCTGTCGGGATTGACGCCGTTGCGCAGCGCCGTCATCAGCACCCACACCTTCGCCGTCGAGCCGGGCTGGCGGTGGCCCTGGGCGGCGTAGTTGAACTTGTTCTTGCCGTACTTGCCCGAGGACGCCATCGCGCGGATGTAGCCGGTGCGCGGGTCGATGCTCACGATCGCGGCGCTCGGATCCCCGCTCTCGTACAGCTGGCCGGCGATCGCCTTGCGCGCGGCCTTCTGCAGGTCGAGGTCGACCGTCGTGTAGACCTTCAGCCCGCCCTTGCGCACGGTGTTGGCGCCGTAGCGGTCGATGAGCTCCTGCTTGACGTAGTCGAAGAAGTAGTTCTCGCGCTTGGTCGTGTAGTACGAGTTCGGCCTGACTCCGAGCGGGCGCTGCATCGCCTTCACGCCCACGGTCGCCGGGACCATCTTCTGCTTGATCATCTCGTTGAGCACGTCGTTGCGACGCGCCCGCGCCAGCTTGGGCTCGAGGAACGGGTTGTAGCGCGAGGGGGCCTGCGGGAGCCCGGCCAGCAGCGCCGCCTCGTCCAGCGTCAGCCGGTGTGCGGGCTTGTCGAAGAACAGGCGCGAGGCCGCTTGGAGGCCGACCGCGCTCTGCCCGCCGACGGTGCCGTAGCTGACCGAGTTGAGGTAGGTGTCGAGGATCCAGCGCTTGGAGTGCTTGGACTCCAGCTCCTCAGCGAGCTTGGCCTCCTTGATTTTCCGCGCGAAGGTGCGCTCGGGCGAGATGTACAGGTTGCGCACGAGCTGCTGCGTGATCGTCGACCCGCCCTGCAGCGTCTTGCCCGAGCCGATGTTGCGGAAGGCGGCGCGCACGATGCCCTCGGGGTCGACCCCGCCGTGGTGATAGAAGCGCTGGTCCTCGATCGCCACCGTGGCGCGCTTGGCCACCACCGGGATCTGGCTGTCGGAGATCGGCGTGCGTAGGTCGGTCGAGTCGATGAACCCGAGCCTGCGCCCGTCGGCCGCGTAGACCTGCGACACCGCGCCCTTGTCCACCGGCTTGAGCGAGTTGATGTCCGGCGCGTCCGCCGCGATCGTGAGGATGTAGGCGACGCCGGACAGGGCGCCGATCGCCAACACCACCGCGACGATGCCGAACGAGAAGGCGACGATCTTGAAACCCTGTCCCCCCCTAGCGCGGCGGCGCTTCATACGCTGTCGGCGGGACATGAAGAGAGGATTCTAGGGTGGTCCGAGCCGTCCTCCTCGACGCGATGGGAACGTTGATCGAGCTCGAGCCCCCCGCGCCGAGATTGCAGGCCGAGCTGCGCGAGCGCGCCGGGCTGGCCATCACCGAGGCCGAGGCACAGTCCGCGATGCTCGAGGAGATCGCCTTCTACCGCGCCCACCACCGTCAGGGGCGCGATCGCGCGTCGCTGTTCGCCCTGCGCCGGGAGTCCGCACGGGCGCTGCGCGACGCGCTGCCGGAGGACGGCCGGGAGCTCCCGCTCGGCCTCGTGACCGAGGCCCTGCTGGGGGCGCTGCGCTTCCGCCCCTACCCGGAGGTGCCGCCTACGCTCGAGCGCCTGCGCGACGACGGCGTGCGCCGGGTCGTGGTGTCCAACTGGGACGTGTCGCTGCACGCGGTCCTGCACCGCACCGGCCTGACGCGGCTGCTCTCGGGGGCGATCACCTCGGCCGAGCTGGGCGCGGCAAAGCCCAGCCCCGGCCCGTTCCGCCATGCGCTCACGATCGCCGGGGTGCCGGCGCGCGACGCGGTCATGGTCGGCAACTCGCTGGCCGAGGACGTGACCGGCGCCCGCGCCGCCGGCGTCGAGCCCGTGCTCCTGGTCCGCGACGGCACGCTGCCGGGCGACCTCGACGGCGTGCCGGTGATCCGCACGCTGCGCGAGCTGCCGGCGCTCGTGGCGTGAGGGGCTCCGCGCTCGCGCTGCCCGGGGCCGCCGTGGCGGTGGCGCTCGCCGGCTGCGGCGGGGGCTCGAGCGACCGCAGCGCGAGCACCGCGAGCACCGCGCCGGCCACCACGGCCACGACGGCCACCCGCACCGCCACGGCGCCGCCGCCGGCCGGCGA
>Ga0207688_10000326_pt1 | contig 22046 bp, 24 predicted proteins | sample KBSMiscanthusM4_FD_184296 | JGI IMG/M metagenome (GOLD analysis project Ga0207688, IMG submission 184296) | Miscanthus rhizosphere microbial communities from Kellogg Biological Station, Michigan, USA - M4 (SPAdes) (version 2) | ecosystem: Host-associated > Plants > Roots > Rhizosphere ...
ATCGTCGCGCTCGAGGCGATGGCGTGCGGGCGCGCGGTCGTCGCGACCGCCGTCGGCGGCATGCAGGACACCGTCGTGCACGGAGTGACCGGACTGCACGTGCCGCCCCGGCGGGCCGACGTCCTCGGCTCCGCGCTCCGGGGGCTCGTCGGCAACCCGACCTGGCCGTACGCCTTCGGGGTGGCGGGCCGCGACCGCGTGCTGGCCCGCTACACCTGGGAACGGGTCGCCGCCGCCACGGAGCGCGTCTACCACGACGTGTTGTGCGAACGGACGCCCGTCGCGCGGGCGGTCGGGGGTGGGCAATGAGCGAGCTTGCGCCCCCGCCCGGACGTGCGCTGCTCGACGAGCACGTCGACCGGCTCGCCGCGGCGCTACCCGCGCTGCGCGCCGCCGGTGACACGCTCGCCCGCTGGGGCGGCACGCTGGCCCACCGGCTCACCGACGGCAACCGGCTGCTCGTCGCGGGCAACGGCGGGAGCGCGGCCGAGGCGCAGCACCTCACCGCGGAGCTCGTGGGCCGCTTCGAGGGCGAACGCCGTCCGCTGCCCGCGATCGCCCTGCACGCCGACACGTCGGCGCTCACCGCGATCGGCAACGACTACGGGTTCCGGGAGGTGTACGCCCGGCAGGTCCGCGCGCACGCCCGCCCCGGCGACGTGCTGATCCTGCTGTCCTCCAGCGGCCGCAGCCCCAACCTGCTCGCCGCGGCGCAGGCCGCCCGGCCGTGCGGCGCGGAGGTGTGGGCGCTCACCGGGCCCGGCCCCAACCCCCTCGCCCGGCTGTGCGACGACGCGGTCTGCATCCCGGGCGACACCGCGACCGTGCAGGAGACCCACCTCGCCGCCGTCCACATGCTGTGCCGCGCCGTCGAGGCGGCGCTGCCCGCCACCACCGAGGCCGACGGGGAAGACACCCCGCTCGCCGCCTCCTGACCACGGAGGAACCCCCGTGACAACCATCGAGACGACCATCGAGACAACCACCGACCGGTACGCCGCGGTCGAACCGCGCTCCGTCCGACCGCTGGGCCGCGTGCTCGTCACCGGGGCCGCGTCGGGTCTCGGCCGGGCCGTCGCCGCCGCGGTCGCGGCCGCGGGCGGCGCACCGCTCCTGCTCGACCGGGTCGACCCGCGCACGGACGCGGTGCCCGCCCTCGCCGACGCACCGGCCGTCGTCGTCGACCTCGCCGAGCCCCGCGCCGCCGAGGACGCCGTCCGCGCGCTCGCCGGGGAAGGGCTCGACGCCGTCGTCACCGCCGCGGGCACCGACGCCTGCGGGCGGATGGCGGAGGTGCCCGGCGCCGAATGGGACCGCGTCGTGCAGGTGAACCTGCTCGGCACGGCCGCCGTCGTGCGGGCCGCGCTGCCCGCGCTGCAGGCCAGCCGGGGCCGCATCGTCACCGTCGCCTCGACGCTCGGGCTGCGCGCGCTGTCGGACGCCAGCGCCTACTGCGCGTCCAAGTTCGGGGTGGTCGGCATGACCCGGGCGCTCGCGACCGAGCTCGCGGGCGAGGTCGGCGTCACCCTGCTCCTCCCTGGCGGCATGGACACCGCGTTCTTCGACGGCCGCACCGAGCAGTACAAGCCCGGCCCGAGCGCGATGCTCAACGACCCGAACGAGGTGGCCGACGCCGTGCTGTACGCCCTCCGCAGGCCCGCGGGCTGCGAGGTCCGCGAGCTCGTCATCACGCCGTCGGTGGAGCCCTCGTGGCCGTGACCGGTCCCGACGCGTTGGAGGTGGCCGCGGGCATCCCCCGCAAGGCGCCCCGGGTGCTCGTCGTCGGCGACGCCGTCCTCGACGGCTGGGTCAGCGGGCCCGCGCACCGCATCGGGCGGGACGGCCCGGTGCCGGTGGTCGAGCAGACCGACACCCGCATCGCACCCGGCGGCGCCGCGGGCACCGCGGCCGCGCTCGCCGCGCTCGGCGCGACGGTCGAGCTGGTCGCCGTGCTCGGTGACGACCACGACGGCCGGGTCCTGCGCCGCGCGCTCGCGACCGCGGGCGTGCGCACCGACCGCTGCGTCCTCGACCCGGCCCGGCCGACGGCGGCCAAGCGGCGGGTGTTGGCGGGCGACCCGCCGGAGCTGCCCGTCGCCCGGTTCGACGTCACCCCGCCACCCGCCGGGCCCGCGGTGGCGCGGGCCCTGGCCGACCAGGTGGGGGTGGCGCTCGCCGACGGGGTGGACGCGCTGCTGGTGAGCGACTACGGGCTCGGCTGTGCGGCCGAACCCGTGCGGAGCCTGATCGAGCGGCGGCGGGCGGAGCTCCCGCTCTTCGTCGTCGACGCGCACGAGCTCGCGCCCTGGTCGGAGCTGCGGCCCGACGCCGTCACCCCGAGCGTCGCCGAGGCCGCCGCGCTGCTCGGCGAGCCCACACCCGGCCGCCACCGCGTGGCCTGGGCCGAGGAGCGGCACCACCGGCTCGTCGACGCGGCCGGTGGGGCGGACGTTCTCGTCACGTTCGACGTCGACGGTGTGCTCCGGCTGCCCGCGGACCGGGCGTCGGACCCGCACCGGGTGAAGGCCGCCGTCCACGCGCCGGCCCGGTGGTGCAACGGGGCGGGCGACGTGTTCGCCGCCGCCTGGACCGCGGCCCGGTGCGTCGGCGCGGAGCACGGCGTCGCGCTCACCGTCGCCCAGGCGGCGGCCGACGTCGTCGTCCTGCGCGCGGACGCCACCGTGTGCGGCACGGCCGCGCTCACCGCCCACCTCGCCCACGGCGACCCCGGCCGGGTGCTGAACCACCACGACCTGCTCGCCGTGCTCGCCGAACACCGGGCCGAGGGCCACCGCGTGGTGTTCACCAACGGGTGCTTCGACGTCCTGCACCGCGGCCACGTCGCCTACCTGCGGCAGGCCCGCGCGTTGGGCGACGTGCTGGTGGTCGCGCTGAACAGCGACGCGAGCGTGGCGCGTCTGAAGGGGCCGACGCGCCCGGTCAACCCGCTGGTGGACCGGGCGGGCGTGATCGGCGCCCTCGCGGTGGTCGACCTCGTCACGGCGTTCGACGCCGACAGCCCGGTCGAGCTGCTGCAGCTCGTGCGGCCGGAGGTCTACGCGAAGGGCGGCGACTACACGCCCGCGATGCTGCCGGAGACCCCGGTCGTCGAGGCGCTGGGCGGCGAGGTGCACATCCTCGACTACCTCGCCGACCACTCCACGAGCGCGATCGTCGCCCGCGCCCAGCAGCCCGCGCCCGGCGCGGCCGCCTCATGAGCGGGGTGCTGGTCGTCGGGGACGCCCTCCTCGACGTCGACGTCGCAGGCCGCGTCGAGCGGACCACGCCGGACGCGGGGCTGCCCGTGCTGGACGTGACGGACGAGGTCGAGCGGCCGGGCGGCGCGGCGCTCGCCGCCGCGCTCCTGGCCGAGAGCGGTGTCCCGGTCACGTTCGTCACGGCGCTGTGCGCGGACGACGCGGGCCGTCGGCTGCACACGCTGATCAGCCGGGCCGTCGAGGTCGTGGTGGGCCCGGGGGAGGGCGGGACGGTCGTCAAGACCCGCCTGGCCGGGCTGGCCAGGGTCGACCGGGGTGACGGGCGGCCCGCTCCGCGCTTCGGAGTGGCGGTCGACGCGCGGCTGAAGGCGGCGTTGGCCGACGTCGGCGCGGTGCTCGTCTCCGACTACGGGCGGGGGGTCGCCGCCGATCCGACGGTCCGCGCGGCGCTGGCCGCCGCGGTGCGGGCGGGCGTGCCGGTGGTGTGGGACCCGCACCCGCGGGGACCCGCCCCGGTGCCCGGCGTGACCGTGGCGACGCCGAACCTGGCCGAAGCCAGGGCCGCGACGCACGGCGGCGGCCCGGAGCAGGTCGGCCGGGCGGTGCTGCGGTCGTGGTCGGCGGCGGCGGTCGCGGTGACGTGCGGTGCGCAGGGCGCGGTGCTGGTGCGGGCGGTCGGCGCGGCCGTGGCCGTCGCCGCGCCGCGGGTGTCCGGTGGCGACCCGTGCGGCGCGGGGGACGCGTTCGCGGGCGGCCTCGCTGCCGCGCTCGCCGACGGCCTGCCCTGCCCGGACGCCGTCCGGCACGCGGTGCGGCACGCCGCCGCGTTCGTCGGCCGGGGTGGGGCGGGCGCGTTCGCGAGCCGTCCCGCCGCCGTCCTCAGCGGCTGACGGGGCGGCCGCTCGATTCGTCGGCTCCGCTGGCGGAGACGGGGCGGGCGCTCGTCTCGTCGGGGCCCGCCGTGCCCAGCGGCGGCGAGCGGCGCGGTCGCCAGGTGGGTCACCTCGTCGACGCCGACGCTCGCCGGAGGCGAGCAGCGCGGTCGCCACGTGGGTCACTTCGTGGACGCCGCCGCTCAGCGGCGGGCGAGCAGCGCCGTCGCCACGTCGGTCACCTCGTCCACGCCGACGCCCAGCAGCGCCGGGTCGGGGTCGTCGGCGAACGGGTCGCCGCGGCGGCGATCGGCGGCGGTGAGGACGACGTGCGGCCCGCCCTCCGGCGGGCCCCACCGGTCCGGCGGTTCCGGGCCGAAGAGCACGACCGACGGCGTGCCGAGCGCGGTCGCGAGGTGCGCGATGCCCGTGTCGCCGCACACCAGGAGGGCCGCGCGGGCCACGACGTCCATGAGGCCCGCGATGTCGGTGCGGCCCGCCAGCACCCGATCGGCGGGCAGCCCGGCCCGCTGCGCCACGTGCTCGGCGAGCCCCGCTTCGGCGCCCGACCCGGTGACGACCACCCGGTGGCCCGCGTGCTCCAACCGGTTTGCCACGACGGCGAACCGGTCGGCGGGCCAGCGCTTGGCCCCGTAGCCCGCGCCGGGGTGCACCACCACGGCGCCGTCCCCGCCGTCCGGCACCCGGCCGTCCAACGCGAGGTCGGTCGGGTCGGCGCACACCCCGAAGGCTTCGACCACCGCACACCAGCGCTCCCGTTCGTGCCGGTGCGCCCGGGCGATGTCGGCCCAGTCCGGCCCGGCCCAGCCGGGTGCGCGCACGCCGATGCGCTGGCCCGGACGCGTCGCGTCGAGGGCGCGGTGGCTCTGCGGCCCGACGCCGTGCAGGTTCACGACCACGTCCGGGGGTGGCCGGTCGCCCCAGGAGAGCGCGTCCGGCCCGGTGGTCGGCAGTGTCTCGTCGACGGCCCCGGTAGCCAGGGCGAGCGGGTCGAGCGCGGCGGGCCCGGCCAGCACGACGCGGTGCGCCGGGAAGCGCTTCCGGAGGGCGCGCAGCGCGGGCACCGCCACGAGCAGGTCGCCGAGGCCCAACGCGCGCAGCACCAACAGCTCTTGCATGGGCGGGGCGTACCCCGCTGCCCGCCCGGGTAGCCGTAGCCCGTGGCCGAGACTTTGGACTCCTTGCGGCAGGAAGCCGCCCACTGCACGCGCTGCGAGCTGTACGAGGCCGCGACGCAGACCGTGTTCGGTGAGGGCCGGGCGGACGCCTGGCTCATGCTGGTCGGCGAGCAGCCCGGCGACCAGGAGGACAAGGCGGGCGAGCCGTTCGTCGGGCCCGCGGGCCGGGTGCTCGCCGAGGCGCTCGACCAGGTCGGCCTCGACCGCGCCGAGATCTACCTCACCAACGCCGTGAAGCACTTCCGATTCGAGCAGCGGGGGCCGCGGCGGCTGCACAAGACACCGACCGTCACCCAGGTGCGCGCGTGCGCTCCGTGGTTGGCGGGCGAGCTCGACGCGGTGCAACCCTCGGCGTTGGGCCTGCTCGGCGCCACCGCCGCCAAGGCCGTGCTGGGGCAGCAGTTCCGGCTGACCGCCGACCGGGGCAAGGTGCTCGACCACGACGGCAGGCCGACGGTCGCCACCGCGCACCCGTCGGCGATCCTGCGGACACCCCCGGAGGCCCGCGACGAGGCGGTCGCCGCCTTCGTCGCGGACCTCGGGGTGCTCGCAGGCCTGCGACCCGCCTAGCGTCCCGCCTCCGTGGACGCGGTCGGTGCTTCCTCGTCCACGGCCGCGCGGTCGAACTCGCCGTTGCGCAGCTTGGCGAAGGCGATGGCGACGGCGGCGGCCCAGACCCCCACGACCACCAGGTAGATCGTCGTGCTGGCCCACCCGGTGACGTCGAGTGACCGCAGGATGGTCCGGGTGTTGGTCAACACGATGATGCCGCCGACCCCGGTGCCCAGCACCGGCGCCGGGATCTTGGTGACCAGCCAGGCGGCGAGCGGGGCGGCGAGGACACCGCCGAGCAGCAGCCCGCCGACCGTCCACGGGTCCAGCACCGCCGAGCCCAACCCGATGAGGAAGCCGATGCTCGCCGCCAGCGCGACGACCAACTCCGAGGTGTCGACCGAGCCGATGACCGTCCGCGGTGCCGTCTTGCCCGCGGTCAGCAGCGCAGGGGTGGCCACCGGCCCCCAGCCGCCGCCACCGGAGGCGTCGACGAAGCCCGCGACCAGCCCGAGCGGCGAGAGGAACTTGGAGCGGTGCGGGGAGACGCGGTTGGTCGCCACCCGCGGCGGCCGAAGCGAGAACCTGAGCAGGACGTAGACGCCGAGGGCGAGCAGCACCCCGGCCATGTAGGGGGCGGCGTTCTCGGTGGACAGCGCCGACAGCACGGTCGCGCCGAGGAACGCGCCGATCGCGCCGGGCACACCCAGCTTGAGCACGAGCTTCCAGTCGACGTTGCCGAACCGCCAGTGCGAAGCACCGGCGGCCAGCGTCGTCCCGACTTCGGCGAGGTGCACGGAGGCGCTGGCTGTTGCGGGGTTCACACCCGCGATGAGCAGCAGCGAGGTCGACGTGACCCCGTAGGCCATCCCGAGTGCGCCGTCGACGAGCTGGGCGCCGAAGCCCACGAGGGCGAAAACGATGAGCGTCTGCATGAGGGGAGATCTCCGGACGAGGAACGGGCTGGGGCGCGGCGCGGGCAGGTCACTCCGCGCGGGCCGCCGGGCCGCGCGGGTCGTTCCTGCTGGTCGTCAGCGACAGAGCTCGTCGAACGCGTGGCCGCGCCGGGACGGCCAGAACTGCTCGAGCGCGTGCACACGCGCGGGGCTCGACGCGACCACCACCGGTGCGGCACCGGTCGGGTCGGGCTGCTCGGGCAGCGGCGTCGAGGTCACACGTCCATCGTGCGGGCCGTTCGGCCCGGCGACAACCGGGCGTCCGAACGGCGGGAAACACGCCAAATGTTCGGATCAACCGGCGGTCAGAGCAGCCAGTCCCCGAGGTCCCAGCCGGTCAGCTCCGCGACCCGCGGCACGTCGTCGGCGAACCGGGGGAGCGCCACCGCCCGCTCGGCCGTCGTCGCGCCCGTCGCGCGTCCGTGCACGTCCGGCCGCACGTTGTGCCGCGGCACCGTGCTGATCACACCGGTCTCGACGCCGAGGAACCGGCAGACGCGGTCGGCCGTCTCGGCGGGCGCGTCCCGCAGGTCGCGGTAGCGGATCAGGAGCACCTGCTCGCGGGGGAACAGCCCGAACAGGTGGTCGAGCTGCTCGCCGTAGCGGCCGAGGGCGGCGTAGTGCCAGAAGTGCGCCCAGCCCGCGGCGATGCGCTCGGGCTCGCGGTCGAGCGCCGTCGCGAAGTCCGCCTCGGGCTCGAGGCCCGCGTCCCGCAGGTGCACCCAGTTGGAGTGGGCCCGCTCCGCGGGATCCCGCAGCACGGCGACGAGCCGGGCGTCGGGGAGGAGCTTGCGGATCCGCGCCTGGGCGTCGCGGTCGTAGAGGTAGAAGACCGTCGACTCACCGCAGAGCGCGGTGGCCGAAGCGGCGGCGAACAGGGCTTCGTAGTCGGCGCGGCGCCACACGTGCTCCGCCCACGTCGGGACGTCGCCCGGCCCGCCGCCCGACGACGGCGGCGGGCCGTCGGTGAGGAAGAACTTCGGTTCCTTCGGCTCGCAGAGGAACAGGCCGGGGTGGCGCGCGAGCGCCGCGTGCAGCGCCGACGTGCCGCACTTCGGCGCCCCCATCAGGAAGAAGTCCGGCAGCCGCGTCACCCCTGGGCCACCGCGGCGGCCCGCCGCGTCCGCACCGGCGGCCGCAACAGCTCGGTGCGCAGCTCGTGGGCGCCGTCGGCGCGGGTCGCCTCGTAGTAGAGGCGGTAGCCGCCGTCGGGCAGCTCGACCACGCTGAGGTACCGCAGCCCCCGGCCCGCGTGCGGCGACTCCGCGACGGGCGCGTGACCTTGGGCGACGAAGACGCCGGGGCCGTCGTCGGCGGTCGTCGGAGCGTAGGCCAGGCCGGTGCGCTCCTCCCAGTTCTCGGCGGCCGACGCCCGGCCGTCGTAGGTCGCTCCCCACTGCCCGTCGATCCGGAACACCGCGCTCACCCGCACGCCGCGGGCGTCCCACCGGTCTTCACGTGGGCCGAGGACCGTGCCGCGGTGGTCCCAGTCCAGGCCGTCCGGGCTCGTGTAGTGCTCGGTGGTCATGCGGTCCTCGTGCATCGGCACGTCGAGCGGGTGGACCGAGGCCCAGAGGTGCCACGTCCCGTCCACGGCGACGATCACCGGGTCCTTGATCGCGTGCCGCTCGTCGCCGGGCAGCACCGTCCGGCGTGGCGCGGTGGCGAGCCCCTCGGGCGTGTCCGCCTCCAGCACGTCGATCCACCAGTGCTTGCTGCCCGTCGTCGCGCAGCTGACGTACAGGCGCCAACGGCCGTCGGCGGTCCGGAGCAATGCGGGGCGCTCCAACGACTCGGCGCCGAACCGCTCCTTGGTCACCTCGGTCACGGTCTCGACCACGACGCCGTCGACGGAGCGGGCCACGACCACGGCCAGCCCGCGGCCCTCGCCGAGCGGTGCCCGCACCCGGTAGGCGAGGTAGATCACACCGTCGACGAGCACCGCGCTGGGGGCACCCGCCCAGTTGCCCGCCCCGTCGCCGGGTGGCTCGACGGCGACGGCCGCGTCGGTGAACCGGGGTACGGGCAGGAGCGGGGCGGGGACGGGGCAGGTCACGCGGTGTCCTTTCGCGGGGTGTCGGTGGTTCCGGCGACCCCCTGTGCGGTGAGGAAGTCGAGCAGGATGCCGACCGACTCCTCGACGGGGTGTTCGTGGGCGGCGATGGTGAGGTCGGGAGCCAACGGCTCTTCGTACGGGTCGTCGACGCCGGTCAGCCCGGAGATCTCGCCGACCCGCTGACGCGCGTAGAGGCCCTTCACGTCGCGCTCTGCCGCCACGTCGACGGGCGTGCTGACGTGCACCTCCAGGTAGGGGGTGCCGTTGCCCGCGTGCGCGGACCGCACCTGGTCGCGCACGTCCCGGAACGGTGCGATGGCCGAGACGAGCACGAGCACGCCGTTGCGCGCCAACAGCTCGGCGACCCAGCCGATGCGCCGGATGTTGATCGCGCGGTCCTCGCGGGAGTAGCCGCGCGCCGCGGCCAGGTGCGGGCGGACCGCGTCGCCGTCGAGGATCTCGACGCGCAGACCGCGGGCCCGCAGCTCCGGCTCGCAGCCGTGGGTGATCGTCGACTTGCCCGCGCTGGGCAGGCCGGTCAGCCACACCGTGGCGCCGCGCTGGCACATGCAGGCGGGGGCGACGTCGGGCACGGGTCCTCCCGGAGATGCGGAGCTGGAACGGGCGGCTCCGGCCCGCAGCGGGCCCGGGCCGGGAACGGCGACTCAGCGACAGAACTGGTCGAACGCGTGGGCGCGACGGCCGGGCCAGAACGGCTCGATCAACGTCTGCAGCACCCCGACATGTTGACCCAACCCGTGGCCGCGGCGCAATCCGTCACGGCTCCGGGTGGACGATGCGGATGGCGAACGCGACGACATCGTCGGCCGATCCCGTGCCGAGGCGGTCGACGAGGGTGTCCACCAGCTCGCGCGGTGGCCGACCGGCGAGGTCGGCGAACACCGAGGTGAGGCGCGCGATGCCGGTGTCGATGTCCTGGCCGCTGCGCTCGACCAACCCGTCGGTGTAGAGCAGCACGGTCGTGCCGGGTGGGAGGTCGGCGGTGTGGTCGTGGCGGGGCAACCCGCGCAGGGCGGCGAAGCCGAACATGGCGTCGTGCACGTCGAGCACCCGGGCGGCGCCCTCGGGGGAGATCACGACCGGCGGGGGGTGCCCGGCGTTCGTCCACTGCATCCGCCACCACCCCGTGAGGAGGGGATCGGGGCTCAGCCGGGCCAGCACCGCGGTGCCCGCGGCGGCGAGCCCGAGCCCGGCCGCGGCGTCCTCGAACGCGGCGATCAGCCTCGACGGTGTGGCGTCGGCGAGCATCCACGCGGCCTGGCGGAGCATCGACCGGATCTGACCCATCACCGTCGACGCGGTGACGTTGTGGCCGACGACGTCCCCGACGGTGACCACGACCGCCCGCGCGGCGTCCGGCCCGGCGGGGAGCTCGATGGCGTCGTACCAGTCGCCGCCCACGTTGTCGCGCACGTCCGCGGGCTGGTAGCGGGCGGCCCAGTCCAGACCAGCCACCGTGGGCAGGTCGGTCAGCATGGCCTGCTGCAGCTCGTGCACCGCCGCGATCCGGTTCTGCAGCCTGCCCGCGCGCACCAGCGCCTGCGCGGCGAACCCGGCGATCGTCGCGATCGACAACAGCTCCAGCGGGTCGGCGCGGTGGGGCCGGTCCCAGCCCAACACCAAGGCGCCCACCGGTTCCGTGTCGCGGGGCAGCGGCGCCACCACCACCGCGTGCAGGCCGAGGTCGCGCAGGTAGGCCTGCACGGCGGGCGGGTTGTGGGCGGCGAACTCCTCGCGGTCGGCGTAGGCCTGCACCCGCTGGCTGCGCATGGCCGCCGCCGAGGGCAGTGGCGAGTCCTGCCAGCGGAAGCCGTCCCAGCCCGCGCGGTCGGTGAACCCGGGCGGCTCGGCCGCATCGCGGAGCCGGTGCACCAGCCCGTCCGGTCCGACCAGCGCCAGGCCCACGTAGGACGGGGCCAGGCTGCTGTTCACCAGCGCGGCCGCCCGGGCCTGGATGTCCTGCACCGACGCGGTGTCGGTGAAGGCCTGCGAGGCTTCCAACAGCATCCGGCTGCGGCCGTGGGAGCGGCGCAGCACGGCGTCCAGCTCGTCGCGGCGGCCCCGTTCGGTGGCGGCGGCGTCCTCGGCCAGCCGCAGGCGCAGCTCCAGCGAGCACCCCCACGCCAGGTCGCGCAGCAGGTCGAGCTCGTCGGGGGTCCATTCGCGCGGCTGGGTGTCGATCGCGCACAGCGAGCCCAGCACGTGCCCGTCCTGGTCGGTCAACGGCATCCCCGCGTACGCCACCACGCCGAGCTCCGTGACCGCGGGACTGCCCGCGGTCAGCTCGTGCGCACGGGCGTCCGTGATCACCAGCGGCGCCCTGCTGGTGACGACGTGCCTGCAGAACGAGTGCGACAGCGGCGTGCACCGCGCCGTCGCCCACGGCTGGGGCAGGCCTGCCGACCCCGGGAACACCTGCCTGCCCGGCTCGACCAGGCTGACCAGCGCCACCGGTATGCGGAGCCAGCGCCGCACGCGGTCGGCGACCGCGTCCATGTCCGGGTCGGGTGCCGCCGTCAACCCGATGCGCGCCAAGGCCGCAGTCCGCCCGGGCTCGCCGAGTGTCGCCGCTTCGCCGTGCTGCTCCGGCGTCGCGCCCGAGGCCCCGGACACGCCGGTGATCAGTTCCCCCACGCACGTACCCCTCGACGACCCAGCCCCCGCAGGGTCTACCGCAGGCGGGGACATCGTGCCATCCGTTCGCAACGCCCGCCCGTTGTCAAGGCGGTACGGTCGGCGGCGTGCCGGTCCGAGCGGGCGAGCCGTCCGACGCGGCGTTCATCGTGTCGATGGCCCAGCTCGCTTCGGTGATGGAGGACGATCCGCTTCCCCCGGTCGACGACCCCGCGCTGCTGCTCGGGCTGCCGCCGTCGCCGGACACGGCGGTGGTGGCGCTCGACGACGACGGCCGCCCGGTCGGGGTGGCCTGGTGGCACCTGCGGGACCGCTCGCTGGTCGTGGCGCCCGACGGCGCGCCGGTCCCCGAGATCGTCGTCGCGGTGGTGCCCGCCGCCCGGGGGCGGGGCGTCGGTCGTCGCCTGCTCGACGCCCTCGCGGCCCGCGCCGCCGAGCGCGGCCACGACCGGCTGGCCCTCAACGTCCACATCCGCAACCCCGCCGCCCACCTCTACAGCCGCGCGGGGTTCGTGGTCGCGGGGAAGGGCCGCGGGCCGCTCGGCGTCGCGATGGTCCGGGAGCTGCGGTAGGAAGGCCCCATGCCGTTGCCCGAGGTCCTGGCGTTGATCCTCGCTGGCGGGGCGGGCAACCGGTTGGAGCTGCTCACCGCCACGCGCGCGAAGCCCGCGGTGCCGTTCGCGGGCCGGTTCCGCCTGATCGACTTCCCGTTGTCCAACTGCCAGCACGCCCAGATCGCGGACGTGTGGATCTCGGTGCAGTACAACCCGGCTTCGCTCACCCGGCACCTGTCCAACGGGCGCCCGTGGGACCTCGACCGCACCACGGGGGGCATGCTCACGCTGCCACCGCGGCAGGGCAGCGATCGCGGCGGCTGGCACGCGGGCACCGCGGATTCGTTGTGGCGCAACGCCGAGCTGATCCGCGACCGCGGCGCGGAGCTGCTCGTGGTGCTCTCGGCGGATGCGGTCTACAAGCTCGACTACCGCGAGGTCGTCGAGGCGCACCTGCAGGGCGACCAACAGCTCACGGTGGTGACGACGCAGGTCGCGGCGGAGGACGCCGGGCGCTACGGCGTGGTGCAGGTCGGCGCCGACGACCGGATCACCGACTACGCCTACAAGCCGGAGGAGCCCGCTACGTCCACCGTGGCCACCGAGGTCTTCGTCATGACGGCCGACCCGGTACTGGATCGCCTGGAAGCGCTCGCGCAGGACGCGGGCGACGACGGTCTCGACGACCTCGGCGACCAGCTGCTCCCGGATCTGGTGGACGACGGGTTGGCGCGCAGCTGGGCGCTTGACGGCTACTGGCGCGACGTCGGCACGGTGCAGGCGTACTGGCAGGCGCACCAGGAGTTCCTGGAGGAGACGCCCCCGCTGCGGCTGGACGACCCGCAGTGGCCGGTGCACACGCGGGCGGGCAGCGAAGCCGCGGCGTGGCTCGCGCGCGGGGCCGAGGTCGAGAACAGCCTGGTGTGCGGGGGCGCGCGGGTGGCGGGATCGGTGGCCGGATCGGTGCTGTCGCCGGGCGTCGTGATCGAGGCGGGCGCCCAGGTCGTCGATTCGGTGCTGCTGCCGGGAGCGGTCGTGCGCAAGGGCGCGGTGGTGCGCCGGGCCATCCTCGACGACGGCGTCGTGGTCGGCCCCGATGCACGGGTCGGCGGCGGGTCCGAGGGCGAGGTCGCGCTCGTCGGGCGGGCCGTGGAGCTGTCCGCGGGCACCGTGGTGGCCCCCGGCGGTCGCCTGCCCGAGGAAGACTGAGGGGCGAGTATGCCCACCGATGCCACCGCGACGTCGAGCAGCTGGGACGAGTGGACCACCGACCAGCTCGACCTGGACGCCTACCTGAACCGCATCGGCCACACCGGGCCGCGCACCGCCGACGCCGCCACCCTCGCGGCGTTGCACCGGGCCCACGTGGCGGCCATCCCGTTCGAGAACCTCGACGTCATCCTCGGCCGCGGCATCTCCGTCGCGCTCCCCGACGTGCAGCGCAAGCTCGTCGATGCGCGTCGCGGTGGCTACTGCTACGAGCACGGTCTGCTGTTCGCCGCCGTGGCCACCCGACTGGGCTTCACGGCGCAACGGCTCCTGGCTCGCGTCGGCGACCTGGAGCGACCCCGCCCGCGCACGCACCTGGTCACCGTGCTCACCGACCCGGGCGGCGAGGCGTGGCTGGCCGATCCCGGGTTCGGGTCCGGCCTGCTCACCCCGCTGCCGCTGCGCGCCGACGCCGAGGCCACGCAGGGCGCCTGGACCTACCGGCTCCGCCGCCTCGACGACGGCCGGTGGCAGCTGCAGGAGGCCGCGGCGGGGGAGGCCTGGCTGCCGCTGTACGCCTTCGAGATCGCCGTTTACCACGCGGTCGACGTCGAGATGTCGAACCACTTCACCTCCACCTGGCCGGGCTCGCCGTTCGTCCAGCGGCCCGTGGTCGTCCGCAAGGACGAGCACGCGGTACGCCGACTCGTCGGCAGGCAGCTCACGGTCCTGCGACCCGGCAGGCCGGACGAGGTCCGCGACGTCGAGGCGGCCGAGCTCGGGGCCGTCCTGCACGACCTCGGCGTGGACCTGACGCCCGACGAGATCGGCATTCTCGGGCGGCCTGCGTAGGGTGCCGCCCGTGCAGCAGCCCGCCGACCTCGAGGCGGTTCGCGAGTCCTACGACCGCGTCGCCGACGCCTACGTGGAGCTCGCGATGGGTCGGCTGGAGGAGGAGCCCTGGCTGCGGGCCGTGCTCGGCGCGTTCGCCGAGTCCGTGCGCGGGCTCGGGCCGGTCCTCGACGTCGGCTGCGGCCCGGGCACCGTCACCGCGCACCTCGCCGGGCTCGGCCTGGACGCTTCGGGCGTCGACCTGTCGCCGCGGATGGTCGCGCACGCCCGCAGGCAGTACCCGGACCTGCGGTTCTCCGTCGCCTCGGCGACCGAGCTCGACCTCGCGCCCGCTTCGCTCGGCGGCGTGCTCGGCTGGTGGTCGCTGTTCAACCTCCCGCGCACGGCGCTGCCCGGTGTGCTGCGGACGTTCGCCGCGGCGCTCGTTCCCGGCGGCCAGGCGCTGGTCGGCACGCACGTCGGCGATGGCGACATCCAGCGGACCGAGGGGTACGGCGGCCTCCCGGTGTCCTGGACGACCCACCTCTACCGCCCCGAGGAGCTGGCCGGGATGCTGCTCGACGCAGGCCTCGAGGTGGTCGCCGAGCTGCGGCTGCCCGTGCACGCGCCGTCGATGCGCCCGCAGGTGCTGCTGGCCGCGCGGCGCCCGGCGTGAGCGCTACCCGCGTGCCGCGAGCCACGCGCACACCGCCTCGGCCGTCTCCTCGATCGACCGCTCGGTGGTGTCGAGCAGCTCGACGGGCGGTTGCAGCGTCGCTGCGCTCCCGTCCAGCCAAGCGGCGTACTCGAGCATCTCGACGATGCGCGGCTCGTCCCACTCGCGCCACGCGGGCCGCGCCCGCAGGCGTGCGGCGAGGACGTCGGCGCGGCAGGTGAGCGCGAGGTAATGCACATGGCCGAACAGTGCCCGCTCGGGCAGCGGCTCCAGCTCGGGCGGCACGACGGTGCCGCAGAGCAGCACGGGCCTGCCGCTCTGCCCGATCGTCGCCGCCAGCCGCAGCCACGTCGAGCGGAACGCGCGGTGGTGCCCGGCCGGGTCGCGCAGCTCGGGCACCCACAGGACGTCCTGCTCCAGGACGACGAACCGGTCGGCCAGCCGCGGCAGCAGCGCGTGCCCCACCGTCGACTTGCCGGTGCCGCTGGGCCCGGCGAGGCAGTACAGGGGCTGCCGCACGAACTCCTGCTCGTAGCCGCAGGTGTGGCAGACCAGCGGCGCCGCCGGGGGCACCCGCGCTCCGCACCGCGTGCAGACCAGCGGGTTCACCGCTCAGCCGAACAGGTCGCCGAGGAAGCTCTTGTGCTTGCGGTTCCCGTACGGGCGCGGCGAGTCGGAGTAGCCGCCGCGGTAGGGGCGCGGCGAATCGGAGTGGCCGCCGCGGTAGGGGCGCGGGGAGTCGGGCTTCCCGCGATGACCGCCCGGCGGCACGTACGGCGCCGCGCCGTAGAAGCGGTTCTCGGCCGTGAGCATCTGCTCCAGCTCGCCGTGGTCGAGGAAGATCCCGCGGCAGTTCTCACATTGCTCGATGTGCACGCCCTGCCGATCGACCGTGCGCATCCGTCCCTGACATTTCGGACAAGTCACGCGAGCCAGAATAGGGGCGTCCGGTCCGTCTCGGGGCCGTGGCCGGTCAGCAACCGGACCAGGAGCTCGACCTGCTCGACCGCGACCGGCGGTGTCGGCAGGCCGCGGAGGATCGCCGTGAGGAACGGACCCAGGATTCGCGCGGCTTCCTCCTCACTCACACCCTGGATGGTGCTCCGCGCGCGCCGCGCTGCGTACCGTCTTTTCGGGCGGTTCACGCGGTGAGCACGGGTCGTCGCAGAAGCGACCCCCTCACCGGTGGGCGGCGGCGACGGCGGTCAGCTCGTCGAGGGCGCGCAGCGTCTCGGCCTCGGGGAGGGTGTCGAGCATCAGGGTGATCTCGTCGACGCCCGCGTCGACGTAGCCCGCCAGCCGCCGCTCGTCGGTGTCCGCCGCGAACACGGTGAAGGGCACGCCGTCGCGGCCCTGTTCGGCCAACCACTTCCGCACCCGCACGATCTCCTCGGGCGCGGTGTGCGCGCGGGGCAGCCACGCATCGCCGTAGGTGGCCAGCCGCCGTAGCGCCGCGGGGCTCTCGCCCCCGAGGTAGATCGGCGGATGCGGCTGCTGCACCGGCTTCGGCCAGAGGTAGATCGGGTCGAAGTCGACGTGCTCGCCGTGGTACTCGGCCTGCTCGGTGGTCCAGATCTGCTTCAAAGCGGCCAGCTGCTCGTCGATCAGCGCGCCCCGCGTGGTGGGGTCGGTGCCGTGGTTGCGCATCTCCTCGCGGTTCCAGCCGACGCCGACGCCGAAGGCGAACCGCCCGTCGGAGACCAGGTCGAGGCTGGCGACCTGCTTCGCGGTGTGGATGACGTCGCGCTGCGGCAGTAGCGCGATCCCGGTGCCGAGCACCAGCCGCGTCGTCACGGCGGCGACCGCGGTCAACGCGACGAACGGGTCCAACGTCCGGTAGTAGCGCCGCGGCAGCTCGCCGCCCTCGGGCCACGGCGACTCCCGGCTCACCGGGATGTGGGAGTGCTCGGCGATGAACAACGAGTCGAACCCGCGCTCCTCAAGGGCGCGCCCCAGCGCGTCCGGCCTGATGCCGTAGTCGGTGATGAACGTGGCGACTCCGAACCTCATCGCTCTGTCATACCGAACGACGCCCTCGACGGCAGCGTCAGGGGTTGTGGTCGGGGTGCGGATGGACTAGCCCGTTCCCATGGTCGTGGTCGCCATCACCTTCGGACTCATCTTCCTCGCGGAGGTGGCGGACACCAGTGGGCTGGTGACGCTCGTCCTGGCCACCCGGTACTCGCCTGCACTGGTGCTGGTCGGCGCCTGTGCCGCCTTCCTCGTGCAGGTGGGCGTCGCGATCACGGTCGGGAGCCTCGTCGCGAACCTGCCCGAACGGCCGCTCGAGTTCGCGCTCGCCGTCGTGTTCCTCGTCGGCGCGGTCCTGCTGCTCCGCGGGGACGACGACGATGACGATGCGGCCCCGAAGAAGGTCCTGCGAACGGGTTGGCAGGTCGTGGCCACGAGCTTCGGGGTGACCATGCTGTCCGAGCTGGGCGATCCGACGCAGATCATCACCGCCACGCTCGCCGCGCGGTACGACGACCCGCTCGCCGTCGGGGTCGGCGCCGTGCTCGCGCTGTGGTCGGTGTCCGCGTTGGCGGTCTACGGGGGCAGCCGCTTGCAACGGGTGGTGCCGGTGCGCTGGGTGACCCGGGCGACGGCCGCCATCCTCGTGGTGCTCGCCGTGCTGACCGCGATCGACGCGATCCGCGGCTGATCCGTTCTCAGCGGAGGCGCGGTGGCCCGACGCGGAGACGCTCGCGCATTGGGGCGCTCTGCGGATCGGTCACCGGCGGAGTGCGGTCGACGGCGTGCGGCTACGACCGCGGGTCGTCGGGCGCGGCCAGGACGCGGACGGGGGTGCCGTTCAGGAACGCGGCGATGTCGTCGACCGCGTCGCGGTAGAACGTCGTGTACAGGTCGCGGGTGACATAGCCGATGTGCGGGGTGGCCAGCAGCCCGGGTGTGGTGCGCAGCGGGTCGTCGACCGGGAGGGGTTCGGTGTCGTAGACGTCGAGCGCGGCGCCGGCGATGCGGCGTTCGCTCAGCGCGGCGAGCAGCGCCGGGGTGTCGACGATCGGGCCTCGCGAGGTGTTGACCAACAACGCGGTGGGCTTCATCGCGGCCAGCTCGGCGGCGCCCACGATCCCGCGCGTGCGTCCGCTGAGCACGAGGTGGATCGAGATGACGTCGGCGGCCGCGAACAGCTCGTGCTTGTCGACGGCGCGGACGTCGTGCTCGGCGGCCTTGTCGGCGGTGAGGTTGGCGCTCCAGGCGATCGTGTGCATGCCGAACGCCTGCCCGATGCGGGCCACGCGCGAGCCGAGCCTGCCCAGGCCCAGCAGGCCGAGGGTCTTGCCGTGCAGGCCGACGCCGACCGATTCCTGCCAACGGCCTGCGCGGACGCGTTCGGCCTCGGCGGGCAGGTCGCGGGCGGCGGCGAGGATCAGCGCCCACGTCAGCTCGGCGGTGGGGGAGGAGTCGTAACCCGTGGCCGACACGGTGATGCCGAGGCGGCGGGCGGCGTCGAGGTCGATGGCGGCGTTGGCGGGGCCGGTGGTGACCAGCAGTCGCAGGTCGGGGAGGCGTTCGAGCACCTCGGCGGGGAACCGGGTGCGTTCGCGCATCGCGACGAGCACGTCGAAGCCCGCCAGGGCCGCGACGACCGCGTCCGGGCCTGCAAAGGGCTCGGTGAAGACGGTGACCTCGCCGGGCAGGCCGGTCCAGTCGGCCAGCTCCGTGGCGACGTCCTGGTAGTCGTCGAGGATCGCGATGCGGGGGTCGTCGGTCACCCCGACACCTCACACGAGGCGGCGGCGTGCGGCAAACCGGCCAGTCGGTGCAGGCGCGTCCGTCGATCGCGGGACAGCGGGACCACCCGGCCGGTGGCCCGGTCGACCGAGGGTGCGAGCGCGTCGCGGCGGCCACCCTTCAGTCACCGGGATTCGCCCCGGACACGAGAAGGAAGAACCGATGAACACCGCCACCCCGACACGCCACGATGACGCCACGATGACGAGCCTCGTCCGCATCCGCGAGCTCGGCCCCGACGACGGCGACGTCGTCGACGTGGTCTTCGCAGGCCTGTCCGCACGCAGCCGCTACCTGCGCTTCCAGTCGCAGGTCGGCGAGCTCTCGGCGGCCACCCGCCGCAGCCTCACCGGGTGGGACGGCCGCACGCACGTCGCGCTCGCGGCCTTCGCCCAGGGGCGTCCGATCGGCATCGTGCGGATCTTCGATCTCGGCGACGGGCGCGGGGAGCTCGCCGTCGAAGTCGTCGACCACTGGCAGGGGCGTGGGGTCGGTACCCGGCTGCTGCACGCCGCCCGGGACCGGGCTGCCGAGATGGGCTACCGCGAGCTCGTCGGCGAGGTGCTCGTGGTGAACGCGGCGGTCTGCGCGGCGCTGCGGGGGGTCTTCCACGACACGCGGGTGCGTCGCGACGGTTCCGAGCTGACGATCACGATGCCCGTCCACGGCGAGCAGGCGACGGCGAACCCCGTGGGGGGACTCGTCGCCTAGTCGGTCGATGCTTTCCTCGTCGTGGCCGCACCTGTCACTCTTTCGAGATCACCCGTTCGTGGAGGACGGCGAGCAGGAGGCGGCTACGGTGACGGCACTTCCGATCGGGCTGAGCGGCGTTCTCTTCGTGGTCGTGCTCCCCGCCCTCGCCATCGGGGCGCAGTTGCTGATCCGCCGATCATGGCCTGCCCTCGCGGACGGTGAACACAACGACGTCGCGGGCTTCATCATCGCGGTGGTCGGGGTGATCTACGCCGTCCTGTTGGCGTTCGTGGTGATCGTCTCCTGGGAGGACTTCAGCAAGGCCGAGTCGACGGTCGGCCAGGAGGCGAGCGCGCTGCGCAGCATCTACCGGGAGAGCCAGGCGTTCCCGCCGGAGGTGCGCGAACACATCCGCGCCGACGTCCTGCGCTACGCGTCGACCGCGATCGACGTGGAGTGGCCCGCGATGGCCGCAGGCAAGCCGGGCAGCCCGGAGGTCTACCGGGTGCTCGACGACATGTCCCAGAGCCTGGCCCAACTGCCCGCCAACACCCCCGTCCAGCAGGCGTACCTCGGCGCCGAGGCCGACCGGTTCAACCAGCTGGTCGGCTTCCGGAGCGAACGTCTCGACTACGTCGAGAAGGGTGTGCCCGACGTGCTGTGGATCGCCCTCGGCGTGGGCGCCGTGGTGACCATCGGCTTCGCCATGATCTTCGGCCTCCGCAGCACCATGCTGCACGTGATCATGACGGCCAGTCTGAGCGCGGTCATCGGTGTGCTGTTGTTCGTCTCCGTCGCCATCGACCACCCCTTCGACGGCGACGTCGTCGTCGACCCCGCCCCGCTCGAGCGCGTGATCAGCGACTTCCGCAACGCACCGTGACCGGCGTCGTGGCTACGGCGCCCCGACGGGCACGAGGTAGGAGTCGAGGAAGGCGTCGAGCGCGGCGAGCCCGGCGGCGTCGGCGGGCGTGGCGCGGAAGCCGACGTGACCGTCCGGCCGCACCAGGAGCGCACCCGAGGCGACCGGGGAACCGTCCGTGCTGCGGACGATCTCGACGAGCCCGCGCCAGCGCCGGTTCAGGCGCTCGACACCGGCGGCGTCCGCGGTGCCCGAGATCAGGAGGTGGTGCGCCGTCCCCCTGAGTGACGTCCGACCGGGGTAGCGGGCGCCGGGGCCCGGCGGAGGAGGTGGCTGCACTCCCGGGCCGAGGTGCTCCCCGACGAGTGGGCTGCCGGCATAGGTGATGTCGAGCAGGCATCGCGACCGTGCCATCGCCAGGCGTTGGGCGGGGGTCGCCGGGCTCGCCCCGACGCCGGTGCGGGCGGCCTCCACCGCCGCGCGCACCATCCCGTCGATCCGGCCGGACACCTCGAGCACGTGGTGGTCGGCGGCGAGCCGCTCGATCTCGAAGCTCTCCAGCACGGCGGGACGGGCGTGCCCGTGCACGGCGAGCGCGAGCTTCCACGCGATGTCTTCGGCGTCGTGCAGACCGGCGTTGAGGCCCTCGCCGCCGAACGGGCTCGACAGGTGCCCGGCATCGCCGAGGAGGAACCGGCGGCCTTCGGCCAGGCGCGGGACCACGCGCTGGTGCATGCGGAACGAGGTCGCCCATCCGACGTCCTCCACCGCGACGTCGGCGGCGATGCGTCGACCGATCCCGGCCGCGACGACCTCGGCCGGGTTCGTGCGCGCCAGGTGGGCCAACTCGTCGTCGTCGAGGACGCCGACGAACGTGAGCCAGCGATCGTCCGGCAGCGGTGCGAGCAGGACGAAGCCGTCGGGCGTTGCCACCATGTTCGAGGCGTCGTGGGCCAGCCCGCAGCGCACGCGGACGTCGGCCGCCAGGACCGTTCCCGGGTAGGTGAAGCCCTCCAGGGTCTCGGCCATCGAGGCCCTCATGATGCTGTGGGCACCGCCCGCGCCGATCACCCAGGCCGCCTCGACCGCGGTGGACGTCCCGTCGTCGCGCTCCAGCTGGATCAGCACACCGTCGTCACGTTCCTCGATGGACGAGGCCGCGACGCCGCGCTCGACCACGACGCCGAGTTGGGCGAGCCGCTCGGCGAGGATCTGCTCCGTGCGCCACTGGGGAAGGCTGCACTGGAACTCCCAGGGACAGCCGATGCCTGCGTAGGGCAGCTCACTGACTTGTTTCAGGTCCGCGTCGACCACCCTGGCGAACCGCACGTGGACCGACGCGGCCAGCACGTCCTCGACCAACCCGGCGCGGGCGAGCAGCTCGAGCGTGCCCGGCTGGATCGCGGTCGCCCGGGTCTGGTGGTGCGGTGCGGGCAGGCGGTCCAGCACCCTGGCCACCACACCGTGGCGCGCCAGCTCGGCCGCCGCGAACAGACCCGACGGGCCTGCGCCGATGACCACCACCTCGGGGTCGGTCCCATGCGTGGCGGACGATCGCATGTGTCGCCTCCCGTGCAGCGCCCGATGCCGCCCAGTATGGCCCAGACGTCCTCTGTGTCCCAGACATCCGCGTGCCAGCGACGACGTGTGAACGGGGCGGCCGCCGCCGATCGCAGGAATCGCGGCGGCCGTCGCTGACCACGGAAGCGCTATCGGCTGGGTGCGGGCGCCGGTGCCTGCGCGCCGGGAGGCGGAATCGGTGCTCCCGACGGCGGGGTCGGCGCGGCCGATGCCGGAGAAGCCGCAGCGGGAGCGCCGGGAGCAGCGGCACCTGCGGGCGGGGCCACTGGGGCCTGGCCGGCCGCGGGCGGGGCAGGTGCTGCCGCGGGCGGGGCCAGGGCTCCTGCGGGCGGGGCCACTGGGGCCTGGCCGGCCGCGGGCGGGGCGGGTGCTGCCG
>Ga0207688_10000330_pt1 | contig 21946 bp, 17 predicted proteins | sample KBSMiscanthusM4_FD_184296 | JGI IMG/M metagenome (GOLD analysis project Ga0207688, IMG submission 184296) | Miscanthus rhizosphere microbial communities from Kellogg Biological Station, Michigan, USA - M4 (SPAdes) (version 2) | ecosystem: Host-associated > Plants > Roots > Rhizosphere ...
AGATCCCGAGCGCCCGGACGTTCTCGCAGCTCGCCGGCCGGCCCGCCCGGCACGGGCCGCAGATGCCGCATTTCGGATCCGGGTCGACGGTCACGCGCCGGCCGACCCGGAGGGCGCCGGCGTTCGCCCCGACCGCCCGGATCCGCCCGATGAACTCGTGGCCCATCACGACGCCGGCATCGGCCGGGTGACCCGGCGGCACGTTCAGGATCTGCAGGTCGGTCCCGCAGACACCGCACGCCTCCACATCGATGACGACGTCGTCATCGGCATCGACCCTTGGCTCGGGGACGTCCTCGAGCTCGACGACACCGTCGCCCTTGAAGACCGCGCCACGCATCAGCGGTATCTCATGCGGGTGGGGTGGCGGCGCGGCGGCGTCGGCCCGGCAACCGTCGCCGGCCTCGACCGAGCACCACCGATGCGATGCCGAAGATCAGCAGCGTCGCGACCAGCATCACCGTCGCGACGGCATTCACCTCCGGCGTCACCCCGAACTTGATCTTCGTGTAGATGTAGGTCGGCAGCGTGAGCTGGTTGCCGACCGTGAACCACGTGATCACGAACTCGTCGATCGAAAGCGTGATGCAGATCAAGGCGCCGGCCAGGATCGCCGGAGCGATGAGTGGCAGCACGACGTGGCGGAGCGTGCGGCGTGGTGACGCGCCGAGATCGGCGGCGGCCCATTCGAGCTTGCGGTCGAAGCTCTGCAGACGCGAGGCGACGATCAGCACGACGAACGGGACGGTGACGACGAGCTGGCCAGCGATGACGGTCATCAGCGACAGGTTCGCGTGGACCGCTCGCGAGAAGAAGATCAGCAGGGAGATGCCGATCAGTACGCCTGGGACCATGATCGGCATCGTGAAGGCGATCCGGACCCCGTTCGGGTAGCGGAGCCGACCGCGCACGAGGACGAAGGCCGCCATCGTGCCGATGATGGTCGCGAGGACCGCCACGATCAGGGAAACGCTGATCGTGTTCCCCACCGCCGACAGCAGCTGGCGGTTGTTGATCATCACGTCGTACCAGTGCAGCGTCGGGCCCTGGATGGGGAAGCTCGGCGTCTGGGACGCGTCGAACGAGAACGCGACCATGAACACGATCGGGAGATAGAGGAACAGCATCAGGAACGCGAAGATCAGCCGCAGTCCCCAACGCGTGAGCCCCGCGTAGCGACTGACCGGCATCGTCTCCAGCGGATCGACGTTCTTAGCCACGGGCGTACACGTCCTCGACCCGCAGGTACTTGCGGAAGATGATCAGGAGCACGGTCACGAAGGCCACGATCAACAGGCCCAGGGCGGCGCCCTGTGGGACGAGCGCGTTCTTGAAGAACGTCTGGATCAGGTTGGCGATCAGCAAGCCTGAGGCACCGCCGACCATCGATGGCGTCAGGAACTCGCCCAGGATCGGGATGAACACGAAGATCGCAGCGGTGATGAGGCCGGGCCGGATCTGCGGCAGCAGGATGTAGCGGAAGGCTCGGGATGGGCTCGCACCGAGGTCCTGCGCCGCCGTCAGCTGGGTGTAGTCGAACCGCTCGAGCGAGGCGTACAGCACGAGGATCGCGAACGGCAGGTACACGTACGTCAGGACGATGAACGTGCCGATGTCGTTGTAGACGAACAGGCGCGATGGCTCGGAGATCAGCCCGAGACCCATCAGGACCTGGTTGAGCGCGCCCTTCTCACCAAGGATGGCCTGCCATGAGTAGACGCGGAGCAGATAGCTGGACCAGAACGGGACGATGATGACGAGCAGGGCCACGCGGGCCCAGCGGCGCGAGATGTAGCGCGCGAGGAAGTACGCCACGGCCAGGGAGAACAGGAGGCAGATCGTGGTCACCGCCGCGCCCATGGCGACGGTCTTGGCCAGCGTGCGGACGTACGCGCCGGTCTGGAAGAACTGCGCGTAGTTGTCCAGGTTCCACGTCGGGACGATGTCGAGGTTCGCGTTCGTCGTCCACAACGAGAAGATGAACATGACCGCGAGGGGCACGAAGAAGAGCACCCCGAGCAGAAGGCCCGCGGGCAGGAACGGGGCAAGCTCCCGCAGCCGCGCGGTGCGGCCGCGGGAGGCGACGGTCGGCGGGGCCACGTCGACCCCACCGACCACTTCGGCTGTCATGGTCGGCGTCTAGCTCGTGCCGAACACCTCGTTGAACAGCTGGATGGATTTGTCGGTCGACGTCCCGGGGCCCTTGAGGACCATGGTCGGCAGCACGTCGGGCGCCTTGGCATAGAGGTAGCGGTCGGCCTGATCCTTCTTGCCCTGATCGGTCAGGATCTGGTAGGCCTTCTCGTTGAACAGCGGCCGTCCGTTCGCGAGGAAGTTCTCGGCGATGAGCTCGGCCTGCTGTGACTGCTCCAGGAACGGCTTGATGAGCGCCTTGTTGACGCCCTCCTTGACGATCATCTCGCCGTCGTGCCAGCCGACGGTGCCCTCCTTCGGAACATACCCCTTGATCTCCGGTCCGCCGCCGTCCTTGACCCGGTCCTCGTTGCCGAGGTTGCCGGTGATCAGCCAGGCTTCGCCGCTGATCATGGACGCGACGCTGTCGGTCGCCTGCTGGGCGAACTTCAGGACGTTCGGCTTGAGCTTCTCGAGGTAGCCCTTGACGGTCGTCAGCTGATCGTCGGTCAGGTCGTACGGCTTGTCGAAGCCAGCCGCACGGGCCATGTACGCGACGATCTCCTCCGGCTGGTTCTCGACGACGACGCGGCCCTTGTACTTGGGATCGAGCAGGACCTGCCAGTCGTTCGGATCGCCGGTGACCTTGGCTGGGTCGTAATAGATCATGATCGGCGACCAGCCGAACGGGTACGCCATGTACCCCTCGGAGCTCTGCCAATACGGGAACTCGCGAGCGAACGAGTACAGCTGCGAGGAGACCTTGAGCTCATTGATGTCAAACGGCTCGATGAGCCCGTCCTTGGCGTAGGCGTTTGGCACCCACATCGCGTCGCCCGAGATCTTGTCGAGCTGGCCCTTGACCTCCTTGAGCTTGGCGTAGCCCTCGGCGTTGCCGGCGAGCTCGGAGATCGCGGTGTTGATGTTGGTGTCCTTGGCGATCTTGTCCAGCTGTGACTGGATGTAGTGGTCGCTCCAGGTCATCCAGTTGAACGTCCCGGTCGTCGCGGCGCCGCCGCCACCGATCACGTTGCATGCCTGAAGCACGCCACCGAGCGCCGCGGTCGCACCGACGGCACCGGTCAATTGCAGAAATCTCCGACGTGAGTGGGTCTGGTCAAGCACGGTCATACGGCTTCTCCTCCACCATCTACCCCCTCTAGGGTCTGCGCTTCGTCGCCGGCGGCAACGATGGTTGATTCGCGTGGATCCCACCAGACGTGCACTTCCTGATCGACCATCTCCTCCTCGGCTGCCCCTTCGTCCGACTCGCGAAAGTGGATGGCAACGAGGGTCCCGGCGTCGGTCTGGACCGTGATCCTCGTGTGGGTTCCCATGAATGCGACGTTGCTGGTCCGGCCCTTGACGACGGCCGGTGACCGTTCGTCGTTCGGTGGCGCCGCCCCGATCGAGACCGATTCGGGACGGACCATCAACTTGACCGGCCCATTCGGCGTGACGGACGGCACGCGGGCCGGCAGGATCGTGCCATTCGAGAGCTTGAACGCCGGCGCGCCGCCGCCGTTCGTCACCGTGCCGTCGAGGAAGTTCGATTCCCCGATGAAGTCGGCGACGAACCGATCGACCGGGCGCAGGTAGATCTCCCGGGGCGAGCCGATCTGGCGCACGTGCCCGCCGGACATCACGGCGATGCGCGTCGCCATCGACAGCGCCTCCTCCTGGTCGTGGGTCACGAACACGAAGGTCGTCCCGACCTGGCGATGGATGCGTGCCAGCTCGACCTGCATCTGCTTGCGCAGCTTCAGGTCGAGGGCGCCGAGCGGTTCGTCGAGGAGGAGCACCGCCGGCCGCTTCGCGAGCGCACGCGCCAGGGCGACGCGCTGGGCCTGGCCGCCGGACATCTGGGTCGGGTAGCGATCGTGATACGTGCCGAGCCCGACGAGCTCCAGGTACTCGTCGACGCGGCTGGCGATCTCGCGTTTGTCGAGCCCCTCCATCCGGAGCCCGAACGCCACGTTCTCCGCCACCGTCATGTGCGGGAACAGTGCGTAGTTCTGGAAGACGGTGTTCACGTTGCGCTGGTGCGGCGCCAGGTCGTTGACGACTCGCCCTTCGATCCGAAGCTCGCCAGAGGTCAGCGGGATGAACCCGCCGATCAGATTGAGGGTCGTTGTCTTGCCGCAGCCCGACGGGCCGAGCAGGCAGAAGAACTCACCCGAGTCGATGCGCAGCGAGATGCCATCGAGGGCGATGGCGTCGCCGTACTGCTTCGTGACGTTGACGAGCTCGATCGCAGGAGCGGCTGTGTCGGTCATCGGCGGCTCGTCCCTCGCCCGGCGACGGCCGCCGTGCGCGTTCGGTCCCGACGTGGCGCGGGCGGCGTCTGCCGGGTCAGCGGCGGGGTGCTCTCTCCGACGATGAGATCGACCGGGACGACCTGCGACGCAGCCGGACTGCCGTCCTTGATCGAGGCGAGCAACATCTCGACCGCGCGTCGCCCGAGCTCGACCGAGGGCACATCCACGGTTGTCAGGCGCGGCCGCGACGTGCGAGCGGCTGGGATCCCATCGAAGCCGACCAGAGCGAGGTCGCGCGGGACCTCGAGTCGAGTCGCCCGCAGCGCGTCGAGCAGCGTCAACGCCAGCTTGTCGTCATAGCAGATCACCGCCTCGGGCGGATCCGCGGCAAGGCGTTCCGCCACGTCCCTCGCATCACGCCAGCCGTCCGCGCCGCAGTCGATGAAGCGTATCGGACCGAGCTGGTGGCGGTCGAGCACCTCACTCGCGGTCGCACGGCGCAACGCGTCGGCGGATCCCGTGCCGGGCCCGACGTACGTGATCCGCCGATACCCGCGCTCGACGATGTGCTCGACGGCGGCGGTAAAGCCGCCCGTGTCGTCGCTACGGAGCACGCCACGGGTCGGGGGCTCAGCACCGTCGGCGAGGGCGGGGTAGTCGGGCTGGACGAAGACGACCCGGTCCTTCGGCAGGCGGCGGAAGACGTCCGCGGGATCGCTGACGCACGAGGCGAGCGCGACGCCGTCGGCGCGGTGCTCGGCGAGGACGGTCAGTGCCCGCTCCTCGCGGTCCCGGTCGTGCAGCCCGGTCATCATGAAGACCGCGAAGCCGTGACTCGCAGCGGCCTGTTCGAAACCGGCGGCGACCTTGCCGTGTACCGGATCTGCCAGGTCGTCGAGAAGAAGGCCGAGGATGTGCGTCCGCCGGGCGCGCAGGCTTCGTGCAGCAGCGTTTGGCACGTAGCCGAGCTTCTGCGCCGCGGCATGGACCGCGGCACGCGTCGCTTCACCGATGCGGGGGTCGTCCTTGAGGGCTCGGGAAGCGGTCGCCTCGGACGTGCCCGCGAGGCGGGCGACGTCGGCCAGGACGACCCGACGTTCCGGCGCGCGCCGCATCAGGCTCGGCTCAGCTCCGACGTTCCGGGGTCGCTGTCGCCGTGACGACGATCCGCGACGGGCCGCTGAAGAGCGTCCACACACCCAACTGAGCGATGCCCCTCCACGGCGCTGCATCCAGTGGCTTGTGCAATCGGTTGCGCGGAAGCTAGCATACGGATAACGGAGGGTCAACGAACCTGTCGGCGGAGGGTGAGACGGTCCCTGTGGCGCGACGGCTCGACGGCCCGCGGAACGCGTGACGGACCCCCGCGCGACCGGACTCGCGACTCCCGTCGACCTCGGCTCGACGTGGCGCACCAGCGACGATCGGCTCGCCGCTTCCCTGCATCCGGCATATCGCGGGGCGGTCGGTCGGCTGCCAGCCGGATCCACGATCTTTCGCGGGCTTCCGTTCGCATTCGCGGATGCAGGAGGGTCGGCGCGCTGGCTGCTCCTCGACGGCCCGGCGGAGGTCGACCTGCGCGAGGCGTGCCGGGACGGCGTCACGCACCTGGTGATCGCGCATTTCGCCGACGCGTGGCGCGACCCCGCTTCGGGCCGGCCCGCAGATCTGCCGATCGGCTGGGTGACACCAGTCGGCCAGCCACTCGCCCGTTACACGGTCGAAGGCGCGTCCGGCCCCGTCGTCGAACGTGAGATCAGGCGTCGGTTCGAGGTCAATGACGGGATCATCGGCTGGGGTCAGGGTGCGTTCGCGGCGATCGCTCATCCGGTCGATCAGCCACTCGATTGGCGTGGTCCACACCCGGTGCCGCCACCAGGCGGATACGCCGCACCCGGCGAGGCCGGCCTGCTCGGCATCCTGCCGGGGAGTTGGGGGCCGGACCAGACCGGCGTCGCGGACTCCGTCCCGAGCCCGACCGGCGACATCGCCTTCTGGTTGTTCGCCCTCGAGGTGCCCCAGAGGGACGGGCCCGTGGAGCGACTGCGCATGGAGCCGCTCGCGTCGATCGAGGAGGGCGGTGGCATCGTCGTCGGGGCGGTGACGGCATTCCGCGGGACGGCGTCACCGCTGGCGATCCAGCCACGCCGGACGCTCCGCGTCGAGGCCGGCGACGCGAACGACGCCGAGCTCGACGTGGACCTGGGCCAGGTCTTCCGACGTCGGCCCGCGCCGACGCCCGACAGCGGCGAGCGCCATGACGCCGGCGACGGGATCGTCGGCTGGGGGACACCACGTCGAGACGGCGATCCGGCGACAGGCATGGTGGTCGATCTCGCGGTCGCGCCGGACGCGACCTTGACGATCGGTCCCGCGCACATCGCAGCCGCGGAGCTTCCACCCGAAGGGGGGCGACGGACGAGCAACGGGGTCACGATCGAGGCGCTCCCGACGCCCACCCACCGCCTCGAGGTCGAGATCGTCGACGCTGCCACGGGCCGGCCGACGCCGGCACGGGTCCGCTTCCTCGCGCCGGACGGCCGCTACCTCCCGCCACTCGGCCATCGCGACGAGGTGAACCCGTGGCTCAACGAAGACTCCGGGGCGGACGTCGTCCTGGGTGACTCGACGTATGCGTACGTCCCGGGCCGCTTCCCGATCGCGCTACCGACCGGCGCGATCGAGATGGAGGTCGTCCACGGCTTCTCGCACCGGCCCGTGCGCCGCACGATCGAGGTCGATCGTGGCCGTGCGCCGCTGGTCGTCCCGCTCGACGCGGTCGACCCCGACGGTTGGACGGCGGTCGATGGCCACGTCCATTTCATCTCGCCGACGTCGGCGTTGCTCCAGGCTCGGGCCGAGGGTGTCGCGATCGTGAACCTCCTCGCGACCCAGTGGGGTGATCACCACACGAGCCTCAGCGACCTCCCGGCGAAGGTCGTCGCCGACACCGACGGCGAACACCTGGTCGTGATGGGCAGCGAGAACCGCCAGAACATGCTCGGGCACATCGGGCTGCTCGGAGCCTCGGATCCGGTCCTGCCGATGGCGAGCGCCGGTCCGCCCGAGGCACGGATGGGTGATCCGCTCGAATGGCTGATGCGCGACTGGGCCGACGCGTCCCGCGCTCAGGACGGCCTGGCGGTGGCGGTCCATTTCCCGTTGCCGTATGCCGAGATCGCGGCCGACATCGTGTGCGGCCGCATCGATGCCGTCGAGCTCCAGGCCCTGACGCCCGGCGTCGACGGGCCCTCGATCCGCGAGTGGTACCGATTCCTTGCGTGCGGCTACCGTCTGCCGGTCGTCGGTGGCACCGACAAGATGTCGGCCGAGGTCCCGGTCGGCGCGATCCGGACGTACGCGCGGCTCGACTCCGGACAGCCGCTGTCCTTCGCTGGCTTCGCCGAGGCCGTCCGTGCCGGGAGGACGTTCGTGTCGTCCGGGGCGCTCATCGACATCAATGTCGACGGCCATGGCCAGGGCGATGTCATCGTGATCGGCGCGAACGGCGGCACGGTCGACGTCAGGGTCAAGGCATGGGCAGCGCAGCCCATCATCGATACGATCGAGCTGATCCACGACGGCCGTGTGATCGCCACGGCCGGCGATGGGACCCCGACGGAACGTCTCGATCTCGCCGAGCGCGTCACGGTCACGGGAAGCGGTTGGCTCGCCGCCCGGGCGACGAGCAGCGCCCATATCCACTCTGCCTTCTCGACGAGCATGGGCGCCCACAGCTCGCCGGTCTACCTCGACGTCGCCGGTCGGCGGCCGTTCTCGGAGGAGGACGCCCGGGTGATCGGGACGATCATCGATGGGGCACGCACGTGGGTCGAGACGATCGCGGCCGTCCATTCGCCCGATGAGCGGACGCGCCTCGCCGAATACTTCACGTCGAGCCGCGCGACGCTCGACGAGCTGGGCAACGCCGGCCCCGCGGGCTGACCTAAACGATCGTCCGGACCTTCTCGAACGGTTGGCCGAGCCCCTCCGGGCCGAGCGTCCGGTAGCCCCCGTCGACCAGGAGCTCGGCTCCGGTGATGAACGAGGCCCGGTCCGATAGCAGGAACGCGACCGCCTCGGCGATCTCGCGCGGTTCGGCCATCCGGCCGAGCGGCTGGAACTCGGCGGCGAGCGCATCGGCATGCGCGCGGGTCCCGTACCGACGCTCGATGTTGCGGCTCCACGTCCATCCTGGCGAGACCGCGTTGACCCGGATGCCCTGCTTGGCGAAGTGATTGCCGGCGCTCTTCACGAGCATCAGGAGCGCGGCCTTCGAGACGTTGTAGACGACCCGTAGTGGCTGCGAAACGTGGCCGCTGACCGACGCGATATGGACGATGGCCCCTCCGGGCTGCATCGCGGCCGCGGCCTTCGTCGTGAGCACCGCGGCGGAGGCGACATTGACGTCGAGCACGCGCTGCCACATCGCGCGATCGCTGGCCATGCGCTCGTCTTCGAAATTGGCACTGCCGCCGACGACGCCGTCGAGCCGGCCGAAGCCGTCGATCGCGCTCGCGATCAGCCGGTCGAGATCGTCATCGCTCGTGACGTCGGTCTGGACGAACCGCGCGGACGCACCGAGCCGCTCGGTGACGGCTGCGCCGTGCTCCGCGTCGCGGTCCGCCAGGATCACGGAACCGCCACCCTCGATCAGCACGGCGCCGATGGCCTCCCCGATGAACGAGGCCGCTCCGGTGACGATCGTGACGCGGCCGTCGAACTCGCCCACGACGCGCCTAGACGCCGACGCGCTGATGCTGTTTGGCGTCCTCCCAGGCCTCCCGCGCGGCCTTGACCTGTGGGCGGTCGCTGACTTCCGGTATGCCGACCTCCCACCACGCGCCGCCTTCGGTCCAGGTGTACTGGTCGATCGGGACGACGATCACGTAGCTGCGGTCGGCCGCCTTGGCCCGCGCGAAGGCGGCGTCCAGATCGGCTACGGACTCCACCCGCTCGGCGATCGCACCCATCGATTCGGCGTGCTTCACGAAGTCGACCTGGAAGTAGCGCTCGTGGCGAGTGGTCGAGAGAAGGTTGTTGAACTCGGCCCCGCCGGCGTTCACCTGGAGTCGGTTGATGACGGCGTACCCACCGTTGTCGCAGACCATGAAGATGACCTTCTGACCCGTCAGCACGGTCGAGTAGATGTCCGAGTTCATCATCAGATAGGAGCCGTCGCCGACCCAGGCGATGACGTCGCCCGTCGGCCGTGCGAGACGGGCACCCCACGCGCCCGCGATCTCGTAGCCCATCGTCGAATAGCCGTATTCCGAGTCGAACGACCCGACCGACTTCGACCGCCAGCCCATGCTGAGCTCGCCCGGAAGACCACCCGCCGCGGACAGGATGTAGTCCTGCGGTCCGGCGACGGCGTTGATCGCCTGGATCACCTCGGCGTATGCCGGCGGCCCGTCGTGCGTGCGGCCGGACCACGAGTCGAGATACGCGTGCCATTCGGCGATGCGCTCGTCGGCGTTGGCCAGCCACTCCGGCGCGGCGGCGTAGTCGCCGAGCGCGGCATCGACCGCCTCGAGCGTCGCCTTCGCGTCGCCGATGACCGGGAGCGCGCCCTGCTTGTGCGCGTCCCACGAGGCGGTGTTGATCCCGATGAAGCGGACATCCGGGTCCTGGAACACCGACCACGATCCGGTGGTGAAGTCCTGCAGGCGCGTGCCCACCGAGATGACGACGTCGGCCTGTTCTGCGACGGCGTTCGCCGCGCGCGACCCGGTGACGCCTATCGGGCCGGCGTAGTTCGGGTGATCGTGGGTCAGTGTCGCCTTGCCGGCCACGGTCTCCACGACCGGGATGCCATGGCGCTCGGCGAACGTGCGAACGGTCTCCGTGGCGTCCGAGTAATGGACGCCGCCACCGGCGATCAGCATCGGCCGCTTCGCCCGCCCGATGAGCTCCGCTGCGCGCTCGACGTCGCGTGGATCCGGCCCAGGTCGGCGGATGTAGTGCTCCCGCGGCTCGAAGAACCGCAGCGGGTAGTCGTAGGCCTCGGCCTGGACGTCCTGGGGGAGGGCGAAGAAGGCCGGGCCGCGCGTCTGTGGGTCGAGCATGGTCGCCAGCGCCTGCGGCAGTGACTTCACGATCTGCGCGGGGTTCGTGATCCGATCCCAGTAACGACTGACCGGCTTGAACGTGTCGGCGACGGTGATCGTCGGATCGCCGAAGTGCTCGACCTGCTGGAGGACCGGGTCGACGATCCGGTGCTGGAACGTGTCGCCCGACATCAGCAGGACGGGTAGGCGGTTGGCGTGGGCGACGGCGGCGGCCGTGACCATGTTCGTCGAGCCAGGTCCCACCGACGAGGTGGCGATCATGATCCGCCGGCCGCGCATCGCCTTGGCGTAGGCGACGGCGGCGAGCGCCATCGACTGCTCGTTCTGGCCGCGCCACGTCGGCAGCCGGTCCTGGACGGGCTCGAGTGCCTCAGCCAGGGAGGTCACGTTGCCGTGACCGAAGATCCCGAAGACGCCGGCGAAGATCGGGACGTCCTCGCCGTCGATCCGCGTCCGCTGGGCCAGCAGCCAGCGGACGATGGCTTGGGCGGTCGTCAGTCGGATCGTGTCCATGGCGTCAGCCTCGCACGTCGCGCAGGTGGGCGCGCATCCCGTCACGCAGGAACGGCTCGAGTGACGTCGTGAAGTAGCGAGCGCCGCGGTCCAGCCATTCCTTGGTCATGTCGACCGTGCCAGCGTAGATGCCGAGGGTCGTGCCGGATCCGACGACCGCGTCGGCGACGCGATCCATCGCCGCGAGCACATCGGGGTGACGCAGATCGCCCGGATGGCCCAGCGACTGCGACAGGTCCGTCGGGCCGAGGAACAGGACGTCGATGTCGTCGATCGTGAGGTACTCGTCGATGGCGTCGACGGCGTCCTGCGTCTCGATCTGGATCACGACGAGCGTCTCGCGGTTCGCGCGCTGCACGTACTCGCCGATCGGCTCGCGCAGCCCCCACTCGGAGGCGCGGCTGCCGGCCAGCCCACGGATCCCGCGGGGCGTGTACTTGACGGACCGGGCCGCGCGCTCGGCGTCGGCGGCGCTGTTGACCCACGGGACGTGGACACCGTGGGCGCCGGTGTCGAGGAAGCGCAGGATGGTCGGTGCGTCGTTTGTCGTGACCCGGACCATCGGTGTGGTGCCTCGCGGCTCGATGGCGCGGCACAGGTCCTCGACCTCGCGCGGTTGCAGCGACCCGTGTTCCGCATCGAACACCAGGAAGTCCCAACCGAGCATCCCGACGTATTCGATGAGCTGCGGCTCCGCGGTCCGGACGAAGCATCCGAATGCCGGTTCGCCCGCGGCGAGCTTGGCCTTGGTCCGGTTCTCCAGCATGCGTCTCCCTCAGTCGAGCCGGAGGCTCGTGACGTCTTCCCAGCGCTCGGAGGCGAAGGACCGGGCCATCGCCGCCGCGACGGATTGGTTCGCCAGCGCGTCGACGAAGCCCGGCTGATGCTGCCGGCCCGCTTCGACCGAGCGCAGGAACTCGAGCGCTTCGATGAGCTTCATGTCCTCGTAGCCGATCGAATTGCCGCCACCCGGCACGATCGCGCCCTGATTGGGGAAGCTGCCCCCGCCGAGGACCTCGATGAAGCCATCGGTCGGTTGCTCCTCTGGCAGATACAGCTGGAGCTGGTTGAGGGTCTCGTGATCCCACGACGCCGCGCCCTTCGAGCCGTTGAGCTCGAACGCCATCGAGCTCTGCGGGCCGAAGATCGAGCGATCCGCCTCGAGCGTGCCGCGGACCCCGTTCTCGAACTCGACGAGGGCGCCCACGTAGTCCTCGTTCGTGACCGCACCGGTCGGGTCGCCCGGCTTGCCGCGGTCGTAGTGCGTGCCGGTACCGGGCACGGGCAGCGGTCGCTCCTTGACGAACGTCTCCTTGGTCGCGACGACCCGTCGGATCGGTCCGCACATGTACTGGGCCATGTCGATCGCGTGCGACATGATGTCGCTCAGGACGCCGTAGCCCGCCTCATCCTGGATGAAGCGCCAAGACAGCAGCCCCAGCCGGTCGCGCCCGTACATCGAGAAGAACCGGCCCCGGTAGTGGGTCAGCTCGCCGAGCCGGCCGTCGCCGATCAGCTGATGGGTGTACTGCACGAGCGGCGCCCACCGGTAGTTGTAGCCGCAGCCGCTGATGATCCCGGCGTGCCGCCCGGCGCGTTCGATCGCCGCCGTCGCCTCCGGGCTGATGCCGACCGGCTTCTCGCAGAAGATGTGCTTGCCGGCCGCCGCCGCCGCCTCGGCGATCTCCTGGTGGAGGGCGTTCGGCGCGGTGATGTCGACGACATCGACGTCGTCACGGTCGATCAGCTCGTGCCAGTCGAGCGTGCCCCAGCCGAAGCCGAAGTTGTCGCGGGCGAGGTCGAGCCGGGCCGGCACGTTGTCCGCCACCGCGGCGAGCCTGGGCCGGATCCCCGAATCGCCGTAATAGACCGGGATGTCGCGGTACGCGCGTGAGTGCGCCTGACCCATCCACCCGAACCCGATGACACCGACACCGATCTCGGTCACCTGTCGACTCCTGCAGCGGTCGCTCCTGCGACGCGGTCCCATACATCGGGATTGACGAGATGTGCCGGCCGCTCGCCGCGGATCACGGTCATCGCCTGCTCGAAGGCCGCTTCGAGGATGCGCACCTTCCCGTCCGCTGTAGCCGATGCGATGTGCGGCGTCACGACGACATCGTCTCGACCGAGCAGCGGATGGTCGGGCGGCAGCGGCTCGGGCGTCGTGACATCGAGACCGGCACCGACGAGCTGACTGGCATCGAGTGCCGCGAGCAGGGCGTCCTGATCGACGAGGCCGCCACGCGCCGTGTTGACGAAGATCGCCCCTCGCTTCATCGCGGCGAACCGTCCCGCGTCGAACATCCCGCGCGAGGCGTCGGTCAACGGGACGTGGACCGAGACGACATCTGCGTCGTGGAGGAGCCCGTCGAGCGTCGGGACGGACGCGAAGCCCGATGGGATCGCCGTCGGATCGCAGTACGGATCGAATGTCGTGATGCGCATCCCGATCGCCTCGGCCATCGCGCCGACGCGGCGGGCGATGCGCCCGCAGCCGACGAGGCCAAGCACCTTCCCATCGAGCTCGATCCCTTCGTGGCGAGCGTAATAGCCGCCGGACGTCCCGGTCGTCAGCGAGGCCTCAGCGGCCTTCGCCTTCTTGGCCACCATGAGCATCAGGGTGATGGCGTGCTCGGCCGTCGAGATCGTCGGCCCGTCCGGGGTGTTGCAGACGGCGATGCCTCTCGCGGTCGCTGCCCGGATGTCGACCGCGTCGAAGCCGATCCCGGTCCGCGCGATGACGCGCAACGAGGGAGCGCGATCCATGACCGAGCCGTCATAGGGCGCGGCTCCGGCGATGGCTCCGACCGCCGTCTCGATCCCGGCGTAGCGATCCACGTCGGCGCCCGGCCCGAGGACCCTGCACGACGCCTCCACGACCTCGACCAGCTCGGGCAGGACCGGCCGCTCGAACCAGATGGAAGGAAGGGCAGGGGACGTCATCGTCAGCCCGGGCCGCCCGCGAACACGGGGTCCGCGAGCCCGCGAACGTCGAGGTCGATGGCGAAGAGGCCACCCGCCTCGGGATCGTCGGCATCCGCGGCATGCGAGCCGCCCCCACCGATGCTCGTCACGAAGAGGGTCGACAACGTCGGGCCGCCGAACGCGGGCATCGTCGGCTTCAGGGTGGGCACGGCGATCTGCCGGTCGACGACGCCATCCGGCGTGACCCGCAGCACGGCCGAACCGTAGACGCAGGCGATCCAGTACCCGCCCTCAGCGTCGACGCACGCCCCATCCGGACGACCCGGGAGCGTCGCGAAGTCGAGGAAGACCCGCTCGTTCGAAGCCTCGCCGGTCGCGGCGTCGTAGTCGTACGCCCACACGGTGTCGCGGTGCGTGTCGGCCCAGTACATCGTCCGGCCGTTGGGCGAGAACGCGAGACCGTTCGGGACGCCGATGCCGGTGCGCATCACGCTTGTCGTGCCATCGGGCTGGACCCGGTAGAGCGAGCCGGTCGCCTGGTTGTCGGCAGCCGGGTCGAACATCGTGCCGACCCAGAAGCGTCCCGCCGGGTCCGTCCGACCGTCGTTGAGGCGGTTGCCGCGACCCTCCGCCTCCAGCCGGACCCAATCGGTCCACGTCCCGTCGTCCCAATCGAGGAACCCGAGCCCACCCTCCATCGCGACGAGTAGCCGTCCCGGGGTGGGCGTCAGCGCCATGGAACCCGGCCGCCCGGGGAGCGCGCGGCTCTCATCGACCCCGGTCATCGGGTCGAAACGATGGACGGCGCGGCCGTCGATGTCCTCCCAGTACAGCCGCTGCTCGGGGACGCTCCACAGCGGGCACTCGCCGAGGCGGGCACGGGCGGGCAGGATCAATGTCGCGGTCGCGTCGGACGGCGACGAGAGCGTCACGCCCCGGTGGCCACGAGGTCGGCGAGGAAGGCGACGCTGTCGACGGCGTCGGCTTTCGGGCCCTCGCCCTCGGGTGGATCCGACTTGAGCGATACGTCCTGCTCCAGCACGTACCAGCCGCGATAGCCCTGCTCCTCGAGCGTCTGGATGACGCCGGCGATATCGACGCCGCCCTCACCGAGCGGGACGAACAGGCCGTCGAGGACGGCTTCGCGGAACGCGACCTCGCCGCTCCGAACGCGCTCCGCCTTGGCTTCGTCGACGTCCTTGAGGTGCACGTGGAGGACGCGGCCGCCGGCGACCTTGGCGACCTCGACCGGATCCGCTCCACCGAGGTAGGCGTGCCCGGTATCGAGGCAGATCCCGACGTCGGAAGCGTCGAGCAGCCGATCGATGTCCGGACCGGTGGCGATCGCCAGACCCCAGTGCGGATGCAGGGCTGTCTCCAGACCGGCATCGCCGACGATCGTTTCGAGCCGGCGGAGGTTGGCGAGGAACGTCGTCCACTCGTCGTCGGACATATCGACCGGGGTGTCGTAGCCGGGGTTGGCCGACGACGGCCCGAGGACGAGCACCTTCGAGCCGGTCGAAGCCAGCTGTCGGGCGGCGCGGGTCACGTACGCCAGCTGATCGTCGACACGGTCTTCGCGATAGAGCAATGCCGGCACGAAGCCACCCACGATGCTCATGTCGAACCGGTCGAGGAACTCCTTGAGCTCCACGGGATCGGTCGGGAGATAACCATCGGGCCCGAGCTCGGTCGCGCTCAACCCGCTCTCGACCATCTCGCGCAGGACGCGCTCGCGGTCCATGAGGTAGCCCCACCCGGGCGACCCGTCCACGCCCCATGTGATCGGTGCCCCCGCCACCCGCTCCAGGAGATCACTCACGTGCTGACGATCCTCCTCCCATCCGCGCTCGACGTGTTGACGGTCAGATTATCGTCTTGGTACCGTGCCGTGCAATCGGTTGCACAACGGCACGCGGACGGAGGGAGGCCGGCATGCCCGGACCCGGCGTAGAGCTGATCGGCGAGGAAGAGATCGCCGAGGTCATGCAGGTCCTGAAGGCCCGGGCACTCAGTCGGTACGGGAGCGAAGACGACCCGAACTTCGGTGCCAAGGTCCGCAAGGTCGAACAGGAGATCGCGGGCCTGGCCGGGGTTCGCTACGGACTCGGTCTGCACGGTGGCGGCTCGAGTGGCCTGTTCGTGACATTGCTCGGTATCGGCGTCGGACCGGGCGACGAGGTGATCGTGCCCGGGTTCACGTTCGTCGCCTCGATCTCGGCCATCGTCTACGCTCGCGGCATCCCGGTCCTCGCGGAGGTCGACGACTCCTTCAACCTCGACCCGGCCGACGTCGAGGCGCGGATCACGCCGCGAACCAGGGCGATCCTCGTCGTCCACATGCTCGGCGCGCCCGCACGGCTCGATGAGCTCAAGGACATCGCCGACCGCCACGGCATCGCGCTCATCGAGGATTGCGCGCAGGCCTTCGGCGCGACCTACCAGGGCCAGGGCGTCGGCGGTATCGGTGCGGCCGGTATCTACAGCTTCAACGAGTACAAGACCATCACCTGCGGCGACGGCGGGATGATCGTCACCGACGACGAGGAGCTGTATAAGCGGTTCTTCGCGATCCACGATCAGGGCCATGCCCCGAACCGGCTTGGGTCGAAGTACGCCGAGCGGCCCTTCCTCGGTCTCAACTTCCGGATGACCGAGCTGTCCGGCGCGGTGCTGCTCGCGCAGGTCCGCAAGCTCGACCTGATCCGTGACCACCTCCGGGAGAACAAGGCGATCGTGAAGTCGACGATCGCCGGCCTGCCTGGGCTCGGCTTCCGGACCATCGTCGATCCCGAGGGCGACCTGGCGACGCACCTCGTCGTGACGTTCCCGACCCCGGAGATCGCCAAGGCCGTCGCTGACGAGCTCGGGTCGATCACGCTCGCCGCCTCCGGGTGGCACGTCTACGCCAACATGGAGCACCTTATGGAGATGCGAACGGTCAGCGGCCGGGGCTGCCCGTTCGATTGCGCCTGCTACGGGAGCGAGGGCGTCCATTACGAGCCCGGGATGCTGCCGCAGACGGACGCGCTCCTGGCGCGATCGATGAGCATCGGGATCGGCATCTTCGACACGAATCTCGCGCCGTGGGGTCTGCGCATGCGCGACGACGCCGACGCTGCGCATCGGGTCGCCGAGCGCTTCTGCGAGGTGGCCGGGCGCTACCTCGGGAACTAGGTCGACCCGATGGCCTCGACCGGATCGCTCGGCGTCGGCATCGTCGGCTACGGGCTGGCTGGACGGTTCTTCCACGCCCCGTTCATCGCCGCCGTCGATGGCCTCCACGTCGCGGCCATCGCGACGTCGAGGGCGGACCGGCGGGCAGAGGTGAAGCGTGAGCATCCGGGTGCGGCCGTCGTCGAGTCGTTCGACGATCTCCTCGAGCGATCGGACGTCGACATCGTCGTCGTCGCGTCGCCCAACCGGACACATGTTCCGCTTGGTGTCCATGCGCTGAAGTCGGGTCGCCACGTCGTCGTGGACAAGCCGATCGCGACGGACATCGCCGATGCCACCCGCCTCGTCGAGGTCGCCGCGCAGACCGGGAAGGTGCTGTCCGTCTACCACAATCGTCGCTTCGACGGCGATTTCCTGACCGTTCGTTCGCTCGTCGCGGAAGGCACGCTCGGCCCGATCGACAGCATGGAATCGCGGTTCGAGATCGGTGTCCCGCTGGCCGAGGCGTGGCGCGAGGACGCGGACGAGGCCGGTGGCCCGCATCGGGATCTCGGCGCGCATCTCGTCGATCAGGCCCTGCTCTTGTTCGGTGACCCGGTCCGCGTCTTCGCTCAACTCGATCGGCGACGGCCCGGGACCGAGGTCGATGATTCGGCGTTCGTCGCACTCGAGCATCGGGGCGGCGAGCGGTCACGGATCTGGACGTCGCTGATCTCCCCGTGGGGGCGGCCACGTTTCCGGCTCCGAGGATTGCTCGGCGAGTTCGTCAAGGAGGAGCGCGACCCGCAGGAGGCGCGCGCCATGGCCGGCGGCCTGCCGTCGGATCCGGGCTTCGGCGTCGACGAGCCGGAGCAGTGGGGCCGGCTGTATCTCATCGGCGAGGAGCCTCGAACGGTCCCGACCGTCAACGGCGACTACCGACGCTTCTACGAACTGTTCCGCGACGCCGTCCGGACCGGCAGTCCGCCGCCGGTCGACCCTCGAGACGCGATCCGTGGGTTGCGCGTGCTGGAGGCGGCCGAGACGTCATCACGCATGGGCTCGGTCGTCAGCCCCGCGCCGGTCTGAGCGATGAGTGACGGTCGTCTCCGGATCGGTCTCCAGGTGTGGGGTCAGTACGTGACCTGGGACGACCTGATGTCGATCGGGTCCGACATCGACGCGCTCGGCTTCGATGAGCTCTGGAGCAACGATCACTTCCTGCCGCTGGCCGCGGGGACCGATGGCGCTGACGCCGGTCTCGTCGGGCCGGTATTCGAGGGGTGGTCGATCCTGTTCGGCTGGGCTGGTCGCACGCGCCAGGCTCGGATGGGTTGCCTGGTCTCGGGCGCGGGCTATCGGAACCCGGGCCTCCTCGTGAAGATGGCCACCGCCCTCGACCACGCGACGGGGGGCCGCGCCACGCTCGGACTGGGAGGCGGCTGGTTCGGGCCGGAGCACCAGGCGTTCGGTTGGGCGTTCCCGCCTCTCGGGCAACGGATCGACCGGTTCGCGGAGGCGGCGCACATCTGCCGCGGCTTGCTCGATGGCAAGGCCGTCACGTTCGACGGGACGTGGTTCACGACCGAGGGTGCACGGAACGATCCGCCGCCCCTCCAGGCGCGCCTGCCGCTCGTGATCGGTGGCAGCGGGGAGAAGCGGACACTCCGGATCGTGGCGGAGACGGCCGACATCTGGAATGCCGACGCCGATACACCGGAGTCGTTCGCGCGCCGGAGCGGGATCCTCGACGAGCATTGCCAGGCCGTCGGACGGGACCCCGCGACCATCGAGCGGACCGTCGGGCTGCCGCCGCCACTGATCCGCGGAAGCCGCGATGCGGCCGTGGAGGCGTTGTCCGACATCCTCGAGCGACATGCCGTCGACCGGGCAGCCGCACAGCGTGCTGCCCTGGCTTCACCGTTCGCCGACACCGCCGAAGCCGTCATCGCGAGGTTGTCCGCCTACCGAGACGCGGGCGCGAGCGCGGTGATGTTCGACTTCCCGCCACCGTACGACCGGCAGACCCTCGACTCGTTGGCGGGCCCGGTCCGGACGGCCCTCCGGGCGCGCGCTTAGCTCACGCGGCTGCACGCCGCGCTCGCATCATGCGGCTGCGCGCGCCAGTCGTTCCCGCAAGCGTCGCCAGCGATGGCGCAGATCGGCTTCGAGTGCCGGCTCCGGCATCCCGCGCGCCCGTCGACGGTCGGCGAGATGCAGGCCACGCTCGACGGCGGCCATCGCGCCGGCCGGGTCTCCCGACCGATGTTCGCGCAGCTTCGCGGCTTCGATGGCCGCGACGACCGCGGTCCGTCCTGGGCCACAAGCCAGTGCGTCCCATGCGGCGATCGCCTCGTCGACGCGACCCGACCGCCGCAGCAAGTGAGCGCGATCCACGGCGATGCGTCCTTCGTCCCAAGGCCGGCTGAAGGCCTCGCGGCGGTCCCACCCGGTGGAGACGCGGCGCCGCTCCGGACGGCCACCGAAATCAACGCGGCCGCGCGGCGACCACCACGGCTCCTCGGGGATCGGCCTGGCGGACAGCGGCAGCACCCGTTCCGCTGCGGGGTCCGCGGCGAGCGCGGCGTCGAGACAGTCGATCGCCTCCTCCAGTCGGCGCTCCCGACGGAAGGCGCGGGCGAGACCGGCGAGGTCGCCCCGCGGCGCCGACGAGCGGACTTCTGGATCGCCGAGGTGTTGCTCGACGTGTGCGAGCAAGCGCGCAAGCGAGCGGACGTCCTCGTCGTTGTGGCGGACGACGGCGGCCAGCGGCTGTGCTGGACCACCTCGAAGGAAGCCGAGATAGCGCCCTGGGATCTCCCACCCGTCGACGTCGTCGACCCGCGACACGCCGAGCAGCATCCGCTCGACCGTTCCGAGCCGAGCATCGTCGAGCCGATGGCGGAACAGTCGCCGGACGTGCGGCAGCAGGTCCAGGTGACCGCCGATGGCCGGGGCAGCCCGCCGCATCATCCGGTAGCGGGTGACGAGGAGCGGCCAGTCGAAGCCGCGGCCGTTGTACGTCACGAGCCACGCGTCCGGTGGCAGGTGACGGCCGACCTCGTCAAGCAGGACGCCTTCCTCGCCCTGATCGGGAAGCAGCAACTGGACCTGCCGGTACGACGTGCCGGACCACCACCCGAGCCCGATCAGGAACGCCAGCGTGCCGGCTGCCGTCGCCAGCCCCGTCGTCTCCGTATCGAGGCAGACGAGCGACCGCTCGGGCGGTGGCTGCCCGGGCAACGTCGCGAGGCGCCCGCGGTCGACGGGCAGGTCGATGGCCGGTCGCTCGACCCGTACGTAGACGCCGTCCGCACCGTCGACCACCTCGCCGTCCACCGCGGCGGCCAGACGGCGAGCCAGGTCCCGGCTCGCGCTCGCGCGGTAGGGCAGGGGATCGCCGGCCGCCCCCGGCCCAGGAGTCGCGGCACGGTATCGGGCGAGCCGGCGCGCCAGCCGATCGGAGGACGGGGCGGCGTAGGGGGCGGTCATCCCGCCTTGGCGAGACGCGCGCCTGCCCCGAGCTCATTGAGCAATCGAAGGGCGAGCCGCTTCGCATCGACGTTCGGCTCGAGTCTTGGACCCGTGCACGCGGGGCACCCGGCGTCGCATGAACAGGCAGCGATCAGGTCGGCGGCCCCGGCGAGCAGCTCATCGTGGCGCTGCCAGAGCCGCTCGGAAAGTCCGATGCCGCCGGGCACGGATTCGTAGAGGTAGATCGTCGGCTCCTCGGCGTGCGGAGAGCGGACCTGGGTCACGAGGCCGAGGTCGCGTGGGTCGACCATCAGCAGGACCGAGGCGATCGTCTGGATCGCGCGCCCGGCGCCGAGCAGCGCGACATCGAGGTCGTCCCGTCGCCAGTGATCACGGGCGCGGTCGGCGGTGAGCCAGTACGCGGTCGTCTGGAGCTCGAGCTCGGGCAGGTCTATGGGCCCCCAGCCGACGTTCTCGTCCGTCATGAACTTGAGCTTCTTGAACAACGTCACGAGGCTCGCGACCATCACCTCGCCGTGCTTGCGCGTCCCACCCGTGGATGGCGCCTCGGCGAAGACCTCGAGCGGCTTGAGCGTCACCGCGCGGTTGGCGTACGTGTAATGGTCGACGTCGATCTTGTGGACGTAGGCCTTGCGCTCGTGCCACTCGAGACGGTCCACGTAGTACTGGACCGACTCGTGGATGTAGATCGCTCGCTCGTGGACGAGGACCTGCGCGCTGAACAGGTCGACCTCGCCGAGGACCCGCGGACGATTCGGTGTCGTGTCGATGATCACGACGTTCTCGGGAGCGGCCGTCCGTAGCGAGATCTCCGAGGCAGGGAAGTTCTCGCTCGACCAGTACCAGCGGCCGTCGGCCGCCTGCCGGACGTGGCCTTCCTCAGCGAGGAACGCCAGGAGGTCGTCAGCCGGTGCAGGGCCGAAGGCCTCGCCGGGTTCGAACGGCAGCTCGAAGGTCGCCGCGCGCAGATGGGCGAGGAGCACGTGGAGGTTGTCCGGATCGAGGCGCGCTTCCTCCGGCGCGTTGTCGAGCAGGAACTCGGGGTGGTGGATGACGTACTGGTCGACCGGGGCGCCCGACGCGACGAGGACCGAGACGCTGGTGCCCTGGCGCCGTCCGGCCCGGCCGAACTGCTGCCACGTCGCGGCGACCGAACCCGGATAGCCCGCGAGGATCGACACGTCGAGCCGGCCGATGTCGACTCCGAGCTCGAGTGCGTTCGTCGAGACGACGCCCAGGATCTCGCCATCGCGGAGACCGCGTTCGATCGATCGACGTTCCGTGGGCAGGTAGCCGCCGCGATATCCGCGCACCCGACTGCGTGGGCCGAAGCTCTCACGCAGCGACTCGCGCAGCCCGGTCAGCAGCAGTTCGACCGCGACCCGCGATCGG
>Ga0207688_10000336_pt1 | contig 21806 bp, 22 predicted proteins | sample KBSMiscanthusM4_FD_184296 | JGI IMG/M metagenome (GOLD analysis project Ga0207688, IMG submission 184296) | Miscanthus rhizosphere microbial communities from Kellogg Biological Station, Michigan, USA - M4 (SPAdes) (version 2) | ecosystem: Host-associated > Plants > Roots > Rhizosphere ...
GCACCGACTTTCCTTATCGGACCGGCGCCGAGCACACGAAGGGCGTCGCGACCGTGTTTAGCGGCGAGGACCTCAACAAGGTCGAGCGCGGGAATGCTCTGCGGCTGGTGCGGCGATTGGCCTGAACGGCTCTTGCGCCGGCCGGAAATTTGCAGCGGCAGCCTGCTGGCTGCCGCTGGTTGCGCTCCGGCCGAGGGGAAATAGCGCCGGCCTTGATCCCGTTGCGAATCTTGCGACAAGGTCGGCTGCCGCGCCCGTCGTCTAAGATCCGACTGATTGCGTCGTGAGAACCGAGGTCTGTCGACCGTCATGGGGATGCCAAGTCATACCGCCGATAACGTTCGATGCATCTCGTTGCCGTCGATCCTTGCTGCGGCTGGTGCTGGCGCCGCCGCGCGCATCATTGATGCAGTCACACCCGGCGCGCTTGCGACGGCGCGTGTGGCTGTTGCGCTCGGACTCTTGGCCTCGCCGCCGGTTTCCGACGCCATCGACAGGACAGCCGGCACGGTCGCTGCGCTCGCTTCGGCCGACATCGGCAATCTCGGTTTCATCTCCCGCGCAGCGGGTCAGCCGGCCGCACTCACGAAGTCGCAGTCGGATGCGCTCGATGCATACAACAATGCGGTAAGGCAATTTAAGTCGGTCCTGAGCCAGCGGCGCGCGCAGATCAATTCGAATCAACAGCTCCCGAACCTGCCGGGACAAGCGCTCTATCTTGCGCGCAACAGCATGATCAGCACGTACAAGGACCTCACCGACGCGCTTCCGTCCAGGATTGGAAGGCGCAACAAGTTTGGAATTCCTCCCGCGTATTTCGATGCCGACAACGAGCCGCTGATCGACGAGTATACCAATCTGTTCAGCATCATGCAGGCGCCACCCGCCAATGCGCAGAAATCGGACACGCCATTCAATGACGTTGTCGACCTGGGAGCCGTTATTGCACGCGCCAAGGGCCTGGATGCCTCCCACGCCGAAGCGGCAGGTCGTATCAGCCTGGGCCTGTTCTTTGCCGAGACAAACGGCAATCAGAACATGGGGAATGCGCGCTCGAACACGTACAAGGGAAGTCTGCAGACCGGTGTATCCGAGGATCAAAACGGTCAAAGAAAATGGGCATCGATCAAGAGCACGATCGCGGCCCTCGATCCCGCGCTGAGCGCTCGCGACGACAAGGAAGAGGCGCGGATCGGCAATCTGGATCATCGCTTCAATCACTGGACGGCCGTGCGAGACGCCCTGATGAACGCACACGCGGACCTTTTCCCGCGGATACCTGCGATCGTGAAGGCGTTGCCAAAACCGATTGATCAGATGAAGCTTTTCGAGCTCATCCAGATCGTTCCGAGCCCGACCAGATCCGCGCTCAATTCGGGCAGCTTCGCCAATTACAGAGTGTCCGACCCGACGATCATGGGATACCTGCGTAACAACAGCATCTTCACCTTCGGGCAAGCCGACAGGGCGAGAACGTCTGCGACCTTCCGCGAAATTCTCGATGCGATGTGGCTCTTCAACGACAAGTTCGAACGAGCGCTGTCCAAATTCAACGAGATCAAGGCCCGGCAAAAGGGGTGAGAACGGGCCGGTGCCGGCTCGACCGGTGAACGCTCAGCCGGATGGCTGCTGCCGGACGCGGCCGGCGCCGTGGCGCCAGCGACATTCGTCATGCCCGGCTACTGCGCAACGACCACGCCGTCGGCTTTCTTACCCATGCGCTCGATCGCCTTCTGCGCGAAGCCCGAAGCCTTCATATCGGCGACAAAGGCCTTGGCGTGTTCGACCACCGCCGTCGGCGAGCCCTTCGGATAGCCGATGGCGATCGGCACATCGTAATAGCTGCCGGGCAGAATGCGCGATCCCGGCAATGCGGTCTGCGCGTTGGCCAGCATCGGGACGACGTGGCTGAACGCATCGGCCTGGCCCGAGGCGATAAGATCGGTCGCAGGCTTCGTGGTCTCGACCGGGACCCGGAGCATGGTCGCATTCTTGATGATCTTCTCCAGGTGCTCGCCCTGGGCGCTTCTCGCCGGCACGACGATGCGCACGCCGGCCTGATCGATTTCAGGGATGCTCTTGATGGCCGAGGATGCGGGCACCAGGAACGTCGTCCGCAGCCCGATCATCACCGGCCCGAAATCGAAGGCCGCGGCGCGATCCTTGGTGATGCCGATGAATGTCACGTCGATCTTGCCGCCCTTGAATGCGTCGATCATGTCCGCCGGATTGCGGATCGGCACCAGTTCGTGCGGCACGCCGAGCCGGCGCGCGAGCTCGATGCCGATGTCGGGACTCCAGCCCTCGATCTGCCCGTTCTGCTCGACCGCGAAATACGACAGCATCAGCACGCCGACGCGGAGCTTGCCGCTCGGCGCAAACTGGCGCGCGGTTTCGGCGGCGCTCTGCGCGTTGGCGCCGGCGGCAAGGCCGAGCACGGCGGCAGCGGCGATGAGTACGGTAGCGGTCGACGATCGCATGCTCATGTTAAACCTCACGATATTCTACCGCGTCGCTTGCACGAGAGCTCTAAATGATCCTATCGCAAAATCGGTTCGCGGACTCGATTTATGCATCAGCGGGAGCCGGCCCATAACTCCCTTGCGGCCAGGCGCGCGCCTTCGCCCAACGCCTTCAATTTCGCCCTCGGACTCGCCCAAGCGATCATGCCCCCTTCCGTGTCAGTGCGGGACTACGGTAGCTTGATGACAGAGCTGCCACGCCGGGACGTGGCGAATTCCCGCTTCGTCGGCGGCGCTCATGCTGTCGGCGGGCATCGGACCTTCATCGATCGCCTTTGGTCATTTGATTCTCGGGAGAAGAACACGATGTGGCACCTGACACGACGAACCCTGCTCGCAGGCGCGGCAGTGATGGCGGGAAACGCGGCGCTCGCGCAGTCGGCTCCGCCGGCGCGCGTGAAGGGGCCGCTGGTCTGGCTCGACCTGGACCAGAAGGAGCTCGACGACGCCTACGACCAGAGCGTCTATGCGCCGAACCAGCGCCAGATCACCGGCCGCTACGTGACCAACAGCGAGGCGGTGCGCGCGCGCATCGGCGCCCCCAAGCGGCTGGCTTACGGCTCGACGCCGATCGAAGGGCTCGATCTCTACGCCGCCAAGACGCCGAACGCGCCGGTCCAGGTGTTCATCCACGGCGGCGCCTGGCGCGCAGGGCTCGCCAAGGACTACGCCACGCCCGCCGAGATGTTCGTGGACGCGGGAGCACATTTTGTCGTCGTCGATTTCAACAATGTCATCGAGACCAACGGCGACCTCATGCCGATGGCGCGTCAGGTGCGCAGTGCCGTCGCTTGGGTCTGCAAGAACGCGGCGAGCTTCGGCGGCGACCCGAACCGCGTCTACGTCTCCGGTCACTCCTCCGGCGGTCATCTCGCGGGCGTGGTCCTCGCCACCGACTGGAGCAAGGACTTCGGCCTGCCCCGCGATGCGGTGAAGGGCGTGGTGTGCTGCTCCGGCATGTTCGATCTCAAGCCGGTGCGGCTCTCCAAGCGCGGGGAGTATGTGAAATTCACCGACGAGATGGAGCAGGCGCTCAGCGCGCAGCGCCATCTCGACAACATCAACTGTCCGGTGACCCTGGTCTACGGCACGCTGGAGACGCCGGAATTCCAGCGGCAGTCGCGCGACTTCGCGGCGGCCTTGCAGGCCGCCGGCAAGCCGGTGCGGGTCGTCGTGGCGCCGGGCTACAATCACTTCGAGGTCAATGAGACGCTGGCCAGCCCCTACGGATTCTTCGGCCGCGCGGTGCTGGAGCAGATGAAGCTCAAGCCAGCGTAGGCTGCTCGCGCCGCGGTCACACGAGCCGTCGGCGCCCTCGACGGCACGACGGAAACGGTTCGCATCCTCGCAAGGGCGCGCCGTCAGGACAAGCTGACCCTGCTCAAGCCGGAGCAACCCGACTACGCAGCGGGCTTCAGGTTCACCAGCGATTCCCGATGGCTCGTGCGCATGCAAAAGACCGGCGCGGGATAGGCCAGCTTGTATCTGTACCATCTGGATCCGCAGGGATTCGTGGCCGCCACCGCGAAGCCGCTCAGCGATCTGGCATGGGCCTACTTCAAGCACCGTCCCGAGTCCCGAAAGATCAGGAAGCCGATTTCCATATCGAAGCGAGTCTGGTGAAGGGAACCGACGACAACTATCGCTCGCTGGGTCAGGACTGGCCCGACAGCCGTTATCTCGTCATCTCCCTGACGGGTGAGGTGTCACCCAACAGCCGTCACGGTCAGTTTCGGCCGGTTCGCGGCTGGCACTGCCGGTATGACCTGCAGAAGGGTATGTTCGACGTGCCGCCGGATTTTGCCGAGAACAATGCGAAGGCAATTGCTCCCGAGCGGTAAAAAAGGAGTGCTTGATGACTCGGCTTCTGGATGAGCGAGTCATGCAAATCTGGTGTCGTACCTATCATGGTCAACTTCCAAAAAGCCCTTTAATTGTTGATAGACTGTTGCGGAATTTCCCGCTGCCATCGTGGATCAGAATCTGCCGAAGCAGTGCGATCGGAGGCCGCTGTTCGGAGCACCCGTGCGATCATGAGGCTCGGCCCGGCAGCTTCGGGACGCGAGGTCAATGCGCGTCGTATTGCTGATGCACCAGATTCGTCGAGTTGCTCATCAACTCGTGCGGGTTGATCAGCCTGCTCGACGCGGCGGAGGCCTCGGCGCGATCGACGGAGTGGGTCGTCGCACCGGACCACACGCCGATTGCGAGGAGCGCGAGCAAGGCGGTAAACCCGAATGCCATGATCGTCCGCATGTGATCACTCCTTCATGTTGAGCGACGCGGCTTTGGTTGGGCGCGGCCTTCGTCGGACCAAGGGTGCTGTGGATTCACCCCTTGTTATCGCGCCGCGACGTCGCTCACGACGGCGATGCTTTCCTTCGCCTGCATGGCGCTTGTGACGCGTTCGATCGCGGCCTTGCGCCGCATTTGATAAGAGGGATCGTCCCGGCCACCTGCTAGGTTTTGTCGGGCGATCAACCGATCGATGGTTTCCCTCGCTTCCGGGGAAAGGGTTTGCGCACGCTCGATTTTGGGTGCGAGCCGCTCGAGCTGAGCGATGTCCTCGACGCCCCGGCCGGCAGGACTCATGAAAACAGCAACAAGTCCAACGGCGAGCACGGTGGTGTAGCACCAGTGCGGCAGCAGCGGACGGTGGTCGGCGGGGATGCGTGCGCCGGCGGAACTGGAGCTCCGCCATGCGCTCGGGGCGGTCGGGAGCTGCTCCGCGGCGAATCTCACGTCAGGCTCCTCATCGCTGGAGGATGACCGCTCGCGTCTTGGCGGAATGAACTCTGCGACCCGAGAGACGCAGCGGTACGGTTCTGGACCGTAACGAGAGAGCCGCTTAAGGTCTTTGGTTCAGGAGCTGAAATGTTCTGAATTTGCGGCCATGACCGGTGGCGCGCGATGAGCGGCGAAGAGGTAACATTCGGCCGTTTTCGGTTCGACCTCGGGCGGCGTCAACTGTCGCGCGACGGAATCCCGGTGCGGCTCGGCAGTCGGGCTCTCGACGTCCTCTTTGTGCTCGCCGCGGCCAGGGGAAATGTCATCACCAAGGACGAACTGCTGGCACGGGTCTGGCCGGGGCAGGTGGTCGAGGAGAACAACCTCCAGGTCCAGGTTTCCGCACTCAGGAAAGCACTCGACGAGGAGAAGAGTGGGCAAAGCTACTTGGTTACCGTGCCGGGCCGGGGCTACCGCCTCATCGGCGTTGCTGGCGGTTCGCCCGGTCCCGCGCTTCCGGACAAGCCGTCGATCGCCGTGCTGCCCTTCCAGAACATGAGCGACGACCCGCAACAGGAATATTTCGCGGACGGCATCGTCGAGGACATCATCGCCGCACTGTGTCATATGCGCTGGCTGTTCGTGATCGCGCGCGATTCGAGCTTCGCGTACAAAGGACGCTCGGCGGACGTCAAGCAGGTCGGCCGCGAACTGGGCGTGCGGTACGTGGTGGAAGGCGGCATCCGCAAGGCGGCGCAGCGGGTGCGCATCACGGCGCAACTCATCGACGCGTCGACGGGCGCGCATCTGTGGGCCGATCACTTCGACGGCGGTCTCGAGGACATCTTCGATCTGCAGGATCAGGTGGCGGCGAGCGTGGTCGGGGCGATCGCACCGAAGCTGGAGCAGGCCGAGATCGAACGCGCCAAGCGCAAGCCGACCGAGAGCCTCGACGCCTACGACTACTTCTTGCGCGGGATGGCAAGCACTCACCGTATGACGCGGGACGCCACCAGCGAGGCGCTGGAACTATTCGCAAGGGCAAGCGAACTTGATCCGGATTTCGCCTCGCCTTGTGGTGCGGCGGCGTTCTGCTACGTGGTGCGCAAGATCAACGGCTGGACGACCGCTCGCGAGCACGAGATCGCCGAAGCCTCACGGCTGGCGCGACGGACGGCGGAGCTCGGTAAGGACGATGCGGTCGCGCTCGCTTTCGGCGGGCTTGCCCTCGGTTACGTCGCCGGCGATCTCGAAGGAGCCATCGCGCTGATCGATCGGGCGCTCGTTCTCAATCCGAATCTGGCCGTTGGATGGTACGCCAGCGGAACGGTGAGGGCTTTTCGCGGCGGCGAGCCGGAAGTGGCGATCACGCATCTCCATCGCGCGATGCGCCTGAGCCCGTTCGATCCTTTCATGTTCACCATGCAGGGCGTGACCGCATTTGCCCATTTCTTCGCCGGCCGCTACGCCGAGGCCACGGCATGGGCCGAAAAAGCGTTCTGGGAACGGCCGAACATACTCGCGACCTTGCGCATCGCGGCGGCCAGCAATGCGCTCGCCGGCCGGTTGGAGGAGGCGCGCAAAGCCATCGCGCGCGCGCTCGAACTCGACCCCGAGATGCGCGTGTCCAATCTCGAGGGCCGTATCGGTTGGTTCCGGCGGCCGGAAGATTTCGCCAAGTATGCGGACGCCCTGCGCAAGGCCGGCCTGCCGGAGTGATCCTTTGATCGTCCCTTCGTGGTCGACGGCAAGATATAATTCAGATTGTGGATTCGCTTCCATCTCGGCGTGAGGCCGCTTTTCGACGAATCTCCAGAAAATCTTCAGGAAGACTCCACGTCCCCTCCGAGCTTGCCGTCGCTTCTGCCGCTACATGTCCCCGCCATGGTCCCGGTATCCACCGGCCGCCGCTCGCACTCGCGCGAGATGACGAGACACAAGGGGGCGCCATGAAACTTCTTCGTCGCAGGTTCCTGCGTCTGGCCGCGGGTGCGGCCGTGCTGCCGGCCGTCGCGCGCATTGCGCGCGCAGAGACCTATCCGTCGCGGCCGGTCCGGATCGTCGTTCCTTTCGCTGCCGCCGGCCCGAACGACATCATTGCCCGCGTGCTGGGACGATGGCTGTCGGAGCGGCTTGGCCAACCATTCGTGATCGAGAACCGGCCGGGTGCGGCAACCAACATCGGCACCGAGGCGGTGGTCAATGCGGCACCCGACGGTCATACCGTGTTGGTGGTGTCGTTGCCGCACGCGGTCAACGCCACGCTCTACGAAAAGCTCCATTTCAATTTCATGCGCGATATTGCTCCGGTCGCCGGGATCATGCGCGTATCCAATGTGATGGTCGTTGCCCCGGCATTTCCGGCCGGGTCGGTGCCGGAATTCATCAGCTACGCTAAGGCCAACCCGGGCAAGCTCAATTTCGCGTCGTCGGGAATAGGAGCGTCCAACCATATCGCCGGGGAGTTGTTCAAGATCATGACCGGGATCGATATGGCGCACGTGCCATACCGCAGTTCCGGACCGGCGCTGACCGATCTCTTTGGCGGTCAGGTCCAGGTGATGTTCGACGCGATCACGTCCACGATCGAGCATATCAGAGCGGACAGGCTGCGCCCGCTGGCCGTGACGTCGGCGCCGCGCTCGGCCCTGCTTGCGGACACGCCGGTCATGAGCGATTTCGTGCCCGGCTACGAATTGAGCAACTGGTTCGGGCTCGGCATGCCGAGCCACACGCCCTCGGAGATCGTCGACAGGCTCAATATCGCCGTCAATGAGGGTCTCGCGGATCCCGGGTTGAAGGCGCGATTTGCCGACCTGGGAGGAAGCATGCTGCCCGGCTCCCCTGCCGATTTTGGCAGGCTCATCGCCGATGAAACGGCGAAGTGGGGCAAGGTCATCCGCACGGCCAATATCAAGCCGGAGTAGCGCAGCTCAAGGCGATCTTCAAGATCCGCTCGGCAGAGACCTGGCTTGCGGATGCTGCTGGGTTCGATGGCGGGCTGCATCCTTCCTACTGCGTAGACGGATTGGTGGTGTACACTGATCCGAGAGCTGCTTGCGGAACGTCCCGAGGCCAGTTTCCTCCTTCCGCGCTCGTGCCGTCGGCAACAGTCTTGTTTCGAGCGTCCGCGCGCCGCGTTCCGCGATGATGCCAGGAGGACTCCATGACGCTTCCCCGCCGTCGGTTCCTGCATGTAGCAGCCGGAGTTGTCGCGCTCCCGGAGCTCATCCGGTCGGCAGGGGCGCAAACCTATCCGTCGCGGCAGATCACGCTGGTCGTGCCGTTCCCACCCGGCGGCTCGACCGACGTGGCCGCCCGCATCATCGCCGAAAAGATGAAGCCGCTGCTCGGTCAGCCGCTCATCATCGAGAATGTCGGCGGCGCCGGCGGCAGCATCGCCGTCGGCCGCGTCGCACGCGCGGCTCCCGACGGCTACACCATCGACATCGGCCAGTGGGACACGCATGTCGGCAGCATCGTCTTTAATTTGAACTACGATCTGCAGAAGGATTTCGAGCCGATCGGACTGATCTCGGTCAATCCGCAGCTTTTGGTCGCCAGGAAAACCCTGCCGGCGAACGATCTGCGGGAGTTGATTGCCTGGATGAAAGCACGTCCCGGCGAAGCCAGGTTTGTCAATCAGCTCGCCGCGGCACAGGTGAGCGGAATTCTGCTGCAGCAGCTCACCGACACGAAGGTTACGTTCATCCCGTATCGCGGCGCCGGTCCGGCCATGACCGATCTCGTGTCCGGCCAGGTCGACCTCATGGTGGTGCAAAGCGCGGCGGCGCTGCCGCAGGTGCGGGGCGGGACGATCAAGGCGATCGCAAACCTGTCGCCGCAACGCTCGCCGTCGATTCCCGACATCCCGACATCAGACGAGGGCGGCGTGCCGGGATGGCACATCGCGGGATGGTTCGGCTTCTTTGCGCCCAGGGCCACACCGAAGGACGTCATCGCCAGGCTCAATGGCGCCATGATGCAAGCCCTCGCCGATCCGGCGGTGAAAGCCAGGTTCGCCGAGCTCGGGCTCGACGTCGCCGCGCGCGAGCAGCAGACGCCGGACGGGCTCGCCGCGTTCCACAAGGCCGAGATCGAGAAGTGGTGGCCGATCATCAAGGCGGCGAACATCAAGGGGGAATAGCAGCCGTCTCACCTTGCCGCGGCATGCGCCGCGCGTTCGGCCGCCAGCATCTGTTCGGCCCGCTCCTTGTCTTCCAGCAGCCGGCCGCTCGCGAGCCGGAGGAAATGGAATCCAAATTCTGGATTCTCGAAATAGAGCGCGCGCACTTCGTCATAGGGCAGCGTCAGCACGCGGCCGGATTCGACGCATTCGATGGATTGCGTCCGGTAATAGCCCGGCGTCAGCAGTCCGAGTTCTCCGAAGATCTGGCCGGGCTGAAGCTCGATGTCCCATTCGACCACGAGGTATTTGCCGGTCTCGGCCAGGAACATTTCGTCGGCAAGGTCGCCCTTATGAAAGAGAATGTCGCCCTTGCGATATTTCCGCCGTTTCATGTAGGGCCGCAGCCAATTCATCGACAGGTCGGTGCCCGCCGCGATGCGAACCTTCTTGATCAGCGCCAGCATCTGATAGAGGCGGATCGAATGCACCGGGAGCAACAGCGCATAAAGCGCGATCGCCGGCAACGACCGCGCCAGCAGCGAGGCCCCCAGCAGACAGAGGGCGCTCACCAGGCTCGTGATGCGCAATGGGATCGCGGTCTTCATCGACATCGACACGACATAGAAAAGGGCGCCGGTGGCGCCCAGCGCGTTGTTCCATGTGATGAAGCTCATCACGTAGTCCGCGGTCCAGTCGTTCATCTCGGCGTCTCCAGTCCGGCATCCGCCGGGCCCCAAGCTTACCAGAGCGCGCGTCGCCTGCCTCGCAAGCTTCCGTCCCGATGGAGGCAGGGCGAGCAGGATGGCGCGCGCTGTTGCGTGTCGCAGGCAAATCGCTATTTCGCGTAGAGGCGCCGCGCCGGTGGCGTCGGCCGCGTCGGGGCGGGATCGGCGGGCGACAGCGCATAGGTGAGCCACAGGTTCCAGCCTTCCGGCCGGTTCGCCGCGGCGAACTCCTTGTAGGCTTTGATGCTCAAGTTACCGTCGAGGTCGCCCATGGGGATGGCGTAGCCGAGCTGCGCGCCAGCGCTCGCGACGCGCGACTGGAAGCAGCCGACCCGGTCTCCGGCCCCGCCGTCGCAGCTCGCCTGGTTGTAGAGGTAGCCAACCAGGCCGATCTGGAGCTGCTTGGTCAGGTAACGCGACGCGCCCCAGTCCAGATGGACGTCGATGCCGCTCTGATATTGGGTGTGGGGATTGATGAAGTTGTAGGTCACTCCCGCGACCGCCGAGAATTCATATCCGGTCTGCTCGTTCAGATAGGTGTAGGCGCCGCCGGCATCCACCGCGCCGTGCCCGATGCCGATATTGGAAAGGCGCGCGCGATTGTAGGCGCCGACCGGAATGTTGCCGGTCATGTAGGTCATGACGTTATGGACCCCGGCATTCCAGCGCAGCGAGAACTGCGGGGACAGGTCCCCGAAGCCCGTCACAGTATCGCTGATCGTGTCGAACCTGGACCGGGTGGTCGCGAACGGTCCGACCAGCACCGGGGTGTTGAGGACCGCATCGTCGGTCGTTCGCTTGCGGCCATAGACCGCCTGCAGGCCGATGGCGGCCTGGCCGCCGAGAACCGGGGTCGCGAACGTGTACGAGGGCGTGATCATCGCCAGATCTTCGGGTGACACCGAGATCGCGCTCACGTTTTCGGCGACCGAGGCCTCGAACCGTCCGATCCTGATGGCGCGCGCGCGCGCGACCTCGCTGCCGGCCGTCGTCGAGGTACGGTACCAGGTCGACGACAACGAGAAGCCGGGCTGCGACGGCGTGGCGGCGAGGCTCCCGAAGGATCCCGGGGTCCAAAGCTCTCACCGGTTTCATCCGCGCAGGCGAGGTCCGGCGCGAGCGCGAGCGCAGCCGCGGCGGCGCCGCGCGCCAAGCGTTGCCGCCACGCGCCGTGCCGCCAAGAGCCGTCCCGCGCACCCGATCCCGTCGTCCCCATTGCGCCCCTCTGGAGTCCCTGGTCGTGCGCGGGTCCTGGCCGCCGCGGCCGCCGCCGGGTCGGCCGGCGTCGGTCGGCTCCACTATACGAACAGCCGCGCGCGCGGGCGCGGCCGCCGGCACAGGAGAATCGGGTCGGCACGAAGAATGTTGGCGATTGTTGCCGGTCGGAAACACCGGCGCCCGGCGCGTCGTCCGGGCGAGGAGATGTCGCGACATTCACAGGCGAATGGTATTCGCCACCGTGAACGGCAACGAACTCCACCTGCGCCGGTTCCAGCCATCACGGCTTTGACTGACGTCGCTCTCAGCGTGCCCCCCGCGCCGCTTCTTCTCCGGCCAATCGCTTCGGTTCGGGGTACGGACTCCATCGGCTCTGCGCGGTAACGGGCCGTTATCCTTCACCGGATTCGGAGCCGGGCTTGCCCAGCAGGGCGAGAGCCCTGCGCAATTGCCCGCCGGTGCGGTTCAAAGCAGTGGTCGCTTCATTGAGATCGCAACCATGGAGCAACAACACCGCAACCTTGATGCTGCCGTCTGCCCGCTTGAGCGCCGCGCGCGCGTCCTCGCGGCTGCGGCTGGTGAGCCGCATCAGAATGTTCTCGCTCCGCTGCACCAGCTTTTCGTTGACCGCCTTCAGGTCGACCATCAGGCCTTCATAGACGCGACCCAGCAGGATCATGACCAGGGAAGACAACAGGTTGAGGGTGATCCGCTGCGACGTTCCGGCATTCATGCGGGTCGAGCCGGCGATCGGCTCGGAGCCGGTATCGAGCCAGATGGGATGGTCCGCTTCTTCCAGGATGGGCGTGCCGCGATTGTTTGCGATTCCGACCGTCAGGGCGCCGCGTTCCTTGCTTTCGCGCAGGCATGCGAGGGTGAATGGCGTCTTGCCGCTGGCGGCCACGGCTATGACCACGTCATTGGCGTGAATATTGTGCTTGCGCACGAGCCGCACCGCATGCTCCGCCTCGTCCTCGGCGCCTTCGATCGATTTGAGCAGCGCTTCGTTGCCGCCCGCCATAAGGAGAAGCAATCGCTCCGGCGGCCAGTCGAACGTTGGAATCAACTCGGCGCCATCCTGGACGGCCAACCGCCCGGAGGTGCCGGCGCCGGCATAAATGAGCCGGCCACTGTCCCGCAGCCGCGCTTCGATGGCGCTTGCCGCGCGCGCGATGGCAGGGCGCACGGCGCGCACCGCGGCCACTGCCGCGAATTGGCCCTCGATGATAGCGTCCAGAATATCCGAAGGATCCCAGACGTCGATCCCGGAATAGCGAGGGCTGGGGCGCTCCGTACTCATTTAATTATCAATAACGTACCAGGCGCGGTATTTTCAATGACAATACCTGCAGCTGCGATTCGTTTCGCGCAGGGTTTTCGACTGGGGCAGGTTCAGGAGCATCACTCGGACATGAACACCGAGACACTCCTGCTCGGCGTCGACGGCGGTGGCACCCTCTGTCGGGCTCGCCTGCAGGCCATGTCGGGAGAGCTGCTCGGCGAATCGATGGCCGGCCCCGCCAATATTCGGCTCGACTTGCAGCAAAGCTTTTCCGCGGTGCTCGAGGCCACGACTCGATGTTTGCGCCAGGCGGGACTAGCACCAGGCGACCTGGCAAGGATTGTCGCGTGCCTTGCCCTGGCGGGCGCCAGCGAGCCCGCCGCTCTCGCCCAGGCGCAGCAGTATGGGCATCCCTTCAGAAAGGCCACGATCACGACCGACGCGCGCGCGGCTTGCATCGGCGCGCATGGCGGCCGCGATGGCGGCGTTCTTGTGGTTGGAACCGGAACCGTCGGCTGGGCGGAGCTTGCGGGGCGCAGCCATCGTGTCGGCGGCTGGGGGCCGGCCGTTTCCGATGAGGGCGGCGGGGCATGGCTCGGATGCGAGGCGCTGCGCCGCGTCTTGTGGGCGCATGATGGTCGCATCCCGTGGACCCCGCTGCTCACCGCCGTGTTCGAACAATACGCGGCGGACCCGCACGCCATCGTGAGCTGGACCTCGACGGCGGCGCCGGGGGACTTCGGCGCCCTGGCGCCCGTGATCGTGGAACACGCGTCCAACGGCGACCCCGCCGCTGTCGAACTCATGCGGCTCGCTGCCGGTCATATCGACGGTCTGGCGCAGCGGCTGATGTCGATCGGAGCGCAGCGCCTGTCGCTGGTCGGCGGACTTTCCCTGCATATCGAGCGCTGGCTGGCGCCGGCGACCCGGCTCCATCTCTCGCCGCCGGCTGGCGATGCACTCGAGGGAGCGCTACAGCTGGCGCGATCCGCGGCCGGATCGACGGTGGCCTGAGCGTCCTGCGCTGTCATAGGGAAGTCGGACTTGAGCAAGTTTGGGCGAATCATGGAGGTTGAAGTCCGCGAGGCGCCTGAGGTCTTGCGGCGGCAGTCGGCTGGCGTGGCGGGTCCCATCGCGGAACTGGTCGGCCTCCTCAGGCGCAAACCGGTTCATGTCGTGGTCACCTGTGCCCGCGGCAGCTCGGCCCACGCGGCGACCTTCGGCAAGCACCTGATCGAGCGTCATCTTGGCATCCCGGTCGCGGCCGCCGCCCCGAACATCACCACCATTTACGGCCGGCGGCTGGAGCTCCGCGATCAGCTTTTTCTGGCCATCTCGCAGTCCGGACGCAGCGATGACCTGGTGGAATGCGCCATGATGGCCAAGGCCGCGGGCGCCCGAACGGCAGCGATCGTGAATGACACCGGCAGTGCGCTGGCGGCGGCTTGCGACATCGTGCTGCCCATGGCGGCCGGCCCTGAGCTCAGCGTGGCCGCGACCAAGACGTTCGTGGCCTCGCTCGGCGCCCTGCTGCACCTGGTGGCGGCGTGGGCGAACGACGCTGCGCTTGCGACCGCGACCGATCAGCTGCCGGATCGGCTCGCCGCCGCTACCGGATTCGATTGGAGCGCGGCCCTCGATGTTCTGTCCGCAAGCAGCAGCCTGGTGACGATCGGGCGTGGACCGACTTTGGCCATCGCCCGCGAAGCCTCGCTCAAGCTGAAGGAGACCTGCAACCTGCATGCCGAGGCCTTCAGCGGTGCGGAATTCCTTCATGGCCCGGTGGCCTTGGTGTCCACACTCTATCCGATCCTGATGTTCATGCCGACCGACGAGGCCGCCCGCGGCCTGCGCGAGCTCGCGGCTGATCTCCGCGGCAAAGGCGCATCGGTCTTCGTTGCCGAGCACGGTGAGCCGGAGGCGGGCCGGCTGCCGACGCTCGCTCCCGGTCATGCGGATACCGATGCGGTCTGCCTGATCCAGAGCTTCTACCTCCTGCTCATTCGTCTCGCCGAGCGCCGCGGCACCGATGTGGACCGGCCGCGGCACTTGCAGAAGGTCACGCGCACCCGATGAGCACATCGTCCCGGCATGCGGTTGCCGCCGACCACGTCTTTGACGGCATGGTCGTGCACCGCAATGCCGCCGTCGTGATCGCGGACGGACATGTCGCCGGCATCGTGCCGCGGTCGGACTTGCCGCCGGCCATGACGGTCCGCACGCTGCCCGACGGGGCATGGCTTGCCCCCGGCTTTATCGATCTGCAGGTCAATGGCGGCGGCGACGTGCTGTTCAATGACGCGCCGACGCAAGCGAGCATCACGGCGATCGCGGCCGCGCACCGCAAGTTTGGAACGACGGGCTTGCTGCCCACCTTCATCAGCGATACGCCTGACAAAACGAGCGACGCGATCGCGGCCGTCGCGATGCTTGTCGATCGCAATCCGAGCGTGCTTGGCATCCACCTGGAGGGGCCGTTCCTATCGCCGGAGAAGCCGGGCGTGCACGACCCCCGCGTCTTGCGCGCGCCCACCGCGGAGGACGTGAAGACGCTCACCCGGCCGCGCAAGGGCGCGATGCTGGTGACGCTCGCGCCGGAACGGGTGCCGGACGGCTTTATCAGGCAATTGACGGCCGCGGGCATCCGCGTTTCGCTCGGACACTCGATGGCAACCTACACCGAAGCGCGCGCCGCCATGGCGGAAGGTGCGACCGGCGTCACGCACCTGTTCAATGCCATGCGGCCGCTGGCGAGCCGCGAAGGCGGACTGATCGCCGCGGCGCTCGAAAGCCCGGACGCCTGGTTCGGGATGATCGTCGACGGGATCCATGTCGATCCGGCGATGCTCCGCCTGGCGCTACGCGGCGCCGCGCATCCGATGCTGGTGACCGACGCCATGCCGCCGGTGGGGGGAACTCGACCGAGCTTCACGCTCGCCGGCGAGGAGATCACGGTGCGGGACGGCCGCTGCGTGCGGAGAGACGGAGCGCTTGCGGGTGCCTTGCTGGACATGAGCGCGGCGGTGCGCAATTGCGTGCGCCTGCTGGGACTCCCGCTCGAGGCGGCGTTGCGCCTGGCTTCGTCACACCCCGCGGATTTCATCGGCCTGGGCCATGTGCTGGGCCGGCTCGCGCCGCATTATCGCGCCGATATGGTGGCTCTGGATCCGGACGATGTGCGCGTGATCGAGACCTGGGTTGCGGGCGCGTGAACGCGCCGACCTGGTTGCCGGTGCGTGAACACGCGCCTCGGCCCTGATCCGATGCGCGTTGCCCATGTGCTCAATCGTCGTCGCCATCCCCCGCGCGCCAGATGCCCAGCCTGGTCGAGCGCGCCTGCTGATCCAGCGCGCGCATTTCCGGCGTCGCGTTTGCGCTCGCCCGGCCGCCGCCGTTGAACAGCACGACGCGCGAGAGATCCTGATCGTCGACGCTGCATCGGTACTCGTTGCCGCTCCCGGCCGGCTCGCACACCACCTCTCGCCGCCCGAGATAGCGCCTCAAATCCCGCGCGGCCCGGCCACGGGCGCCCTCTACGCCGAAAAGACGGATCACGCGCCCCTGCAACTCGAGCGTACCTGTATTCTGCACGACGGGCACACCGCGCACGATCGACGCACTCGTGCCTGGCTTTACATTCGCTCCCTCGGAAGCACCAAGCGAGATCGTTTGAGGGCGGGCGGGCTTTGCCCGCGCGGTGGCGGACTGGGTGACGAATTCATTCCAGATGCGCGCGGGGATATCGCCGCCGGTGACGCCGCGGGTCGGGCTGTTGTCGTCATTGCCGACCCACACCCCGACGACGATGCCGGAGGTGAATCCGATGAACCATGCGTCCCGGTAGCTCTGGCTCGTCCCGGTCTTTCCTGCCGCCGGGCCGTTGATGCGAGCCGCCCGGCCAGTGCCGTCCCGCACGACCGCGGTGAGAACGTCGCGCATGGCTCCCCGTGCGCTTGGGTCGCTCGCTGGCTGCAGTTCCGATCTGGGACGCGTGAATACGGCGTGGTCGCCCTTGCGCGCCTCACGGATGGCGTAGGGTTCAACGTTTTCCGCGTTGGCGGCGATGGCTGCGAAGGCGCGCGTCATCTCCAGCAGGGTGACCTCGCCCGAGCCGAGTGCCAAGCTGGGCACCGCCGGCAGTTCGGATTGCACGCCGAGTTTTCGCGCCGTCTCGATGACGGCCGGGATGCCGACCGCCTCGCCGAGCTGAGCGGCAACCGAGTTGACGGAGCTTGCGAAGGCGGTGCGCAGCGTGATCTGGCCGCGAAAGCCGCCGCCGTGGTTCTCGGGCTCCCAGTTTCCGATCTGGACCGGTCGATCGATCATCGTCGTCTGCGGCGTGGCTCCCCGCTGGAATGCGGTGAGATAGACAAACAGTTTGAACAGGGAGCCGGGCTGCCGTTTGGCCTGGGTGACGCGATTGAACTGACTTTCGTTGTAATCACGCCCGCCCACCATCGCCAGGATGGCGCCGTCGGGAGCCATTGCGACGAGCGCGGCTTGCGTGACTTTCTTGGCGCGTCCCTCGGCCTTGAGCCGACGCATAACGATGCCTTCCGCGATGCTCTGCAGATTGAGGTCGAGCGTGGAGCGCAGCGTCAAATCTTCGGATACGGGACCGACGAGCCGCTTCACGTCCGCATTGAGCATGTCCACGAAGTAATTGGTGCCCGGCGGGTTGTCCGGCGGCACCCGCAAGGCGGCCGGCTGCGCACGAGCGGCATCCGCCTGGGCACGCGAAATGGCGCCGGTCTCGACCATGGCATCGAGCACCAGCGCGGCCCGCTGCCGCGCGCCGTCCAGATTGCGCGTGGGAGCAAGCGACGACGGCGCCCGCACCAGCCCCGCCAGCATCGCCGATTCACTGAGGGAAAGCCCCGTTGCAGCTTTGCCGAAGTAGCGTTTCGCGGCGGCATCGACGCCGTAGACGCCCGCGCCGAAATACGCCGTGTTCAGATAGTTGGTGAGGATCTCCTGCTTGGTGAGCCGATGCTCGATCCAAAACGTGAGGATCGCTTCCTGGATCTTGCGCTTGATCGTACGCTCTTGCGACAGGTAGGCCATGCGCGCGAGCTGCTGTGAAATCGTGCTGCCTCCTTCGCGCGTACTCCCCGCGACAAAATTCCGAAATGCCGCCCGCATCAGCGATGGCAGATAAAATCCGGTGTGTTCGTAGAAGTGCCGGTCTTCGATCGCGATGATGGCCTGCGCGAGGGCGTGCGGCACATCTTGCGGAGCCAGCTTGTCGCCCTTGAAGACGCCACGGGTGGCAAAGACTTGCCCGCCGTCCGCCTCAACCACGAGTGCGCTCGGTGTTGGTTCGATCACCAACCCCCCGTCGGATGGAATGGTCGCAGTGCAATAGGCGATGTATCCGAGCACAAGGAGCAGAACGGACCCGAGCGTCGCGGCCACCGGGTGGGCACGCAGCAAGGCGAAATTCGACACGCGCCGCCAGTCCCAGCTCGGGCGAAGTCGATTGCCGATCCGACGCGAAATGGCGCCGACAGCGGGGAGGGGGATCGGGACGGATCGCTCTCGCATGGCGCGTAGCAGCGCGGTCGCAGCCTCTTCGCTCGCAGCGCGGGCGCTGTGAAGGATGTCGGCGCAACGGTCGCGCAATGTCGCCAGTGCCGCCGTTGCGGTGCTCGACCACGGCCGCCATGGCGTGGCCGGTTCCCGGGCGGCGTTGCGGGTCGCGGCGCCAGCCGTACCCACCATGAGCCAGTCATGTCCGGTCCGCGAGCCGAACGGAGGCGCTGTGCTCATGGCGTTCACCTTAGGGGGGAGGCGGATCAACCCATCCGCGGCGACGGCGCCCATCGGGCCGCAAGACCTCGGCAGGCGCGACCCGGTTTGAACTACCTAAATTGAGAGCGAAGCCGCCGGGCTCGTGACGAGCCGCGTCGCGTCGCCAGGAACGATTGCGATAGGACCGGCGGCCAACGTCTGGCCGGATAACTTCGGCAGGACGGGAGAGGTCATCGTCGGCAGTGCGGGCCGATTCGCCCGAGCCATCACGAGCGCCCGCGCCGCGCTCGCCCCAGCCATAGCCCCGGTGACGGTGGCGCCAGCGGACGGTCTCGACCTCGCGATGCGATATGAGCGAAGCCCCTGCCACCGTTGCCATCATGGGAGAGGCTGTCGCCCCGCCAATCCATCCCAGGAAAAAAGCGGCGAGAGCGATAAGGCCCGATCCCATGCGAGGTCTCCTTGGAAACGCTGACCAAACGCTGAGCCCGGTGTGAAAGTTCCCGGAGCTTCATCCGGACCGTCGCGAATTTCGGCATCCTGCTGACCAAGATCCCGTCGCCGAATCCGCACGCTTGAGCTCTGCAGACAGGTCGCATGCCGACGTTTCGACTGCGCGACGAGTCCGGCGCGGTGACGTCGGTCTGTTCAACTCTCGTTCATGATCGATGATGCAGATACCGCCGCGCGCGGGGGCGTAAGTGTTGATGGCAAGGATGCCTCTGAAGTTCCGTTCCACCGGCGTGGCTTTTTCCTCCGAAGAAACGAGCAAGGACTGCACCGCCTGGAGTGGCGGCTGGACGATTGGCTACATCTACTACAGGGCGCCCGAAGATGACCGCGACGAGCCACTCACCTGGATTTGGTCGATCCACGGTGTGCCGGGCAAGCCGCCGGGCATGCGCGGCCATGGTGTCTCGCCGACGCTCGAAGACGCACAAGCAAAATTGGAAGAGAGTTGGCAGGCGTGGTTGAGATGGGCGCACCTCGCGGAGCGAGAGCCAGCCGGGTGAATGGGACTAAGCGCGCATCCCGCCCGCATGCTTGCGTCCTCGACGGAAAAGGGGTTGTGTTTCCGGTCATTCCTTGCGTCCGCAAAAGCAGCGGGCTGGGTGCGTATGCTGTCGTGGGACGATTTCCGCTACGTCAAGGCGATCGCTGAGGCGCGATCCCTCGCGGGCGCGGGCGAGCACCTCGGCGTCAACATTCCACGGTGTTCCGTCGGCTCGGCCAGATCGAGCAGCACCTCGGCTCGCGCCTGTTCGAGCGCGGCCGCGCCGGTTATGCGCTCACCCCCTGATGGTCGACCTCGCCGAGCGCATGTTTCAGGAGATCGTCGGCTTCGAGCGCAGGGTCACCGGCCAGGACCTGCGGCCTTCGGGGAACTGCGGATCACCGCCAGCGACGTCCTCCTCCGGCATCTCCTGAGCGCGGTGTTCGTCGCTTTTCGCCGCGTCTATCCGCAGATCATCCTGGACATCGTGGTATCGAATCAGCGTCTCAACCTGACCAAGCGCGATGCCGACGTCGCGGTGCGGGCCGCCTATCAGGCGGTGTTCGGGGCCGCCGCGCCGGGGGCGGATCGCTCCTGCGCCACCGCCTCGCCTCAGAATCTCAGGTAACCCAAGGCCCAACCCCAGATCACGATGCACGCCGAAACCGAGGCCGCGAAGGCCGCGAGTATTCCCGCGTCGCCGGGGCCGACCCAGGATGATGGCGCCGCACCTCGGGTCGCCGACGGAGCGGAGGCAAGGCCGTCATCGCCCCTGCCGGAGTCGGAATTGAGCCGCATGACCGTTGGAGCTCGGTTCATCTTCGGCGCCTCCTGATCAAGCACGGAGAGACTTTCGCGCGTGCGGACTGTTCCGGTCCTCCGTCTGAGGACCGTCGAATCGCTCTCCTTATCAATGCATCGCGGGGCCAGGCGTTCCCGAACCAGGGTGCCGAAGTCAGGCGCCAGCCGCTGGCAAAGCGGCCGGACCGTTTACGGAAGATCGGCGAGCGAAGCGGGTCCCGGCCCCGGTGTGATCCGCATCGGCCACTGGCTCGAGCGGAATGGCACCACTGGCGGCAGCGAGGCTTTAAGTCCGAGCTTGGCGCTCTCGGCGGCGATTGCCACCCGGGCATCGCCGCCCATCAGTTCGTAATCCATCATGTAGTAATCGCCGAAGAACAATGCGCCATCCGAGCGGTCGGCGATGATCCGGGTGAGAGCCGACATCAAGTCGTCGGGCGACGTGGTGAACGAGAGGGTCTCGAACAGGATCAGCCGGTCGTTGATCGCCTCCGGCGAGAAGAACTGGGCCAGCACGCTGAACAACACATTGTTCTGGCGCGTGCCATAGATCGTATTGCTGGCCGCGTAAATTTTCTCCCAATCGCCGCCCAGCATCGCCTTCCACTCCGCGAGCACCTTCATCCAATGGGCGACCTGGGTCTGCGCCGCCCACTCGATATCCAGCTTCAGGCGCGGCGCCTGCATTTTGGTGAATGCCTGCAATGCGGCGAAGGAGACGGTGCCCTTCGCCAGACAATCGTCCATGAATGCAAGATTGCTCCGCAGAATGGCGCGATCGTTCTCCCGCCAATCCGGCGGCATCGGTGCCTGGTCCAGACTGTCCAGGGCGGATTGCATCCGGGCGCGATAGGCGAGCATCGGGGCGCGCCACGACTGATCGGCAGGATTATCCAGATAGGGCCCGACCACCTGGGCGAGCGCCATGGTGCTGTGGTCGACGGACTTAAGCAGTTGATAGACAATCGGCACCGACGGCGCCTCGAGTGGCGCCATGCCGGGCCGGTAAAGGATGAACCTGCCGCCCGCTCCCGAGAACAGGGCGAGAATGACGGGATGCTTGCTGAGAATGTTTCGCTCGAAGATCCTGGAGGCGTTGTCATAGAGCTCGAACATGCCGGTATTCAGCGCCAGCACGTTCTTGGTCGCAGTCTCGACCGGGCTTGAAACCGTGCGGCCCGAGATCGGCGCCATGTAGGACGGCAGATCCTGCGCTTTTGCGGGCAGGCCGAAATTCGCCGACGCAATCGATGTCAGCGTCGCAAATATCAGCTTATGAGAAAGTGAATGAGCGCGCATCGTTCGCCTCCCAGCCGGCATACACGGTGATCGGCCTTTGCCGCCGTCCATCACGCCCGCGATAGTCTTCCCCGCCGTTCCTGGTCGTCAAGGCAGTTTGAAGTGGCCGTGACGGTCAAGGTCGATCTTGCCCTCTGGAAGCAGATCGCGAAGGACACGGGCGTCGAGCCGCAGTACGACGCCGTGGCTCAGCAACAAAAAGCTTCAAAGTAACCTTAACACCGTTGGGTCTTAGCTTGTTGCTAACCATCTGCCGAGTGCGGCGGTTGACGTCCGCGGCTCGGGCATTAAGCCTGCGACGGTCAGAGCGCTCAACGTCGCCAACCAGGTGAGCCAGGGGAGCAGACTCATTGTTAGG
>Ga0207688_10000339_pt1 | contig 21592 bp, 16 predicted proteins | sample KBSMiscanthusM4_FD_184296 | JGI IMG/M metagenome (GOLD analysis project Ga0207688, IMG submission 184296) | Miscanthus rhizosphere microbial communities from Kellogg Biological Station, Michigan, USA - M4 (SPAdes) (version 2) | ecosystem: Host-associated > Plants > Roots > Rhizosphere ...
CCGCCCTTGGCCGGCCGATGTCACGCAGGGCGTCGAGGGCAGCGCGCACGGACCGACCGGTGTAGAGCACGTCGTCGACGAGGACGACCAGGGTGCCGTCGATGCCACCCTCGGGGATCGAGGTGTCCTCCAGTGGGCGGGGCGGTTTGCTGTCGAGGTCGTCGCGGTAGAGCGTGATGTCCAGCGCACCGCGCGCCACCGTGACGCCGCAGAATTCCTTGATCTTCTCGGCCAGCCGGGCGGCCAGTGTCACGCCGCGGGTGGGTATGCCGAGCAGGATGACGCGGGGCGCGTCGGGACCGTCGAGAGCGGTCTTTTCGATGATCTGATGGGCGATGCGGGAGATGGTCCGGCCGACGTCCGCGCCAGACAACAATTCCCGGTCGGTGTCGGGAGAGCCAGCCAAAGAAGCCACGTGCGACTCTGACCTCCTTCTCCGCCTCTCTGGACGGATCGTTAAAGGACGTCGAACTGCCGGGCAGCTTAGCACCCGCCACCGGCGGGGGCGCCAGCGACACCGACGGATCTGCAGAACCGGACTACACGTTCGGCGAACCAACCGTCACTGCGTACAACTTGCCGTCGGCGTAGTCGGTCACGTAGACGGTCCCGGTGGGGCCGACCGCGATGTAGCGGCTGGAGGATGGCACGTAGAACATGGGGTACCACCCATCGATCGGAATGTAGATCCCGTCGCGGCCTGCGGTGGACTGGTCGGTGGTGAACCTGCCGACAACCCGGTTCGTCGCAGTGTCGATGATTGTCACGGTCATGTTGTCCGGATTCATGACGTAGAGCTTGTTGTCGCTGACGGCAAGGTCCTGGGTTCCCTGAGGAACGAGAATCCGTGCGATCTCCCTGTTGAAATTGACGCTCGTCGGATCGGTGTCGATCACCGATACGGCGTTGTAGCCGCCGGTCACCATCCAGGTCTTCCCTGATGCGTCGGAGACGAAGCTGCCGTAGGGCTGACCTCCGACACCGCTCTGGAGAATCGTGACACCGTAGGTCACATAGGCGCGCTTCCCATCGGAGCGCAGGGCGACGTTGCCGACGCCGTTGGTGTACTCGAGGCGCCTGCCGAAGTCGCTCTCCTCCCCAGCGCCAGGACCGACCACCACATTGACGGGTGTCATCGTGGCTGTGTCGTACACGAGGAGCCGGCCGGCCGACGTGCCGTAGAGCCGTTTCCCGTCGGCGCTGAGCTCGAGGTCGCTGAAAACGCCTGGCGCAACGGTACGAATGAGCGTCTTGGCGTCGTTGGTGGTGTCGTACACCCTGAGGGTGCCGTCGGTGGCATTGACATACAGGCGGTTTTCGCTCGCGACCACCTCGTCGACCCGATCCTGGTATTCGAACGATCCCCACTCCGGATTCTCGTAGACACCGGGGGGAATCGACACCGTGATGGTATCGATGACCATGTTGGTGTTCGGGTCGATCACCGACACCGTGTTGGACAGCGAGTTGCTCACGTAGACACGCTGGCGCTGAATCGTGTCCACTGCTGTCACGCTCAGTGGGCCAGACTCCACGCGGATTGTCTCTACGACTTGGTTTGTCGCCGTGTTGATCACCGAAACGGTGTTGCTGTCGTAGTTGACGACGTACGCATTGTTATTTCTCAGGACGACAACGCCACTTGGGCCCGTTCCCACGTTGACCGCGCTGTTTGACGTCGACGATGCTGGCGGTAGGGCCGCAGCGACTTGCACTTTGAGGGTGGTGTTGACGACCGCAGTTCCGTCGGTGATGTTGACGCTGAACGTGTCGTAGTCGAGCCCCGGGGTCTGGGCTGCCAGGGCACGCGCCACCTGACCCGGCGTGTACGTGAAGTATCCGCTCCGTTGATCAAACGTTACGGTGCCGCCTTGCGTCGGCGGAGACGCAAGCGTGTAGATCAGCGTATCGCCGTCGCGGTCCTGGACGTTCACATAGCCCGTAACGGTTCCGCTGACGGGGTCGAAGGTGCGCGGGATTGTGCTGCCCGGCACCCACGGTGCTTGGTTGGTCGCCTTGACGGACTGCATTATCGGCACCGTGAACGTGACGGTGTCCGATGCCAGTCCGTCGCTCGCGACGACGGTGATCGTCGCAAGATCCGCACCTTGGGACGCGGCGGCGGCTGCACGAGCCGCCGCAGTCGGCGTAAAGGTGTAGGTCGAACCCGAGAACGTGACCGTGCCGCTGGCCGGCTGCACAGGAACGCTGTAGGTCATCGAATCACCTTCGGGATCAGTGAAATTCAGTGATCCCGATACCGCACCAGACGAGGCGACGATGGTGTCCACTGAAGGGGTCCCATGCGCTGGCGCCTGGTTGGGCGGGTTGGGCGGCAGGATCGGCACCGAGAATGTCACCGGTGTGGAAAGCTGACCGTCGCTCGCCACCACTGTGACATTGACCGCATCCGGCCCCGCTGAAATCGCGGCCGCATCGCGGGCGGCCTGATACGGCGTGAACGTATACCTCGAACCGACGAATGTGACGGTGCCGCTGGACGGTTGAGTTGGGACGCTATAGGTCATCGGATTCCCGTCGGGATCAGTGAAATTGAGCAATCCCGACACTGCGCCGGTGGCGCGATTCTGTGTATCGACGGACGGAGTTCCTGCCTGCGGCGCTCGGTTGGCGACTGGTGTCGGCACAACGGGAACGGTGACGCTGACGTCTTTGATGGCGTTGTAGGTGTCCTTGACACGAATTGTGAATGTGTCGAAGTCGTCACCTGGGGTCACAGCTGCGGCGTCGCGAGCCGGTTGGGTTGGGGTGTAGGTGTAGGTACCCGCAGCGGGATCAACCGTCACCGTCCCGTTGCTGGGTGGGTTGTATGTCAGCGAGTCACCGTCCCAGTCTTTGACGTTCACCAAACCGGAAACGACGCCGGTCGCTAAGTTCGCGTCCACCGTGGGATTGGCGATGCTGACCGGTGCGGTGTTGCCGCGTTGATAGTTGACGATGCGCACTGTTCGGTCGGCCAAGTCGGAAACAAGCAGCCCGCCATCATCACGCAACACAACTGCGTGGAAGTTGTTCTCGGGGACACCATCGAGCGTCATCAGGCCGAACACGTTGCGGGACTTGGTGTCAACGACGGAGACGCTGTCATCGCCATTGGCGACGTAGAGGGTCGACCCGTCGGCACTAAGTGCTACCCCTGCCGGCTTCGACCCCACGACGATGGCCGTCCCATCGATGGCATTGGTCGCGGTGTTGATCACCGAAACACTGTTGGAATTCTGGTTCGTCACATAGATCCGCGTGCCGTCAGGGCTCACTGCGATCTGTTGCGGAGCGGGGCCAACCGAAATGGGGTCGACCGTGAGAGTTGTCGACGGCTTGGTATCGATCAGCTTGTTGGTCGAGGCGTTGATAACCGACACCGTCCCAGCGCCTGAATTGGCCACGTACACCCGGGGACCATTCGCCGTCTGGACATAGGCGATTCCGCGCGGGTTGGTGCCCACGTTGCTGATCGTGGCGATCACCTTCGGCTGTTGTGCCAGTGTCGTGTCGATCACCGACACGGACTTGGAGCCGTAATTGGTGACATACGCCCGTGATCCGTCGGCGTTGAAGACGATCGACTCCGGCTGCGTGCCCACCGTGATCGTGTTGACGACCTTGTTGTCCACCGTGCTGATCACCGACACGCTCCCGCTGGTCCGGTTGGTCACATACACCGTTGAGCTAATAGGCCTGGCGGCGACTCCTGTCGGCGCAGACCCCACCACAATCGGATTACCCACGGCCGCACCGGTGGTGGCATCGAGGACCGAGACCGTGTTGGTGCCCTGATTGGCCACATACGCGCGATTGCCGACGATCGCCACGCCGAAGGGGTTGGCCTGCGTACTGGCCGGTGTGTTGGAGTTTTCGAACACACCCGGCAGCACCGCTACTTGCACAGTCACCGGCGTTGCGCCGCCCTGTCCGTCGCTGACGGTCACCGTGAACGTGTCGAAGTCCGGGCCAGCCGATATCCCGGCGGCCGTGCGCGCCGCTGCCGTCGGCTTGTAGGTGAATGCCCCCGTGGTCTGGTTGACCGACACTGTCCCTCGCGTCGGCGCCCCCGCACCCGATGCCGGCACCGTGTAGGTCAACCCATTTCCATCCGGATCCGAAGCGACCACGGTGCCAAACACCATCGCGGACACCGGATCCGGAACACCCGCCGGCTGAACCGGCACCACCGGCGCCGAATTCGCCACCGCAGCAGCCAGCATCAAACTCGACTGCGACGGATCAGCCACCTTCAGCGCCGACGCCTCGTCCCCCACCATCGACTGCTGCGTCTGCCGCCGAAACACCGCCAGGCCCAACAACGTCAACGGCGAATCCCCCGGCACGTCCGGAACATCGCCGTCGGCCGCAGGCGACAATCCGGCCGCCGACAACATCGTCGACGCCAGCGGCTTCACCTCCGACTCCGACGCTGACTGCACCTGAGGAACGTCTTTGTCCGTTGATGCGCTCAGCGTCGTTGACTGCAGCGACACGTCGCCGACAGACACGTCACTCGTCGCGGGCGGCGTCTTCGGCTCCGATTTCGGCTGCAGCGAAGTGGGGGTGTCTGCGACCGGCTGGCCGTTGCTGACATCGCTGTCCGACGGGGTGGTATCCGCCACCGACCGCTTCGGCTTCTTCGGCCTGACCGCGGTAGTCGACGTATCCGAACCCGACTTCTTGTCCCTCACGGTCGCCGCAGAGGACTTCTTCCCGCTGCCACCTGTAGCCGATTTGTCACCAACAGCGGCAGTATCGCTGCCGTCCGCAGTCGAGCCGGCATCACCGCCGTCCACCGTCGCAGGTGACTGAGAGGACTCGCCCGTCGTCGACGACGCCGATGAATCGGACGAAGACGAGGACGAATCAGAAGATGATTTCGAGTCGGAGCTGGAGGAGGGAGACGAATCCGCCGATGAACTCGACGAACCAGGGTCCGTCGGTTCGGCCCACGCCACTCCCGGCGTGGTCGCCACCGCAACCCCGACCCCCAAGGCCACAGCTAAGCCACCAACACGACCGACGTACCTGGCGTAACCCATCACGACCACCTCCCGGGCCTGGACGCGAAATCGCAGCTATTGCCGCGAGGAACATCGTCAACCCGCGCTCTGCGGAGGGATTAGGTAGTGGAGTACTCCATTCCGGCCCTGGGTACGCTGACGCCGATGAAGCTCGACACCAACCAGGCCTCCATCCGCGAAGCGATCGATACCGGCCTGCTAGCGGGCGCGGTCACGCTCGTTTGGCGCTCCGGTGAAGTACGGCAGGTCAACGAGCTCGGTCACCGCGACGTCGACGCCAACCTGCCGATGCAGCGTGACACGATTTTCCGCATCGCGTCGATGACCAAGCCCCTGACGGTCGCCGCCGCGATGTCACTGCTCGATGAAGGCAAGCTGGCGCTCGCCGATCCAGTCACGAACTGGTTGCCGGAGCTGTCGAACATGCAAGTGCTCAACACACCGGGCGGCCCGCTGGACAACACGCATCCCGCACGCCGGCCGATCACCGTCGACGACCTGATGACCCACCGCAGTGGGCTCGCGTACTTCTTCTCCGTGACCGGGCCATTGGCGAAGGCGTACTCGCGCATCTCGGCGCGACGGAACCCGGACAGCTGGCTGGCCGAGGTGGCCGCGCTGCCTCTTGAGCATCAACCCGGAGACCGCCTGACCTACAGCACCGCCACCGACGTGTTGGGGATCCTGCTTGAACGCATCGAAGGCAAGCCGCTGCAGGACGTGCTCTCGGAGCGGGTCCTTGGGCCACTGAACATGGCCGACACCGGATTCTTCGTGGCGTCCCGAAACCGCGGTCGCACCGCCACCATGTACAAGCTCGACGACGACGACACGCTCAGCCATGACGCGATGGGACCGCCGCCCATCTCGCCGCCGCCGTTCTGCATGGGTGGCGCGAATCTCTTCTCCACCGCCGACGACTATCTGAAGTTCGCGCGGATGCTTTTGGCCGGCGGTGAAGTCGACGGTGTACGAGTGCTGTCCGAAGAGTCAGTGCGGTTGATGCGCAGCGACAGACTGACCGACGAGCAGAGACATCATCCATTTCTCGGCATGCCGTTCTGGATCGGCCGCGGTTTCGGCCTGAACCTTTCGGTGGTCACCGACCCGGCCAAATCGCGGCAGCTCTTCGGGCCAGGAGGTGTCGGGACGTTCAGCTGGCCGGGCGCCTATGGCACCTGGTGGCAGGCCGATCCGAGCGAGAATCTCATCTTGATCTATCTCATCCAGAACCTCCCGAACTTCGGCGCCGACGCAGCGGCCGCCGTCGCCGGCAACACCTCATTGCTGAAACTTCAATCAACGCAACCGAAATTCGTGCGCCGGACCTATCAGGCGCTCGACATCTAGCGGCGACCCTTGCGCGCATGCCACCGCCGACCATCCTGATCAGCGGAGCCGGAATCGCCGGGCCTGCACTGGCCTTCTGGCTGAACAAGAGTGGTCATCGCGTAACCATCGTTGAGCTCGCCGACGGCATCCGCCCTGGCGGACAGACCGTCGATCTGCGGGGTGCAGGCGGCGACGTGGTCGACCGGATGGGTCTGCTATCCAAGATGCAGGCACGCTCACTCGACCAGCGAGGTGTCGCGTGGATCAGAGCCGATGGCAGTCGGCGAGCCGACATGCCTGTCACCGCATTCAACGGCAATGGTCTGGTGTCCAAACTAGAGATCTTGCGCGGTGACTTGGTCGATGTGCTGTATCAGGCGACCAAAGAGCAGACCGAGTACCTGTTCAACACCCGCATCACAGAACTCAGCCAGACCGGCGACGCCGTCGAGGCCACCCTCACCGACGGGACGAAGCTGTCGGTCGACCTCGTCGTTGGCGCCGACGGGCCGCATTCGGCGGTGCGCCGCTTGGTCTTCGGACCCGAGGAGCAGTTCGTCAAACCGCTGGGCGGATACAACGCGTGGTTCACCGCGCCCGACACCGTAGGGCTCGACGGTTGGTATCTGATGTATCAGGCGCCAGGCCTCAATGCATCGATGCGACCGTCGCACCAGCCGAAGATGTGCAAGGCGGGGCTGGCATTTCGGTCCGCACCGATCGCCTACGACCGCCGCGGCCCGGACGAGCAAAAGGCCTTGCTGACACAATATTTCGCCGGCGCGGGTTGGCAGTGCGACGCCTTGCTGGCGGCGGCGGCGACGGCGGACGACTTCTACTTCGACGCGTTCGCGCAAGTACACATGCCGACGATCTCGCAGGGCCGCGTCACGCTCGCGGGTGACGCCGGATACTGCGCCTCACCGCTGAGCGGCATGGGTACCAGCCTCGCCCTCGTCGGCGCGTATGTCTTGGCAGGCGAACTGGGGCACGCCGATACACTTGAGACGGCCGCGATCCAGGCGGCGCTTAAGCACTACGAATCGGTGATGCGGCCATACATCGAACGATGCCAGGATCTCCCGAACGGCATCGACGGGTACCTGCCGGAGTCCGCCAGTGACATTGCCATCACCGCGCAGGTGATGAAGTGGATGCAGCGCTGGCCGTTTCGGTCGTTTGCCGAAAGAAAATGGTTCACGACCGCCGACGCCATCGAGCTGCCGGACTACTGATCGATGTGCCCTTGGTCCTCAACAGGACTCTTCGCAGGGTCTTCGGTCCTCCGCGGCGCTGAGTTTGGCCTCGGCGATGCGGTAGACGCCATCCAGCGCGTCCTCTTCGACACCGACGTATTCGCTGACGACTTCGGGAGCGACGCCGGCCTCGCGTAGCCGTAGTGCCAGCGAGTACGGCAGCGGAAGCTTGCGAAGTGCGCTCTCATGCGAGGTGAGTTCATCGGCCACCTCATCAGCGTGCTCTTACCACCGGGTGAAGAGGTGAGTAGCCGCCTACTCGATTTTTGGCGTTGCTCGGGCCGGCCCACTGAAGGGGTTCCGCGGCTAGGCCGGAGTCGCCACGACATGGCCGATCGCCCGCGCCAATTCGTTGCGATCGCGAGCACCCACGCGTACCGCCGCGCGGTAGAGGTGTCCCTCTACTGTTCGCACGGACAGCTGAAGCCGATCGGCGATCTCGCGGTTGGTCAGTCCACCGCCGACGAGCATCGCGACTTCGCGCATTCGTCCGGTGAACACCGCAGGAGCCGCGGCGCCACTCAGCGCGGGGGTGTGGACATCGCCGCAGCGACCGGCCAATTCGCGCGCCCGGTTCGTCGCGCTCAGCGCGGACCCACGCAGGTTTGCCGCTCTCAGAGCGACGGATGCCTGCGCGGCCGCATCGACCCCGGACAGCAGATCGCCGATCTCCTCGTGCGCTGTCGACACCGCCATCAGCCCGTCGCCATCACCCGCCGCCAACGCCGCCGCGTGCCGGGCGGCCACCGTCGCGCGAACGCCCCCGACCACCCGAACAAGCTCGCCGAGGCGCGTGACCGTCGTCGCGTCCCCGAACCTCGTCGCCACCTGCAGGCAGAGCACCTCACGCGCCGCCTGTCCACGTGACGCCGCAGTCACCGCCGCGCTGCGCGCCTCCCCGATCGCGCGTGTAACGGCACCTGTGGCCGCCGAAATCCACGCTGTCGCAAGCATTTCCATCGGCTCGAACCATGCCGTTTCGGGCCGGCGAACCGATGCCAGGCGATTGAGGCATTGCTCCGCCGCGTCGGCCTCACCGCGCACGGCCAGCGCGATGGCCAGGTCGACGTAGTAGCGGCAGAGCCAGCCGCCGAAGAAGGCTGGGCGGTGCGCCGACAGGGCGTCCCGCAGCTGCCTGACGGCGAGGTCGACGCGGCCATGACTCAGGCTGACCGAACCGGCCATCATCGCGACCCACCGATAGACATCGGGCGGTTGATCGTCGTCCCGGACGCTCTCGACCACATCTGTCGCGCCGGGCGATCCGAATAATTGCAACGCGGAGCAGTGCGCCTCGGCAAGAGCGAACCGAAGCAGCCCTGTCGACGGCGACGTCTCGCCGAGGGTACGGGCGAACGCCACAGTCAAGGCCAGGTCGTCGACGCGGCCCTGCTCGCTCGCGGCGATCGTCTTCGCCGTCGCGGCAAGCATTTTGGAGAAGTCGCTGATGCCCGGGCGCTGCAGCGCCGCGTCGGCGGCGGTCGTAGCCGCGGCGAAGTCTCCCCCACAGGCGTCGAGGAACGCGTACATGGCCGATAGCGACCCGGCGTCATCTGCTGGTGCCTGCCGCAGGACCGCACGGGCATCTTCCGTGCGGCCCTGCAGATAGAAATTCCTCGCAAGGCCGAGGGCCAGATGCAGCCGGGCGTCACGCGACGGATCATCCTCGACGAGAAGCGTTTCCGCTTCGTCGAGTTCCCCCGCCATGGTGTGCGCGTCGGCCCGGGCAATCGATGCACGCCAACCGGCCCCGACCGCCGCCGCGGCTTGCGCGAACCGCAACGCCAGCCCGGTATCGCCTCTCCAGAGCGCCGCCTCGCCGGCGCGCAGCATGTCCTGCGTCGTGGAAACGATGTCGGACTCGAGCTGCAGAGTGCCGCGACGCAGGACATGCCTGGCATCGCCTTCCGGTTCCAGTCGTGAGGCGACGGTCCCGCGTAGCCGCCGCAGCCGGATGTGGCCGGCCCGCAGGCGTCGAACCTCGCCGTAAAGCGGATGTGCCAACCGCACAACGGGTTCGTCGCGGCCGTCGACGATGATCAGGCCGCGCTCCTCGACCTGCTCCACCGACGTGCGTCCGACGATGTCGACGAGCATCCGCAAAGTCAGCGGCCCGGCGACCGAGAGGAGGTCGACCGTGTCGGCGATCGCGTCCGACAGCTCACCCATCTGGTGCTCGATCAGCTCACACACCGACGACGGGACCACCGCGCCGCCCGGCAGCCATGTCCATGTGCCGTCGGTACGGCGGAGTCGTCCGGCGCACACCTCCTGTTCGACGATGCGACGCAGGAAGCTGACATTGCCGCGCGTCAGGCTCCACAGCCTGTGCTCGCTGACGGGGTCGACCGACCCGCCAAGAACGGATTCGAGCAGGGTCAAGCAATCGGCTTCGCCCAGCGGCTGCAGGTCGAGGCGCTGGATCGACCTGTCGCGCCACAACGCCGAGACGGGGTCGGAAACGGGCACGCCGCTGCAGACCGTCAGGACCAGGCGCGCCAGTCTGCGGTCGATCAGCCGGTGCAACATGAACGTCGACGTGTCGTCGAGCAGATGGACATCATCGACTGCGACGATGCACGCCCGCGGGTCCGAATCTCTGATGAGCTCGTTGACCACCCGACCCGTCGCCTGCACCGGCTCGAAGACGTCCACGGGCAGCCACTTGACGAACGCACCGAGTGGAATCGCCCGGGCGGCCGAGGATCCCGCCGCCCACCGCACGACAGTGCCGTCACATCGCGAAGCAGCGTCGTGAGCGAGCCGGCTCTTGCCGACCCCCAGACCGCCGAAGATCACCACGCCCGCGGCTGCGCTGGATTTGCCGATCGCACCAGCGATCACGTCCAACTCCTCGGCTCGGCCGATCAGCGGCCAGCCCCCCAGTTCCACCACACTATTTAGTGTGGTAGGGCCCCCTTTTTCTGACTACCGGGTTGACCCGAAGCATTAACCGAAGTCTTTTCCCACGCACCTAAGACGCCAGTGCCGCAGCCAGTTCGTGGCGTGACCGGATTTCGAGCTTGCTGTACGCGTTGGACAGGTGCATCTCCACGGTTCGCAGCGTCACGAACAGCGATTGTGCGATCTCTTTGTTGCTGGCCCCTTCGGCGGCGAGTTCGGCGACTCGCCGCTCGCTGGCGGTCAACGCGTCGGCGCCCACTCCTGCCCGTCGGCGGGGCCGGCCGCCCGCGGCTCGTAGCTGTGCTTCGGCGCGGTCGGCCAGCGGCGTGGCACCGCATCGATGCGCCAGCTCCATGCCGTCGCGCAGGATGGGCCGCGCGGACGTGGCCTGCCCGTTGAGCCGCAGCGCGGCGCCGAGGTCGGCGAATGCCTGCGCCCGCCACAGCAACGCCGGTGAATCGGCCAGTTGGTCGGCGGCCTGACGAAGCAGTTCCAGTCCGCGCTTACCGCCCTCGAGCAGGCCTGCGACCCGCAGCGCGCCGCCGAGCCTGCGCCGAGATTGCGCGCCCGTCGCGGCTTGCATCGCTTGTTCGACGGCTGCGCGCGCGGCGTCCTGCTCGCCGAGATGGCACAACACGGGCACGAGGGCCACGCAGGCATCCGACGCCCAGGGCCAAAGCCCACGGCTCAACCGCATCCATCGCAGAGCCTCGTCGAGATCGGCGCGCGCTCGCACGTAGTCGCCCGCGGCCGCGCGCAATTTCCCTCGAGTCAGCAACGGCAACACCGAGAACAAGTTGGGTACCACCTCTGCGTCCATGCCGAATTCGGCGAGCAGTCCTTCGGCCTCGTCAATTCGGCCCTGCTCCGCCAGCGACTCGATCAACACACCAAGGCCCGGCGTCTTGGTGTAGTCCTTGGTCCCGAGGATGTCGCACGCCGTACGGGCGTCGGCTTCCGCCCCGCGCAAGTCGCCGCGACGAAGACGGGTCAGGCCGCGCAGCCACAGCGCCCGGGAAAACCACTGCCGCGAGCCGTTGCGCTCGGCGTGACGGGCCGCGCGCGAAAGAATTTGTTCGGCAACCTCGTAGCGCTCGGCTTCGATCAAGCAGATCGTGACATTCGTCCGCCACAGCGGGTGACCGCCCTGACTGACCAGGGCGGGATGGGTCGCCGCCTGTTCCGCGAGATCGCCTGCCACCGCGACCGGGCCGCCTTCGAGCGCCCTGCGGGCGACGAAAGACCGTAGCAAGCACTCCGCCGCGGTCAGTGCCGGTAGGTCGGCGACGCGGTCGGCTTCGACTTCGAGCTTGGCGGGCAGATCCGGGTTGAGCATGAGTGCGCCCAGCCGCGCCGCATCGAGCTGCAGTGCGAGCTCGCGATCATGCGGCCGGACTTCTTCGGCGGCCCACTCGTACAGCGGGAGCTGCTCGCGTTGCCGGAGCGGGTTCGGATGCGTCGTCCACGCCAGGGCGGTCAATGCGCGTGCTCGAATGAGTGGATCCGTGGCGGTCTCGCCCGCCTCCCGAAGATGCTCGGGCGCAGCCGGGTCGCCCAGCTCGTGTTCGGCGTTGCCAAGCTCGAACAACACCAAGGGACGATCGCTGGCATCGGGTGGCTCGGCCAGCGCCCGGCGCAGCTGCTCGGCCGCGGTGTCCGGGGCACCGCCGGCGAGCGCCGACCGCGCGGCCTCCCGCAACATCGCAACGACGTTGCGGTCGCCGCTCGGCGGCGTCGCGACGAGGTGCACCGCGATCGCACCCGGGTCGGCGCGCTGCTCTGCAAGCAACTTGGCCGCACGCGCGTGCAGATCGGCCTGCTCGGTGGCTGACAAATCGTTGTAGATCGCCGTTCGGACGATCGGATGGACGAATCGCAGCGGGTCCCCTCCGACGAGGACAGCGAGGTCGACCAGGCCGGCCACCAACGTGCTGGCCTCGCGGACGGCCAATCCGGCCAGCTCGGCGCACATCGTCAGCCGGGCCTGCTCGCCCAACACCGCGACCGCCCGCGCTAGCGCAGGTGCCTGCGGATCGAGTCGGCTGACGCGTAGCAGGACGGCGGCGGCGATCCGTTCCGGTGCCAACCGGTCGACCGCCTGTGGGTCGATTGCGTTCGCGGGGCGCGCGTCGCGCCGGAACTCGCCGAGCAGTTCCGAGAGCAGGAAGGGGTTGCCGCCGGTCGCCTCGGCGCACGCACGGCACAAGTCCGTGCTGGCCTCGTCGCCGAGACTGTCCCGGACCAGGCGGGAGACTGCGGACTCTCCCAACGGCCGGGGCCGAAGTACGGGCGCGCGGGCCTCCAGCATCAGCGATCCCAGGTCGTGGCGATGCCGGTCGGCATCCGTTCGCACCGTCAGCGCGACCACGACGGGCAGGCCTGCGAGTCGGTGCGCGAGGTGAAGCAGGAACCGCAGCGACGGCTCGTCGGCCCACTGGGCGTCGTCGACGGCGAGCAGCAGCGGAGCGCGTTCGGCGAGGTTGACCACCAGCCAATACAGCCCGTGCAAGGTGGCGAACGCCACATCACCGGTGTCCTCGGCCGCAGCGACGTCGGTGAAGACCGGTTCGGCCAGCCGCGCCGCGCCCGCCAACAACCGATCGCGTTCGGCGCCGTCAGCACCGGTAACCGCGCCTTCCAGCAACTGGCGAACGATCCCGAAGCCGAATCCGCGCTCCAGCTCTCCGCCGCGCGCGGTCAGTACGGTCATTTTTGCCGCGGCTGCGCGTCGACGCAGCGCCTCCAGCAGCACCGTTTTCCCGATGCCTGCAGGACCCTCGATCAGCAGCACCCCGCCGGCGCCTGCGATGGCTTCGATCAGCGCAGCGTCGAGCGCGGTGAGATCGTCCACACGATCGAACAGCAGTCGCTGTTCGCCTGAAGAAAAGACTTCGGCCGACCCTTCGGGCATCAACTCTGTCGCGGCCCCCCCGTTCGTTAGACCATCGTTTACATGAGAGCACCTCGGTGGTGAACCGGTCGTGAATTCCGCCCCGCCGTCGTCGCACTATGCCTTCGACAACGCTGCGCCGCAGGCCGGCGACCGCTTTGCGAACCTGTCCGCTCTCTACGACGAGGCGACCTGTCGCCATCTGGACCGGTTCGGGATCGACACCGGTTGGGACTGTCTCGAAGTCGGTGCGGGGGGCGGGTCGATTGCGCGGTTCATGAGCATGCGGGTCGGCGCTCGGGGGCACGTGCTGGCGACCGACATCAACACGGACTGGATCGCGGGATCGCTGTCTGCCAACGCCGAGCTGCGACGTCACGACATCGGCACCGACCCGCTGCCCGAGGCGGCCTTCGACGTGGTCCATGCGAGGGCCGTCCTGACATTTGTTCCCGAGCGGCGGAAAACACTGAATCGGATGATCGCCGCGCTGAAACCCAACGGCTGGCTCCTGGTCGAGGAGATGTTCCCGCCGATTACCGAGGCCTGGGACCGGCCCGATGAGCCCGATGTCGCGCTTGCCAGAAAGGCGCGACGGGCAATCACGGAGGTAGTACGGCGCGGCGGCGGCGATCCGACCTTCCCACGAGAGCTGCCCGGGTATCTGGCCGCCTCGCCCCTGGCCGACTTCGGCGCGGAAGGCTACTTCGTCCCGTATCGCACCGATGCGGTCGCCGGCCTCGCCAAGGCCAATATGGACCAGCTCGGCGATGCGATACTCGAGGCCGGTTTGATGGACGCCGCGGAGCTCGAGCGGTATCGCGTGATCTTGAACCGGCCCGACTGCTTCTATCCCGCGTCGATGGCGCTGATTTCCGTGTGGGGACGGCGGCAACTGGCATAACGTGCGAGCTCATGGACCGTGGGGGAAGGCGCCGGCGCTGATGCGACGCGGAAATCGGGTTCGTCTGTTGTCGAATGTTCTTGCGTGCCTGGCGCTTGTGGTCGCGGGCTGCGGCACGGACACGGCGTCGCAGCTGACCCCGCTGCGGGTAGCGATGTTTCCCGCCGGCAGCTCGCTACCCGCGCACGCGGCCCTGGCGAAGGGCATCTTCGAACGCAACGGTCTACGAGTCGAATTAACCGAGGGCATGGACCTGCCGGTGTTCATGGCCGCACTGGCCAAGGGCCAGTACGACATTGTGATGAGCGTTCCGACGCTCGTCCTGATCGGCGCCGAGAAAGGCGTTGATCTGCAGATCATTTCGAGCCTGCAGCGGTCATCGGCGCAGCGACCCAACGCCGTGTGGATCAGCAAGGATCCCGCGATCGAATCGCTGGGGCAACTCAAGGGCAAGACCATCGCTGTGCCGTCGCTGACCGGAATCATCATTGACGCGACGGTGTACCTGTTGAGCCGCGCCGGCGTCGCGCGCAACGACGTCAATTTCGTTCAGACACCGTTTCCGACAATGGGCGATCAACTGGTGGCGGACCGTGTCGACGCCGCCGTGGCGTCGATCCCGTTCAGCGACGCCATCGCAGCGCGAGGGTTTCGGGTTCACGACGACGTCATCGTCGATGCTGTGCGCGACGCGAGCGGAGGAACCGTCGATACGGCGATGACATCGGTGTGGACCGCGTCGCGAACCTTCGGCCGCGAGCATGCAGATTCCGTGTCCGCGTGGCGCAAATCATTGAGCGCCGCAATCGAATTCCTCGACGGCGATCCGGCAGGGGCGCGGCAGATGATGCAGGACTGGTTGAAGATTCCCGCCCGAGTTCTTGATACCGCCCCGCTGCCGGACTGGGATGTCGCGATCACCCCGCAGGAGCTGGCTCCCTATATCACGATTTCGAAAGCCGTCGGCTCGACGCGCAGCGACCCGGATGTGAACTCGCTTGTGTGGCAAGGGCCGTGAACCGGACCCTGTACGCGGTCGATTCGGTCGGCGTTCAGCTGCCGGACGCCGACGGGCCACGCCCGATCCTGCAGGCGGTCTCGTTCGAGGTGCGTGCGGGCGAGAACATCGGAATCGTGGGCCGCTCAGGGGCGGGTAAGACGACGCTTCTCCGCGTTCTCGGTGGTCTGGTCGACGCCTCAAGCGGCACAGTGATTTTCGACGGCGAGGTGGTACGGCGGCCGCCAAGCGGAGCGGTCATGGTGTTTCAGGACTACGGCAACGCGCTGCTGCCATGGCGCACGGTCGCCCGCAACACCGGGCTCGGACTGGAAGGCCGGGTAGGACGCGACGAACGTCGCAGGCGGGTGGCGGACGCCCTGAGCATGGTCGGCCTCTCCGACCGTGGCTCTGATCATCCGTGGCGGCTGTCGGGCGGCATGGCGCAACGGGTGCAGATCGCCCGCGCGCTCGCGCTGGAACCAAAGGTGCTGCTTATGGACGAACCGTTCGGCGCACTGGACGCGATCACCAAGGCCTCGTTGCAGGACGTCCTGTTGAGTGTCCAGCAGGAGACCGGGGCAACCGTCGTGTTCATCACCCACGATCTCGACGAGGCGATCTACCTCAGTGACCGGGTGCTGGTGATCAGTGGCAACCCGGGCACCATCACTGTGGCGGTCGACACCGAACTCCCCCGTCCGCGCGACCAATTGGCGACGCGTGAGCTACCCCGCTACCTGCAGGTCCGCCATCTCCTCGGACAAGCCCTGCGAGACGCAGATGGCTAGCCGGCTGGCGGGATTCGTGGTGCCGCTCGCCGCTGTGGCGGGCTGGCAGGCGCTGAAGTCGATGGGCTGGTACGACTACGAATACTTGCCATCGCCGCGCGAACTGCTCACCGCCCTGGTGGATCTCGCGCGCAGTGGCGAACTCGTCAACGACGTCGCGCACACGCTTGGCGTCGCACTTGTGGCGGCAGCGATCGGCATGGTGGTCGGCGCGGCACTGGGGCTGGCGGTCGGCCTCATCCCGACGGTGCGGCGCTACACGATGGCTTCGATCGATTTCCTGCGCACGATCCCGGCCGTTGCGCTGGTGCCGATCGCCGTCCTGTCGTTCGGACCGGTACGGACGGCCGAGGTCGCGCTCGCCACGTACGCCGCGCTGTGGCCGATAGTGCTGCACACCGCCGGAGGTGTCGCGGCCGTGCACCCGCGCCAGTACGACGTCGCCCGAATGTTGCGCCTCGGCCGAGTGGCCACGGTGCGTAAGGTCGTCATCCCCGCCGCGGTTCCGGCGTGGCTCGTCGGCGCGCGGATGGCCGTGATCATCGCGCTGCTGGTGGCGATCGTGGCCGAGATGATGATGTCTTCGCGGGGGCTCGGCGGCGGCCTCGCCGAGTCGATGTACGCCCTGGCGCCCGCACGCATATGGGCCTACGCGGTGGTCTGCGGGATCCTCGGCCTGATGCTCAACGCGGGACTGCGGCGTGCGGTCCGCCTCGCGCTTCCCGGCGCGCCCGCGCCGTCATCCGGAGATCAGCCGACGCCGACACCCGTCATCACGGCGCTGCGCGGCCTGCTGCCAGTCGCCGCGCTGCTCATCATGTGGCAACTGACGACATCCGTTGATTCGCTGTCATTTCCACCGCCACGCGAATGGCTCACAGCCATCGTGCAAATGCGTGACGACGGCGTCCTGTTCCCTGCGATCCGGTACACGCTCGGAACCTATGCTCTCGGCCTGGTGTGCGCGATCGTCGTCGGAGGCATTGTCGGCTGCGCCATCGGCTCGTCGCAGGTGATCGATCGCGCTCTCACTCCCACAATCGATTTCATCGCTGCGGTGCCTGGTGCGGCGCTGGTTCCCGTCGCGGTGTTGCTGCTCGGTTCGGGTCAGCTCAGCGGTGTGGTGACCGTCGCGTTGATCGTGTCATGGCCAATCCTGCTGAACACGGCGACGGCCATGCGCTCCATACCTGCAGTCCGGCTTGAGATGTCGCGGACGATTGGTCTCTCGCGGCCCCAGCGGTGGGGCAAGGTGATCGTCCCGTCACTGATTCCAGGAATGATGCTGGGCGTGCGGGTCGCGGCATCGCTGGCCGTGATCATCACCTTGCTGGTCGACATCTTCGGCGCAGGAACAGGTCTCGGACGCCTCCTGATCGAAAGCCAGCAGCGCCTCGACGCATCGGCGGCCTGGGGACTGCTGCTGATCGTCGGGGTCTTCGGCTACCTGATGAGCTTGATGATGTCGCGACTCGAGCGTGCGTCGGGGTTGGCTCTTGGCAGCATGGCGACGAGCTCCTCGCGGTTCGCGGCACCAGTCTTCATCATCGCCCGGTAGACGTTTCGGCGAACTTACGAGCCGAGGTTGGTCACCGCGTACATCACCGGATAGCTGTTCGACTCCTGCCGGCCCGGGCCGACTACGTGCAGAGGCGGCGGCACACCCTTCGCGTCGGTGGCGGCGCTTAACTGGGCCGGATCCACTGCGCCGGCGAGCGAGTACGAATCGAGTGAGAACGGCAGGCTGTTCGACGTCGTGATCTCCGGCCCGTCGGAGAGTTGGAAATGCAGGTGCGGGCCGCTGGAGTTTCCGGAGTTGCCGAGCTTGCCGATCACCTGGCCCTTCCTCACCTCGTCGCCGGTCTTGACCGAAAGGCTGCCCGGCTGCAGATGCGCGTAGACCGCCCACACGCCAGGCGAAATCTGAAGGGACACATGGTTTCCGCTGTAATCCCGCGGTCCACGCAGCCCGGCCACCGGGGTGTTCGGCGTCTGCTCGGGCATCCCGTCGAACGCCACGGAGACCGACCCGTCGGCGACGGCGACCACGTCGGCACCGAAGCCGTACCACTGCTCGTTCCGGCTGCCGTCGCCGTCGAACAATCTGCCGTCGCGCAGCTGCACCCAGTCGATGGCGAACTCCTCGAATTTCTTGACGCTGTTGCCGCCCACGGCGATTCGTGCGCTCCGGTGCGGCGCCTCGGGTACGCAGCAAGAATTGGCGTTCAGCCAAGCCTGACCCTTGAGCGGAGACGAGATGGTGGTCGGCTGCCGCGGATCGACGTCGAGTTCCGGGCCAATGATGTCGCGGGCGCCCACTAGTGACCCGAGGTCAGACGTGCCCGGCCGGTAGCGATTCGGTGGTTGAGGCCGTCGGGCACATTGTCCGGCGGCACTACGACGTCGATCACGGTGCCCAGCGCCCCGCTGGCTGGCACCACCGCGGTAGGCGGCCCGGTGAACGCCGGCGTGGTGAACTTGGCGACTTCATCGCAGTCGAGCTTCAACAGGGATGCGCCATCGGGTGCGAGAACTTCGATCGAGGTCACCGTGACCGGCGCGTTGAACATGCTCTGCAGGATGAGGTCATATTCGAGATGGGTTTTGCCGTCGCTGCCGCGAAGCCGGATCGCACTACTGCATGCACCGCGACAGCACCCGGCCAAACTGCAGAAGGCGTTGCATCTGGGCCAAGCCGCCGTTGTCGACGGACTTCAAGTAGCGGAACGACTCACAGTAGATGTCGGTTTCGGTAGCCGACTTCTGTCGCGACCGCGTGACGAGCTGGGTGTACATCCGCAGCCGCACCTCGGAAAGCCGGCGTGTGTCGTCGCCGACCACCTCGTACTCGGCGGTGAGCACGTGGTCGGTGATGGTCGACAGCAGGATGGTTCGGACCGACGCGTTCAAAATGCGTCGTTCGCGGTCGCCATCCGTTGACAGCTCGTCGTCGGCGCGCCACATGATCAGACGTTGTCCGTCGGTGAGCACGACCTCCTGCCACACCGGCTCGCCCCACGACTCCTCGGTCGATCCACGCGACATGATGAAGGACTTGATCGCCGAAAGGTCGATGACCGAACGTATTTGGTCTAGCGCCAGATCGGGGTCACGCAGGTACACGTTGGCCGCCTCCTCGACACTGGAGTACGGCGCCCAGTCCTGCGGTATACCCATCTACGGCCCCTTCGCTACTCCTCCGAACCACCCCGAACCGCGCCTCGGACCGCTTGCGAGGCCGCCCGGATCTGTGGGGTCACCAGCATCACCTGACCCAGCACCCCATTGACGAAACCCGGTGAGTCGTCAGTGGACAACTGCTTGGCCAGCTCGACGGCTTCGTCGACGGCAACCGGTTCGGGGACGTCATCGGCGTGCAACAGCTCCCACACCGCCACCCGCAGGATCGCCCTGTCGACGGCGGGCAGCCTGTCCAGCGTCCAGCCCTGCAGGTGCGCCGAGATGAGGTCGTCGATGTGCGCGGCGGTCTCGGTCACTCCGCGTGCCACGGTAACCGTGTACGGGTTGAGCGGAGAGAAGTCAGACTCCTTCTCCGCCAAGGTGTTTCGCGATTCGGCGACTTCGGCGGCCGTTAGCCCCCGAGCTTCGGCCTCGAACAGCAGGTCGACGGCGCGTTTGCGGGCCTGATGACGGCCGCGACCGCCTCGGCGATCAGGCATTACGCCGGGCCTTCATGCCGGTCAGGCATTCACACGACCTAGGTAGCTACCGTCGCGCGAGTCGACCTTCAGCTTGTCGCCGGTGTTGATGAACAGTGGCACGTTGATCGTGGCACCGGTCTCCAGCGTCGCCGGCTTGGTGCCTGCGCTGGATCGATCACCCTGCAGGCCGGGCTCGGTATGGGTGACCGCGAGTTCCACGGTCACCGGCAACTCCAGATACAGCGGCGCGCCGTCGTGGAATGCGACCTGCACCGGCATGCTCTCGAGGAGGTAGTTGGCGGCATCGCCGACCAGCGAGTCAGGCAGGTGGTGCTGCTCGTAGTCCTCGCTGTCCATGAACACGAAGTCGGACCCGTCGCGGTACAAGTACGTGGTATCGCGCCGGTCGACGGTCGCGGTCTCGACCTTCACACCGGCGTTGTACGTCTTGTCGACGACCTTGCCGGACAGCACGTTCTTCAGCTTGGTCCGCACGAAGGCCGGTCCCTTGCCGGGCTTGACATGCTGGAACTCGATGATCTGCCACAGCTGGCCGTCGATTTGCAGGACGAGCCCATTCTTGAAGTCGGCGGTCGTTGCCACTTTCGGTCGTTCTCCTCAGAGGATCGCCAGTTCTTTCGGGAACCGGGTGAGTAAGTCTGTCATCTGATGTCGCCGACCCGGCTCCGAGGCCGTGTCGCGGACGACCAGCGTGTCCTCGATTCGGACGCCGCCGTGGTCGGGCAGATAGACACCTGGCTCGACGGTGACCGCAGAGCCAGCAAGCAGTGTACCGGCGGACGACGCGCTGATTCCCGGCGCTTCGTGGATCTGCAACCCGACACCGTGGCCGAGCCCGTGGCTGAAGTTGTCGGCGTAGCCGGCCTCCGCGATGACCTTCCGCGACGCGCCGTCGACATCCTTGAGCGTGACGCCGGGCGCGAGCGCGTTACGGCCCGCTTGTTGTGCCGCGGCAACCAGCTCATAGATGTCGATCTGCCACTGCGCGACCGGCGCCAGCACAAAGGTGCGGGTCATGTCGGAGTGGTAGCCGCACACCAGCGCACCGAAGTCGATCTTGACGAAGTCGCCCGCCGCCAGCACCGCGTCGGTCGGCCGGTGGTGCGGGATCGCCGAGTTGGCCCCGGCGGCCACGATCGTCTCGAATGACACACCGTCGGCGCCGTGGTCGAGCATCAGCGACTCGAGTTCGCGGCCCACCTCTTTTTCCGTCCGGCCAGCCCGCAATCCCCCGCGCTCGACGAGGTCGGTCAGCGCGGCGTCAGCCGCCTCGCACGCCAGCCGCAGCAGCGCGATCTCGCCCGCATCCTTGACCTCGCGCAGCGCCTCGACCGTTCCCGCGGCGCGAACCAGTTCGGTGGAGTCGCCAACCACCTTGCGCAGAGCGGCGAACCCGTCGACGGTCACCACATGACTTTCAAACCCCACCCGCCGCGCGCCGTCCTCGCTTGCACGCGCAGCCAGACGCGGCCCGCACGCCCGCTCGATGACGATCTCGGCGTCGGGGGCCTGCTGCGCGGCCTGGGTGCGATAGCGGCCGTCGGTGGCCAACACCGGCGTTGCGTTGTCGGCGCGGACCAGCAGTGCCGCATTCGAACCCGTAAAGCCGGACAGATAACGCACGTTGACCAGGTCGGATACCAGCATCGCGTCGAGGCCGGCATCCGTCAGCCGTTGGCGCAGCCGGTCCCGGCGCTGAGATATTGTCACAGTCGATGACGCTACTCGCTAAGGTGTGGCCCCATGAGTAAGTGGTTACTGCGCGGACTGGTGTTCGCGGCCCTGATGGTGATCGTTCGGTTACT
>Ga0207688_10000341_pt1 | contig 21584 bp, 19 predicted proteins | sample KBSMiscanthusM4_FD_184296 | JGI IMG/M metagenome (GOLD analysis project Ga0207688, IMG submission 184296) | Miscanthus rhizosphere microbial communities from Kellogg Biological Station, Michigan, USA - M4 (SPAdes) (version 2) | ecosystem: Host-associated > Plants > Roots > Rhizosphere ...
GTACCTACACCCGGGAGGTTTCCCTCTCCGGCATGCTCCGGCCCGATGCGTTCAACGGCTACGTCAAGCGAGCGACCGGCGAGAAGTTCCTTGTCACCCCGCAAGCGCTCCCGTAGCTGGGCTGGAACGCGGCGATGGACCTCGGTTACGGTCAGAGACCCTTGATCGTAGGCCGTGCAACCCGTGGTCGAATCGGCGCCACACCTGCGTATTTGGCGCCGTCGACGGCCCTCGGTGAGCAGATCCGCTGGCCGGGTGTTTCTAGTGGCGCGGCGCCGGTGGCGATGCGGTGAAGGTCATGAGCGGCGTCGGGATGTCTGCGACACATCCGACCACTCTGGCCGGGACAGATGGCTTCGTGCGATGCGCTTGGGTCACCGAGGTGGAGACGGACTTGACCGAATACCACGACAGAGAGTGGGGCACACCTGTTCACGCTGAAGCAGATTTGTTTCAGGCGTTGGTGTTGACCTATTTCGAAAATGGGCTGTCCTGGGCGGTCGTTTTCAATAAGCGTGGGGCACTGCGTCGGGCGTTCGCTGACTTCGAACCGGCCGCCGTGGCGACGATGACCGATCGCGACGTCGACATCTTGATGAAAGACCACACGATTATCCGCAACCGCGCCAAAATCGAAGCGACCGTGCACAATGCCCGGCTGCTGACGGCGATGTCGCTGAACGAGATCGCCTGGCAATACCGGCCCGGCCAACGCCATCCACTGCGGCAGTGGAGCGACGGCAGAGCGCAGAGCCCCGAGTCAGAGCAGCTCGCAATTGAACTGCGGCGCAGAGGTTTCCGGTTCGTCGGCCCTGTGGTGGCCCATTCGTTCATGCAGACGGCGGGCATTGAGAACGGGCACTTCGACGGCTGCTTCCGCGCGCCACGAGCGGATTGAGCGGCCGGAGCCTGATCCGCCATCAGACTTCGCGTGATGAAAAACATGATCAAGAAGATCGGCACGAACGCGGCGATCGCCACGATGAGCAGATCGGAAGCGGCGTACTCCTTGATGTCTTTGTTGTTTGATGTCCCGCCGCGATGTAGATCTTGGAGCCGGCCAACGAGGTCTCTGTCAGCTTTGACTTGATGGCGTCGGGGAACGCTTCGACATGTTCGATACTCCATGGCGTTCCCCTCGTGGGCGACGGTGAACCGCGCCGCCTTGCCGTCCGGCGACATCGTGAGCGTCATACCGGTCTTGACGTCTTCGTTGTCGAAGGCTTCTGTGCGGATGTAGAAGAAGTCATCGGCGGGACGGGTCGAAATCGTTTCCACGTTGATCATGTCGTCGAATGTCTGGTCGGTCATGATCTTCAACTGCGTGATCATCTGCGGCAACAGCCTGTCGATGGTGAACAGCATGCTGACGGCAACCGCTGGCCCATGGCGTGGAAGTAGTTGAGCCGCGCGAACTCAAGCGGTAACCCGCCGCTGCGATCGTCAGCGCGGAGCCATGATGACGGGGATGATGTCCCGGTACGCGGTGTAATACGCCTCCTGCCGGCTTTCGCCTGCCTGCCGGGCCTCCTCTTGATCGCGACCCGGTAAGAAGACGCCGTCGCGTCCGCGCTCCCAGGGTCAGTGCGACAGCGATGTTCACGGCATCCCGCGGCCCATATATGTCCCCAGCGCACAGAGCACCCGCCTAACGACATCAGGGAATCGTTTCGCCAGCTCAGGGCCCATTTCCGCTGGTTCAGAGCGACTAACCTCGCTCTGAAATCTTTGTGTCCTTGTCGACAATGTGCAATTTGTCTATAGTGGGTTCAGCGGTTCGTCGAGGCCGCGGCGGCCGCTAGTCTGCCGCTTCACTGCAAATACTCAAGGACATGAAGATGACGAAGAAGCTCAGCGGCATTCTGGCCGCCGTCTCCACCCCGTTCGGCGCCGACGGCCAGGTTGACGAAGGGCGGTTGCGCGACCACGTTGACTTTCTGATCGACAACGGACTGCATGGGCTTGTTCCATGCGGTAGTACGGGCGAGTTCGCCGCGTTGACTGTCGAAGAGCGCAAGCGAGTCACCGAGATCGTCATCGCGCAGGCAGCGGGTCGAGTGCCAGTGGCGCCGCAGACGGGGTCGACTCGGACAGCTGAGGCGGTGGAGTTGTCTCGGCACGCCGCTGCTGCCGGCGCCGACGCCGTGCTGGTGGTTCAGCCGTTCTACGAGGCGCCGACCCGCCGAGAGGTCATCGAGTACTTCGCTACCGTCGGTGAGGCCGCCGGGATTCCCGTCATCGCGTACAACCTGCCGGGGGTAACCGGGATGAACCTGGACCGCCCGTTCTACCGCGAACTACTGGAACGCACCGACGCCGTGAAGTACATCAAGGACACGTCCGGTTCCATCGAGCAGGCCTTTGACCTGATCTTCAACCTCGGCGATGCCATCGACACCTTCGTCGGCTGGGACACGATCGTGTTGCCCGCGTTCTCCGCTGGCGCCGCCGGCTCGATTTGGGGTGCCCCGAACTTCGCTCCGAAGGAATGTGTAGCCGTCTATGAGCTCGCGAAGGATGGCAAGACAGCTGAAGCGTTCGAAATCTTCAAGCGGCTGTGGAACGTCCTCGACTTCCTGGGCAAGGAGGGCTACGCGGTGTCGACGAAGGCCGCCGCCCAGGCGGTCGGCGTGGACCTGGGCGTTCCGCGTGCCCCGTACGGGGAACTGCAGCCCGAGAAGCTCGACGAGCTGCGCAAGCTGATCGCCGACACCGGCCTGAACTACTCGTAATTTCACGCAGGGAAGGCGTCGCCAGGATCAAGCTTGCAGCCGCGCTCCTGGCGACGCTGCCGCATGATCTAGAGGATCCGCTACGGCGGCGTGCGACGAGCCGTCATGCCTACATAGAGGAATGGTGGAGGAACGGTGCGTTTCAGCCGAATGGTCAACGTGGTGAAGTGCCACGTAGGCGGCGAGGTCAATAACGTCGTCACGGGCGGAATCGGCGACGTCGCGGGCGCGACAGTGTTCGAGAAGATGAAGTACTTCCGCGACCACGATGACGATCTACGCAAACTGCTGCTGCACGAACCCCGCGGCGCGGTCACCCATTGCGTGAACTACATCGTGCCGGCCACCGATCCGCAAGCCCGGCTGGGCTACGTGATTGCCGAGTCCACCGAGTATCCCGCGATGTCAGGGTCGAACACCATGTGTGTAGCGACGGCATTGCTGGAGACCGGCATGATCCGCATGGTCGAACCGGTGACCGAACTCGTACTCGAAGCGCCCGCCGGCTTAATCCGAATGCGGTGCACCTGCCAAGACGGCAAGGTCACCAGCGTCGAATTCGAGAATCAGCCGGCGTTCGCCTACTGCCTGGACGCGCCGCTGGAACTCGAGGGCTACCCCACTCTGACCGTAGATGTCGCCTGGGGCGGCATGGCGTACGTGTTGGCGCAGGCGTCCGCACTCGGAATCGGACTAACCCCTGATGAAGCATCTGATCTGTGTGATCTCGGGCAGCGGCTCAAAGGTGCGGCGGCAGAACAGATCCCGGTTAAACACCCGGTTAATCCCGAATTCGCCGGCATCACTCAAACCGAGTTCGTCGGTCCGTTGCACCGCCGCGACGGCGTCCTGACGTCACGCAACGCGGTTGTCGTATCTCCCGGGCGCCTGGACCGCTCACCGTGTGGTACCGGCACGTCAGCGCGGTTGGCGGTACTGAAAGCCCGGGGGCTTATCGAGGTGGGTGAGACCTTCGTCCATGAGTCTGTGATCGGATCGATCTTCGGCAGCCGAATCGACCGTCTGACAACCGTTGGCCCGTACGACGCTGTCATTCCCCGAATCAGCGGACAGGCCTACATCACCGAGATCAGCCAGGTCGGGCTGGACCCAGCCGACCCCTTCCCGACCGGTTACGTGCTGTCTGACACCTGGCCGACTGGTAACTGAGCCCAATCGGGTACACCGAAATAATGCACTATCCCGATTTCGACCCGACCGACGTTCAGTGGCGTATCCGCTCCTATCAGGACGTATGGGATGAACTGCTGGTCCGTAACCCCAGCGGGCGACCGCTCGTGGTGGGTATCGACGGCCACAGCGGATCGGGCAAGACCACGCTGGCACGGGGGTTGGCAGCGCTGGATCGCAACACGGCGGTCGTTCACACAGACGATCTGGCCTGGCACCACTCGTTCTTCGGGTGGGCAGAGCTGCTGATCGATCATCTGCTCACCCCGGCGCGCGAGGGCCGCCTACCGATCAGCTATCGCCCGCCCGCGTGGGTCCGGCGTGACCGAACTGGGGCGATCACTATTCCCGACGGTACGTCGGCGGTTTTGGTCGAGGGCGTCGGTGTGGCGCGCCGCGAGGTTCGGCCATGGTTGGACGTGGTGGTGTGGGTACATGCCCGCGCCGAGGTCGGCCGTCGACGTGTCATCGCCAAGGGAGTCGATACCGAAAAGTTCGTCGACGATTGGATGAACGAGGAGAACGTGTTCCTCGCCGAACACCGACCGTGGGACGTCGCCGACGTGGTGGTGGCCGGCGAGTTGGGACAACCTGCCCTGACAGGCCGTTATGGGAACGTGGTTACCGCCTCGGGGCCGGTTCAGGTGACGAAGCGGCTGTAGTGGCCGGGCTGTGCAAGGTTCCATGCGTCGATGCGCACGGGCCGGATGAGGATGATGTCAGTGCCCATCCCAGGCGCCGGTGGCGGACGCTCGGAAAGTTCAGCCGTGCCCCGTATTTGGACTCCGCGGGCACCCGCGGCATTGGAACCCTGAAGGGGGGCCGTCTCGTCGTCGACTATCAGGGACACCCTGGGGTCGCGCCGGATGTTGCGGTATTTCTGGGTGTCACGTATTCGGGGGCCGCCGATCTCGATCGCTCCGCCATCGGCGTCGATGCGAAACGACACAGGATGAATCTGCGGTGCGTCGCCCGCACCGATAGTGACCAGCCTGCCGTCCCGCCGAGCGGCCAGATATCGGTACTCGTCGGCGGTGAACACAGCGTCTCCGCCCATTTCGGGCCAGGCTACCTTGTGCTGGCCGGGGCTCCAGTGCGGACCGCGGCGCCGGTTGTCGCGCTGGCCGCGGAGGCATTCGCGATATCCACGGTCGCGTCCCCGTGATGTGGGTCTAGGCGATCCAGAAGGCTTGCAGGGATTCGGAAGACACGGCCCGGGGTGGCCGGCCACGGTAAGCGTTTGGCGGCGATCACGCGTCCGCCTTGGGAGACAGTGACTTTGGGAAAACGCACCAGGTGGTCGGTCCACGCCAGCAGTCGCCCGCGTGGCGGACCAGCGGCGTCGGGCGACAGCAGACCAGGCGCCAGCCAGCGCAGGGTGGATCCGGGTTTCAGTCGCAGCACGGGCGTCGTCGCCTTCCCGGGACTGGACAGGCAGCGGTGGACCTCGTCGGCGACGAACATGCCATCGAGCGCGGCGATGTCCGCGGTGTCGACAGGATGCACCACGTTGCCGGCGGCGAACACGCCCTGTCGGCTGGTGTGCAGCGCGGTGTCAACCAACGGACCTTTGGTGGCCGGGTCGATCTCGATACCCGCGCTGCGGGCAAGTTCGTGATCGGGAATCCAGTCCCCGGTGAAAACTACTGTGTCACAGTTGATCACCCGCCGCTCTCCGCTGTCGAGGTTCTCGATCTCGACGGCCTGCACCGTGGGACGTCCGATGATGCGGGTAAGGCGGCTGCGGGTAGCGATCGGCACGCGAAACATCGCGCGGCCGCCGAGGTTGAACACGCCGTAGGACTCCGGTGAGCGGTATTGCGACGTCACCAGCACGGTGTCGGCGCCGGCGTGCCGCAGGGTCATCACCGCTGACCAACTGACCAGTTCCGCGCCGACCACTACGGCGCGTTTGCCGACCGTGCCGTGGTGCAGATGCACGATGTTCTGCAGATGGCCGGTGGTGTAGACGCCCGCCGGCCGGTCGCCGGGGATCAGCCGCGCCGGACGCGGGCGTTCCCGCGCACCGGTGGCCAGCACCAGAGCGGCGGCAGTGATGCGCTGCAGGCCCTCGGGGGTGGTGACGTCCAGCGAGTTATCGGGGTTGATCGCGGTGACCATCGCGCGGGTCACGATGTGGGCTCCGGCCGTTTCGGCTCGTCGTGTGAGCCGGTGGGCGTAGGCCGGGCCGCTGATGAAGGTGCGCAAGTCGCGGATGCCGTAGCCGAGGTGGTCGCTGTGGCGGGGGATCCCGCCTGCTGATTGTTCGCGGTCCAGAACCAATACCCGGCGCCGGTGTGTGCCGGCCAGTCGCGACGCCGCGGACAGGCCGGCGGGTCCCGCACCGATGATGGCTACCTCGGTGCTGATCTGAGTGCGAGGGCCGCGGCGGTCATCCGACGTTCTCCGTGGGGGTGATCGCGAATGCGGATGGGCGCGGTGATTGTCGATGGCGGTGCATCAGGGCGTTGACCTCCGCACCGCAGAAGAAGCCCTGGCAGCGTCCGTTCATGGCCCGGGTGCGGCGGCGAAGTCCGTCCAGTCCGGCAGGCGGGATCAGTGAGGTGTAGGCGTCGCGGATCTCGCCGGCCGTGACGCGTTCGCAGAAGCAGACCACGGTGCCGTAGGCGGGGTCGGCGGCGATGCGCTGCGGGTCCTGGTAGGGCCGCAGGTAGGCCTCTCCGATGTTGGGCATCCTCGGCGGTGCGGGCAGATCGGTGCGGCGCTCGCCCAGTTCGTCGGCCTGTTGCAGGAGGGACTCGATGCGTTCGGCGACCGCCATACCCGACGTCAGGCCGGTGGAACGGATGCCGCCGACAAGCACATACCGTTGGCGTGCGTCGCATTCGATGAGGTAGTCGCCGTGATCGGTGGCTGCTCGCAGCCCGGAATAGGTGGCCGTCACTTCCTCTTCGAGCAGCCGTGGCATGAGCCGTCGGCCCTTCTCGAGCAGGAAGGCAAGGCCGGCCTCGGACGTGGCGGTCGCGGTGCGGTCCTGCAGGTCCTCGGCGGTGGGGCCCAGCATCACGTTGCCGTAGATGGTGGGTGACACCAGGACTCCCTTGCCGCGTGCCGTGGGTACAGGCAGCACGATTTTGTCGATCAGCGCGCGGGCGAGTTTGTCGTAGACGAGCAGTTCGCCACGTCGAGGAGTGACATGGAAACGGTCGTAGCCGAACTCCTGGTCGAGATAATCGGCGCCCAATCCCGCCGCATTGACGACCCAACCGGTGGTGAGATCACCGCGGGACGTGTGCACGGTGGTGCGGTCGGCGCCGACGCTGACTCCGGTGACGTGGGTTGCGGTGTGGAGCTCGACCCCGCGGGCGACCGCGTCGGTGGCCAGCGCGAGGTTAGTGGTCCAGGTGCAGATGATGGACTCGTCGGGGACAGTGAGTCCGCCCAGCGCTCCGTCGCCGAGGTGGGGTACCTGGCGGTAAACCTCGGCGGCATCGACGATTTCGCATTGCGTGTAGCCATTGTCGGCCGCTTTGCCCTGCAGCGCGGGCAGCGCTTCGAGTTCTTCGTCGGTCCACGCGACAAGCAGCGCGCCGGTGCGCTCAATGGGGATGCCGGTCTGGGCGGCATAGTCGGAGAGCAGCTGGTAGCCGCGGGCAACCATCGCCGATTCCAAGGTGCCGGGTTTGGCGTCGAAACCCGTGTGCAGGATGGCGGTATTGGCCTTGCTGGTGCCATCACCGACATCGTCGCGAGCTTCGATCAGAGCTATCCGGCCGCGATGGCCGGCCAGTGCGCGTGCGATGGCTGAGCCGACGATGCCGGCCCCGACGATCACATAGTCGTAGTCGAGGCCGTGTGCGGTGTTCGTCACAGGTGTTCTCCTGGGGACAGAGATGCCTCGGCAGCAGCGCGCCATCGGTGCTGATGGTCGGCCGCGCGGTCGCGTGACCAGCGCGGTTCGTAGGTCACAGACGGCATCCACATAGGGATCGCGTCCTGGATGCTCAGCGCGGGGTCACAAGCCAGGCGGGCACACGCGGCCGCGCCGATCGCTGTGGCGTGAGCCGATGGATAGACCTCGACGGGCAGCCCGGTCAGGTCGGCGACTGCCTGCATCAGTCGGGCGCTGCGGCTAAGCCCGCCGTCGACTCGCAGTGCGTTCAACGGCGTGGCGAGCTCCGCGTTGGCCGCGTTGAGTAGCTCCGCCGTCTGGGCGGCCAGGCCGTTGAGGACGGAAGTGACGATGTGACCGCGAGTGGTCGACAACGTCATCCCGGACAAGGATGCTGTGGCGTCAGGTCGCCACCAGGGCGCGGCCAATCCGGCCAGAGCAGGCACGAATAGCACCCCGCCGCTGTCATCGGCGGCAACGCCGTCGAGTTCAGTGGCGTCGCTGATGAGTCCGAGATCGGTGATCCACCGGATCGCTGAGGCGGTGGTATAGGCCTGCCCGTCAACGCAATACGTGGTTTTACCGCGCAGGTTCCACGCGACCGAGCAGGTCAGTCCGGCGCTGGGCCGCACCGGTTCGGCACCGACGTTGGTCAGCAAGAAAGTGCCGGTACCGAAGGTGCACTTGGCGGTGCCTGCGTCTAGGCACCGCTGGGCCAGCAGGGCGGCCTGCTGGTCGACGATCAGACCAGCCAGCGCTGTCGGTACCCCGAATGCATCGGTGGTGCCGACGACAGCGTCGTTGGCGACGATGGTTGGCATCGCCTCATCGGCCAGCCCGAAGAACCGCAGCAGGGCGTCGTCCCAGTCGGCGGTGTCCAGGCTGGTGAGCAGAGACCGGCTGGCGGTAGCGGTGTCGGTGACGAATGCTCCGGTGAGATGATGCGCCAGCCAAGTGTCGGTGGTACTCACTACGCCTGAGCGGGTGATGTTGGCGCGCAGCCACGCCATTTTGGGGGCTGAGAAGTACGGATCGAGCTTTAGCCCGGTCTTGCCGGAGATCCAGGCCTTGGGTTCCGGGTGCACGCGGCACATCTGTTCGGCGCGACGGTCCTGCCAGACGATGGCCTGAGACAGCGGCTCGCCGGTGTCGCCATCCCATACCAGGACGGTTTCACCCTGATTGGCGATCGAAACGGCAGATACTGCCGCGCCGCCGGCCGCCGCCAGTGCGTCGCGACCGGTGTTTATCACCGAGGCGAGCAGTTCGTTGGGGTCTTGCTCGACTCCGCCACCGGGCAGGTAGCGCGGTCGAATCACCTCTTCTGCCAAACCGACGACATCCCCGTCATCGTCGACGACGAGAGCTTTGGTGCCAGAGGTGCCCTGGTCGATGGCCAGTACGGTCACTCTCGAGCACCCTTCTCGAAAAAACTTCCAGCACAACAAAATTCGTAGTACGCGGCGACGTCGTCCACACGCCAGATGTCAATGTCGCCGTCGATGAAGCAAACCATCCAGCACAGTCCCGATGCAGAAAGCACGGTCATGGCGATCTGCGCCCATGGCGTAAAGCATTGCGGAGCACGGTCTTCGCGGCGGCGTACATATTGACCCACCGCTGACTGCGGGTCGGCTACATACTTGGCGACGTCCCCGACGGGGCGAGGGTCTTGACGGCCGCTCATGACAGGTTGACGATGACCTGCTTGAGTTGAGTGAATTCCTCAAGACCCGCGGTGCCGCCCTCGCGGCCGTAGCCCGAACCCTTATATCCGCCTAGTGGACCCTCGGGGCCGACAGCCATGTGGTTGTTCACCCACACCACGCCGGCCTGCACGGCGTTGACCGTGCGTAGCGCACGGCCGATGTCGCGCGTCCACACCGAGGCCGCCAGCCCTTGATCGACGGCGTTGGCTTTGACGATCGCGTCGGCTTCGTCGGTGAAGGTCTGCACGGTGGCCACCGGCCCAAAGATCTCCTCCTGCACCAGTTCGTCATCCTGGCTCACGCCGGTGATCAGCGTGGGTTCGAAGAAGAAGCCTGGCCGATCGACGGCGTTGCCGCCGGTGACGACCTGCGCGCTCGACGGGCGGCCGTCGACGAGCTTGACGACTCGGTCCCGTTGCCGCTGCGAAATCAACGGTCCCAGAACCGTTTCGGGGTCCGAGGCGTCACCGACTTTGGCAGCTTGCAGGCTGTTGGCAAGAGCGGTGACGAACTGGTCGTGGACCTTCTCGCTGACCAGCAGGCGAGTCGAGGACATGCATTCTTGGCCGGCGTTGAACAGTACTCCGTTGGTCAATATCGGGAGAGCTGCCTGCAGATCGATGTCGTCGTAGATGATGACTGGAGCGTTGCCGCCCAGTTCGAGGATCAGCCGCTTGGGTGCGCCACCGGCTGCTGCGGCGATGGTTCGTCCGGCTGCGGTGGAGCCGGTGAAGGACACCAGGTTGACCTCAGGGTGGCGCACGAGAGCGTCGCCGATGACGCCGCCCGTTCCGTGAACGACGTTGAGCACGCCGGCGGGCAGTACTTCCTGGGCCAATTCGACAAACCGCGTCGTGGCCAGCGGGGTCAGTTCGGCGGGCTTGATCACCACCGTGTTGCCCGCAGCCAGTGCCGGCCCGAGCTTCCAAACCGCTTGCCACAGAGGGAAGTTCCACGGCGTGATGCCCAAGACGACGCCCAGGGGTTCGCGGCGCACGTAACTGGTGTTGTTCTCGACGAACTCCCCGGCTGCCTGACCGGCCAGCGTGCGGGCGGCGCCGGCGAAGTGACGTAGGGCGGCAGCGATCCCGGGCAGTTCCTCACCACGGGCCACAGTGGTCGGCTTACCCGCGTCGAGGGTCTCCAGGCGGGCGAGATCGTCGATGTTCTCCTCGATCACCTCGACGAGTCGATGCAGCAGCTCGGACCGGGCGCCGGGAGTGCGCGCCGCCCACGCCGGGAATGCTGCGCGGGCGGCCGCGACCGCACGGTCACCGTCTTCAACTGTCGATTCGTTGAGCTGGGTGAGCACCTCGCCGGTGGAAGGATTGAAGATCTGGCGGATCTCGCCGGAGGATCCGTTGACCGCCTTGCCGTCGATGACGTTGGTGACCGTCAGTGGGGTCGTCATGGTGAAGTTGGCCCTTTCTGGGAAGAACTGTCGTATCGGTGGACGCCGTGTCGGCTTAGAGATGCCCGGAGGCAGTGTCGATTGACTTGCCGCGCCGACTCGTCGGGATGCACAGGTAGATCACCGCGCCGGCGGCGATGACTCCTAGCATGCCGAGCCCGACGTGCACGGGATCCGACGACACCAGCAGCGCACACAGCACGATGGACCAGACGATTGCGAGCACGAAGATCGCCGGGCTCGCCTTACCGTAGCGCCATGGCCGCTCCGGCAGCTTGTTGCGCAGTAGACCCCAGAGGCCGACCGAAACGACCACGCCGTAGGCCAGTGCCCAGGCAATCGCAGTCATCGCTGCCAGCACCGACAACAGCGAGGACCACAGCGCGAACAGCACCGACAGCACGAATACGGTCAGGGTGGCGTTGATCGGGATCCGCTGGCTGCTGACCTTACGCATCCAGCCCGCGGCTGGGATCTGACCGTCGCGGGCCTGCGACCATAGGACCCGAATCCCTGTCAGCTGCACCATCACCTGGCAGGCGAAGAACGCCAGCATTGCGACGGCCTCGATGACGTTGGCAAAGGCGGAGCCAACTGAGGTGGCCAGGATGTCCTTGACCGGTAGCGCGCTGTTCATGATCGCGGGCAGATCCTGGATGGCCAGCATCAGCAGCCCGATCAAGATGACGCCAACGATGTAGGAGGAAACGTTGGCCAGCACCGAGGCCATGGGCGCCTTCTTGGCGGCGTCCTTGGTTTCCTCTGAGGCGTTGCCTGTGGCATCGAATGATGAGATCACGTACGCCGGCAGGATCATGGCGAACATGAACGGGGTCACCCAGTGACCGTTTGTGGTCGTGCCCCCGGAGTCGCTGAGGAATGCAAGCGGCTGGGTCGGGTGCTTGACGACCAACAGCGCACCGATGATGGCGACGACACAGACGACTTCGGCGACCACGCCGAGGTTGTTGAGCAACGCGGCGGCCTTGACTCCGGCGACGTTGACCAGCGTGCCGGCCAAGATCAGACCCAGTGCCCAGGGCAGCGTCTGCTCCGGCGTCTCGAGACTCACGCCGAACCAGCCGGCAATGAACGGCGCGATGGCCACCGCGACCGTGGTGACCGCGACGGTGTGCGCGATGATGAGCCACCACCCGGTCTGCCACGCCAGCCAGGGCTTACCGGTGATGCGGCCGGTGATCTGGTACACGCCGCCGGCCAGCGGATAGCCCGATACGAGTTCAGCAACGGCCAGACCCACGGTGAACACCTGAAGGGCGCCACCGACCACGAACGACCAGAAGGAAGCGGGTCCGAAAAAACCCAGGCCGACGACAAGTGTAGTGAACAGGCCCGAGGCGATGGCGATCGAGGTGAATTGCACGCCGAACGCCGAGAACAGCCCGAGGCTGCGTTTCAGTTCCTGCTTGTAGCCCAGCTTCTCCAGGTAGGCGGCGTCGGCGTCGACGGCAGGCAGGGGTGCGGAGGCGGCCCTGGAGCGGGCAGACACGCCAGGCTGGTCAGGGGTGATTGCCATGGTGACCTCGTATTTCCAGTGAAAGGCACGGTTGATGCGAGCGGTGCGGCTGCCTGACGACAACCCGTAATGATTAACTATTGACTAACTGTCGACAATGTACACCGCGCGAAGGGGTGATGGCAATCACTTTTTCATTCCGCTGGTTGCAGGACTTTCACCGTCGCAGGGCGCTGTCAGCTGTCGTGAGATCGACGAAGTCACGTGCCGTCTCATAGCCTCGCCGCGCCAGCCGAGCGGCCAGGGCCAGGAAGACTTGGGCGGTGGTGATGGCGTCGCCCAGCGCGTGGTGAGGACTGTCTACCGGCAGGTGCAGTTCGGTGGCCAACCTCTCAAGCTCGGGCTCGACGCCGAGGTGCGCAGTGCCGAGGTCGGCGGCGCGCGCCATCGCTGCGGTGTCAATCACTTTGCATCGCAACTGTTTTCCGTGCATCTTGAACGCCCGGCTGAGGAATGACTGCTCGACCCAGGCGGCGTGGGCGATCATCACGCGGTGAGTGAGCAGATCGAGCAGCACATCGACCGCAGCGGATAGCGGCGGCGCATCGGCGAGGTCGCCGGGGCGCAGACTATGGATGGTGATCGATTTGGGGGACAGCGGGCAGCCGGGCCGGACCAGTCCGTAGGTGTTGTGTGCCGCGATCATCCGCCCGTGATGAATGACAGTGGCTCCGTATGAGGCGATCGCGTCGCGGCGCAGATCCAATCCGGTGGTTTCCAGATCCACCACGGCGTAATCGATCTCGCGCCAAGGCCGGTTGAAGGGATCGTCGGCACGACGGCGCCATCGGCGGCTCATGACAGCCGAGCCACCCATTCGCTGTCGAGACGGTTCTGCACGTCTGCCACGGCGCGGAAGGACTCCCGTAGGTAGCGGCGAGTGAGCGTGTCGAGCTCTTTGGGGGCAATCCAGGTGGTCGACGCGGTGGAACTGTTGCGGATCGCTGCGATCTCGTTGTCCAGCACGAGCTCGTAGATGTACTCGAACGCACGCACCAAGGTGTCGGTCTCGTCGCCGGTGAGCAGCCCGGCTGCGTGGCCGCGGCGCAGCCGAGTGATCGTCGACCCACGGTCGTCGCCGGTGACGATGGCAATCCAGCGGCCCAGTGAGGCGATCGGTACGAGGCCGCCGGCCTTCAGGTCGAGGTGGCCGCGGTGGCTGCCGGAGTGCTCGACCACAAAGTCGCGTACGAAGCCGACTGGCGGGCGCACCGAGATGGTAAAACGCAACAGCCGCGACAGGTAATCGCGGCTGCGGGTGGTGGTCAGCATGGCGTCGGAGACCGCGCGCCCCAACGGAACATCGGTGATCGGCCGGCTGTCGGCAATGATCGAGGACAGAAGCAACGCGTTGGTCTGGGTCGGGTTGGTGATCCAGGACGTGGCGGTGTCGATGAAAGCGGATTTTGATCGGGCGAACAAGGGATTCGTGGCGTTGGCGCCCTCGGCGCAGCGCGAGAGCCCGCACCGTTCCATGTTGTCCAATACGCGCCCGGCCCACTGTTGCAGCTTGCCCGCGGGGGCGGCGTCGGGATGGTCGTCCCAGACCAGGGCCGTGTCGACGTCGGAGCGGGGCAGCGGTTCGCGGCGCGCGACCGAGCCCAGCAGCAGCCATGACGTGCGATTGGGCACCGCGTCTTCGCCGATGTCGGTCAGGTCGATCAGCCGCAGCATCACGGCGTCGATCACCGCGGAGAGCAATGCGGCGATGTGCATCACCGAGACACCGGTGTCGTATAACTCCAGCCAGGTGCTTGGCAGCAGCGCCGCGGCGGCGGCGAGGTCGTCCAGATTCGCGGCGTCATCGACGGCGCGTCGGATGACCAGCGGATTACGTACTTCCGCCGAGGCGAGGTCGACCACCCGCAGGATCCCGATTGGCTTCTCGCCAGGCCCCGTGACAACAAGGTGGTGATAGCCGCTTTCGACCATCCTGAGGAAGGCGTCGCCAACGAGTGTGTCGGCACCGATGGTGGCGGCGGGAAACGACGCCAGCCCGGCGACCGGCGTGTGGGTGGTGAGGGTGCCGGTAGCCAAGCCAGCGCGGAAGTCGCTGTCAGTGACGATGCCGAACTGCTCACCGCGCTGGATCAGCGCGCAGGATTGGCCGGCGTCGGTCATTGCGGATGCGGCTGCGGACGCGGTGGCGTCCGGCGCGCACCAAACGATGGGTCGCATCTGGTGGCGAGCTAGCCGCAACGCTTGATCGACGAGCCCGGAGCGGGTGAGCCGCTCACGCGTGACCAGGGAGCCGTAGTGACTGAATTGCAGGCGTTCGGGATGACGCAGATATGGTCGCGGATCGCAAAACCGATAGCACAGCGAGTCGTCGGCGGCGCGGATGCTCAGTGGCGGGGCCAGCCCGGAAAGCACCGAGATCTGCCCGAACGTCTCACCGGCGCCCAGCACATCAATGACGCGGCCGCGGTCGACCACCTCGACCTCGCCGGAGCGCACGACATAGAAGTGGGACAGGGGTGGCTCTCCGGCAGTGATGATGATAGTGCCCGCGGTGAAGTACTCCACTTCGACCAGTTGAGCTAGCGCCTCCAGATCGGATGCGTCGAGTTCGTCGTAGGGGGACTGGCTGCCGAGAAAGTCGACGTACTCACGCATCCTTGGCGGTTCTGAGTTCAGCCTCGGCGCGCGGGAGGCCACCGTGCACGTGGCGGTCGATTTCGGCGGTGATCGCGTCGAGGTCGCCGGCATCGATGATCGCCAGCAGCCGCTGGTGGTCAGCCACCATGTCGTGCAGGTCGGCGAAAAGCTGATGATCGGCGGAGAAGAACAATTGCAGCTGCGCCTCCCAGCTTTTCCACAAATCCAACAGCAGCTGGTGGCCGGACAGCTCGTAGAACGCCCGATGAAAGGCCATATGGGCATCGATCGTCGCGGCCGGATCGTTGTTGTCCGCACCCAGAGCCATGTCTTCCAGCGGCCGGGTGACCTTGATCCGTGTGGATCCGCGGAGGTGGGGCAGTGCAAGTTCGATGGCGTAGGGCTCTAGGCGTTTGCGCAGGCTGGCGATCTCGGCAATCGATTCCTGGGTGACTTCGGCGACGAATGCGCCACGGTAGGGAATTTTGTCTACCAGCCCTTCCTCGGCGAGCAGGCCAAGAGCTTCGCGCAGCGGCGCGCGGCTGACACCGAGGTCGGCTGCGAGATGGGTTTCCCGTAGCTGGCTGCCGGGCTTGAGCCGACCCTCCAGAATGGCATTGCGGATCACCAGAGCCACCGATCCCGGCGTGGTCCGCTGCGTGATCCGGCCCAAGGAGACCGCATCGCGGCCGGCGCCCGCAAGTGTCGACGCCTCAAAAACTGGCTCCGCCATCAGATTTCCTTCCCGCCCGGACCTACGCGCGCGGCCGACGCGTGCAGTGAAGTTGTTCTGGCTAATTGTCGACAATAGTCCAGGAAATTCAGGGCGAGGACACGACGTGTCGCGTGGCTGCCGGCGGCATGATGCTCATTGCGAGCGTGTCCGGCTTTGGGCAGCGGCTCGGCTCTGTTCTGTGTGTCGGGAACCCAGAGCTGACCGAGCATCGTGACCTCACCGAATGCGATGCTGTGCAGCCAGCGCCGTGTGTCGCTGCTGGCCGTCGTCTCATTCGCCGGCGGCCGAGATGTAGATCGGTCCGCGTTCCAGCACAGGGTCGAGGATGCCGGTCTCGAGTTCGTTGGCTGCATCTTCGAGCCCGGCCGGATCGCGGTGCTGGCCGGGATAGCCGATGAGCTCCTTGACTTGGGGGGTCATGAAGTATGCGCCGGCGATGATCGACGACAACGGGTCGAAGGTGAACTTGTCATTCGCCCACATCTGCTTCAGCGCGCCGCGCAGCTCATCGTCGCCGACGTCGGCCAGGTCGTTGACGGCTTTGACGACCGCGTCGAACACGTCGGCGCGGGCGGCCAAGGCCAGCTCCAGATAGGGCAGAAACTGTTCGGCGTCACTGGCTTTCGGGTTGGGCCCAGCGGCCGGAATCAGTGTGTCGGCGATGCGCAGCAGTATGTCGTGTTCCCGGTCAGTCAGCGGCCGTGGTGGCTTGGTGTGCCGCGGTGGTACCGACAACCGTCGGTCCGATGATGTGGTCATGACTGCGCCTTTCGGGCATAGACCTGTTCGACGACCTTCTTGCCCGCCCGCAACGCCAAGGCGCTGATAGTGCAGGTGGGGTTCGCCGAACCAGAAGTGACGAAGATGCTGCCGTCGGCGATGTAGACGTTGTCGACGTCGTGGGTCTTTCCGTAGGAATCCACGACCGATGTTGCGGGGTCGTGACCCATGCGGGCGGTGCCCAGCAAATGACCCGGCTGATCGATCCAGAGCTCTTGAGTGATGACGTGGGCGGCGCCCGCTGCCTCGTGGGCCTCGACCATCCGCTCCACCGTGAATTTCAGCAGTCTGCGGGTGTTGTCGCTGATCCGGTATTCGATTTTCGGGGCGGGGAGCCCGTCGGGGTCGACAAGTTTGGTCGACAGGGTGACGCGGTTGTGTTCCTCGGGGAGGTCTTCGGTGTTGGCCGCCCACAAGATGCCGTTGCGCGCCGAGCGCGCCACGTCGTGGATCGCCGGGCCCCACAGTTCGTCGAAGTCGAGTTCGCGATGAGCCTCGACGGCGTTCAGCGGGCCTGGTGTGGGAAGGGCGTGCATTTTGGCGCCGCGTACGAACCCGCGTGATTTGTCTGTCTCGTAGAACTGCATGGAGTGGATCAGCTGACCAGCGGGGCCACGCCAGCTTTCCAAGTCTTCGTCGTAGTAGCCCAGTGCCGTGCAGTTGGGGTGCAGCATGAGGTTGCGGCCGACGAGGCCCGATGAGTTGGCCAGGCCATCGGGGTGCTGATCGCTTGCGGAAAGCAGTAAGAGTCGCGGGGTGCCAACGCCGTTGGCGCACAACACCACCGCACGCGCGGGCTGGAACACAACATTGCCGTCGCGGGCGATGTACTCCGCGCCGGTGGCCAGTCCGCCACTTTCGGTGAGGATCCTGCGGACCCGCGCACCTGTTCGCACCTGTGCACCGGCTTTGAGTGCTTGAGGCATGTAAATGAGGTCGAAGGAGGCCTTCGCACCCTGCGGGCAGCCCCACTCGCACACACCCCAGCGGCCGCACTGCTCCAGCGTTTTGTATTTCTGGCTGGCGATCGCATTCGTGCCGGGCCACCAGTGCCAGCCCAGTTTGTTGGCGGCCTGCGCGGCTTTGATACCGGCCTTGCCCATCGGGTGCGGTGGAAGGGGATAGTCGAGTCCTTCGGGGTACGCGGTGTCGCCGCCGACTCCGGCCACGCCGATGAATTCGTCGACCTCGTCGTGGTAGGGCTTGAGGTCGTTATAGCTGATGGGCCAGTCGTCGGCCACCCCGTCGAGGGTCTTGACTCGGAAGTCAGACGGCAGTAGCCGTGGCCATTCGGCGCCGTAGTAGATGGAACTGCCACCGACCCCGTTGAACATCACCGGCCACATGTCGGAGTCTTCGACGTCGACCGGGTAGTCCGAAGGCAGGCCGCGCACGTTCGGGTCGTGGGCCCAGTTGTGCTGGATGAGCAGTTCCCACTCGGGGAAGTTGGCCGGGAAGTCGCTGGGGTTGACCCAGTCGCCCTGTTCCAGACAGATGACGCTCAGCCCGGCCGCTGCGGCGGTGTGGGTGACCACTGCGCCGGACGGGCCGGCGCCGATGACCAATACATCGACGATTTCGGCTGTGTCGCTGGGTTCTTGGGATGCCACGATTCGCCCTCACTTCCTGTCGGACTCGGCGGCTGTAGGCTGTGCCACCTCAATAGTGGTCGGTACTTGCATGGTGTCGACGATCGGAGGTGGACGCGGCCCTGGAGAGGACTTACGCCCCTGCCAGTACGCCGCCGTCGACGACGAAGGCGGTCCCGGTGATCGCGGTGGAGTGATCCGATAGGAGGAACGCCACGGAGTGGGCAATCTCGATCGGTTCGATGGCGCGGCCGATGGGCTGAAAGTCCGGTAGGCCTGCTTCGAGGGCTTCGCGGCCGCCCAGCGCTTCATAGTGGGGCACGTTGAGCGGGGTGTCGACGAAACCGGGGCAGACCGTGTTCGCCCGGATGCCCTGCGCACCGAAGTCCAGGGCGATCGCTTTGGTCAAAGTGAGAACCGCGCCCTTGCTGGCGGTGTAAGTGGTCAACAGCTTCTCGGCGCCGATCGAGTTGATCGACCCGAAGTTGACGATCGAGCCGCCACCGGCCTTGAGCAGTTCGGGTATCGCGTACTTCGAACCGAGGAACACGCCCTTGACGTTGACGTCGAAGGTTCTCTGGTAGTCCTCCACCGTGGCGTCCAGGATGGTGCCGGGAATGAGGATGCCGGCGTTGTTGACGATGCCGTCGAGTTTCCCGAATCGCTCCACCGTGAAGCTGATCAAGTCCTTGACCTGGGTCTCGTCGGTGACGTCGACGACGCGACCGATCAGACGGTCGTCGTCGACTTTGAGCTGCGTCAGGTGCTCGGGCGAGCGGACGGTGGCCACTACTTGGGCGTCTTCGTCGTGCAGGTGTAGTGCGGTCGCCAGTCCGATTCCGCGGCTGGCGCCGGTGACGATGACCGTCTTTCCTGCGAGCAGGGTGCCCATGGATGCGCTCTCTTTCTGCAATGTGTCGGCAGATTTCCGCCGAATCGACCGATTGATTGCTCTACTGTCGACAATTAGTCAATTGAGTGTGGAGGGTTGAGTGTCGTTCGTCAAGTGGAAAGCGCACCCGGACCGAGATCGAGTGCGATGCGCGGTGGCGCACTACGACTCGCTGCTCCGTAGGGTGGTCGGCGAAGGTACGTCAAATGCCGTTGGTGGATGCTTCGTTTTAGATCGTCGGAAGCATGGCAATACTGCGGCAACAAGATCGACTCGCGTTAAGGGCGGACGGAAACATGTCTCAACCGGCAGAGGTGGAACCCGACGATCAGGGCAATGAGCCGACCGATATCACCTTCGACGAGCATCTTCACCCTGCGCGTCCGGGGGCGCTGCGGTTCCGACCCCGCGTCAAGGCACCATTCACTCGCCGCTCGGTCACACAGGACGGCCCGGCAACCGGGGACAACGCGGCCTACGTGTCATGGCTGCTCTCGCAGTCGATGCTGGCCGACGCCAATGAGATCAGCCAACAATTTTCCGGCCAAGGGTCGATGTGGCAGAACCCCTATGCCACGCCCAGTCCGCGAGGTGCCGTCGACACCGCGTCGGTGTGGTTCACTGCTTACCCGCTGTCCCTGATCACCCGTCCCGACGAGTCGTTCCTCAAAGCTTTGGCGGACGAAAAGATGTGGGAGGCGTTCGCCGAAATCGGCATCGAAGCGATTCACACGGGGCCGGTAAAGCGCGCGGGCGGCATCTCCGGCTGGCAACTGACCCCGAGTGTCGATGGGCACTTCGACCGCATCAGTACCGAAATCGATCCGGCTTTTGGCACCGAAGACGAATTTCGGCAGATGTGCGGGACCGCGAACTGGTACGGCGGCACGGTCATCGACGACATCGTGCCCGGCCACACCGGCAAAGGCGCCGACTTCCGCCTCGCCGAGATGAAGTACGCCGACTATCCCGGCATCTACCACATGGTCGAGATCGACCCGCGGGACTGGGACCATCTCCCCGACGTCCTCGCCGGTGCGGACTCGGTCAATATCGACGCCGCGACCGAGGAGTGGCTGGATAAGGCCGGATACATCATCGGTCGATTGCAGCGGGTGATTTTTTATGCCGAAGGCGTGAAGGAAACCAATTGGAGTGTGACGAGGCCCGTTCTCGGTGTCGACGGGGTCGAGCGTCGCTGGGTTTACCTGCACTACTTCAAGGACGGCCAGCCGTCCATAAATTGGCTTGACCCCTCCTTCGCGGGCATGCGACTCGTGATCGGCGACGCTCTGCATTCCCTGACCGATCTCGGTACCGGTGGACTTCGCTTGGACGCCAACGGTTTCCTCGGTGCGGAGAAAACCGCCGCAGAAGACGGCGCCGCTTGGTCGGAAGGTCACCCGCTCTCGGAAGCCGCCAACCACCTGATCGCGAGCATGGTCCGCAAGGTCGGCGGGTTCACCTTTCAAGAGCTCAATCTGACCATTGACGACATCCGGGAGATCGGTGAGGCCGGGGCGGATCTGTCGTACGACTTCATCAACCGGCCTGCCTATCAGCACGCGCTGGCCACGGCTGACACCGAGTTCCTGCGGCTTACGCTGCGCACCACTCTCGAGCACGGGGTGGACCCCGCATCACTGGTCCACGCGCTGCAGAATCACGACGAACTGACCTATGAGCTGGTCCATTGGTCGACCGGCCACCGCGACGATCTCTTCACCTATAAAGGGGAAGAGGTCACGGGCGAGATGCTGGGCGCATCGGTGCGCGGCGATCTCACCGAGAAGCTCACCGGCGAGAACGCGCCATACAACCTGGTCTTCACCACCAACGGAATTGCCTGCACCACAGCGACTGTCATCGCCGCAACGCTGGGCATCACCGAGCTGGACATGATCGATGACATCGATCGCATTCGTCGAGCACACCTGTTGTTGGCGATGTTCAACGCACTGCAGCCGGGCGTCTTTGCGCTTTCAGGGTGGGATCTCTGCGGGATGCTCACACTGCCTGCCGAGGAGGTCGCCGACCTACTGCGCGGTGGCGACACCCGCTGGATCCACCGGGCGGCCCATGACCTCATGGGTGTCAATCCTCAGGCGACCAACTCGATGGCCGGAATGCCGCGTGGGCGAAGTCTTTACGGTCCGATTCCCGAACAGCTTGCAGACGACACTAGTTTTTTGCGCCAGCTGCAGGCCATCCTGCGGGTGCGTTCGCATTACGGCATCGCCACCAGCGAGCAGATTGACATCCCCGATGTGTCCCACCGGGGGATGCTCGTCATGGTCCATCAACTCGACGATCTCAACCGATTCCAGCTGACTGTGCTCAATTTCGCCAACGAACAGGTCGCTGGCACAGTCCGCTCAAAGAAACTCCCATCCGGCGCGCACGTCTCAGACATGTTCACCGGCGAGGAGGTAGGCGTGGTCGACGACCTGAACAGCTTCGCCGTGGAGTTGCATCCTCACCAAGGTGCGTCACTGCTTGTCGAACAGCCGGTGACTGACCAGGTTTGACCCGAACCGGCGTCGTGCTCGCTGAGTC
>Ga0207688_10000344_pt1 | contig 21559 bp, 20 predicted proteins | sample KBSMiscanthusM4_FD_184296 | JGI IMG/M metagenome (GOLD analysis project Ga0207688, IMG submission 184296) | Miscanthus rhizosphere microbial communities from Kellogg Biological Station, Michigan, USA - M4 (SPAdes) (version 2) | ecosystem: Host-associated > Plants > Roots > Rhizosphere ...
CCGATACCGAGATTGATGATGTCGCGGCCCTGCGCCGCCAGCGCATTGGCGCGCGCGAGCACGGCAAAGGCATTTTCCTCGCCGATGCGGTCGAACGCGGGAACGGTCTTCAGCATGGGATCTGATCTCTTGAATCGGGCAAACAGAGAATGGCGAGCAGCCATCCAGTGAATGGCGAATAACGGGAGCGAATAGCCCGGACGCGGACCATCCCTCCCGTTCCTATTCGCCGCTCGCCACTTTCTATCGCTACTCGCCCAATTGTGTCACGCCCTGCGCACCATCGCCGGCGTGAGATGCTTGATCGAGGGAGCGCCGACCTGCTGCATCATGGCGTAGGTCTCGGTGCGCAGAAGCTCGAGCACGCGCTCGACGCCGGGCTGGCCGAAGGCGCCGAGGCCCCAGATATAGGGCCGGCCGACGCAGACGGCGTTGGCGCCGATGCACAGCGCCTTGACGATGTCGGAGCCGCGACGGAAACCACTGTCGACGATGATCGGGATGCGCCCGTTCACCGCCTCGACGATTTCCGGCAGCGCGTCGATGGTCGAGCGTCCGGAGTCCTCGCTGCGGGCGCCGTGATTCGACACGATGATCGCGTCGATGCCGTTGTCGGCGGCAAGCACGGCGTCCTCCCAGGCGAGGATGCCCTTGAGCACGATCTTCATCTTGGTGGTGTCGCGCAGGCGCTTGAAGTAGTCCCAGGTCATGGCAGAGGACTGGGTGTTGGTCATCCCCGAGAGGTCAATGCCCTGATACATGGCACGGGTCTTCATGCTTGCCTGCAGGCTGGAGCGGTCGTGGCAGCCATTGCAGTCGCGGGTATCTGTGGGCCGCATGCGGAAGAGGGTCTCCTGGTTGCGGCCGCCGCTGCGGTCGATGGTGACCGCCACCGCGTAACAGCCGGCCTTCTCCGCGCGCTTCACCATGGTCTCCGCCACTTCCCATTTGTTGGTGGCATAGAGCTGGTACCAGATCGGCTGGCCGCGCGCGGCGCTGACGTCCTCGACCCCGAGGCTGGTCGCGGTCGAGAGAATTTGCAGATGATTCCCAACCTTGGCGGCGCGGGCGGAGGCAACCTCGCCCTCGTCGTGGAAGGACCGCTGGCCGCCGACCGGCGCCAGCACGATGGGGCTCGGGTATTTCACGCCGAGAATTTCGACCGACATGTCGACCTTGCTGACGTCAACCAGCCGGCGCGGGCGGAGCTGGAATTTCAGGAAGCCCTCGCGATTGGCGCGCAGCGTCACCTCGTCGTCGATGCCTGAGGCCATGTAGCCGAAATGCGCGGGCGGAACGTTGGTGCGGCAGACCGGCTCGAAATCGAAGACGTTGATCGCTTCCTTGGGCGTCTTGATGAGCTCGGTGGTGCGCATCGGCGCCCACATCAACGGGTCGGGAAGCTTGCTCCCGGGAACCGGCCCTTCGCCGGCAAAGGCTTCGAGGCCGCCGGCCGCGAGCAGCGGACTTCCGGCCAGGAATTGCAGGAACTTGCGACGGTTGGCAGCTTGATCGGCGAACGACGGCATAGCGAGCCCTCCCTCAAGAGCAACGGGCCGGCTTCAACTCTTTCGGCTGGAATGAGCGCGGCACCCGGTCCATCCTACACGGCGGACGGTTCGAGACAATCGGGTCCGGTCGGTTCTAATCGAATCGACATGTCTCCCTTGCAATCGGAAAGAGTCTCATGCCCACCATCGCCGAAAAGCGCGCCACGTTTCGCCAACTACATGCGGCCGGATGCTTCGTCATTCCCAATCCATGGGACGTCGGCACCACGCGCTACCTGCAGCATCTGGACTTCAAGGCTCTCGCCACGACCAGCGCGGGTTTTGCATTCGCGCGCGGTCTCCCCGACGCGGCGGTGGCGCGCGATGACATGCTTGCGCATATCGCCGAGATCGTCGCCGCGACCGACCTTCCGGTGAACGCCGATTTCGAAGGCGGCTATGCGCACGAGCCCGAGGGCGTGACGGAGAGCGTGCGGCTGTGCGTCGAGACCGGGGTGGCGGGGCTCTCGATCGAGGATGCGACCGGCGACAAAGCTAAGCCGCTCTACGACCTCGATCTTGCGGTAGCGCGCATGAAGGCGGCGCGCGCGGCGATCGACCGGGCCGGCGGCAACGTCCTGCTAACCGGCCGCGCGGAATGCTTTCTGGTCGGACGCCCCGATCTCGATGAGACGGTCCGCCGGCTGCAGGCGTATTCCGCCGCCGGCGCCGATTGCCTCTACGCGCCCGGTATCCGGACGCCCGAGCTGATCGCAGCGGTGGTGAAAGCGGCCGCGCCCAAACCGGTCAATGTGCTGATGCCGGGCGCGCTCGGCCTCACCGTCGCCGACCTCGCAGCGCTCGGTGTGCGCCGCATCAGCGTCGGCGGCACCCTCGCGCGCGTCGCCTGGGGCGCGTTCATCCGCACGGCGAAGACGATCGCAAGCGAAGGCCGCTTCGATGCGTTCAAGGATGCCGTCCCGCATGCCGAGATCAATGGCTTCTTGCGCGACGACATGACTGCGCGATGACGGCAGCAACGACGAGCCGATCGCAGGCGCATCCGGTTACCGGTCAGCCGGTCGGCCAGCCTGTCGATACGACACCGGCGCGACGGCCGGGGCCGGTGTCCCTCGACGGCCGCTACGGGCGGGTCGAGCGCCTGGCGCAGCCGCATGCTGCCGCGTTGTGGAAGGCGGTCGACGGCCAGGACCATATCTGGACCTACATGTCCGCCTATGGTCCGCTGGCGGACTTTGCCGCGTTCTCGCATTGGCTCGCCGGCAGAGTAACGCTCGACGATCCTTATTCCTATGCGATCGTCGACCGGTCAGGCCAGGCGCTCGGCATCGCGACGTTGATGGAAATCCGCCCGTCCATGGGCGTGATCGAGGTCGGGCATATCCTTTATTCGCCGGCTCTGCAGCGCACGCCGCTCGGAACCGAGGCGCAGTATCTGCTCGCGCGTTATGCGTTCGAGACGCTTGGCTATCGCCGCTATGAATGGAAGTGCGACGCGCTCAACGCGCCCTCGCGGCGGGCGGCGCTGCGCTATGGTTTCGTGTTCGAAGGGGTGCTGCGGCAACATATGATCGCGAAAAACCGCAACCGCGATACAGCGTTTTTTTCGATGCTCGATAGCGAATGGCCGGCGCGCAAGACCGCGTTCGAGCGCTGGCTGGTGCCGGAGAATTTCGACGCGGATGGAAAGCAGCGCACGAGCTTGAGCGAGCTCAACGGCGTGCAGCCGCTGTCCGGTTAGGAGCAAACGACGTGAATATCCTCATCACCGGCGCGGCCGGCATGATCGGGCGCAAGCTGACTGAACGGCTTGCCAGCGAGGGCGGGCTCAACGGCCGGCCAATCGACAGGCTGACACTGCTCGACGTCGTCATGCCGACGACGGCTACGCGCTTTACGGGCAAGACGGACCTGGTGGCCGCGGACCTTTCCACGCCGGGCGAGGCGGCGCGGGCCATCGCGCACCGGCCGGACACAATCTTCCATCTCGCCGGCGTCGTCTCCGGCGAAGCCGAGCTTGATTTCGACAAGGGGTACCGCGTCAACCTCGACGGCACCCGTGCGCTGCTCGAGGCGATCCGCGCGACCGGCGACGGCTATCGCCCACGGCTCGTCTACACCTCCTCCATTGCGGTTTTCGGCGCGCCATTCCCGGAATCGATCCCCGACGACTTTCATCTCACGCCGCTCACCTCCTACGGTGCGCAGAAGGCGATCGGAGAAGCGCTGCTCGCCGATTACACCCGGCGCGGGTTCTGCGACGGCGTCGGCATCCGGCTGCCAAGCATCGTGGTGCGCCCGGGCAAGCCGAACAAGGCGGCATCGGGATTCTTCTCCGGCATCATCCGCGAGCCGCTGGCTGGCGTCGAAGCCCAACTGCCGGTCTCCGAGGCGGTCGTGCATACCCACGCGAGCCCGCGCGCCGCGATCGGCTTTCTCATGCGTGCGGCAGGGCTCGCTCGGGACGCGCTCGGCCCCCGGATCAATCTCTCCATGCCCGGCGTGTGCTGCACCGTTGCCGATCAGATCGCATCGTTGCGGCGCATCGCCGGCGAGCGGGTCGCCGCTCGCATTCGCCACGAACACGACCCGTTGGTCGCGCGCATCGTCGACGGCTGGCCGCAGCGCATCGAGGCGCGGCGCGCGCGCGAACTTGGTTTCAAGGCCGAGAACTCGTTCGACGAAATCGTGCGCATCCACATCGACGAAGACCGCGGCGGCACGTTCGTGGACTGACGACGGACAAGCGAGTCTTTCGTCCCCTCCCGGCGCATCGACCGCGCGCGCGCCAATCGTGAACGCGTCGTCGTCGAGGATTTCCACGTGCTGCAGCAGGCCTACCTTGCGCCCATCACGTCACGCACGGCGGAAATGATCTCGGGGGGAAATGAAAACGCCTTGGCATAGGCCGCCGTCATGTCCGCGCCACGCATCGGATCGATGTGAAGGCTGCGCTTGTCGATCTCGGCGCGAAACGCGGGGTCGGCCATGGTGGCGTCGAACGCCGCACGCAGCTCCGTGACGCGCTCGGCGGGAACGCCCGGGGGCGCCAGCACGGGACGGTCCATGTTCTGCGCCACCATCATCAATTCGAGCTGCGCACGGATCGATTCGTCCCGCACGAACTCCATCACCGCGGGGCTGTTGGGGAGATCGGCCCGCCGGCGCTCGGCGATAATGACCGGCACCCGGATCTTGCGCTCGGCGAACCAGCCGGGGTGCAACGCCTTGAACGAGGTTAGATGGGTGCCGCAGCGGCCGTCGAGCTCGCCGCGCTCCATCGCGAGGTCGATGTCGCTGCCGGCCTTGTAGCCTGCGATCACCTTGATCCTGGTCGCAAACAGCTTGTTCAACATCGCCGGGTAGAGCTCCATCTCCGAACCCGCGCCGATGCTCCCGACCGTGAACTCCTTGACCAGCATGTCGGCCCAGGTCTTCACCGGCGAAGTGTGCCAAAGCGTGCACACGCCTTCGGCACGATCGAGGGTGCCGAGCCAGTTGAACTTCAGGGTGTCGAAGCGCGCGCCCTTGCTGCCCCAGAGCGGCGCGAACGGCACCGTCGAGTTGATGATGCCGATGGTGGTGCCGTCCTGCGGCGCCGACGCATAAAGGAAATTCGCTGCCAGCAGCCCGCCGGCACCGGGCATGCTCTGCACGATCACATGCGGCCGACCGGGGATATGCTTGCCGATATGCTCCGACAGCAGCCTCGCATATTCGCCGAAGCCGCCGGCGACACCGGTGCTGATGACGATGCGCAGCGTCTTGCCCTGATAGAAGTCGGCGCTGCCCTGGGCTTGGCCATGCGACGCTTGGACCGCAACCAACAGCAGCAGCGTCGTCCCCGCGAAAGTGGGGACCCATCGCGCCATACGCTCTGGTCTCCGGAACATGGGCGCCCGCTTTCGCGGGGACGACCAACCCTGAAATCCAGGCACTTTCACCCCTGGAATTCGATCACATCCAGCCCGCGCGCTTTGTCTGTGAAGTAGATGAGGCCACGATCGTCCATGGCAACGTCGTTGGTCAGCGGCGCCTTCTGCCCATCGCCGGGCTTGGGGATGATGTAACCCTTCTCCCTAGGATGGGATGGATCGTTGATGTCGATGATCCGCAGCCCCGCCCCGAACCAGGTGACGTAAACGAGACCATCCTTGTCCACGTGCTCGCGCAGCTGGTGGGCGCCAAAACGGAACTTGCGCCCGTGATAGGGCGATGCATCGTCCGGCACATCATAAGTATAGAGGGGCTGCGGCTTGGTCGGATCGGTGACGTCCCAGGTGCGAAACGCTGCGTGCGGCTTCTCGGCATCAGGCCCGCGCTGCGGGCGTTCCTCTTCCGTCGACACGGCGATGGTCCTGCCGTTGATCGGGAACGGCACCTTGAGGAAGGTATGAGTCGGCTCCGGCCTCGGCGGGTCGTATTGGTAATGACTCAAGGTGCGGGGCTGGCCAATGTCGGAGACGTCGATGATGGCGACGCCCGAGGCCCAGCAGCCCGCATACATCTGGTCGCCGGAACGCATGGCGTGATGCAGGCGGTGCTCGGTCCCTTTCGGATGCGGCGGCTCGCCGCCCCCGACATTCTGCCCGTGCATCCACCAGCGCGAGACTTCGACCGGCCTTGAGGGATGGCGGATGTCGTAAATGACGAGAGTATTCCCGACAAACCCCTCCATCTCGGTGGAGATATAGGCGTAGCTCTCATCGAGATCGAAACGGTGGACGCCTTTGCCGAAGGTCTGCACAAACGTCACGAGCCGGGGATTGGCCGGATCGGCGATATCGTAGATGCGAAACCCGGCATCCTTGAATTCGTTACGCCGGCCGGAGCCGGGCTGGTGCTCGGAATTGGTGACCATGAGATCACCCACCACGCGCACCTTGTGGGTGTGCGTGAGCTCGTTCGGCACCATCAGCCGGCTGACGATCTTCGGCTTGCGCGGGTCGGACACGTCGAGGATCGTCGTCCCCTCGGGTCCGTTCTGGTGACCGACATAGGCGTGATGCCCCTGAATCACGATCTGGCCCCCGCCCGGCAATTCTGTGCGGCTGAGATGACGAATATTCGACGATGCCTGCGGCGACGCGCCGACATCACTGGCATGGAGGACGTCGGCCACGACTTTATCTCCCGGGCTTCGGCCGCTTCTGGCGACGGCCGCTCTGCAGAAAAAATCTGCCGAGAAAGACGTATCCCGGCCGCAGGTCAGCGGCAACATCCTCCGCCGGACGGCCGGGCGGGGGGTGCACAATTGCGCCGGAGGTCAATGGACAGCGCCCTCATTTCAGCCGACAATCACCGCTCACACTTAGAATCCCGCCGTTGACCCCCGGGCAGAGCGCCCGAGGCGAAGAGCGGGAACAGGGAGAGGAGCGACATGACAACGAAAAGCAGGCTGTATCTCGGCGTGGCGGCGCTCGCCATCGCCGTCGTGTTGACGGGCTCCGTGGTCGAGGTTTCCGCCCAGCAAAGCGCACCCGCAGCGGTCGCCATCGACAACGACGACATCGGCGGCGTGGTCACCGGCGCGAACGGCCCCGAGGCCGGCGTGTGGGTGATCGCGGAAACCACCGATCTTCCGACCCGCTACGCCAAGATGGTGGTCACCGACGACCAGGGTCGCTACGTCGTGCCCGATCTTCCGAAAGCCAAATACAAGGTGTGGGTGCGCGGCTACGGCCTCGTCGATTCCGCCAAGGTCGACGGCGAGCCCGGCAAGCAGTTGAACCTGACCGCGGTGGCGGCGCCGAACGAAGCCGAGGCGGCAAAATATTATCCGGCGATCTACTGGTATTCGATGCTGAAGATCCCGGACGCCAGCCAGTTCGGCAAGAAGGACGGCGACATCCCCGACAAGGTCAAGCAGAGCGACTGGCTCAACCTGATGAAGAACAACGGCTGCGTCGGCTGCCATCAGCTCGGCCAGCTCTCCACGCGCACGTTCCCGCCGGGCTTGGGTGAGTTCTCGAGCCACGCCGAGGCATGGGTGCGTCGTACCCAGGCCGGGCAGTCAGGCGAGCTGATGGTGAACATCCTGGCCGGCCAGCTCTCGGGCGCGCCGATCAAGTATTTCGCCGACTGGACCGAACGCGTCGCCAAGGGCGAACTGCCGAAAACCAAGCCGACGCGACCGCAAGGGGTCGAGCGCAACGTCGTGGTCACAACCTGGGACTGGGGCGACCCGAAGAAGTATCTGCACGACCTGATCGCGTCGGATCGGCGCGACCCGACGGTCAACGCCTACGGCCCGCTCTTCGGCCAGCCCGAATACTCGACCGACGTGCTCCCCATCCTCGATCCCAAGACCCACACCGTCACCAATTTCAAGGCGCCGGTGCGCGATGCCGATACCCCCGAAGGCCTTGGACCCGGCCATGCCGCGATGGCCAAGCCGCTCGGCCCTTCGCCGTACTGGGGCGAGGAGAAGCTCTACGACACCAAGGTCAACAACCACAACGCCATGTTCGACCAGAAGGGGCGCGTGTGGTTGGCGGCGGCGGTGCGCGGTCCGAAGAACCCGGACTTCTGCAAGAAGGGCTCCGACCATCCCTCGGCCAAGCTGTTCCCGCTGGAGCAGACCCACCGTGCGCTGGCGATCATCGAGCCCAAGACACTGAAGTACACCTTCGTCGACACCTGCTTCCAGACCCATCATCTGCAGTTCGCCTACGACGCCAACAACACGCTGTGGACCAGTAGCGGCGGCGGCGGCGGCGTGGTCGGCTGGGTGAACACCAAGATGTTCGACGAAACCGGCGATGCGGCGAAGTCGCAGGGCTGGACGGCGCTCATCCTGGACACCAACGGCAATGGCAAGCGCGACGAGTATGTCGAGCCCAACCAGCCGCTGGATCCGGCCAAGGACAAGCGCATCGCCCAGGTGTTCTACGCAGTCATGCCGAACCCGGTCGACGGATCGGTGTGGGGGACGTTGCGCGCCAGCCCCGGCTCGATCGTGCGGCTCGCTCCCGGCTCCAACCCGCCGGAAACCGCGCTGGCGGAAATCTACAACGTACCGATGCCGGGCTTCGGCCCGCGCGGAGGCGATATCGACAGCAAGGGCGTGGTGTGGGTGTCGCTCGCAAGCGGTCATATCGGCAGCTTCGACCGGAGCAAGTGCAAAGGTCCGCTCAACGGACCGAAGGCGACCGGCGATCATTGCCCGGAGGGCTGGGCGTTCTACCAGTACCCAGGGCCGGGCTTCGACGGCATCGGAGAGAACAGCGCCGAGTCGAGCTACTACAGCTGGGTCGACCAACATGACACGCTCGGCCTCGGCAAGGACGTGCCGATGTCCACCGCCAACCTCATGGACGGCCTGGTCGCCCTCAAGGACGGCAAGATGGTCTCGCTGCGCGTGCCGTATCCGCTGGGCTTCTACGCCAAGGGCTTCGACGGCCGCATCGACGATGCCAATGCCGGCTGGAAAGGCCGCGGGGTGTGGACCAGCAGCGGCGACCGGACGCCGTGGCTGATCGAAGGTGGCAAGGGCATGAAGCCGATGGCCGTGCACTTCCAGCTTCGCCCGGATCCGCTCGCCAAGTGAGCGGACGACAATAGGCGTGAAACTACCCGCCCGGCGCTGCCCCGCAGCGCCGGGCGGGATCTATGAGCAACCGTTCTGTGGACGATTGACCGGGGGCCGGTCCATCCTGACGGCGGCACGCATGGGTGGCCCCGGTCGTGAAGGGCCAGTACCGCCCGTAGCCCGCGCGCGCTAGAACCTCGCTCGGAGTCGCCGGTGCGGAGCGCACGCAAGCGCTTGCTCTCGTCTCCTAGCCAAGACCTCCGGAGCACCTTGTATGAAAGTTGTTGTCACGTGCGTGAGCTTGGCGCTTGCGCTTGTCTCGCCGGACGCTGCATCGATTGCCGCCGAAGAAAGCCCGGGGCAGCTTCGCATCATCGTGCCGCTCTCTGCCGGCTCGGCTTTCGACATTCTGGCGCGTGCCATGGGCAACGCCTTCAAAGAGCGGACCCAGCAACCGGTGATCGTGGAAAACCGTTCGGGCGGCAACATGGGTATCGCCGCCAATGCCTGTAAGAGTGCGCCGCCCGACGGCAGCACCATCTGCCTGCTGACGCAAAACGCGATCACCCTCAATCCGCTGCTCTATGCCAAGCTGAGCTACAACCCTTACAACGACCTCGATCCGATCGCGGTGGTCGCCCTGCAACAGCAGGTGCTGGCGGTGGTCCCGTCGTTGGGGATCGCGAGCGTGGCCGAACTGGTGAAATATTCCAAGGCGAACCCGAACAGGCTCAACTACGCCTCGCTCGGACTCGGTTCCGATTCGCACCTGATCATGGAATGGCTCAAGGGCGCGACCGGAGCCGACCTGACTCACATTCCCTTCAATGGCTCCCCGCCTATTCTCACCGCGATGAGATCGGGCGAAGTGCACGTCACGTTGCTCACGTCCGGAACGCTCAAACCGCAGATCGATGCCGGCGAACTCAAGGCGCTGGCGACACGCGGCGCCGACAAACGCAACCCATCGCTCCCCGATGTGCCGACCTTCGCGGAGGCGAGCCTTCCGCCGCTTCGGGCCACGTCGTGGGCGGGACTTTTTGGGCCCGCGGGGACGCCGCCCGAGATCATCGCAAGGCTCAACCGGGAATTCACCGCGATCATCAACGACCCAGACTTTCGCGCCCGCTTCATGGTCAAGCCAGGGCTCGAACCGTCGGAGATCGGCCTCGCGGACATCAGGGCGTTCATGGCCCAGGACCGCGCCGGGTGGGAGCCCCTGGTCAAAACCTCCGGCGTGCAATTGCAATAGCGTGTTGCCCAACCTGCCGAAGCCAGACCACATCATCTTCAGGCGGATGCGGCTGCGACCATATGGGAGATAGAAGTTGGACCTCAATCTCGCCGGCCGAACGGCGCTCATCACCGGGGGCTCGAAGGGCATCGGACTGGCCATCGCCCATGCGCTGGCCGCCGAAGGGTGCAACGTTCACTTGGCCGCCCGCACCGCCTCCGAGCTCAACAAGGCCGCCGAGGACATCCGCACGCGTCACAAGGCCAAAGTATCGTGCCATCCCGCCGACCTGACTGACAGTGCGCAGGTGAAGACGGTCGCAGCCGCCTGCAGGCACGTCGACATCCTGGTCAACAGCGCGGGTGGCATCCCGCGCGGAACACTCCTCGACATCGACGAGGAGCGGTGGCGGCGGGCCTGGGACCTCAAGGTGTTCGGTTGCATCAATCTCACCCGCGAGATCTACCGGCCCATGTGTGAGCGGGGCAGCGGCGTCATCATCAACATTGTCGGCCTGTCGGGGGACCGCCCGGACGCCAACTACATCGCCGGCAGCTCCGCGAACGCAGCCTTGATCATGTTCTCGCGCTCGCTTGGCGGCGACAGCATCCGTCACGGCGTGCGCGTGGTAGCGGTCAATCCCGGTCCGGTGGAAACCGAGAAACATATCCGCGATACCGAGCGGCTTGCGCAGGAAAAGTTCGGCGACAAATCGCGCTGGCGCGATGTCATGGCGGGATTGCCGATGAAGCGCGCGGCGCTGCCCGATGAGGTCTCGAGCATGGTCGCTTTCCTCGCCTCCGACCGTGCGTCCTATATCAGCGGGAGCGCGGTCACGATCGACGGCGGGCTGCTCTCGGACTCCGCGATCGGGGTCAAGCGCGGCTGAACGCGACGGATAGAGGTGGAATGGGCAAAATCATTCAGCTCGAGGCCGGCGATGGGCACGCGTTCGATGTCTATCGCGCTGATCCCGACAGCGAGGCACGGGGCGGCCTCGTGGTCATGCAGGAGGCGTTCGGCGTGAACGAGCATGTCCGCGCCGTCTGCGATGCCTATGCGGCGAGCGGCTACGTCACCACGGCGCCGGCGATCTACGACCGTCAGCAACGCGGCGCCACCTTCGACTACGACGAGGTGTCGTGGGGGCGTGCGCGGGAATTGCGCGCCCGCGTCGACTACGACCACATCATGCTCGACATCGCATCCGCCATCGCCGCTTTGCGCACGCGTGGGCGTGTCGGCATCGTGGGCTTCTGCGTGGGTGGCTCGGCGGCCTGGCTGGCCGCGTGCCGGCTCGATGTCGATGCTGCGGTCTGCTACTACCCCTCCGATATCGGCAAGCAATATGCCGTAACGCCGCGCTGCCCGGTGATCATGCATTTCGCCGAGCGGGACCGGCTGGTTTCGGCCGCCGATCGCGACACCTTCCGCGCCGCGCACCCCGATGTGCCGACCCATGTCTACCCGGCCGAGCATGGCTTCAACAACTGGCATCGACCGGTAACCTTCGACCGAGAGAGCGCCGACCTCGCGCGCGAACGCACGCTGGCGTGGTTCGCGGCCTACCTCGGCAACGGCCCTGCGAGGTAAGCGCGCATGCGCTTTCCCGCTCCGCTCTTTCCGGCAACGCTGGTCAGACGCTACAAGCGCTTTCTCGCCGACGTCGTGCTGGCCTCGGGCGAGACGGTGACGGTGCACTGCGCCAATCCGGGATCGATGATCGGACTCAACGTGCCCGGCGCACGGGTGTGGCTGTCGAAGTCGGACAACCCAAATCGCAAGCTTGCCCATAGCTGGGAGCTGATCGAGGTCGATTTCGGCGGCGGCGCCGAGCTCGTAGGGATCAACACGGTCCATCCCAATGCACTCGCCGCCGAGGCGATCGCCGCCGGCGCGATCGCAGAGCTTACGGGCTATGAAACGATTCGCCGCGAGGTGAAATACGGGAAAAACTCACGGGTTGATTTTCTGCTTGAGCATCCGGCGCGGCCGCCATGCTATCTCGAGATCAAGAACGTGCACCTGATGCGCCAGTCGGGACTGGCAGAATTTCCCGACGCGGTGACCAAGCGCGGGGCGAAGCATCTCGGCGAACTGAGCGCGATGGTCGCAGCAGGCGCGCGCGCGGTAATGCTGTTCCTGATCCAGATCGGGTCGGCGCAACGTTTCAAGCTCGCCCGCGACATCGATCCGGCCTATGGCAAGGCGTTCGACGCCGCGCGCGCCGCCGGGGTCGAGATCATTGCCTATCGCTGCGGCATCGCCTGCGACGGGATCGAGGTGATCGAGCCGGTCGCGATCGGAGAGTAAAAAACCCGACGCTCGCCCGCGTGTCTTGGGCGGCGTGTCCTGGGCGGGATGCAGCGCGAGCGGCATCGGGGCGCTGCGGATTCGGGCAGATGGCCCCGGCCGGCTAGACGCTTGCGTCCCCGCCATCCTTGCTTACATTGCGGTGCAGCAGCGGCGTCCCCGAGCCGCCAGGAGGCGGCCCTGCCGCGATGCCTTGATGAGTTACGTCGACGCGGCACTGGCTCCGCAACGCAAGACCGGCCAGATCAAACTCCACGGCCCTGCCGCCTTCGAAGGCATGCGCAAGGCCGGCCGGCTGGTGGCGGAATGCCTCGACATGCTCGGCGACGAGGTCCGTCCCGGGGTACCGACCGAAAAGATCGACCGGCTGGTGTTCGATTTTGCGATGGCGCACAACGCGACGCCGGCGACGATGATGTATCGCGGCTACCGCAAGGCCACCTGTACGTCGGTCAATCATGTGGTCTGCCACGGCATTCCGGGGGAGAAGCCGCTCAAGGAAGGCGACATCGTCAATGTCGACGTCACCCTCATCCTCGACGGCTGGCATGGCGACTCCAGCCGGATGTTCGGGGTGGGCACCATTCCGCGGCGCGCCGAACGACTGATCGAGGTCACCTACGACGCGATGATGCGCGGCATCGCCGTGATCCGTCCCGGCGCCACCACTGGCGACATCGGCGCCGCCATCCAGGCTTATGTCGAGGCGCAGAACATGAGCGTGGTGCGCGACTTCTGCGGACACGGTCTCGGCCGGTTGTTCCATGACGAGCCCAACATCGTACATATCGGCCGGCAGGGCGAAGGCATCGTGCTGCGTCCCGGCATGTTCTTCACGGTCGAGCCGATGATCAATCTCGGCCGCCCGCACGTGAAGGTGCTTTCCGACGGCTGGACCGCGGTAACGCGCGACCGCTCGCTGTCTGCGCAGTTCGAACACACCGTCGCGGTGACCGATACCGGCGTCGAAATCTTCACGCTGTCGCCGAGGGGGCTCGACCGCCCGCCGCTGTCCGTCGGGCCGCGCGTATAAGGGGCGCGGCGCCCGCCGTCTACAGGAACTTCTCCAACACCACGAAATGCAGGTCGTCGCGCAGCGGCACGCCGACCCGCTCGTCACCATAAGGAAACGGCTCGCTTTTGCCGGTGCGGCGATAGCCGCGCCTTTCGTACCATGCGATGAGACCGTGCCGGAGCGCGATGACGGTCATTTGTACGCACGCCGCACCCTGCTCGCGGACGTAGTCCTCCGCTTTGGACAGCAGCGTACGGCCCAGTCCTTCGGCCTGACGACGCGGGTCGACCGTCAGCATCCCCAGATGCCATGTCGCCGTGTCGCCGGCGGGCTCGAGCAAGACGCAGCCCGCGAGTTGCGCACCCTCGTGGTCGCGCATCAACAGAATGGTGCTGTTTCCCGCCGCAAGAGCTACTGCAAGCGTGGCCGGGTCTGTCCTAGGTCCGGCAAGCAACCCGACCTCGTTGGTCCAGCCGGCACCCTCGCCCCGGTACGCGGAATTGACCAACGCGACGATATCGCCGATGTCGGCATCAGTGGCGGGCACCATGATCATGTCAGCACCGCTGGATAAGGGCAGCATCGTGCGAGATTGCAGCCTTTCCTCAAAGGTAGCTCCACCACCATTCGGTACGGCGCTGCTTGAGCCCGGCAAACCAACGGCAGGGCAGGTAAAGGGTGACGACGACCAATAGCGATACCGCGTAGATCGCCGGCAGGCTCAGGCCATAATTCGGGGGCTTGTCGGCCGGCGTTCCTCCGAACAGCCATGATGCATCCCCCCACACCAGCCATGCCAGTAGGACCGCGAGCGCGTGGATCAGGAAAAGATGCAGGACGTAATAGAAGAACGGTACCCGGCCATACGTGATGATGACATGCGCAAATCGCCCGTGCGCACCCTCGAATGCCGCAAGCAGCAGCAGGCCCGGGCCGAGCGTCATCGCCAGATAGAGGAGCGACGGCGGATACTTTTCGCAGTTGATGAAGGACAGCAGCGTGGCGAGCCAGCCGTCGTAGGCCGTCCAGGGCGTGGGATCGCCATAGAGATTCGTGGCACGCAGCACGATGAAGCCAACGCTTGTCAGCGCCCCGAGCCATACGAGTTGGTGCCGGCGCGTGGCGCCGTCGAGCCTGAACACCGGTCCAAGCGCATAGCCCGCCGCCATCACACCGATCCAGGGAACGAGCGGATAACTGAGATAGAGCTTGGCGGCAGGCCCAAGCTGCAACAGTCCTGGCCGGTGCAACAGATTCCAGATCCACCCGGCGGCGCCGAGATTTTCCGGACGGATGCCATCGAACAGGTTGTGCCCGCCGATCATGACGAGCCCGATGGCGGCAATCGCCCACCGTGGCAGGTAGACCAAGCCGCTCAGCACCACCATCGAGACGCCGAGCGCCCAGATTACCTGGGCGAAGAACAAGTGCAGGTTGAGACTGAAGAACCAGCCCAGACGCACCACGGTGAACTCGATGACGATGAGCCAGAGACCACGCGTGAGCAAGAACCGGCTCACATCGGCGACCGTGCGCCCCGATGTCCCGTAGAGATACGCGGAGACGCCGGCGAGCAGGATGAACAGCGGGGCGCAATAGTGCGTCACCCAGCGCGTCAGGAACAGCGCCGGATCGGTGACGTCGCGGGCGTTCAGTCCGCCGACGCCGAAAAAGTCGCGCGTGTGGTCGAGAGCCATCAGAATCATGATCGCGCCGCGCAGCAGGTCGATCGAAACGATGCGCGGGCGGACCGCGACGACCAAACGTGGCACCGGCTGGTCCACGGCGGCGCGGCGCGGGATCGGTGAACCCTTCAAGAGTTCAAATGGCGGACCCATGAGCTGGCTTTCTAGAGGATGCGCAGACTTGTTTGCCGCGCTCGAACGGCCCGTGTTCCTTACACCCCTGCCGCGACACAATGGTACGCGCCTTTCTGGAGAAGCGCGCGCCCAACGCGCTCTCCGCTTCAAGGGCTAAGAAAACCGTGGAGTCCGTTACCGCACCATGTCCAAATCAGATGAACGCGTTACCGCTGTAACAAGACTTGCGTGGACACATCCGCGCCGATGATTGGCTATGCTCGAGTCACTGCAAACGTCAGTGACTGGACTCGGCGTGGTCCACGCCGCTGGGCGTGCCACGCACGCAGATCACCTTGACGGCTTCATGGGAGGCCGGATCGCGCCCCGCCGCGATATTGGCCAGATAGGCCTGTCCGTGCATCAGGCAGGTGACCGGGCTGGCGAATGTTTCTGGGACCTGGAGCACGTCCAAAGCGTTGTCGCGTGTACAACCGCGGAGGTCTGGACTGGTGGCAAGCGAGCAAACCAAGATCAGGGCTGTCAGCATCAGCGGCTCCCATCATCGAGATGGGCGCAGCCTCCGCGTCTGAACCCATCAACTCGCATCGAGCACACACGCCCGATGTCGACTGGCACCTAGTGTCCGAACTGGAAATAACTATGCATTAATTGCTGTCATTTGGCCGGCCGTGCTCAATCCTCCACCCATGGCGTTTGCAACCGCCACGGACACGACCGCGGAACGACTCCGACCCGAAGATCGGTATGAGTCGGCCGGTTGCAAAATCGGCGGGAGCGGTCATCCTTGGCGCGACGCCCGCGATCCCAAACGCGGCACGAAGCAGCGATTGTGCCCCATGTCTGGCGACGGCAAGACCTCAACGCTTCCCGAACCCGAGGATGAAGCGCCGCACTATCATGGCCACCGCGAGCGACTGCGCCAGCGTTTCCGCGAGGCGGGCAGCGAGGCGGTGACCGACTACGAACTGCTCGAGCTCGTGCTGTTCCGCGCCCTGCCGCGGCGGGATTTGAAGCCGCTCGCCAAGCAGTTGCTCGCCACCTTTGGCTCCTTCGCCGAGGCCCTGTCAGCACCGCGCGAACGGTTGGCCGAAATCAAGGGCCTGGGCGAAGGAGCCATCACCGATCTCAAGATTGTCCACGCCGCCGCCAACCGCCTCCTGCGCGGCCAGGTGAAGAAGCGTCCGGTACTGTCGTCATGGTCGCACGTGCTCGACTATTGCCGCACCGCCATGGCGTTCGAGAACAAGGAGCAGTTCCGCGTGCTGTTCCTCGACAAGCGTAACGCGCTGATCGCCGACGAGGTGCAGCAGACCGGAACCGTCGACCACACGCCGGTCTATCCGCGCGAGGTGGTCAAACGGGCACTCGAGCTCTCCGCCACCGCCATCGTGCTGGTGCACAACCATCCCTCGGGCGATCCGACCCCCTCGCGCGCCGACATCCAGATGACGCAAGCGATTGTGGAGGTCGCGCGCGCCCTCGGTATCGCGGTGCACGACCATCTCATTGTCGGGAAGGACGGGCATGCGAGCCTCAAGGCGCTGAAGCATATTTGACCCGCGCCACGTTCGGATCAGTTCGGCTCGGCGGCCTCCCACGCGAGCGCTCGAGAATTGGAAAGCGCAACCTTCCGAGCTATCCTGCGCCATCACCCACCGACTTGTCTTGCACGCGACTTTGCGCGCGCACGAATACAGTTTGCGCCCTTTCAGATTTCGAACCGCGAGCCACAGCGATGTCCGCACCCTCTGCCGCCCCGCAAATCTCATTCGAGCAGTTCATCGCGGTCGACATCCGCGTCGGCACCATCGTCAAGGCCGAGCCGTTTCCGGAAGCGCGAAAGCCCGCGCTCAAACTATTCATCGATTTCGGCCCCGTGATCGGGGTGAAGAAATCGTCGGCTCAGTTGACGAAGTATTATGCTCCCGAAACGCTGGTCGGCCGTCAGGTCGCCGCCGTCGTCAACTTTCCGCCACGGCAGATCGGCCCGTTGATGTCGGAAGTTCTCACGCTGGGTTTTCCCGATGCGGAGGGCGCAGTCGTGCTGATCGGACCCGAGCGGCAAGTCCCGGATGGCGGTCGAATGTTCTGAGCGCGCCAGGAAGGCGAGGTCTGTTGCTTCGCAGCGAATTGCCCCTCGACCACCGCCATCAGCCCGCTGCCGCTATGACAAAATAGTTGATACTGTCAGCGCAGATTGAGAGCGTGCCTTCATCAGGCAGGAAAACGAGTTGGCTCAATCCCGCATCAGACGGGGCAAGCCGGCCGGTCGTGGGAGGTCAAGAATGAAACGCCGTGTTTTGACGTCGGCCCTCATCGCCAGTGTGCTGCTGCCCGCGGCGTCGCTATGGCCCTCAGCAGCTTGGGCGCAGAACTACCCTGTGAAGCCCATCAAGCTGATCGTGCCGTTTCCGGCCGGCGGCCCCGCCGATCTGTTCGCACGCTCGTTGGGCAACGGGCTTGGCGCCGATCTCGGCCAGCAGATCATCATCGAGAACCGCGCAGGCACTGGCGGTCTGGCGGGAGTCGACGCGCTCGCGAAGAGCGCGCCCGACGGCTACACGATCGGCATCAACGGGGCGGCGGCACTGTCCGCCATTCCGTTCATGGTGAGCAAGATGCCGTTCGATTGGCAGAAGGATCTGGCGCTGCTCACGCTGGTCGCCCGCGTGCCGGAGGTCGTGGTTGTCCACCCCTCGCTCGCCGTGAACACGCTGCAGGATCTTGTGGCCTACGCGCGCGCCAACCCGCGCAAGATCAATTACGGCTCGGCTGGGACCGGAAGCATCACCCATCTGGCGGTCGAGCTCCTGAAGACCGAGGCCAAGATCGACCTCGTGCACGTTCCCTATCGCGGCGCGGCCCCGGCGGTGAACGACCTGCTCGGCGGCCACGTCCAGATGGTGGTACTCGATACGCCGGTTCTGCTTCCACACATACGATCCGGCGCGGTGAAAGCCCTGGCGGTGACATCGGCGACGCGGAGCGCCGCCCTCCCCGACGTGCCGACGACCAGCGAGGCCGGTTTCAAGACCGTGCTGTCGGACAACTGGTATGGCCTGTCGGCGCCGGCCGGCGTGCCGCCCGACATCCTCGAGAAGCTGCACAAAGCCGTGGTCGCTACGTTGCGATCGCCCGAGCTGAAAAAGCAGTTCGACAGCCAGGACGCCGTGCCGTCGCCGATGACACCGGGCGAATTCGCCTCATTCGTGAAAACCGAGCAGACCAAATGGGGACCGGTCGTGGTTGCGACGGGCGCCAAGCTGGAGTGAAGTGCTTAACCCTCTTTCCGGATGTCGAGATCGCATGAATTTTTCGACCCGCATCACCGAGCTTCTCGGCATCCGCTACCCCATTGTGCAGGCAGGCATGAGCTGGGCGTCGTCCCACGCGGAGCTCGCGCTCGCCGTCTCGCAGGCCGGCGCGCTCGGCGTCATCGCCGCCGGCCCGATGTATCCCGATGCGCTGCGGGACGCGATCCGCGCCGTGAAGGCGCAGACCGACAGGCCATTTGCGGTCAACGTGCCGCTCTACAATCCACGCACCGCGACCTTCCTCGATATCGTGATCGAGGAGCGCGTGCCGATCATTGTGGCCTCACAGGGCGGCCCGAGGCAGCACATCGCGCGGTTCAAGCAGCATGGCGTGACCTGGCTGCACGTGACCGCCTCCCCCGAACATGCCAGCAAGGCGGAAGCCGCCGGCGTCGATGCGGTCATCGCGGTCGGCACCGAAGCCGGCGGCCATCCGCCGCCGGACGAAGTCGGCACCCTCGTGGTGGTGCGCGCGGTAGTCAGGGCGGTGAGCATTCCGGTAATCGGGGGCGGTGGCGTCGCCGACGGCGCCGGCATCGCCGCGATGTTCTGCCTGGGCGCCGACGGCGTGCAGCTCGGCACGCGTTTCCTGATGACGCCGGAATCAAACCTGCACAAGGCCTACAAGGAACGGGCGCTCGCAGCCGGCATCGCCGATACCACGCTGATCGGCCGCGGCAAGTTGCCGATCCGCGTGCTCAAGAACGATTTCACCCGTGAGTTCGAGGCTGCTGAACGGTCCGGAGCGTCGGCAGAGGAGCTGGCGACATTGAGCGGAGGCCGAACCCTGAAAATGGCGGCATTCGATGGCGACATCGACCAGGGCAAGGTGGAAGTCGGTCAAAGCGTCGGCCTGATCGACGAACTCCTGCCCGCGGCCGAACTCGTGCGGCAGTTGATCGCCGAGTTCGAGACGGCTGTCGAACGCCTGTCCCGGTTTCGTGATTGAGAATGAAAGCCGCACCACACACATTCGAGTTCAGGGTAGAAAAATGTCCGAGTTGCTGACCGAAGACCGAGGAGGCGTGCGCGTCCTCACCATGAACCGGCCCGACAAGCGCAACGCGCTCAATCACGCGCTCACGCAAGCCCTGCTCACCGCACTGCACGCCGCGGAAGCCGACGAAGGTGTGCGCAGCATCGTGCTCACCGGCGCCGGACCCGCCTTCTGCGCCGGCGCCGATCTGACCGAGTTCAAGGATTTGACCCCCGACAAGGCCCACCTGGTGGAGAGCCGCGCCGAGCTGACGATGAAACTGCATGGCGTCTTTTCGCGCCTGTCCAAGCCGGTCGTCACCGCCATCAACGGCGCGGCCATGGGTGGGGGCGCCGGCCTGGCGCTCGCCGGCGACGTCGCACTGATGGCCGCGACCGCGAAGCTCGGCTATCCCGAGGTGAAGCACGGCATCGTGGCCGCGATCGTCATGGCCAATCTGGTCCGCAATGTCGGGCGCAAGGCCGCCTTCGAGCTGGTGGCGGCGGGCGAGCCGGTCGATGCCGAGCGCGCCTGCACGCTCGGGCTGGTCAATCGCGTGACCGCGCCCGAGCAACTGATGGCGGACGCCGTCGCGCTCGCCGAGAAGCTCGCCGCGGTCCATCGTCCCGCCATGGCCGCGACCAAGCAGTTGTTCTACCGCGTGCTCGACCTGCCGTTCGAGCAGGCCCTGGAGGAAGGCCGCGACATCAATCAGCGCATGCGCGCGTTCCGGAAACCTTGAGGCCACGGCGATGAAACCGCTTCAACACGTCACCATTCTCGACCTGTCGCGCGTGCTCGCCTGCCCGTTCGCGAGCATGATCCTGGCCGAGCTCGGCGCGCGCGTGATCAAGATCGAGGAGCCCAACCGCGGCGACGAGACACGCAGCTTCGAACCGTTCATCGAGCGTGGCGGCGCCAGCGAGAGCGCGTATTACTTCGCCTGCAACCGCGGCAAGCAGTCGGTCACGGTCAATCTGCGCGCGCCCGAAGGGCAGGCTATCATCCGCGATCTCGCGCGCGAAGCCGACGTGTTCCTGGAGAACTTCCCGGTCGGCACCCTCAAGCGCTACGGGCTCGATTACGGCGCCATTCGTGCCGTCAACGCTCGCATCGTCTACGCGTCCTGCACCGGCTTCGGGCAGAGCGGACCGTTTGCCCATCGCAAGGGATACGACACCATCTTTCAGGCCATGGGCGGCATCATGAGCCTCACCGGGGAACGCGGCGGTCCGCCGGTCAAGCCTGGGCTGCCGGTCGCCGATCTGACGTCGGGATTGTGGGTGGCGATCGCGATCCTCGCCGCCCTGCAGGGACGCGCCGCCGGCGGAACCGGCTGCCATATCGATTTTTCGATGCTCGACGGGCAGATCGCGTTGCTCACGCTGGCCGCGGCGCGCTTTTTCGCGCTCGGTGAGGTCCCGCCGCGGCTCGGCACCGAACATCCCGGCCGCGTTCCCTCGGCAAGCTTCCTCTGTGCCGATGGCGGCTACCTGCACATCACCGCGAGCGACCAGCACTGGCTTCCCCTCTGCCGCGCGCTCGGGCTGGAGGCGTGGGGGAGCGACACTGAGCTGTTGAGCAACAGCGGCCGGCTGCGGCGACGCAACGACGTCATGGCGCGGCTTACTGCCGCCATCGCCGGGCGCGCCCGCGACGAGCTCGGCGTCGCGCTCGATGCAGCGGGCGTGCCGCAGGGTCCGATCCGCGCAGTCGATGAAATACTCACGGGCCAGCACACCGCCGCGCGCCAGCTGGTGGAGAGATTCACCCACCCGCAGATCGGGGAATTCCCCGCATTGCGCGTGCCCATGAAATTCGACGGATGGGACGATCCGACCG
>Ga0207688_10000347_pt1 | contig 21489 bp, 19 predicted proteins | sample KBSMiscanthusM4_FD_184296 | JGI IMG/M metagenome (GOLD analysis project Ga0207688, IMG submission 184296) | Miscanthus rhizosphere microbial communities from Kellogg Biological Station, Michigan, USA - M4 (SPAdes) (version 2) | ecosystem: Host-associated > Plants > Roots > Rhizosphere ...
TCGCCGCAGCGCTCGGCTCCGCGGCGGTTCACCTCGTGGGGGACGAGATCGGCCTGCGAGCGACGCCACTCCCCGAGCTAGGCCTCGTCGGCGAGCCCGTGCCATCGCAGCTCGACGCCATCGCCGGCGCGCTTGCGGCTGGCGTCGTCCCCGTCGTGACGCCGATCGCTGTGGGGCCGCTGAACGTCAACGCCGACGAGGCGGCGGCCGCGATCGCGGCGGGAGTCGCCGCCGAGCGCGTGGTGTTCCGCTCCGATGTCGCGGGCGTCTACCTCGAAGGAACCGTCGTTCGGTCGCTCCACGCCGACCGCGCGAGCGAGCTCCTCGAGGAGGGGGCGTTCGAGGGCGGCATCGTGCCGAAGCTCATGTCGGCCATACAGGCTGCGCGCGCCGGCCTGACGGCCGAGATCGGAGAGACGGCGGTGGTCGCGTGACGACGATCGAGTCGGGGCTCGAGCGGCTCCTGCCGACGTACGCCCGTGCCGACCTCGCGATCGTCCGCGGCGACGGCTGCCGCGTCTGGGACGCCGACGGACACGAGTACCTCGACTTCGGCGGCGGGATCGCGGTCGTCTCCCTCGGCCACTGCCACCCGGCGCCGCTCGCGGCGGCGAAGGCGCAGCTCGAGCGCCTCTGGCACGTCTCGAACCTCTATCGAACGGAACCGGCGGAGGAGCTCGCCGCGGCCCTGTCGGCCCGGTTCGGTGGAGCGCAGACCTTCTTCTGCAACTCGGGTGCGGAAGCCGTCGAGGCGGCGCTCAAGTACGCGCGCAAGGCGACCGGGAAGCCCGGTGTCGTCGCGCTCGAGGGCGGCTTCCACGGCCGAACGCTCGGCGCGCTGTCGGTCACCGGTCAGCCGGCGAAGCGAGAGCCCTTCGCGCCGCTCGTCTCGGGTGTGCGATTCATCCCCCCGAACGACGTCGACGCGCTGGTGGCCGCTGTGGACGACGCGGTGGGGCTCATCCTGCTCGAGCCGATCCTCGGCGAGGGCGGCGTCCTGCCGCTCGAACCGGACTTCGTCGCGGCTGCATCCGAGCTCCCGCCGCTCCTCGGGCTCGACGAGGTGCAGACCGGCGTAGGCCGGACCGGATCGTTCTTCGCGTTCGAGCAGCTCGGGGTGCGCCCCGACCTCGTGACGCTCGCGAAGGGCCTTGCCAACGGGCTGCCGATCGGCGCTCTGCTCGTCGCGGACTCCGCCGACCGCGCCTTCGTGCCCGGAGACCACGGCTCGACGTTCGGCGGGAACCCGGTCTCGGCTGCGGCGGCCGGCGCCGTCGTCGAGGCCATCGACGACGAGCTGCTCGCGAACGTCGGTGAGCGAGCCGGAGAGCTCACAGCCCGCCTTGCGGAGCTTCCGGGGGTGGAGAGCGTGCGCGGACGTGGGTTGCTGATCGGCGTCGAGACGGCGGCGCCGGCCGCGGACGTCGTGGCGGCCGCGCGCGAGAAAGGGCTGCTCGTGCTCACCGCGGGCGAGAATGTCGTCCGTCTCGCCCCTCCCCTGACGGTCGGGCCCGACGAGGTGGCCGCCGCGCTCGAGATTCTCGCGGGGGTTGTTACGCTCCTACGGTGAGCCGGATACATCCGGACATCCGTTTCGCACGAGGCCTCGCGAGAGGCCTCTTTCGTCTCCAATGACCTCTACGACACCGATTCCGGTCGACCTCCTGACGCCGCTCGGCGCGTACCTCCGGTTGCGCGGAGAAGGGGGCGGGAGCTTCCTGCTCGAGTCGGTCGAGCGCGGACGCCTCGGCCGCAACTCGTTCATGGGGCGCGGGGCGCGGATCGTCTCGCTCGAGGAAGCGGAGGACGCCGAGCTGCCGGTCGTCGGGTACGTCTCCTACGACTACGCGGCGACGCTCGAGCCGACGGTGCCGCTCCCCGACACGGGCACCGGTCTTCCGGAGAGCTCGTTCGTCGTCGCGGACACGCTCGTGCGTTTCGACCACGGCGCCGGGGTCGCCGATGTGCTCGCCGGGGACCCGGAGGAGGTCGCACGGGCGCTCTCCGAACCCATCGCGGACGTCCCTGCGCCCCGTGGTGAGCAGGGGGAGCTCACCCGTTTTCCGTCTCAAGAGCGTTACGAGGAGATGGTGCGAATCTGCCAGGCGCACATCCGCGCCGGCGACGCGTACCAGGTCGTTCCCTCACAGCGCGCCGAGCGACCGACCTCGGCGTCGCCGCTCGCCCTGTACCGGGCACTCCGTCGCGTCAACCCGTCGCCTTACCTCTTCTTGCTCGAGCTCGGCGAGATCGCGCTGGTCGGCTCGTCGCCGGAGCGGCTCGTCGCGTGCGAGCACGGCCGCGCGAGCGTCTGCCCGATCGCCGGCACGACGACGCCGGACGACGGCGACGCCGAGCGGCTCCTGTCCTCGGAGAAGGACCGCGCCGAGCACGTCATGCTCGTCGACCTCGGCCGCAACGACCTGTCGCGCGTGTGTCGCGGGGGTAGCGTGCGGGTGGCCCGCTTCATGGACGTCGAACGGTTCTCCCACGTGTCGCATCTCGTCTCCGAGGTGACAGGTGAGCTGCGCGACGGCGTCACGCCGTACGACGTGCTCCGGGCCTGCTTCCCGGCCGGAACGGTGACCGGGGCTCCCAAGGTTCGCGCGATGCAGATCATCTCGGAGCTCGAGGGCTACCGGCGCGGCCCGTACGCGGGCGCGGTCGGGTACGTGCTGCCCGACGGGACGATGGATACCTGCATCGCGCTGCGGACGATCGTGGTCTCCGACGGCGTGGCGCGCCTGCAGGCCGGTGCGGGTGTGGTCTCCGACTCGGAGCCGGAGGCCGAGCATCGAGAGTGCCTCGCGAAGCTCGCCGCGCTCGAGGCCGCGATCGAGCTCGCGGAGGTCGAGTACGCATGAAGATCTTGGTCGTCGACAACTACGACTCGTTCACCTGGAACCTCGTGCACCTGTTCGAGGAGCGCGGTGCGGACGTCCACGTCTTCCGCAACGACGCGATCACGGTTCCCGAGGCCGAGGAGCTTCGACCCGATCGCCTCGTGATCTCGCCGGGGCCTGGCCGACCGGAGGATGCGGGTGTCTCGCTCGAGCTCATCCGCGCTCTCGGACCCGAGGTCCCGACGCTCGGCGTCTGTCTCGGGCACCAGGCCGTCGTCGAGGCGTTCGGCGGCTCGGTGGGCGCTGCGCGCTCGCTCCTGCACGGGAAGGCCAGCCTCGTGCATCACGACGGGGACGGCGTCTACGCCGGCCTGCCCGAGGAGATCGAGGTCGGCCGCTACCACTCCCTCGCTGCGACGGAGGTGCCGGACGACCTCGTCGTCACCGCGCGGACGGACGACGGCGAGGTCATGGGCGTCCGGCACCGGACCCTTCGCATCGAGGGCGTTCAGTTCCACCCCGAGTCGGTGCTGACGCCGACGGGCGGGGCGATGGCGGACAACTTCCTGCGCGACTGAGCTACGTCGCCTCGGGGACGGGGTCGTGGACGATCGCGACTCCCGGTCGCGGCACGTGCGCCACGCCGAGGTGGCCATGCGATTCCGTGCCGTACCCGCCCGGCACCGGCACGTAGAACTCGGGGTATCCCCACATCCCGTGTTCCGAGACGTCGAGACCTGCGGTCTCGGCCTCGGGCTCGGTGCGGATCCCGAACGTCCTCTTCATGACCCAGAGGACGCCGAACGACACCGAGAACGTGAAGGCGCCGACCGTCGCGAGCCCGAGAAGCTGCACGCCGAGCTGGTGGAAGCCGCCGCCATAGAAGAGCCCGGCGCTTCCTGTTGCGAGGCTCTCGGCCTGTGATGGGAGCGCCAGGAAGCCGAGCGCGAGCGTGCCCCAGACGCCCGCCATCCCGTGCGCGGCGATCGCACCGATCGGGTCGTCGATGCGGACGCGCTCGACGAGGAGGACGCCGAGCACCACGATCGCTCCGGACACGAGTCCGATCACGATCGCCGCCCACGGAGCCACGAACGCACACGCGGCGGTGATCGCGACGAGGGCGGCGACGGCGCCGTTCAACATCATCGAGAGGTCGGGCTTCTTGATGACGATCCACGAGGTGAGGACGGCGCCGAGCACGCCCGCGGCTGCGGCGAGATTCGTGTTCAGCGCAACGTACGCGAAGAAGCCGACGCCGCCGAAGTCGACGCTGAGCGTCGAGCCCGGGTTGAACCCGAACCAGCCGAACCAGAGGATGATCACGCCGAGCGTGGTGAATGCCATGTTGTGGCCCGGGATCGCGTTCGGCTTCCCGTCGGAGCCGAACTTGCCGATGCGCGGGCCGAGCAGGATCGCGCCCGCGAGCCCGGCGAGCGCACCCTGGTAGTGCACGACCGTCGAGCCGGCGAAGTCCTGCATGCCCTTCGAGAAGAGCCAGCCGTCCGGGCTCCAGATCCAGTGCGAGACGACCGAGTAGACGACGGTGAAGATCGCGCCGAAGGCGAAGTAGACCCAGAGCTTCGTCCGCTCGGCCATCGCGCCCCACACGATCGCGAGCGAGACGCCGCAGAAGACGACCTCGAACATGTATCCGGCCGACGCGGGGATCACCCCGAACCAGGAGAAGGGAGCCGCGCCGACCGTGAGGAGCTCGTCGATCGAGGGGAAGAAACCCGAGCCGCCGACGAGACCGTTCCCGCCGTCGCCGAACGCGAGCCCGTAGCCGACGAGGAAGTACACGACGGAGGCGAGCGCGAAGATCAGCACGTTCTTCGCTGCGATGTGGCCGACGTTCTTCATCCGCGTCAGCCCGGCCTCGAGGAACGCGAACCCCGCCTGCATGAACATCACGAGGATTGCCGCGATGAGCACCCAGACCGTGCTCGTGGCGATGGTGAGCTCCTTGGTCGTCATCCGATCTCCACCTCCTCCAGTGGTTGTCCCGTTCGGTTGTGGGTGACGGTCGAGACCGGTGTCGTCCAGACGATCCCGTCGCCCGACTCGTTCCCGCTGCGCGCCGCGTCGACGACCGCCGCGACGACCGCCGCCGCGAGTTCGTCGTCGACGACGAACGTGAGCACGGCCTTCGGGAGGAAGCGCGACTCGAAGACCCGACCTCGGTACTCGTGCGTGATGCCGCGCTGGCGCCCGTGACCGATCGCCTCGACGACGGTCACGCCCACGTGGCCGGTCTGATCTTCCACGGCGTCGATCACGGTCTCGACGCGCTCCCGGATGACCACTGCCTCGACTTTCGTCATCGCCCCGCCTCCTTTCGGACCAAACAAAAAGACCCCAGGGGCGCTGCCCCTGAGGCCTCGATGCCTTCTCCGCCGGCGCCGTCCTCGACACCGCGAAGTCGGCACCGTAGCGCACCACCTGGACGGAGGCAAGCCGGTACCGTTGATCCATGGCGAAGACGCTCTTCGACCGGATCTGGGAGTCGCACGTCGTGCGCGAGGCGCCCGACGAGCCCGCGCTCCTCTACATCGACCTCCATCTCATCCACGAGATCACGTCGGCGCAGGCGTTCGAGGGCCTGCGGCTTGCGGGGCGCACGGTTCGCAGGCCCGACCTCTCGCTGGCGACGATGGACCACAACGTCCCGACGACGCCCGGCCCGGTGACCGACCCGCTTTCGAAGGCGCAGCTCGAAGCGCTGAGCACGAATTGCGCCGAGTTCGGCGTCCCGCTCTATGCGACAGGCAGTGGGCGCGAGGGGATCGTCCACGTGATCGGCCCGGAGCTCGGCTTGACCCAGCCGGGGATGACGATCGTGTGCGGCGACAGTCACACGTCCACGCACGGCGCCTTCGGTGCCCTCGCCTTCGGCATCGGGACGTCGGAGGTCGAGCACGTCCTCGCAACGCAGACCTTGCCACGCCCGAGGCCGAGGTCGATGCGCATCCTCTACGAGGGCCAGCTCCCGTTCGGCGTCACCCCGAAGGACGTCATCCTCGGGACGATCGGCCGTATCGGGGTCGGCGGTGCCGTCGGCCACGTGCTCGAATACGCGGGCGACCCGATTCGCACGCTCTCCATGGAGGGGCGCCTGACGATCTGCAACATGTCGATCGAGGCCGGCGCGCGCGCGGGGACGATCGCTCCGGACGAGACGACGTTCGCCTATCTCGAGGGACGGCCGGGCGCGCCGAAGGGGGCGGACTGGGAGCGGGCACTCGACCGCTGGCGCGAGCTTCGCACGGACGACGATGCGACCTTCGACACCGAGGTCGTGATCGACGTCGCCGACCTCGAGCCACAGGTCACCTGGGGGACGAACCCCGGCATGGTGCTCCCCGTCGGAGGTGCCGTGCCCGACCCGGCCGAGTACGACGACGAGGATGAACGGGCGGCGGTCGAGCGGGCGCTCGTCTACATGGACCTCGAGCCGGGCGTCGCGCTCCGCGACATCGCCCTCGATCGCGTCTTCATCGGCTCGTGCACGAACGCACGGATCGAGGACCTGCGGGCGGCCGCGGGCGTCGTGGCGGGAAAGCGCGTCAACCCGCGCGTGCGGGCGATGGTCGTCCCGGGCTCGGCGGCGGTGAAGCGACAGGCCGAGGACGAGGGCCTCGACCGCGTCTTCGAGCAGGCCGGGTTCGAGTGGCGCCTCGCGGGCTGCTCCATGTGCCTCGGCATGAACCCGGATGTGCTGGGAGCGGGCGAACGCTGCGCGTCGACGTCCAATCGGAACTTCGAGGGCCGGCAGGGGCGAGGCGGGCGTACGCACCTCGTGAGCCCGGTCATGGCTGCTGCCGCAGCGATCGCCGGCCACTTCGTCGACGTCCGCGACTGGGATGGGGTGGCGGCGTGAAGGCGTTCCGCTCGGCCACGTCGGCCGCCGCCGTGCTCGACCGGCCCGACGTCGACACCGACCAGATCATCCCGAAGCAGTTCCTCAAGCGGATCGAGCGGACCGGCTACGGCGAGTTTCTCTTCTTCGACTGGCGCCAGGACCCGGATTTCGAGCTGAACCGGCCCGGCTGCGACGGCGCGAGGATCCTTCTCACCGGTGCGAACTTCGGATGCGGGTCGTCGCGCGAGCATGCCGCCTGGTCTCTGCAGGACTACGGCTTCGACGTCGTGATCGCCCCGTCGTTCGGCGACATCTTCTTCTCGAACTCGGTGCAGATCGGCCTCGTCCCGATCACGCTCCCTCAGCCGCAGGTCAAGGAGCTCATGGAGTCGGCTCTCGCGGGCCTCGAGCTCACGGTCGACCTCGAGAGCCAGACCGTCACGGACGCGTCGGGCACGTCGTTCGCGTTCGAGATGGACACGTTCGTACGCCACTGCCTGATGAACGGCCTCGACTCGATCGCGCTGACGCTCCAGCACGAGGACGCAATCGGCGCGTTCGAGGCGCGGACGACGCAGCCGGTCGCGACGACGGCTCTCTAGCTGAGCTACGCGGCGGCGGCGTCGCCGTCCCCGGCGACCTCGCGCTTCGTCAGGTCGAGCAGCCCGCCGAAGAGCTCGTGCAGGCCCTGCTCCGAGAGCGGCCCGTGATTGGCGCTCGCGAGATCCGCGAGGAGCTGGCGCTCGCGGTCGGGATCGACGAAGGGAAGCCCGACCTCCTGCTTGTGGCTTCGGAGGGCCGCGACGAGCTCGAGGCGCCCGTTCACCGCGTCGAGGATGGCGCGATCGAGCTCGGAGATCTCGTCGCGCAGTCGCTGAACCGTCGGGTCAGTCATGGTGCACCTCCGCAGGATAGGAGCCGAAGACGCGGAGCAGACGTGTGCTCGCGCGAACCTCGATGAGCGTGTCTCGGACGATCGGATCGAGGGGATGGCCGGTCAGGACGGCGTCGAATCGGTATTTCCAGGGAGACTGGGGGATCGGTCGCGACACCAGCTGGAGGAGATCGATGTCGTGTCGTGCGAACGGCTCGATCGCCCGGTGAAGCGCACCCGGCTGGTGGTCGGTGACGAACGAGAACGCCGTGCGCCACGGCTTGCCGTTGACGTCGAGCCGCATGTGCGTGGCCACCGAGACGAAGCGGGTGAACGCCTCCGGGTGGTCTCCCACGTCCGCGGCGATCACGGTCAGGCCGTGCAACCGGGCTGCTCGCTCACTCGCGATCGCGACCTCGGTGGGCTCATGACGCTCCGCCACGTCGGCCGCGGCGTCGGCCGTCGTCGCGGCCGCGATCGCGGTCGCAGTGGGCAACGACGCGAGCAACCGCCGGCACTGATCGAGGGCAACCGGATGTGAATGGACCGCCGTGATCCGGTCGAGGGAGATCTCCTCGGGGCCGACGAGGAAGTGGCGGATGGGCAGGACCGTCTCTCCGGTAATCGCGAGCGGCGACTCGTAGAGCAGGTCGTGCGTCTCGGCGACCGGGCCGGCAAGCGAGCTCTCGATCGGGAGCACCCCGAAGTCGATCGACCCGTCCGCAGTCGCCCGCGTGACCGCGGCGAAGCTCGGCAGGGCGACGAGTTCCGCGGCGTCGCGAAAGAGCTGCTCGCAGGCGGCCGCGCTGTGTGCGCCGTCGCGCCCGGGGTAGCCGACGATGAGGTTTGTGGGGTCGTCCATCGGTCCGTCCAGAGAGTCGAAGGGTCCGCCTCGATTCGAGAGCTAGCCGGCGGAGGCGGGAGCGGAACGCCGACTAGCGCGCAAAGATGCGCGCGGCAAAGCCGAAAAACACGAACAGCTCTGTGTGCGCGCGCGCCATGAAGGCCACAGGCTAGGCCCACCTACCCGCCGCGTCAACCGCGCACCGGGGGAGATTCGAACGACGCAGCGAGCGTCTTCGACCGAGCGCGCCTGGGATCCGCCCGCGCGGATCCCTGGCTTGCGCACGATCTCGGGTGTATCGTGCGCCCATGACCGGCAGGGCCATTCTCGCGACACCGCTGCGGCGGCTGGCCCTCCTGCTCGCGATCCTTCCCCGGTAGGGGAAGCGACGCGTCGACATACACGAGCCGTCCCGCACCCGTGGTGCGCCCTCGCCCGACCCGAGAAGGAGCGCTGCCCGATGTCCATGCCGCACTGGAAGTACCGACCGTACGCGACCGTCGACCTGCCCGATCGCACGTGGCCCGACCACGTGATCGAGCGCGCGCCGATCTGGTGCTCGACCGACCTGCGCGACGGGAATCAGGCGCTCGTCAACCCCATGGACTCGGATCGCAAGCGCCGTTTCTTCGATCTTTTGATCGCGCTTCGCGTTCGCGAGATCGAGGTCGGCTTTCCGTCGGCGTCGAAGACGGACTTCGACTTCACGCGGCTCCTCATCGAGGACGGGCTCGTCCCCGACGACACGACCATCGCCGTTCTCACACAGGCTCGACCCGAGCTCATCGAGCGCACTTTCGAGGCGATCGCGGGCGCGAGGAGGGCGATCGTGCACCTCTACAACTCGACGTCGGTGACCCAGCGGCGCGTGGTCTTCCGGCTCGACCGCGACGGCGTGACGGAACTGGCCGTCCGCGGCACGCGCCTGTGCCGCGATCTCGCGGCCGAAGCAGTCGGCGACGTCGTCTTCCAGTACTCGCCGGAGAGCTTCCACCACACGGAGCTCGACTACGCGCTCGAGATCTGCGAGGCGGTCGCCGCCGAGTGGGGGCCGACGGCCGACCGGAAGATGATCGTGAACCTGCCGACGACGGTCGAGCAGTTCCCGCCGAACGTCTACGCCGACCGGATCGAGTGGTTCGGCCGCAACTTCACGAAGCGCGATGCGGCCATTCTCTCGGTGCACCCGCACAACGACCGGGGCACCGCCGTCGCGACCGCCGAGCTCGGCCTCATGGCAGGGGCCGAGCGAGTCGAGGGAACGCTCTTCGGCAACGGCGAGCGCACCGGCAACGTCGACCTGATCACGATCGCGCTGAACCTCCTCACGCAGGGCGTCGACCCGGGGCTCGACCTGTCGGCGATCGACGAGGCGCGCGCGATCGTCGAGGAATGCAACGAGCTGCCGGTGCATCCCCGGCATCCGTACGTGGGCGAGCTCGTCTACACCGCTTTCTCCGGCTCGCACCAGGACGCGATCAAGAAGGGCATGCACGCGCAGGAACGCTCCGGAGAGGACGTCTGGGACGTCCCCTACCTGCCCATCGACCCCAACGATCTCGGCCGCAGCTACGAGGCCATCATCCGTGTGAACTCCCAGTCGGGGAAGGGCGGGGTCGCGTACCTCATGGAGGTCGAGCACCACTTCGACCTCCCGCGCGGCCTCCAGGTCGACTTCGCGCAGAAGGTGCAGGCGATCGCCGACGCCCGCGGCGGCGAGCTGACCTCGAGCGAGCTCATGGACACGTTCCGCGAGCACTACCTCGACCATGCCGCTCCTCTCGAGCTCGTCGGCCACTCGCACTCGAGCGAGGGCGGCGCCGATCGGATCGCCGCGAACCTCCTCGTCGACGGCGAGGCGCGGATCGTGGAAGGTGAGGGCAACGGGCCGATCGACGCCCTCGTGAATGCGCTCGCTCGAAGCCTCGGCATCGAGCTCCACGTCCTCGACTACCACGAGCACGCAATGAGCCGGGGCGAGGACGCGACGGCGGCCGCCTACGTCGAGGCGGACGTCGGGGGCGACGTCGTCTGGGGCGTCGGCATCCACCAGTCGATCGTCACCGCCTCCCTCCGAGCCGTTCTGAACGCCGTGAACCGGGCGCAGGCGCTCCGTACGGCGCAGGAAGCGCTCGCGACGGCCTTCGACGCCGCGGGCGGCTCATCCTGACTCGTCGACCCCGAACGCGACCCGCAGCGCGGTGACCGCACGGTCGAGGTCCCGCCGGGGGATGAGGCACGAGATCGCGATCGGTGAAGTCGAGATCATCCGGAGGTTGATCTGCTCGTCCGCGAGCGTTCTGAACATCCGCGCCGTCACGCCCGGATGCGAGCGCATGCCGGCCCCGACGAGCGCGACCTTGGCGAGGTCGCTGATCTCGACGACGTCGAAAGGGCCGATCGTGCCCTGGACGCGCTGGAGCGCGCGACGCGCTCCCTCGACGTCCTCGGCCGGGACGGAGAACGAGACAGTGGCCGACCCGTGCACCACGTCCTGGAGGATCGTGTCCACGTTCGCGTCCTCCCCCGCGACCGCCTCGAAGATCGCCGCGGCGATCCCGGGGCGATCGGGAAGCCCGCCGAGGTCGAAGACGACCTCGTTCTCGGAGTGCGTCACCGCGGAGACGATCGGCTGCTCGAGCCCCTCCGAGCCGTCGCTCCAGACCGCCGCGCTCATGTCCGCGCCAGCGCGGCGACGACCGCGTCCGAGACGTCCGACGTCGTCGCCCGCCCGCCGAGGTCCGGTGTCGGCGTGTTCGCGAGCGCGGTCTCGACCGCGGCATCGAGTGCGGCGGCCTCGTCGGGCCGGCCGAGACCGTGCTCGAGCATGAGTGCGGTCGATCGGAGCATTCCGGCCGGGTTCGCGATTCCGCGCCCGGCGATGTCCGGGGCCGACCCGTGCACCGGCTCGAAGATCCCGGGGCCGGCATCGCCGAGGCTCGCCGAGGGCGCAAGGCCGAGGCCGCCCGTCATCGCGGCGGCGAGGTCGGAGAGGATGTCCCCGAACATGTTCTCGGTCACGATCACGTCGAACTGCTCGGGGCCGCTCGCGAGCTGCATGGCGGCGTTGTCGACGAGCATGTCCTCGACGTCGACGTCCGCGTAGTCGCGCGCGACCTCGTGGACGACGCGGCGCCAGAGCCGCGAGGTCTCGAGGACGTTCGCCTTGTCGACGGACGTGAGCCGGCTGCGCCGCGTGCGTGCGAGCTCGAATCCTCGCCGGGCGAGCCGCTCGACCTGACTCGGGTGGTACTCGCACGTGTCGTAGGCCGTGCCGTCCTCGCGAACGCCGCGCGCGCCGAAGTAGAGGCCGCCCACGAGCTCTCGGAGGATGACGAGGTCGATGGCTCCCTGCTGTGCCGGTCGGAGGTTCGCGTACACGTCCAGCTCCGCGCGGAGCCGGAGCATCCCCTGCTCCGGGCGGACATCGGCGGCGTCGAACTCGGGATGGCCGATCGGCGCCTTGAGCACGGCGTCCGCCGAGCGGCACGCCTCGAGCGTCTCGGGAGGGAGCGAGTCCCCCGTCTGTCTGATCGCGTCGGCTCCGAAGAGGTGATCCTCGAGCTCGACGTCGGGCGCGAGCACGCCGAGCACGCGCTGCGCGACGGCCATCACCTCGGGCCCGATGCAGTCCCCGGGAAGACAGACGACTCTCTGTGACATCGCGCGAGCGTACTAGCGAGTCTCTAGATCACGACGCCGAGGTGCTCGAGCAGAGCGTCGGCGTCCGCCTCCACCTCGACGGGCTGCAGGCGGTCGGCGACGGGCTGCGGCGTCTTGAGGCCGTCCCCGGTGACGAGGAGGACGACGGTGTCGCGCTCGCCGATCGCACCGCTCGCAACGGCGCGCCGCAGCGCTCCGAGGGTGACGCCCGCGGCCGTCTCGCCGAAGACGCCGGTCGTCTCCGCCAGCAGCGCCATGTTCTCGCCGACCTCGTCCTCCGCGACGGCGTGGATCGCGCCGCCCGAGGTCCTCGCCGTCGCGACCGCCAGGTCCCCGTCCGCCGGGTTGCCGATCGCGAGCGAGCGCGCGACGGTGTCGGGCCGGAGCGGTGTCACCTTGCGATCCTCGGCGAAAGCGGACGCGACCGGTGCGCACCCTGCCGCCTGACCGCCGAAGAGGCGTGGCGCATCGCCGTCGACGAGTCCGAGCTGACGCAGCTCGTGGAAGCCTTGGTGCACCTTCGAGAACATCGCGCCGGACGCGATCGGCGCGACGACTGCGTCAGGGAGCGCCCAGCCGAGCTGCTCGGCGATCTCGAAGCCGAGCGTCTTCGAGCCCTCGGCGTAGTACGAGCGGAGCCCGACGTTCACGAACGCCCAGTCGAGCTCGAAGGAGAGCTCGACGGAGAGCCGGCTGCAGTCGTCGTAGCTCCCGTCGACGGCGTAGATCGTCGCCCCGTACACGGCCGTCGCGGTGAGCTTCTCCGGTTCGAGGCTCGCCGGGCAGAGGACCGCGGCGTCGATGCCCTCGGCCGCAGCACGGGCAGCGACCGCGTTCGCGAGGTTGCCCGTCGAGGAGCAGGCGAGCGTCGTCGCCCCCTGTTCGAGCGCCTTCGCGCAGGCGACCGCGACGACGCGGTCCTTGAACGAATGCGTGGGGTTGGCCGTGTCCAGCTTGAGGTAGAGGGTCTCGATGCCGAGCGCGGCTGCGAGTCTCGGAGCCGTGACGAGCGGCGTCAGCCCCGGCGCCAACCGCTGCTCCGCAGGCGGCGCGACCGGTAGGAGCGACGCGTACCGCCATAGCGAGGGCGGTCCTGCCTCGATCGACTCGCGGCTCAGGTCCCGGCGAAGCCCTTCCGTGTCGTACACGGGCTCGAGCGGCCCGAAGCACCGCGCGCAGACCCCGATCGGGTCCAGTGGGTACTCCGCCTCACACGCCCGGCAGCGGAGGGCCTGGCAGTAGGTGGGTACAGCTGACACGACGACCTCCTTCTCGCTCGACACATCCACCCGGGATTGGCACCGTGCTTCGAAGCCGGTTGCCGAGGCGTCACAGGGCCGGTCCCTCAGCCTCTCTCGATGCGGAGCGAGGCGTGCCTCGCGTCCGGTGGCCAGTATACGAAGTGAAGTGGGTCTGCGCGAGGACATCGAACGCGAGGCGGCGGCCGCCCGCGCCGCCGTGCCGGCGCTGACCGACCGGAGCGTGTCCGGGGCCCTACGCCGCGCCGGAGCGCTCGTGCGCGAGCGGCGGGCGGCGATCCTCGGGGCCAATGCGGTCGACGTCGAGGAGGCTGCTGGGCGTCTCGACGCCGGGACCCTCGATCGGCTTCGTCTCGATGACGCGAGGGTTGAGGCGCTGGCCCGCCAGATCGAGACCCTGGCAGACATCCCGCCGCTCGAGCGGGAAGCCGATTCCTGGACGCTCCCGAACGGGCTTCGTGTCAGCGAACGCCGGATCCCCATCGGGACCGTCGGGTCGAACTTCGAGGCGCGGCCGAACGTCGCGCTCGACGTGGCCGGACAGCTGCTCAAGAGCCTGAACACGGCCGTGTTGCGCACGGGCGGCGCGGCGCTCGGCACCGTCACGGTCCTCGTCGACGGCGTGCTCCGACCGGCACTCGCGGAGAGCGGTCTTCCGCCCGGCGCCGTCGGACTCGTCCGCTCGGCCGACAGGGAGGGCGCGCGGCTGCTCGTGTCGCTGCCGCGGCTGATCCCGCTCGTGATCCTGCGCGGGAGCGGCGACACGACGGCCGCACTCGCCCGGCTCGCAGCGGAGAACGGCGTACGGACGCTCGCCCACGCCGAGGGCGGCGGCGTCCTCTACGTCCACGGCTCTGCGTCGCGCGAGAAGGCGCTCGCGCTCGCCGAGGCGAGCCTCGACCGCCTCGGAGTCTGCAACCGCCTGAACCTCGCGCTCGTCGACCGCCAGGCCACAGATGTCGTGCCCGCGCTGCTCGCTCTGTTCGCCGAGAAGGGCCTCGAGGTGCGCGGCGACGTCGACGACGCCGCGCCGCTCGACGAGCCGCTGGGTCACGAATGGGCGAGCGATCCCGACCGCGTATCCACGGTGACGATCGCCCTCGTCGACGGCCTCGACGAGGCGGTCTCGATCGCGAACGAGCAGACCTCCGGTCTGGCGGCCGGCATCGTCGCCGAGGACGAGACGGCGGCACAGCGGTTTCTCGACTCCTATCGCGGGACGGCGGCCTTCTGGCACGCGACGACGCGCTTCACCGACGGGTTCGAGCTGACCGGCGCGCCGGAGACGGGGATCAACGTCGACTGGGCGCCCGGCCCGCGCGGCCCCGTGACCTACCGCGATCTCTGGCTCCGCCAGTACCGGATCGTCGGCGACGGCTCGCAGACCCGGTGACGATCGTCGTCAAGCTCGGCTCGAGCCTCGTCGCAGGCAAGGGTGGCTCCGTTCGTACGACCGTCCTGCGGCGGCGCGCGCGAGAGATCGCCGCGATCGTGACCGGCGGCGAGCCGGTCGCGGTCGTGTCCTCGGGTGCGATCGCGCTCGGCCTTCCACACCTCGGGCTCGAACGGCGTCCCCGCGCGTTGCCGAAGCTACAGGCGGCCTCCGCGCTCGGCCAGGCGCGCCTCCAGCAGGCCTGGGAGCGGGCGCTCGCGCGTGAGGGTGTGCTCGCTGCGCAGATCCTCCTCACGGCTGCCGACGTCGGCGACCGCGCGGCCTACGTCAATGCGCGGAACGCGGCCGAGGCGCTGTTCGCGCTCGGTGCCGTGCCGATCGTCAACGAGAACGACGCGACGGCGACGGACGAGATCGCGTTCGGCGACAACGACGCGCTGGCGGCGCACGTGGCGATCCTCGTCCGCGCGCGGCTGCTCGTCCTCCTCACCGAAGTCGACGGCGTGCACACACGCGCGCCGGGGACGCCTGGTGCCGAAGTCGTGCGCGAGGGGTCGGCCCTCGACGACGTCGCCTTCGGTGACGCGTCGCAGCTCGGACGGGGTGGGATGAAGAGCAAGGTCGTCGCGGCGCACATGGCGTCCGAGGCCGGGATCCCGACCGTCATCGCCGAGGGAACAGGACCGGATGTCCTCGGCCCGATCCTCGCCGGCGAGCCGCGTGGCACCCGCTTCCACGGCGGTGACCGCGAGCTGTCCGCGTACAAGCTCTGGCTCCGCTTCGCGAAGGAGCCCGTGGGAGCGCTTCACGTCGACGACGGCGCGCGACGGGCGGTCGTCGACGACGGGCGGAGTCTGCTCGCGGTGGGCGTGACCTGGTGCGAAGGGCGGTTCGACGCGGGAGACGCGGTCGAGCTCGTCGGCCCGGACGGCGTCGCGTTCGCGCGCGGCGTCGCCGGTGCGTCCGCGTCCGAGATCGCCGAGCGCTCGCCCGGCCACGAGGCCGTGCACCGGGACCGGCTCGTCGTGTACTGATAGCCCGTGGACGCAGGCGCGCACTCCTCGTCGCCCGGGCTCGCCGACAGTCTCGAGCGCCTCGGCACGGAGACCGCGTTCAGCGTCCTCGCTCGCGCCCGAGAGCTCGAGCGCGAGGGGCGCGAGGTCATCCACCTCGAGATCGGCGAGCCCGACTTCGACACGCCGCTCCACATTCGCGAGGCGGCCGCCGCGGCACTGCGGGCGGGGGAGACGCACTATTGCCCTTCCGCCGGGATCCCTGAGCTGCGGGAGGAGGCCGCGCGCTACCTCTCGACCTCACGAAGCGTTTCCGTCGATCCGGCGAACGTGCTCGTCGGGACCGGCGCCAAGCCGTTCCTCTTCTTCACGATTCTCGCGACGTGCAATCCGGGCGATGAGGTCGTCTACCCCGACCCGGGCTTCCCGATCTACGAGTCGGCGATCCGCTGGGCGGGCGCCACGCCGGTCACGCTGCCGCTGCTCGAGGAGCGCGACTTCGCGTTCGATATCGCCGACCTCGAGTCGCGCCTGAGCCCGCGTACGAAGCTCGTCATCCTCAACTCGCCCCAGAACCCGACGGGCGGCGCGCTCTCGCCGGAGGAGACGGAGACGGCCGCGGCGCTGCTCGCGGACAGCGGCGCCTGGGTGCTCTCGGACGAGGTCTACTCGCAGATGGTCTACGACGGCGAGTTCGCGAGCGTCGCGTCGCATCCCGGCCTGCTCGAGCGCACGATCCTGCTCGACGGGCTCTCGAAGACGTATGCGATGACCGGCTGGCGCTGCGGGTTCGCGGCCGTGCCGGAGCCGCTCGTCGACCCGCTCGTCCGCTTCTTCGTGAACTCGACCTCGTGCGTGCCGCCGTTCGTCCAGCTCGCGGGCGTCGCGGCTCTCAGTGGGCCGCAGGACGAGCCGCGCGCGATGGTCGAGGAGTTTCGCGCCCGTCGGGAGCTCGTCGTCGCGGGTCTGAACGAGCTTCCCGGCGTGTCGTGCCGTGTTCCCCGCGGCGCGTTCTACGCCTTCCCCAACGTCGCCGAGGTTCCGGTCGACGCCGATGTGCTCGCCGATCGGCTGCTGCAGGAAGCCGGGGTCGCGGTTCTGGCCGGCTCCGCGTTCGGCCGGGTCGGGGCGGACAACCTGCGGATCAGCTACGCGAACTCGCGCGAGAACCTCGCGCGCGCGCTCGAGCGGATGGGGGACTTCCTCGAGGCGCTATGACGACCGCGTGATCGCGCCCTCGGACGCGGACGAGACGAGCGCGGCGTACTTCGCCATCACGCCGCTCTCGTACCGCGGCGCGGGCGGGCTCCAGTCGCGCAGGCGAGCGGCGAGCTCGTCGTCGGAGAGCTCCACCCGCAGCTCCCGCGCGTCGACGTCGATCACCACGGTGTCACCTTCGCGCAGCGCGGCGAGCGGGCCACCGTGGAACGCCTCCGGCGAGATGTGCCCGACCATGAATCCGTGGGTCGCGCCCGAGAAGCGGCCGTCCGTGACGAGCGCGACCTCCTCGCTGAGGCCCTCACCGACGATCGCGCCGGTGACGTGGAGCATCTCGCGCATCCCAGGACCGCCGGCTGGCCCCTCGTAGCGGATCACGACGACGTCTCCCGGCTCGATCGCGCCGGCCTTCACCGCTCCGAAGCACTCCTCCTCGGAATCGAAGACGCGTGCCGGACCGCGGTGCTCCGTCCGGTCGTGCCCTGCGAGCTTCACCACGCAGCCCTCGGGCGCGAGGTTGCCGCGCAGGATCGCGATGCCGCCGCGGGACTTGAGGGGCGCCTCGATCGGCACGACGACCGTCTGGCCATCGGTCTCGTCGACGGTGTTCGCGACGTCCTCGAGGGTGCGGCCGTCGACGCCTGCCACCCCCGCATGGACGAGAGACTTCTTGGTGAGCTCCCGCACGACGAGACCCACGCCTCCGGCGCGGTAGACGTCGGTCGCGTGGTACCTGCCCCACGGCTTCATGTCGGCGACGATCGGCGTCGCCGCAGAGATGCGGTCGAAGTCGTCGATCGTGAAGTCGATGCCGTACTCGCGCGCGATCGCGACGAGGTGGAGGACGCCGTTCGTCGAACCGCCCGTGCCCGCGATCGCCGCCGCGGCGTTCTCGACGGTTCGCTTCGTCACCACGTGCGACGGACGGACGTCGCGCCGCACGACGTCGACCGCGAGCTTGCCGATCTCGTACGCCGCCTCCGCCTTCGCGCCGTTCATCGCCGGGATGCCGTTGGCGCCGAGCGGGCTCAGGCCGAGGAAGTCGACCATCGTCGACATCGTGTTCGCGGTGAACTGACCGCCGCACGCTCCGGCCGCCGGGCAGGCGACCGTCTCGAGCTCGTGAAGCTCCTCGGCCGTCATCTTCCCCGCCGCGTATGCGCCGATCGCCTCGTACACGTCGCCGATCGAGACCTCGCGGCCGCGGTACAGACCGGGCGCGATCGAGCCCGTGTAGAAGACGACGGCGGGGATGTCGAGGCGGCCGAGCGCCATGATTGCGCCCGGCGTCGTCTTGTCGCACGCGACGAGGCAGACGAGTCCGTCGAAGAGGTGGCCGCGCGCCACGAGCTCGATCGAGTCCGCGATCACCTCGCGCGAGATGAGTGACGCCCGCATGCCGGACGTGCCCATCGAGACCCCGTCGGAGACGGCGATCGTGTTGAACTCCATCGGGGTCGCCCCCGCCTCGCGGATGCCGCGCTTCACGTCGAGAGCGAGCTCGCGCTGGTTGAGGTTGCACGGCATCGTCTCGATCCACGTCGTCGCGACGCCGATGATCGGCTTCGCCAGGTCCTCGTCGGTGAAGCCCGTGCCCTTCAGCATCGAGCGGGCACCGGCGCGGTCGGGGCCGTCGGTCAGTGCTGCGCTGTGGCGCTTCGCGGGATCGGACGGGCGGGAGTACGGGTCAGTGCTCATCGACATGGGCTCCTCGGGGAGAGACGTTCAGGACGTGGACGGCGACGTCGGGGAAGCGCGCCTCGAGCTCGGTCGCGCATGCCTCGACGGTATCGGGGCGAGCCCAGACGACGACGGTCGGGCCCGAGCCGGAAAGGGTCGATCCGAGCGCGCCCGCGGGAAGCTGCTCGCGGACGACCGCGAGCAGCGGGGCGCCGTCGGCGCGGTAGGGCTCGTGAATGCGGTCGGCGAGCGCCTCTGCGAACAGGTCGCCCGAGCCGGAGGCGAGCGCGGCGCCGAGCAGCGTCGCCCGGCCGGCGGTGAACGTGGCGTCGGCGTGGGGCACAGTCGCCGGGAGCGCGGCGCGCGCAGCCGCGGTGGAGACGGTGGCCTGCGGGACGAGCGCCACCGGGACTGCAGGCGCCTCGTCCGCGACACGAACGATCTTCCTCTCCCACGTCAGGCAGACGCCCCCGGCCAGCGCCGCGGCGAGGTTGTCCGCGTGCCCCTCGAGCTCGACACCCGCCGCGAGCAGCTCCTCTGCTCCGAGTCCGAGATCCGCGACGGCGTTCGCCGCTGTCAGGCCGAGCGCGATGACGGCTGCGCTCGAGCCGAGGCCGCGTTCGCGCGGAATCCGGTCGACGAACGCGAACGTGAGCCCGTCGACCGAGGCGAGGCGCGCAAATGCCTGAACGCCGAGGTGGTCGGGGTCCGCCTCGTCACCTCCCTCGGAGACCTCGAGCTCGTTCCAGAGATCGAGCGCTGCCGCCGCACAGTCGAAGCCCGGCCCGATGTTCGCCGTGCTCGCGGGCGCGCGGACACGCACAAGTGTCACCGCGACGCCTCCGCGATCGCGTCGGGCTCGGGGTCGACCGCGACGGGTTCGGGGCTCAAGCGTGCCGCGGTGTCCGGGTCCTTGAGGCCGTGCCCGGTCACCACGCACACCACGACCGAGCCGCGCTCCAGTTCGACGGTCCCAAGGGCGGCGAGCCCGGCCGCGGAGGACGGCTCGCAGAAGACGCCCTCCTCGCGAGCGAGCTCACGCCATGCGTCGAGGATCGCCTCGTCGGCCAGACGAACGGCAGTCCCGCCGGAGGACGCGAGCGCCTCGGCGGCCGTCGCCGCGTGCGCCGGCGTGCCGATGCGGATCGCGGAGGCGACCGTCGTACCGCGCTCGGCGGCCTCGCCCGCGACGAGTCGCGGCTGAGCCCCGCTCTCGGCGAAGCCGTGCGCATACGCGGTCACGTTCCCCCCGCCGCCGTAGGGAAGCGCGAGCACGTCGAGGGTGGAGCCGAGCTCCTCGACGATCTCGAAGGCCGCCGTCTTCTGGCCCTCGAGCCGGTCCGGGTTGAGCGAGTTCACGAGGACGTGCGTTCCGCGGTCGGCAAGCACGCGAGCGGCCGAGAGCGCCTCGTCGAAGCTCCCGCGCACCTCGAGGACGCGCGCGCCGAGCGCGCGCGCCTGGGCGAGCTTCCCCGAGGAGACGGCGCCTTCCGGCTGGAGGACGACCGCCACGATCCCGGCACGCGCCGCGTAGGCAGCCGCCGAGGCTGCGGTGTTGCCGGTCGACGCGCAGACGACCGTGCCCGCCCTGCGCTCGAGAGCCTTCGAGATCGCGACCGTCATGCCGCGGTCCTTGAAGCTCCCGGTCGGGTTGGCGCCCTCCCACTTGAGGTAGAGGTCGACGCCGAGGCGGCGCGAGATGCGCGGTGCGGGCAGCAAGGGCGTCGAGCCCTCGCCGAGCGAGACGACGGGAGTGTCGACGGTCACGGGCAGCCGGTCGCGATACCGCTCGATCAGAGAAGCCATGCTGCTTTCTAACGCGTCAGGCCCAGCCGAGCTCGGTCACACCGCGATCCGAGACGACCGGGACGAGGAACGGCGGCGCGTGCAGGCTGCCCACCTCTGCGATGTCGGCGAGCGCTCCCTCGACGGCGCTCTCCGCCGCCTCGTGGACGACGATGTGCAGGACAGCACCGTCGGTTGTCGGCACCTGCACGAGGCGGGCGATCGAGACGTCATGCGCGGCGAGCCGCTGCGCCACGTCCGCGAGCACGCCCGGGCGGTCGTCGACCTCGAGATGGACGTAGAAGGGCGACCGCAGGGCACCCGACGGCAGGGTGTCGAGCTCGCGCCAGCACGCGTCGTTCTGGAGAAAGCCGTTCGCCGCCGTCCCGAGCACACTGACCGTGTCGGCGACCACGGCCGAGGCCGTCTCGATGCCGCCCGCTCCCGGACCTTCGAGCGTGATCTCCCGGATCGCGTCACCCTGGAGCATGACCGCGTTGAACGCACCCTCCACCGCCGCGAGCGGGTGGTGGCGATCGACGAACGCAGGCCGCACCCGGACGTCGAGCCGCTCGTCGACGAGCGTCGCCGAACCGACGAGCCGGACGACCATCTCCAGTTCGCGCGCCGCCGCGACATGCAGCGGCGTGACCTCCTCGACGCCCTGGTAGTCGACGTCGGCCAGCGTCACGCGCGAGCCGAATGCGACGGTCGCGAGGATCGCCATCTTGGCGGCCGCGTCCGCGCCGGAGACGTCGTCCGTCGGATCCGCCTCCGCGTACCCGAGCCGCTGGGCTTCGGCGAGTGCCTCGCCGAACGTCGCTCCGCTCTCCATCTCGGTGAGGATGAAGTTGGTCGTGCCGTTCACGATCCCGAGGACGCGGTGCACGTTCGACACGACGAGCGCCTCGCGGAGAACCTTGATCACCGGAATCGCGGCGCACACGCTCGCCTCGAAGCGAAGCTGGACACCGGCCTCCGCGGCAGCGGCGAAGAGTTCGGCGCCGTGCTGGGCGACGAGCTGCTTGTTCGCGGTCACGACCGGCTTTCCGGCT
>Ga0207688_10000357_pt1 | contig 21322 bp, 23 predicted proteins | sample KBSMiscanthusM4_FD_184296 | JGI IMG/M metagenome (GOLD analysis project Ga0207688, IMG submission 184296) | Miscanthus rhizosphere microbial communities from Kellogg Biological Station, Michigan, USA - M4 (SPAdes) (version 2) | ecosystem: Host-associated > Plants > Roots > Rhizosphere ...
AATACGCGATCCCGCTCTACCCGTTCTTCCTGGACGGCGTCGCGGCAGACCCGAACCTGAACCAATCCGACGGGATGCACCCGACCTCGGCCGGCGGCGCCTACATCGACAGGATGAGTGACTACTGCGGTGGCTGCCGCTATCACCCCCGTCACCGCGTCGGGGTAGACGCCTGCCCGTTCACCGGCGGGTACTGGGCGTTCTTGTCACGCAACCAGGCACGGCTGGCCGGTAATCGGCGGATGGCTCAGCCGCTGGCCGGTATGCGCCGGCTCAAAGATCTCGACGCCGTCGTGGCCGAGCAGCATCAGAGCGGCGACGCCCCGCCGTGAGCCGGCGATCCCGACGTCACATCGTCGGGGGGCCGGCACGGGCTTGGCGCGACGTTTATCTAATATAGCGACGCACGCTGCTGGCGTGTCGCGGTGATCATCGCGGTGATGAGGACCAGCGCGCCCGCAGCGGCGGCGGCCGCGGCCAGCCCCGCGAAATCACGCTGGGTTGCTCCGACCGCGGCGCCCACCAAGGCCCACAGCGCTCCGGCGACGTAGCCCGGCGTTGCGCGAAGAACAACGGTCAGAACGATCGCCGCGGCGAACGCGACCGCGAGAATGCCCGCCTGCCAACCCGGTTCGGTGGCTGGCCAGCCACGGTTGATCAGCGCGGCGGTCGCGTTGACGAACACCGCGATGCTGCTCCACCCGAGATAGCAACCGAACGTCACGGTCGCCAGCACGGCCACCGGGCGCGGGCACGTCATCTGTTCGGCACGCCTGACCAGCAACACCATGATGTGGGTCAAGGCAGCGACCATCACCGCAAATGTGACTACGCTGGCCCACATCCATTGCTGCGCGGCGACTGCGAGCCATGCGCTGAAGCCGACGAAGACGACAGAGGCATCGGCGAGCACGTCCACTTCCCAGGGCGCACCTAGCCCGAAGTTCAGGACAGCGACGGTGGTCAGGACGCTCAGCACACAGATCACCGCCCAGATGCCAAACGCGTACCCGGACGGGGTGATGGCCGCCTCGTTGGTCGGCCCTGATTCCAAGAAGTCGCCGGCCATGGTGTCGGCGACAAGCGGTGCGCCCAGTTGAGTAAGGGCGAGGACCGCTGCGATGCAGCGCCACACGCGCACCCCCGGGTTGCGGTCGCGCTCGGGTTGGACTCGGGCGACGGCGGCGCCGTTGTGATGGGTCATCGCATCCTCTCCCGTTCGAACGCCCCGCCGCCGACCGCGTGTTGGTCGCTGCGCGATGTTGTGCGTCCTCGGCGATTGTCTGCGGCGTGTCGGTTCTCGCTACCTGAGCTAGTCGCAACATGTTTCGTGCCGCTGCTGACGAAACTAACGGCACCGCGCCGCTCCGTTGATGACCGATGTGTGACATTTTCTCCGCGCACCGTTCCCTCCGAGCGCGTTGCCGGCGGTCGGCGGCGGTTTGGTATCTCGTCGGGCGGGGGATCATGGCGGGATGTGGACTACCGATCGGGTTATCGCCGCGCCACCTGAGGCGGTGTGGGCGCTGCTGGTCGACTTCGACGCCTGGCCGCGGTGGGGTCCGACGATCGCGCGGGCCACGGTCAGTGACAGCCGCGGACTGGCGCTGGGGTCGACCGGCACGGTTTGGACGGTCGTCGGCGTCGCGCTGCCGTTCACCGTCACCGAGTTCGAACCCGGTCGTTGCTGGGCGTGGAAGATCGCTGGTGTCCCGGCCACCCGCCATGAGGTTCGCCAGGCGCCGGGCGGCTCAACGGTGAGTTTTGGTGTGCCGTCATGGGCGCCGGCGTATCTCGCGGTCTGCGCCGTCGCATTGCGGCGTATCGACCGAATGCTCGTCGCGCCGCGCTGATTCGGGGCGTCCAGGCCGCGACGACGGCGGCCTTTGCAGGCGATGTCGGAATCCGTCAGGCTCGGAGTTGGCTCGCGGGCGGGTCGCCCATGGGGTCAGCTTCCACGGCTTGGCGATCGAGAGCCAGGTCATGAACAGGAAGGCGACCAGGTTCAGGGCGGCCCCGTAGGCCAACGGTGCGCCCACCGGGCTCGGCGTCGTCGCCGCGACCGTCGCCTCGATGCTCACTTGAACCCATCGGCCGACGCCGTGCGTGCTGAACAGGATGACCGCGCCGGTCAGCATGAGCTTGCACAGCACCCACCAGTAGCGGGACAAGCCCCACTTGGTGGTGAGCGACACAACCACGCCGGTGGTGAGTGCGCTGAAGGCGAGCGGGATGACCAGATAGGTGTCGAGCCGTTCGATCATCGCGTTCCATGCGTCGCAAAAGCGGTCAGCTGTCCCCGGTTTGGGGGCTGATCGCGTTCGGGCGGTGCCCCACGGGGGCTAGTGGCGAGCTCTTCGATGACTTGCACGCGCGGTGGTCCGCGTCTGGTTATAGTGCAGATAATCGATGCACAATCGATGCGTCGGAGTGGATGAAATTGCGCGGAGGTGGGTATGTGACCGTCGACCAAGGTGATGATCGCGGGCCCGCATGCCAGGCAGAGAAGGGACGCAGGTGAGCGGTGTGGATGGCCGATCGGGCGTCAACGGCTCAGTGTTTTCCCCGTTGTGCACCTCGTTCCACGGTTATCTGGACACCTCACTGCCCCGGTGTCGCGGGGGGCTGGCCGATATCGTGCGCGCGACGGTGGCCGATTTTGTGGCCGAACAGTGCCGCGCGCTTTCCGGGAGCAATCTCGGCATCGCCGTCGACGTGCTGATGCCTTTCCTCGACGGCGGCAAGTGTCTGCGGTCGACGTTTGTTTACCTGGGTTGGATGTGCGGTGCCGACGCAGACGACGCGGCCGTGCGTGCCGCCGCCAGTTTTGAGATTCTGCATGCTTTCGCCTTGCTGCAAGATGACGTCATGGATGCCGCGCCGATTCGGCGGGGCCGGCCGTCGACTCACATGCAGTTCGCGCGGTGGCATCGCGAGCGCGCTCTGCCGGGGTCTGCGCAGCGCTTCGGCGAGTCCGCCGCTGTTCTGCTGGGCGACTTGTGCCTGGTGTGGTCCGAACAGATGTTGCGGGACAGCGGGCTGGACGACACCGCGCTGTCGCGGGCCTGGCCGCGCTACGACGCGATGCGCACCGAGCTGGTGGTCGGCCAGTTCGCCGATCTCGTCAACGACGCCGGCGCATTGCCCACCCTGAACGAGGTGCTGGGTGTTTCGCGGCGCAAGTCCGGCAATTACACGGTGCGGCGGCCGTTGGAGATCGGAGCCGCCCTGGCGGGATGCGGTGAGGCTGTGCTGCGTTCGCTCAGCGATTACGGTGAGGCCGTAGGGGAGGCTTTTCAGCTGCGCGACGATCTGCTCGGAGTCTATGGATCACCTGCCATCACCGGAAAGCCCATCGGCGGCGACTTGCGCGACGGCAACGCCACCAGCGTCGTGGTGGCCGCTTACCACCTGGCCCGGGGCTCTCTGCGGCGCGATCTGGCCGAGCTGATGAGCCTTCGCGAGCTCGCCGAGACGGATATCGCTCAGTGGCAGCGGCTGATCATCGCCAGCGGCGCGCTAGCGTTGGTCGAGCAGATGATCGACGAGCGGCTCGCGCGTGCGCTGAGCGTCATCGCCGATGCGCGGTTGAGCGATCCGGTAGGGGCGGCGCTGGCCTACATGGCTGGCGCCTGCGCCGAGCGTGCCGCATGAGGCCTTGGTCGGAAAAGCGCTGATGCGCACCGTAACTGGCAACGCCGACCACGTGGTGGTGGTGGGTGCCGGGTTGGCCGGGTTGGCGGCGGCGCTGCATTTGGCCGGGCGGGGACGTCCAGTCACCGTCGTGGAGCGTGGCCGGGCTCCCGGTGGTCGGGTCGGCCGGCTCGATGTCGATGGGTATCGCCTCGACACCGGTCCGACGGTGCTCACCATGCCCGACATCATCGACGAGACGTTCGCCGCCGTCGGCGAATCCACTGCCGACCGGTTCGTGCTGGAGCCGGTGTCGCCGGCCTATCGCGCTCTGTTCGCTGATGGCAGCGCGCTCGACGTGCATGCCGATCCGGACGCGGTGGGTGCCGAGGTGGCCGCCTTCCCGGGCCGCGCGAAGCCCAGGGCTACCGTGGCCCTGCGGGATTGGCTCACCCGGCTCTATGAGGTTGAGTTCGACGGATTCATCGCGGCCAACTTCGATTCGCCGCTGGATCTGCTGCGCCCGCACCTGGCCAGGCTGGCCGCCCTCGGCGGCTTTCGTCGCTGGGACACGATGGTGGCGCGTTTCATCACCGACGAGCGGGTACGGCGGTCTTCACGTTCCAGTCCCTCTACGCGGGTGTGCCGCCGCAACGCGCGCTGGCGGTGTATGCCGTGATCGCCTACATGGACACCGTGTGCGGCGTGTACTTTTCCCGCGGCGGTATGCGGGCATTACCCGACGCCCTTGCTGCCGCGGCCGCGTCGGCCGGAGTCGAATTCCGTTACGGCTCAACGGTTAACGAGCTGACACGTAGTGGGGAGCGGGTGGTGTGCGTGGCCACCGTTGAAGGCGAGCGGGTCAGGGCCGACGCCGTCGTCTTGAAGACGGAACTGTCCGACACCTATCGGCTGCTCGGCCGTACGCCGCGACGGCCGGTGGCGCTGAAACCGGCGCCCGCGGCGGTGGTCGCGCACCTGGGCTGCCGCGCGGTCGATGATCGCCTCGGACATCACAGCATCGTTTTCGGGCAGGCCTGGGAGCAGACGTTTCGCGATATCATCGACGACGGCCGGGTGATGGGTGACCCGTCGCTGCTGGTGACACGGCCCACCGCCGGTGATCCTGGTTTGGCCCCCGCCGGTCGGGACCTGCTCTACGTGTTGGCACCCGCGCCCAACACCGTTGTAGGCGCGATCGACTGGGCCGCGGTCGGGCCGGCGCACACCGAGCAGATCATCGCCGCGGTCAGCGACAGGTTGCCCGCCGTGGGCATCGAGACCGAAGTCCTGCATGTCATCGACCCGGACGGGTGGGCGCGCCAGGGAATGGTGGCGGGCAGCCCGTTCGCCCTCGCGCACACGTTCGGTCAGACGGGGCCGTTCAGGCCCGCCAACACGGTGCGCGGCATCTGCAACGTCGTGCTGGCCGGATCCTCGACGGTGCCGGGCGTGGGGGTTCCCATTGCGTTGCTGTCGGGGCGGCTGGCCGCCGACCGGGTGACCGGTGTTGTGCGCCGCCCGGCGGCCCCTCGGGCGGTGCGGAAATGATCGGTTCCGAACTCGATGCCGCCGGTGTGCGCGATCCGCTGTTGCGTGAGTCCTACCGGCGCTGCCGGGCACTGAACGCCAAATACGGGCGGACGTTCTTTATGGCCACCCGATTGCTGGCGGCCCAGCAGCGGCCTGCAGTCCACGCCTTGTACGGATTCGCCCGGCGCGCCGACGACATCCTCGACGACTTGGACTTCACCCTCACCGGCGCCGAGCGCGGCGCACGCCTGCAGCAGCTGGCCGCGGCGCTGTTCGATCAGATGGTGAGCGGCGCCGAAGGCGGTGACGAGTCATTGGCCGCGGTGGTGCATACCGCGCGCCGCTACGGCATCGCCTGGCAGCTCTTCGACGATTTTCTGGCCTCGATGCGGATGGATTTGACGGTCACCGACTATCCCGACCGCGCCGCGCTCGAGCGCTACATGTACGGCTCCGCGGAGGTCATTGGTCTGCAGCTGCTTCCCGTCCTGGGCACGGTGTGCCCGCGCGAAGAAGCCGCGCCGTACGCGGCGGCACTGGGAAAAGCATTTCAGCTCACCAACTTTCTGCGCGATGTCGACGAGGACCTGGCCCGCGACCGGGTCTACCTGCCCGCTGACGAACTCGCCGCCCACGGCGTGGATCGCGACGTGCTGATGTGGTGTCGCGCCACCCGTCGCACCGATGCGCGGCTACGGCGTGCCCTTGCCGAGCAGCACGCCATCACCCGCGGTGTGTACGAGTTCGCCGAGCACGGCGTCGCGTTGCTGGCGCCGCGGTCGCGGCCCTGCGTGCGGGCCGCATACACGCTGTACTCCGAGATTTTGGACTGCATCGAAGACATCGACTTCGCCATCTTCGGCCAGCGCGCGACCGTCGGCGCCTCCCGTCGGGTGCGTGTCGCCGCGGCGGGACTGGCCAATGCGTGGCGCGCGCGGCTGACCCACGAGAACATCTGAGTAGGGATCGCTGGCAATACCTGATGGTGCTGGGCGCGTGCCTGCTGCTCACCGCGCCGCTGGAGTGGCTGGGCAGCGGTGTGTACTGCCGCGCACGGCGGGTCGTGCTGGCGGTGGCGGCCGTGTTCGTCGTGTGGGATGTCGTGGCGATCGCGGCCCACGTATGGACCTACAACCCGCGTTATGCGTCCGGCCTCAGGCTGCCGGGCGCTCTGCCGCTCGAGGAGCTGCTGTTTTCCTGGTGATTCCGCTGTGCGGGCTGCTCACCTACGCCGCTGTCGATGGTGTCCTGAGTCGACCACGGCGGCTGCGCGACAGAGCGGGGCGGTCGTCGTGACCGGTCTCGGTTACACGCTGCCCGCCGCCGTCGCGGTGATGGTCGTGGTGATCCTCGAGCTCGCCGTGTGCCGCACGGGGGTGTTCCGCCGGGCGGCTTACTGGATCTCGATGGTGATCGTGTTCTTTTCCAGATTCTCGTCGACGGCTGGCTGACCAAGTTGTCCGCGCCCATCGTCATCGACGACGAGCATTACACCATGGGCATCGGTTTCCCCTCGACATCCCTGTGGAGGATTTCTTGTTCGGTTGGGCGCTGGTAACCGCGGTGCTGGTGCTGTGGGAGCGCTCGCGGCTGCGGCACCGCGACGAGGTTGCGCAGTGAACGTCGGCGCCGGCGGCTTAGCACGCAGCCAGGTACCGGCGGCCTTCGATGCCGCCGCCGCCGGCTATGACGGGCTTGTCGGCCTCAACCCCAGTTATCATGCGCACCTTCGAATTTCGGCCTGGCGGCTGGGCATCGCGGCCGGTGGTCGCGGGTCGCGGCTGCTACACGCGAGGCGCGGCACCGATGCCTCGACGGCCGCCCTGCTGGCCGCCGCTCCGGCGGCGCGGATCGTGGCCGTGGACGCCTCGGCGGGTATGTTGGCGATGGCTGCGGGGAAACGGTGGCCGGATTCGGTGCGGTTCGTGCACAGCCGTGTCGTGGATCTCGCCGACGCCGGCTTCGTCGGGCCGTCGACGGCATCCTGGCCGCCTATCTGATCCGCAACCTCGCCGACCCCAACGAAACGCTGCGCCGCTTCGCCGGCTTGTTGCGTCCGGGCGCCCGGCTCGCCGTGCACGAACACTCGGTGGGTGACTCACGGCGCGCCACCGCGACGTGGAATGCGGTGTGCGCGGCAGTCATCATCCCGGCCGGCCGGCTGTGCAGCGGCGAGGCCACCCTTTACCAGTATCTGCGACGCAGCGTGAACGCATTCGACGGTGCCAGCGCGACCCGGGAACGTTTGCGCCGCAACGGTTTCACCGATGTGCGCAGCCAGACGATGCCGGGTTGGCAGCGCGACATCGTGCACACCTTCACCGCGACGGCGCCACGATGATCGATCCACGGCGCGCCGAGCACTCCGCACCGCCAGGTGCACCCAGTGCGGCCACGACGGGTAGGCGCCCGCACGTCGTGGTGGTCGTCGCTGCCGTCGATGTTGTCGAAAAAGACCACTTCCTGGGTGGCCGCGTCGGCGGCTGGAGCGAGACTCTGTCCGACGGTACCGCGGTGGCGATGAACCGCGGCTTTCACGCGTTCTTCCGCCAGTACCACAACCTGCGCAAGTTGCTGGCTCGCGTCGATCCGCAACTGTTGATGCTGACTCCCGTCGACGACTACCCGCTCATCGATGCGCGCGGCCGCCGCGACACCTTCCGCGGACTGCCGCGCACTCCGCCGCTCAACGCCGCGGTGTCGCGCTGCGCAGCCCCACGTTTCGGCTGCGGGACCTGCTGCGGCTCAACGCCCGCGCTGCGGCGCCGCTGCTCGCCGTGTCGGTGCCCGATATTTACGACCGCCTCGATGACCGTAACGCCGAAAGGTTTCTGCGCGGCATCAACTTTTCCGTCGCCGCGCAGCATCTGGCGTTCGAGGTGTTCTCGCGCAGGTTCGTCGCGACCCGGCCGATCTGTCTGCCGCCGAGTTGGCGACGATGTTTCACATCTATTTCCTGGGTTCCAGTGAGGGCCTGATTTTCGATGTGGCCAATGCGAATTTTGATGTGGCACTGTGGAATCCGCTGCAAGATTACCTGGAAATTAAGGATGTTCGCTTTCATACCGGCGTGACGGTGACCGCTGTGCACGCCGGAGAGCGCTTGTCGGTGAGGGGACCAGACGGCGCTCAGTTCACCGGCGACGGCGTTGTGCTGGCCACCGATGTGTCGGGTCTGCAGCGCATCGTCGCAGGCTCGGCGGAACTGGGGTGACGACGGCTGGCGCGCGAATCGCGGCGATGGGCACCGCGGCGCCGTTCGTGGTTCATCGGCTGTGGCTGGACCGGCCCGTGAACAGTGACCGGGCAGCCTTCGTCGGCACGGGTGGACGGGCCCCGCTGGACAATGTCAGCGTGCTGGACCGCTACGAATACGAAGCCGCCCGGTGGGCGCATGACACCGGCGGCGCGGTCGTCGAGCTGCACTCCTACGCCATCACCGGGCGCTACCGCGGTCTGTGCGAGACGCTGCTGGGCCGCGTGCACGACCTCTACCCGGAAACTTGCGCCGCACGCCTCCTCGGTGAGCGGGTTCTGCACGCGCAGGACTGCCCGCGCTTCGCCCCAGGCGATTTCGCCGTTCGGCCGACCGTCGCTGCGCCTCACCCGGCGCTGGCCTTGGCCGGCGACGGCATCCGCATCGACCTCCCGGTGGCGCTGATGGAACGGGCCGCCACCACGGGCTGGGCGGCGGCCGATCGGCTGCTGACCCACTTTGAGATGGCGGGCCACACCCTGCGCAGTGTGCCGACCACGGGCCGATCGGCGGTGCTGAGACGTCTGGCTGGGACTGCAAGGCGATCGGAGTGATGAGCGTGCTGGACGCCGTGCGCGCCCGCTGGCCCAAATCCGCGCCGTTTCAGCTGCTTTCGGCGTCGCGGTGGGCTCATCAGCGCCCGACCTTTCGCGAGACGGAACCGAAACTGATTGCCGCCGCGCTGCGGCGCTCCCAGGGTCAACCCAGTGGAAACTGGTATGCGTTTGCCGCCAGCGACCGCATCGGCACCGCGCGGCCGCAAGGCGTTCAGTCGGCGGATATGAGCTGGTCGCCTGGCGCAGCCAGGACGGGGCGCTGCACGTCGGGCCGGGGGCGTGCCCGCACCTGAAGCTCGGTTAGCGGACGGCGGAGCGGGTGAGGCGCTCGACTGCGGCTTGCAGACTCCGCACGCGGCGGCCTCGTCGGCCGCCCTGGCTCGCCGGCCAGCCGGGACCGGCGAGGAAGAGCCGCGCGCGATTGGCGACTTCTTGGGTGGTCTGCGGATCGGCGGTGCGCGCCGTTTGCGCCCACAACACCACACTGGACCGCCGCCCGCGGCGCGCGAGGGCGTCGACAAGTGCGCCGACCGGGACGTCGGCGCCCAACATCACCGCATCGAGACCGCGCTCGGCCAACGCGGCACGCAACGCCTCCAACGGTAGTGTGTGCATTTCGGAGGCGGTGCAGGCCAAGATGATCGAGGCGGCAGTTGCTGGTGCTGGGACGCCGATGCGTTGCAGCGCCCGTATGACTGTCCATGACAGCGCATGTTCAACTTCGATGCAGGCCGAGCCCCGGCCCTGTCGAGTCTCGATCTGGCGAAACGCCGGGCGGATCAGGTCGTCCCAGGTGTCCAGGACGCCCTCGGAGCGCAGACTCGCATCCAGCATCCGGGCGGCGCGCGCGGTATCGAGATTGAAGACAGCGGCCATCAGCACTTCTGGGTCGGTTCGTCCCTGCGCGACCGTAGCCATCGCCGAGAGCGCTGCCGTCCCGGGGTTGGCGCCCTGGCCGATCAGGTCGCGCATGTGTCGCATCACCGCGATGTCGGTCTCGCTGTAGAGCCGATGCTGGCCGGGCAGGTGCCTGGGCGGCCCGACACCGTAGCGACGGTTCCAGCTGCGCAGTGTCGCGATCGGCACCTCCAGGCGCACGGCCACCGCGCCCACGGTGAAGCGTGGCAGGCTGGTCTCGTCTTCGGCGTCTGCTGGTTGGCCGGGGGCGACGGCCGGCGTCGTCACGGCATGCGCGCGCTCGGAAGTGCCACCTCGTGGCCGCCCCGATGTCGCGTTCACTTCACCTCTCAGGTGTCGGGTTGCGCCGGTATCGATACCGACCGGCCAATTGGCCAGGATAGGCCTTCGAGAACCGCTTCAGGTCCCTTCGATGCGCAAATGATGCGATTTTTCCGGCGCCTGCGGTGTGGTGGGATCCATCGCCGATTGAGTATCCATGCGGCAACACGGTGTGACGTCGTCGGTGCCGGATCGGCAGCGGACGCACCTGTACCGCACGGGCAGTTCACACCTGTGCATCGGATCTGCTGACGGCAGATACGACCGCGGGGGACCGACTGGTCGAAATTGTTGGCAGCGCAAAGCCTTTGACACGCCCAGCCACGACACCCGCGCGCGGCACCGAGTGGAGACTGCGCTGCGTGGCCGGCAGCCGCGAGATGAGGACGCAGACTTGTCGGAACCCACTCGTCTCGTTCGTCGTATAGATGAGATCCGGGAACGGCCCGGGCGGAACATAGGAGCCGCCATGCCGCAGTTCGCCGCACTGACGTACACATCCGATGTTGACTGGACCGCGGCCGAACAGGCCGACACGATGGCCGAGTATTCGACCTTCGGTTCCAGACACGCCGCGGTGATCCGGGGCGGGGCAGCGTTCTTCCCGACCGGTACCGCTACCACGGTGCATGTCGCCGGCGGGCGCGGAGGAGAAATCACTACGAGGGCCGGCGCGTACGCCGACACCACCCACGCATTGACCGGTTTCTATCTCGTCGAAGCCCCGGATATGCCCACAGCGATCCAGATCGCGGCCGACATTCCTGCCGCCCGGGACGGCGCTGTCGAGCTACGCCCGGTCATCGATTTGTCTGGGGGGACAACGGCCGAGTCATGATTCCGCCCCGACCGCTTGACTGTATTCGCGCGGATTCGACCTAGCACCGGTGCTCGGGCAACGCGATCCGTGGATGGGCGCTGCGTCGCGCAAGCGACGTCCTGGGTGACCGTCAACACGTCCGTCGCGTTCGCCGGGATGTTGCTGCCTGGTGGCGACAAGGGCAAAGAGGGCCGGGACAGCACGTGCGGGCTGATGGTCACCGTTGTGCCATCGGCCTGATCACCGCGGCTCGCAGGTCGCAGCAGTCGAGCTGGCCGCCGTGCCAGCGAAGTCGGCTGACCCGGGCTGAGAACGGTGTTCCTCCAACCGAAACGCCCAACTATCGAGTTCGATGGGTGCGGACGCCCAGTCGTCGGGGGGTGGCGGGCTGGGCGTCCGCAAGTCTGCCGGAATGCACTGCGCGTCCGAGCGATGGATTCGCCGCCCAGCCCAGCAACGAGAATATAGCAAGTATTGCGTCGTTCGTGCATCAATTGGTCGTGAAGGACGGGGGCTGGTCGACTTGCGCCTGTCGGCGTGGCCGAGTCATGGGGGCCGGCGCTCGCGCCCGCGTCACAGACCGCGTTCTGAAGCTCTTTCTGTTGGGTCAAGACGATCTTTACGGCGTAGCTTTCATACACAGGCCGCTTGGTCGATAAGCCGTGCCCGCAACCAGATGTGTGCGGGATCGTCGGTATTGCGCGGGTTCCAGTACATCGCCTCTATCAGGGGTGCCAGGTTCACCGGTGGGCGCACCATTCGCAAGTTTGCGGCAGCCGAAACTGAGCGCGCCAGTCTCTCTTGGACGATCGCGACGAGTCGGGTGCCGGTTACCATCAGCGGGACGATCACGAATGTTTCGGTCGTTACCTCCGTGCGGCGCTGGACGCCTTGTGCGTCGAGCTGCTTTTCGATCACCGACGGCACCGCGGCCTTCGCCGCGATATAGGGTAATTCGCTGAAGCGCTCAACATCGATGTCGTCGTCGACCGCGGTGTTGTCGCGATCGGCGACCACGACGAATCGGTCATCGAACAGCTTTTGGCACGACAGGTCCGAGTAGCCGTCATCGGCGAGGTCTTCGGGGTAGATCAACAGATCGGCGCTGCCGCGCCGCAGCCGGTCGGCGTTGTCACCGCCGACCGACGACACGGTGAGCGCGACCATTGGTGCCTCGTCGGCCAGTTCGGCCAGCAGCGGACGCAGCAGTACCAGAGCCACGTAGTCGCTGGCGAGGACGTTGAAGGCGCGTTCGTCACGGGTGGGGTCGAAGGCCTCGCGCACCCCGAGCACGGCCTCTGCGGCGCCGATGGCGTCGCGCACCGGCTGTTGCAGCGATTCGGCCAGCGTGGTCAACACGTAACCGCGTCCTTGGCGGACCAACAGCGGATCGTTGAACCACTTGCGCAGCCGCGCCAGTGCGGCGCTCATCGCCGGCTGTCCCAGCGAGATCTGTTCAGCAGCCCGGGTAACGTTGCGCTCGGTCAACAACGCATCCAAGGCGACCAACAGGTTTAGATCCACCCCAGCCCGCGACAACGTCGGGACACCTTCGCGTCTGCGGTCACTCGAGTCAATCGATAATACCGCTGCTCAGTGTGCGGCCGCCGCTTCTCAAGGCTGGCCCCGCTCCCGCTCAGTTAGCAAAAGTCGGGCTTGCTCGCCGTCATCGTCGCAGTGGTCTTCACCGATTTCATCGGCACGCGGTTAACAGTGCCCGCCGCCGTCCAAGCCCTTGACCGCGTCGCATAACCAAACGTTTTGCTTCCCATGGCCGTACACGTCGTTGAAATGTGCCCGGCATCAACGCGATTGGGCGCGCGTTTAAGTCCTCAGAACCCTTGGGCGTGCAGCCTGTCGACCGTGATCATGACCTTCACCCGGGTTTGGTCTCGTCCGCCGTACCACGGGTAGGGCCCGCCCAGGTACCGGTGGGCAAGTGCTTCAATGTGTTCTGCTGCGCCATCGGTCGAGGTGGCGGTCATCCGGCCGCGGGCCGTGAAGTAACGGAAGGGGTTGGTCGAATCCTGCACAGCTACAGCGACCCGCGGGTCGCGTTCCAGGTTGCGCAGCTTCTGAAAGCCCGCGACGGTGTTAATCACGATATGCTCGCCGTCGGTATCGACCCACGTCTGTGTCAACTGAGGCGAGCCGTCCGGCATCAGTGTCGAGATATAGCAACTACTCGGGGCGCGCAGCAAAGCCAGCAGGTCGTCGGTGAGGTCAGCAGTCGTGTTGTCGGCCATGATCGGGCTCCTGTTTGGGTTCGTTGGGATCTCGGTGGCGAGCAACCACAGTGCGGCTAGGGTGAAAAAGGCGCAATGCAGGGTGGCGCCGGCTGCGGTCACCGTGGCGCCCCGGCTGTCCGTAAATGTCGCTTCTGGGCTGAAACGAGGTAGCCGCGTAGACCGGTGGGAGTCAGGTCAGGGTAGCGCTCGTTGTCATTGCCGGGAAATGGCGGCACGGTGAGCATCGACAGCAGATACCATAGCGGCACTACCGACCAGGGATCGGCTGCCTGCGAGGTGATGCGACGTAGATCATCGACGCTGCCCAACACGTTACGGGTCGGTGTCGCGCCCCAAAGTTCCTGGACTGCCGCGATGATCTGATTGAAGCTCGTTTCAGCGCCCGTTAGGTAGCGCACACCGGAAACGTCGGAGGGGTCGGTGGCGATCCGTGCGGTGAACCGGGCGGTGTCGTCGACCGTGGTGAGGTTGAACGGCTCGTCGCCGGTGCCCCAAATCGTCGCGGTGCGCTTCTCGAGATCGATGATGTGCGCGGCCCGAGGATCGAGCATCAGATCCATGAATCCGCCATTGAGCACGTGCACGACCTCAAGCGGCAGCGAGTCGATGCGGGCGTCGGCTTCGCGGCGGATGTCGAATTGAGGTGCGCCCGTCGGCGCGTTATACAGGTCGATTGCGAAGTCCGAGGAAACGAACCGGCGAACGCGGCTGCGCACTGCCGCCTCGGCCAGCGCGATCTGACCGTCGATGATGACGTCGGGGCCACCCTGCAGGGCCGACACCACGACGTCCACCCCGGCGGTGGCTTTATCGAGCGAGTCCGGGTCGGTGACGTCGCCGAGGGCGACAACCGCCCCGTCTGAGACCAGCGCGTCAACAGCGCGGGTCTTGGCGGTGTTTCCCAGTGCCGACGCGCGCAGCATGAGTCGGACATCGACGTCGAGCTGGTCTATTAGTTCGGTCGCGATGCGGCCGCCGAGCATTCCTGTTGCGCCGGCTACAAGCACGGTGGTGGTCATGGCAGTTCCTTCGTGATCGTTTTGTGACGCTCGCCGGTTCGGTACTCGCATCTCCTGAAACTTACTGCGACGCTAATGCCGGTAGGTGGCTGAGCGGAAATCGTTTGTGGTGATTGGCCATATCACCGCTGTCGATGTTGGAGCATCCGTCGCGGCCGCGTTGGGCAAGCCTCGACACCAATGATTTGTCCCGCCGAAGCTGGCGGATCATCCTCGCCTTCAACCGGTTCGGTAGAGACAGTCGACGATTTCTGACGTCGAGACGCAACGTTCCGACCCGACGTAGATGTGCAGCGCAACGACGCAGATGTCCAGACGCGTCACAGATCGCTGGTCGAGGGGAACGCCGGAACCTACTAGCGACAGTTGTCCGCCATAGCCGGCGCTGCTGGGCGCTCGGTGACTTCGACGAACCCCGGCCCAACCGGGATGGTGACACCACCTCACTTGCACGATAGCGAGGAAGCTTTCGTGCGCCTATAAGGCGCGTTCGGACTCGCAAGTGATGAAATCAGCGCTGCGCCAAGCTCATACATTTGCAGACCACCGGCAACCCGGCACCGTTTGGTTTGAACTAGAGTCGGCCGTGCGTTGAACACGTTGACCTCACGCGGGTTTGACCACGGCATCTTCGCGGACACGGATTATCGACACGCGGATCCCGCGCGACCCCCGCCTGTCTCGGGCGGGGCAACCGATGATGCGCCGTGATAGTTGGATGGTGCCACGGTCACGGCGAGGGCGACGGATGGCGGTGTACCCTCCGTGGTGATCTCACCGGTGTCGAGACACGCTGGCGAGAATCGGATACCGGCGTACCGTCGTGCGCGGCGACGGCCGACTTCAACCGCGTCAATATCCGCGAAAGCGCCGGGATCCGGGCGTGCAGCCTGGCGGCGACGTTGCCAATCGCGTCGTCGCAAATTGCGTGGCGGTCCGTTTGCAGGCGCAGTTCGCGTGGACAAGTTGCGTGACGTGTATGTCCGTCCGTTATGAACCCTTCCATGGCCGGGTGCCCGGAGATCGATGGACCGACGGGCTGTGGCTCGAGTGGAGGCGGGTTGTGGCACCGCACCGGAGCGCCGGAACGGTCGGCCGCAGACCCGAACAGTATCTCCGCAATAGGTGACCAAATCTTGCATAGGGCGCCTCGGACGAGAGAGCTATTGTCGCTGTCCCGCAGCGGCGATGGATGTCGTCGAATCGCATTGCCGCGTATACCGTTTCGCGCACGCTGTTTCCCGTCGCAGGCAGCGCCGACATCGTCAGCGCCAAGGCGACCACGGAGCCGATTGGGACCGCGCGGGTCTGCTCGACGGCGGTTCTGGCGGTGGCTGTGCCGACGCTCAAAGCTGCAAACTTGACTAGAGTTTCGGGGCGGCCATCGGCGAACTTTGCCTTCGTTCGGCGGGCTATAGTCGCGAAATGGTCGTCAGCGCAAATCGCCAATTCACGATCGAGGCAACACCCGAGAAGATTCTTGACGTCATGATGGATGTGGAGGCGCTGCCGGAGTGGTCTGGTGCTCATCACGACGCGACTGTGCTGGAACGCGACGGGCATGGGCGGCCGCTGCGAAGCATGTCGACGATGCGGATGGCGGGGCTTACCGACGAGCAAGTGCTCGAGTACGTTTACCCGGACAGCGGGTTCGGATGGCGACTGGTCAGTTCAAGGCACTTGAAAAAACAGGACGCCACCTACACCCTCACACCGGACGGCACGCGAACTCAAGTGAAGCTGCACCTCATCGTCGAGTCCGCGGTGCCGATACCCGGGTTCATCATGAAGCGCGTCGTGCAGGCGGTGGTCAACACCGCGACCGACGACCTGACCAAGAGGGTCCGAACCGTCCAGGATCGACCTGCGCACTAGCCGCGGTGGGGCGTGGTCGGGCACCGCGAGGAATATGTCAGCCCGGAAAGGCGCCGCGGCCAACGTATTTCGCTGCGATGTTGCACGAGTGTGCAGACTCGCTGGCAAGGACGGCAACGTGCGCGGCAAGCAAATCAGAGGATGGCAAACATGCAGTTCGCGGCGCTAACGACGTTCGGACACAGTGCAACTGGCTTCCGCAACTAGGATCATGAGCCCAATTACGGGGAACCTCAGCGACCGGCCTCGGGGCGCGGCTGTGACCCTAAAACATAGACGCGGTGTGTCCAATGTTAGCGCAGACATGCTCGATCGCTGCGAAGAGGTGAGGCCGCAACCCGTTGGAACCGGAGCCGCCGTTGTTGCTGGCGGCTACCCGTAGGTTGCACGTGCGCGGTCAACGATTTGGCGGAACTTCTGGCCGAACCACCGCCGGTGCAGTGGAAGGGTGCCGTACCAGTAGATGCGCCCCGTGATGCCCTGAGGGTAGAAGATTGCGCGCTGTTGGTAGAGGCTGCCAGGCCCGGATATCGCGCTGACGCTCATTTCCAGCCAAGTGGTGCCCGGCTTTACGACTTGATTGCGTAGGCGCAGCAGCTCACCGTCCTCACAGGTTTCCACTCGCCACCCGTTTCGAACCGGTTCGCTGTCGATGACATTCCATAGCTGATCGGGTGTCGCGGGCGTCCATTGGGATCCACTGTTGGTGTAGGCGATTTCGCCGGCCCAGAGGGGATCGCTGGGCAGCGGGTCGGACGGCTCGGCTACCGTCCACGAGGTCTCGACCTGACCGTTAGCGATGCGCTCCAGCGCCAGCATGACCGCTTTCGGATAGCTGGTAAGCCCACCCGACGGCGGGGCGATGACGTCATCGATGTCGTGTTCGGCCATGACGGCGTTGCAGTGCAGCGATTCGACCAGCGGCCGTGCTAATCCGGACGGGATCGGCGTCACCAGGCCGACCCACCAGCTGGCGATCGTCGGCGTGAGAAACGGCAGCACGATAATGAAGCGCCGCCGTAGTCCGGCGATCTGGGCGTAGATCTGCATCATCTCGCCGTATTCGAGGACGTCGGGGCCGCCGATGTCCCAGGTTCGTGACGTCGGCACTTCGGCGGTGGCGGCGGCGATCAGATAGTGCAGTACGTCGCGTACTGCGATCGGCTGAATCTTGTTGTGAACCCACTTCGGCGTCGTCATCGCCGGAAGTCGGTCGGTGAGGTGTCGAATCATCTCAAATGACGCCGATCCGGAACCGATGATGACGCCGGCCTGCAGCACGATGGTTTCGATTCCGGAGCTGAGCAGTATGTCGCCGACGGCGGTTCGCGACTCCAGATGCGGAGAGAGCGGCACACCACCGGGGTGCAGCCCGCTGAGAAACACCAACCTGCGCACGCCGGCTGCGCGGGCCGCAGCGACGACGTTTTTTGCTGAACGGCGCTCCTCGGCGGCGAAGTTCGGGGACGACCCCATCGAATGAACAAGGTAGTAGACGACATCGACGCCGTCGAACGCGGCGGTCAACGACTCGGGGACGCTGAGGTCGCCGCGCACCACCTCGACGTCATCGTGCCAGGGCACTTCACTGAGCTTGCCGGCGTTCCTCGCCAAGGCGCGCACGCGGTAGCCGCGCGCAAGAAGCCGCGGCACCAGCCGGCCGCCAACATAACCCGTTGCCCCCGTGACCAAACATCGCATGTGCAACGATCACCTCCTGCCGACACCAAACGCCATTAATCATTCGGAGCCGGTTCAGCCTTGGATGGCTGAACCACTCGGGAAACAGACCGCGGCTTGAGCGCTTCGCCGATTCACCAGCACAACGCACGCTTGACTATGGGGTGACGTCGCGCGCGGCGCACGCGTTCCCACGAACCGGCTGACTGGCGACATTTTCTGCACCGGCCCGCAGTCAGGAGCCATCCACCGGTTAGTCATCGGCGAGACGCGGCTTGGTTAGTGATTAGTGCCAGGCGGCCCGAGAAAGTCGGTGGTTTCCTGGGGGAATGGTCGATGCGTTGTCTGGCTGGGCGATTTCGGCGGCGCGGATGTGCTCGGGGTCGGCGCTGCGCTGCCTGTCGACGGCTTTGGAGGGGGTTGGCTGGTACTGGGTTGCACGGGGGACGGCGGGAGTGCCGACGGGACGATCGCCGGCGCGCGTGTCGGTGCCTGGGTTGGGACTGGTGCGCTTGTCGGCGCCATGGTCGGCGCCATCGGTGGGGGTGTCGGCGTGATCGGAATCGTCGGCACGACGGCGCCGGTGGGATCCACCGGCTCGCGGGACACCACCAACACCGCCGACACGGCGATGCCTACCGCGATCAGCGCGGCGATGGTGAGTGCGATCACCACGGTCGCCGTGCCGTACCACGGTTCGCGCGGTGGCTCATCGACGGCGTCACAAAGGTGATGGTCACTGTCGAGCACAGTCATGTCAGAACGTCTCGACGGCGGTAGCTTGGTCGCGCTCGGGCGGACCGGCTGTTTGCACGGTGAGGATCAGCCCGATGCCGCGCGCGTAATACTTCTTCTCGCTCGGGCTAGTGGGATCCAGGAGGTTGTCGTCCTTGATGACCAGGAGGCCCTGCGCGGGACCGGTGAGCGGGGTGGTTTCGCTGCCGCTGAGATCGAGGACTTCGCCGGTATCCTCCGCGACGCCCTTGGCGTACTCCTGGCGGTATTGATCGCCGACCTGTGGATGCGCCGGCATGATGATGCCGGGTAGGGCGTCGTTGACTCCGCCCTCAAACGAGCCTGCGGTGTCTGCGCCGCCGTCCTTGAATTCCTTTGTGGCTTCACCGAAGTACCAGACGTTGCCATCGCGATCCTGGGCATACCAGTCAAGGGTGTCTTCGAGGGGCTGGTCGTCGATTGTCACCGTGTCGTGCACGACGACGGTGTCGACGCCCATGATCTTTTTGGTGTCGCGGGTGACTTCTGTGGTCGTGCGTTGGCGCCCGTCGGCCGTTGCTGCCTCATAGACCGTCCGTGTGCCCGGCGTCAGCGGGAAATAGGGATTGTCGACTTTGGTGGTGAACATCGACGGCACGATCGCCGGCGAGTACGGGTCGGTGATCCTCATCGGCACAGAACTTGGTGCGGACGAAACAGAGGGTGAGGTGCTGGGCGCGGAAGCGGCGGGGCTGCTGACCGCAGTCGGCACGGAAGGGCCGCTGGTGCAAGCTGTGGTTGCCGCGATCAAAGAAGCTGTCGCGGCCACCGTCAGCAGACGGGCCCTCATGGAGAACACCGTAACTCTGTCGATGGTCAGTTGTCTCCCAGCGCTTTTCAGCCTCCATTCAGGAGACTTGTGCTAAGTGCGAACCGCAAGACCGGTCTACTCCACGTTCGGCTTCCGTTGAACTTCGCCGGGCAGCTCGGCGGCCCAGACTCACGTTTTCGTCTCGTCGAGCGCGTCGATCAGCTTGCTGGGATCGTCGGCCACGCCAGCCCTGTATAGGCCCGCGGGAGCCATATCGGTTGGACGTGCAGGGTCTGTTGACGCGATGTTCTTCTGACCTGGACGGACCCGGCGGACTCCGTTGCAGGGGCACAGCAACGTTCCGCTAGTAGTCGGACAACTGCCCCCTGCTGTGGCAGTGCCCGCACGTCGCAGTTACCGTCCTCCTGCCGTCGCATGTGAAGCAGTTTGTGTGGCGACCCCGGCCTCCGCACGCCGGGTGTCCACGGTTCGCCATCCACGACCCTCACCTCAATGTCGGTCGGCTTGATCAGGCCGAGTGAGGGCCATCAGAGGAAGCAAAGATCGACAAGGCTTCGGCCCCAGACCTGTTCGGCACTTCATTCAAGCCACTTGAGCCCGCGCCGTTCGCAATCCGCTACCAGTACCGGTGTGCGGCACCGAAGTGCCGTGGACACGACCAGAAGGTTCTGGATTGGGAAGCGGGTGAGGCGGGCCGGCGGTGGCTCAAGTCCGACGGCGACGCCCGTGCTCGAGAGATGCTCCTCGGGAACTGGCGTGACACGATGTTGGCACCCGAAAGGGACTTCCACTTCTACGTTGGCAACCAGAACCTGCGTCGCCGGTCGTTCTCGGTTCTCGGCGTCTGGTACCCGAAGACCGAGCTGGCGCTGTTCTAGCTACACGTGGACGACGGACGCGTTGGGCCGGGTTTCAAGGAGCCGGCTCGCGAGGATGCCGCGGTGGCACTCGGCGTGATTGTGTTCGAAGCAGAGAAGAGCTACAACACCGCCATCAAGCAGCTCGGAAACATGTGCGAGGGCGTATGTGGCAGCTTCGCTGTTGAGAACCTCCCCGTACCGTGCGTACGACTCCGGCTCGCCGGCGCGGAACCCAGCGCGGTTGTCTTTCGGGTTGCCGAGTGTTCGATAGTGGAGGTATCGAATCCCCACTGCGGCCAAGGCCTCCGATAGCTTCGTCTTTGACAAGCCTGGCTTGCGGCTCAGCGGCGTGAGCCGCACGTCTACGAGTACTCGAACCTCGTGCTGCAGGAGTGGTATGACCAGATCCCCGACCGACTTCCCTTCATAGCCGATGCTGATCAGGGTCCCTTCGCCAATGGCGTCATCCTTGTCTTCGGTGTCAAAGGTGCGCATGGTTACCATCCTGCACCACGGCGTACCAGTGCCCCTACAACTAACAGGATGAAAAGCCAGACGGTCGCAAGGATGAAAAGGTGGCCTGAGCCCGGGGCCACTGGTAGCTAATTCGACCTGAAAAAGTCGGCGCGTTGATCGGGGGGTTGACGGTGCTGAGCAGGGAGGATGGCCTCAAGCCCTTGTGCGAGAAGGGATCGAGGCCATCGTGTTTCGTACTGTAGGCGATCAGGTGTCGCTTTGGGAGGCAGTGCTTCCCGCGGAGTTGCTGGAGTTGCCCGATGAATTGGCGCGGGTCGACGGGTTGCTCGATGATCCGGTGTTCTTCGCCCCGTTCGTGGTGTTCTTCGATCCGTGGATCGGGCGTCCGTCCACGCCGATGGAAACCTATCTGCGGTTGATGTTTCTGAAGTTTCGGTACCGGCTGAGGTATGAGTCGCTGTGTCGGGAGGTCAGTGATTCGATCACCTGGCGGCGGTTCTGCCGGATCGGCCTGGATGGGTCGGTGCCGCATCCGACTCGGAGAACGCCAGAAGGGTCGCCGTTGGTACGAGACAACG
>Ga0207688_10000364_pt1 | contig 21070 bp, 17 predicted proteins | sample KBSMiscanthusM4_FD_184296 | JGI IMG/M metagenome (GOLD analysis project Ga0207688, IMG submission 184296) | Miscanthus rhizosphere microbial communities from Kellogg Biological Station, Michigan, USA - M4 (SPAdes) (version 2) | ecosystem: Host-associated > Plants > Roots > Rhizosphere ...
AAATGGCAGCGTCCAGCGCCCAGTCCATCGTTTCATCGACCTGTTGGCGCGTGAACACCGCGAGCTCGTTGATGGTTGGCCAGGGCACCGGACGCTCTCCTACTTCTTCTCGGCGGACTTGGCAGCGCTGGCCGCCTTCTCCGGCTCAGCCTTCTTCGCAGCAGGCTTCCCGTACTGCGGGTGGCCGGCCTTCTCGTGTCGCGAGGAAGGTTCATCCACATCGACGGTGCCATCGCGGACGAGGTCACCGAGGTCGAGGAAGGCTTCCCCGAGGTTGCACAGCGAGACGGCTTCGTTCCGCCGGTGCCCCAACTCGCGCCAGATCTCCAGCGCTGTTCGGTCGAGCTCGAGCCTTCGATCCTTGCCGCAACCGACCTCTCCTCGCTCCCCGAGGGAAGCCTGTTCACTGACGCCGGCGCGGGCAAGCCGATGAAAGCCACGGTTCCCGAAGTCCGGTCCGCCGAGCAACTGGCAAAGCCCGACGGAAATTCGGCGATCGTTCTTTCGGGCCGGCCGAAAGCCGGGGCCAAGGCTGCCGATTTTGGAGTGATCGAGCCGTCGTCGGTGAGCGTCAAAGGCTACGATCCCGGCAGCGGGTCGGTCACTCTTGCCGGGCCGGCGGCCGCGGTTACACTCGATTATCCGGTCGCTCCAAGGACCGTTCCTGGCGCCATCGCGGAGGTTGAAGTTGCAATCTCGGCGGCGCTCGCCGCCAAGGCCGCGGCCGGGAAGCCCGCTTCGCTTCGGGTCGTCCTTGCGGCCGCTGCCGCGCCCTGGTGCTACCATCTCGTCACGGACCTTCCCAATCCCCTCGCCGAATGGAAGATCGCCCACGCCCCGGCCGACGGGCCGGCGGCCGATTTCGGCGCGGCCGGCTCGGCGGAGATCAAAGCGGCCGATCCGGCCGACCCGTTCGGGAGCGACCTCCTGGCCCGCTCGGCGCCGCTTCGAGTGCTTCGCTTCGTCTCGGACCAGGCCGTGCCCTGCACCGAAAAAAGGGCGCGCCGGATGTCCCTGTCCGCGGGCGACCGCCAATTGTTCCCGGCCCTTCCCAATCCCTCACCAGCAGGGGTCCGGCTTCTCAAGGGGAAGCCCGCCTTCGGTGAAACGCTTCGATTTGTAACTGCTTGATCGACCACGCCAGCAAAGGACCCAAGCCATGCAAGTGCTCAAGACCCCAGGCGTCTATGTCCAGGAAATCGCGACCCTCCCGCCGTCCGTCGCCGAGGTTTCGACAGCGATCCCGGCCTTCATCGGGAACACCCAGACCGGGACCGACGCGGCACGGATCACGAGCCTCCTTGAATATCAGACATTGTTCGGGACTGCGCCCTTGAGCGAATATGGCGCGCTTCTCGAAGCGGGCGCGCCAGGCCAGCCGGGGACTTTGACCCTCACCCGCAAGGTGGACGACGATACGCCGACCACCCTTTATTATTACATCAGCCATTACTTCACGAACGGCGGGGGGCCGTGCTGGATCGTCCCGCTCGGAGCGCAAGGCACGCCCAAGGAGCGCTTCGTCACCGCTTTGACCAGGGTCGAGCAGGAGGACGAACCGACCCTCATCCTCTTCCCGGAAGCGGCCGGCGCGCTGGAAATGGCGGACTATGGCGAGCTCGCCCAGGCCGCGCTCGCCCAGTGCAATAAATTGAAGGACCGGTTTGTCATCCTCGACGTGCCGGGCGGCAATGTCAGCGCCTTCCGCGACGCCATGGGTACCCAATATCTGTCCTACGCGGCTGCTTATTACCCATCGCTTTCGACCACCATCACCTATCTCACCGACGACAACCAGGTGACCGTCGAGCGAGCCGCCGCCGGCAATGTCACGACCTTCACCAAGTCCCTTCCCGACGGGGGCAACGGAATATTGGTGAGCTATAATGGCGTCAGCGCCGACAAGCCGAAGATCCGGCTCGATGCCGGGACGGCCGGGGACGACGCCACCTACACGGTCGAAGGGACGACGCTTCGGGTCGCCAATGCCGCGAGCAAGACCGGCACCCAGCTTGCCGAAGCGTTCGCCACCTTCAAGGCGGCCAATCCGGCGACCTTGTTCGCTCTGAACGCCGACGGCACCGGAGCCGAGGTCCCGGGAGCAAGCGGTGCCGCGGGCCTCCAGCTCACCGCCCAGACCGCTCCGCCGGTCCTGCTCGCCGGGCTCAAGACCACAGAAACCGCGCTCTACAACCGGGTCAAGGACGCGCTTGCCAAGGAACGGGTCGAGCTTCCGCCGAGCCCGGCAATGGCCGGCCTGTATGCCGCGGTCGACCGCGACCGGGGGGTGTGGAAGGCGCCCGCGAACGTCAGCCTAAACGGCGTCATCGGCCCCACCGTGAAGATGACCGACGACCGCCAGGAAGACCTCAATGTCGATCCGACGGCGGGTAAGTCGATCAACGTCATTCGCGACTTCACCGGGCGCGGGACCATGGTCTGGGGCGCAAGGACGCTTGCCGGGAACGACAATGAATGGCGCTACGTCCCGGTCCGGCGCCTGTTCATCAACATCGAGGAATCGGCCAAGAAAGCCAGCGCGTTCGCGGTGTTCGAGCCCAATGACGCGACCCTGTGGCTCAAGGTCAAGGGGATGATCGAGAGCTACCTCTACTCCTTGTGGGAGCGGGGAGCGCTCGCCGGCTCGAAGCCCGAACAGGCTTATTATGTGAATGTCGGGCTTGGCCAGACCATGACGGCGCAGGACGTGCTCGAGGGTCGGCTCATCATCGACATCGGAATAGCCGCGGTTCGTCCGGCCGAATTCGTGGTGCTGCGCTTCATGCACCAGCTCCAGCAGGCCTGAGCCTTCACATTCTTGTTCAAGGAGATGATCAATGGCTGTCAGCGCACAGGAAGTCCGCCAGAGCTATCCGCTCCCGGTCTATAATTACCGGGTCGAGATCGGCGGCAGCGCAATCGCTTTCTCCGAGGTCTCGGGCCTTTCGGTCGGCCACGAGGTTGCGACCTACAAGGAGAGCTCGACCAGCGGCTCGCCGGGACCGCGGGTGATCCACATGCCTTCGCAACCGACCGCGCCCAAGATCACGCTCAAGAAGGGCATCGTTCGCGGGCAGAGCGTTGCGACGCTCTACAATTGGATCGCCTCGATCCAGCTCAACATCGTCGAGAAGAAGGACATCTTCATCCGGCTGTGCGACGAGGCGGGGGCGCCGATCATCAGCTGGCGGGCAATCAATGCCTTCCCGACCAAGCTCGATGCGCCCTCCTTCGATTCCAAGTCCAACGATGTCGCGGTGGAATCGATGGAGCTCCAGACCGACCGGGTCACGATCGAAGAGGCTTAAGGCATGGCATCGGCGCCGCCTCTTGCCGTCTATGCGTTCCGGGCGACGGTCGGCGGGCAGTCCGCCGCCTTCTCGGAAATTTCCGGGCTCGCGATCGAGCGCGAGACTGCGACCTACAGCCATGGCCTCAGCCATTGGGAGGGCGAGACCCTGCTGACCTTCCCGTCGGTCAAGCACCGCCAGGTGAGCCTGAAGCGTGGCGTCATGGCCGGGGACGGAAGCTTCTATGGCTGGCTGGTGGGCGCCGACGCTGAAAGCCGGCCGATGGACGTGAGCCTCCTCGATTCCGAAGGGACCCCCAAGGTCACCTGGCGGATCAAGGAGGCGATCCCGATCCGGATGACGGGACCAAGCTTCAGTGCATCCTCCAACGAAGTCGCGATCGACACCCTCGACGTCATGGTCGCCGGCGTCTCGGTGGTTCAGGGAGGCTAGGGCGCAATGGACCCGCTTGCCGGCTTCCGCTTCGGAGTCTTCTTCTTCGCCGGGGGAGTGGTCCCCAATCCGCTCGACATCAGGTTCCAGAGCGTCGGCGGGCTCAATTCGTCGATTTCGCTGGTCACTCACCGCGAAGGCGGCCAGCTCCTTCATTCGCACCGGCTGCCGGACATCATCAATTACGACAATCTCGTCCTGAAGCGCGGCGTGACGGTCGGCTCACCGCTGACGATCGAGTTCAATGCGGCGATGACTTTGTTCAAGTTCGCTCCGTCGAACGTGCTGGTGACCGCGCTCAACGAAGACAAGGTACCGCTCGCCGGCTGGATGTTCATCCGTGCGTTCCCGGTGCGCTGGACGACATCCGACCTCGATGCCTCGGGCAAGAATGTGATGATCGAGACGATGGAGCTTGCCTACGCCCGGATGCAGGTGGTGCGGGTCTGATGCCGATCGAGATCCGCGAACTGGTCATCAGGGCCGTGGTCGACGAGAGCTCAAGAATCGCCCTCGCCGACGCGCCGGCCGACGAGGACCGCACCAAGCTCGTCCAGAAATGCGTCGACGAAGTCCTGAAAGCGCTTCGCCGCGGACGGGAGCGCTAAAGATGGCCTTTCCCGACCTCTTCAAGCTCGAGAAGCTCAAGATCCAGGCCTACAAGGACCGCGCCCGCCAGCAGAAGGCGGACAAGATCGAGGCGATGTTCAATCCGACCACGATCAACCAGCGGTACGGCGTCAAATATGTCCCGACGCAGCGGGCCGGCGCCGACACCCAGGAAGCGCATTTCGAGCGTGTCCTCCCGGCGACCCTCGATGTCCAATTGCTGTTCGACGGGACCGGGGTCGACCAGATCGGGCTTTTGACCCTGTTCGGAAAGAACGAGACCGTCGCCGAGCGGATCCAGAAACTGCTCTCGGTTTGCTACGACGTCGTCGGCACCACGCACGAGCCCCATTTCCTGACGGTGACTTGGGGCCAATTCCTTAAAGAAGGGCCCGACGGCGGGTTTCGCGGGCGGCTTTCAAGCCTCTCGATCAATTATGCGAGCTTCAACCGCGACGGGAGCCCGCTCCGGGCCCAGTGCGACCTCTCGATTACCGCGGACGACGATCCCAAGCGCCAAGGCGCCAACCGCAACAAGAGCTCGCCCGACCTCACCCACAGCCGGACGGTGCGCACCGGCGACACCTTGCCGCTGATGACCGCTGACGTTTACGGCAGCCCGAGACACGTCATCGAGGTCGCAAGAGCGAACGACCTCGACCATTTCCGGACCCTCCAGCCAGGCGGGGAAATCCTGTTCCCGCCGTTCGGGGATTGAGGCGATGCCGGCGATCCCGCTCATTTCAAGCGGCGGAACGGCGCTTCCGGCCGAATTCGACGTGGTGTCCGTCGATATCGTCCGCGAGGCGAACAAGATTCCTTATGCGCGTATCATGCTCGCCGACGGCGACATTCCGGCGGGCAAGTTTCCGGCGCTCGACAGCGACTCTCTGGCGCCCGGGAAAGAGATCGAAATCAAGGTCCGGGTCGGCGATGAGGTCACGGACCTGTTCAAAGGCCTGGTCGTCAGGCTCGAGATGCAGCTTGCCGGGGGACGGCCGCAGCTGTGCGTCGACTGCAAGGATAAGGCGCTCAAACTGACGTCGCCGCGCCGGAGCGCAATCTATGCCGACGGCACCGACGGTGACGCCGTCGCGGCCATCTTGCGGCGCGCCTCGCTCGACGCCGGCGACCTTCCGCTCGAGCAGTCGCAGCCCGCCTTGGTCCAATATGACGCCAGCGACTGGGACTTCATCGTGTCGCGCGCCGAAGCCGGCGGGTCGGTCGTCCTCGTCAAGGACGGGACATTGTCAATCGCGCCCCTCAGCGTGTCGGGATCGTCGGTGCTGAGCCTCCAGCTCGGGATCGACCCGATCGACGACTTCGAGCTCGAGCTCGACGCTTCGAACCAGCATGGCGACGTTACCGCCATTGGCTGGGATCCGGCCGAGGGTGCGCCGACCGACCCGGCCCAGGCCAAGGCACTCGAGCTTGCGCAGGGTAATGTCGACCCCGCCGATGTCGCCCAAAGCCTTGGCCTCGACGATGAGGCATTGGAGCATCTCGTTCCGTCGAGCAGCGGTGAATTGAAGGCCTGGGCATCGGCACGCCTCGCCCACACGCGCCTGGCCATGGTGCGCGGGCGCCTTGCGATCGGCGGGACGGGGGACCTTCAGTTGATGGACCTGGTCGAGCTCGCGGGCTTTGGTGACCGCTTCGACGGCAACGCCCTCGTCACCGGCCTTCGCCATACGATCGACGGCGGCGGATGGCGCACCGACATCAGGCTCGGCCTGCCGCCCGATTTGTTCGCCCGCAACGAGGACATCCTCGCGATCCCGGCGCAGGGCCTGCTTCCCGCGGCAAGGGCGCTCAGCATCGGCATTGTTGCTGACTATTCGGACGATCCCGACGGCGAATATCGGGTCAAGGTCGAGCTTCCCGGAGTCGCCGGCGGCGAGAAGAACCTGTGGGCCCGGCTTGCTTCCCCCGAGGCCGGCGGCAAGCGCGGCTACTTCTTCCGGCCAGATGCCGGCGACGAAGTGGTCCTGGGCTTTCTCGCCGACGATCCAAGAAAGCCGGTGATCCTCGGCGCTTTGTTCAGTTCGAAGAACAAGCCGCCCGACAAATTCTCGAACCTGTCGTCGGACAATATCGCCAAGGGCTTCTGCACGAAGCACGGCATTTCGCTCGAACTGTCCGACAAGGACGGCAAGACCGTCATCCGGCTGAAGACTCCCAAGGCCATGCTGAGGATCGACGACGACAAGGGCGAAATCAGCCTCAGCGACGGCAATTCCAACAGCATCCTCATGAGCAAGGACGGAATCGAGATCAAATCGGGCAAGGATTTCAAGCTCGAGGCGAAGGGCAAGGTCACGCTCAAGGGAGCAAGCATCGATGCCAACTGACGCTCCGTTCCTCGGCCGCGGCTGGGCCTTTCCACCGACCTTTGGAGCGGGCGGCAGCGAGGTCGACATGGTCTCGGGATCGACCGAAGTTGCCCAGAGCCTCGAGATCCTGTTCTCGACCGAGGCCGGCGAGCGGGCCATGCGGGCAGACTTCGGATCGAGCCTCAGCCGCTATATGTTCGCCGAGATCGACCAGACCATGCTGACCGAAATGCGCGGCGCGATCTATGACGCCATCCTGCAATTCGAGCCGAGGATCGAGGTCGACGGCCTCGAGATCGTCGAAAGCGGCGATGTCCCGGGGCTTCTGACGATCTCGGTCCTCTACCGCCTTCGCGAGACCAACTCGCGCTACAATCTCGTTTATCCCTTCTACATCCGCGAGGCGGTCGCCGGCGCCCAGGCGGGCGCGCGCTGATGCGTGACTTCGTCCTCATCGACGGCGACCAGGCCTTGTTCAAGCCGGCGTTCGGAAAGGCGAGCGTCGTCGTGAAGCCGGGGCGCCTCAGCGGAAGCGGGCCGATGAAAATCAGCTCCAAGGCGGCCTGCGTCAGTGGCGACGAGGGCTCGGTCAGCGTCGCTGGATGCCCTTACACTTCGCCGCCCTATGTGATCCCCGGGACCGGCACGCTGGAGATTTCCGCGCTTGCCGGCGACCAGCTCGCACCGGCCTCGAACACCGGAAGCGTCCAGTTGATGGTTAAGGGAACCAATTTCACCGCCAGCTTCTCGGTGGATTCGCCGGCCATGCAGCCGAACCCGCCCGGCCCGCCGGTCCCCGATCCAACCCCCAAATATTCAGGGTCGGGCTCGTTCCAGACGACCAACAGCAAAGTGAAGGCCGGCTGAGATGGCCGTTCCCGGCCTTGTCGAACTGAGGAGCGCCCAGCGGGACGGTACCGCCCAGTCGGAGCGGCCCCGCCCCGAACTGGTGCCGGGCTCGGTCGGAATCGATGAACGCACCCCCGCCGACCTCATCTCCTTTGCCCGCAAATTCGCCAGCCACCTCTTGTGGTACGACAGCAATAATGCACCCGCGGGCTGGTGGGGCAATCCCGAAGAGGAAGGGTCGATTGCGGCCTCGCCCGACGATCCCGAACGCGCCGGGCCGACCTTTTTCGACGGCATCGGCCCCGGCCCGAACGGCGGCCCTGGGCTCGGCTATGCGGACGCAGCGGCATTCCTTGACGCCCCGCAAGCGCCGGCCGGCGGGCTTTATTCCGCCCTTCGTCGGCCGCACATGGCCCTTCTCCTGACTGCTGTCGGAATGATGCGCCACGGCCAGGATGCCCTCAACACGCTGACCGAGCGGCACCTCGATTACCAGTTGAAGGACGTCCTTCGCCTTCACGCCCGCGGCGCCGAGCCCGACCAGGCGTTCGTTCTGTTCGGCCTTGCTTCAGGAGTGAGCGCGGCCGAAGCCGGCGCGGGGCTGAGGCTGCTCGCCGGCCGCGACGAGCGGCACCGCGATCGGCTCTATGCCCTCGATTCCTCCATGATCGTCAACCGGGCGGAGGTCTCCCGGCTCGCTTCGACCTTCGTCGATCGCGAACTGGTTGGCCTGGCGGCGGCGCGGCGGGCGATCATCGGGACGCCCGAGGAGACCTATCTCTTCTTGTTGTCGCTTGCCCTTGGCGATCCCGATCCCGGCGACCCGCTTCCAAAGCTCGCCGGCAAGTCGGTCGACCTTGCCCTGCTCCAGGCGGCCGCCGCCTTCATCGCTTTCTCAAGGGCCGGCCTGTTCCTCGAACTGTTCGAGCTTCGCGCAATGCTCGCACGAAAGGCCCTGCGTGCCGGCGAGGCGGCGGACTGGCAGTCGATCAACAAGGTGATTGAAAAAGCGGGGCGCAAGAAGCGCGGCGACGCGGCATGGAAGCTCCAGACCGCCAACCCGGCGGACTTCGACGGAAACCTGGCCTTGGCCCTCGGCGGCAAGCCCGACCTTGGCGGGCTGACCGAGGTTGAGACCGTGGACGATCTCGCGCTCCACCTCGATCGTGACGATGTCCGGACCGCGATCGAGACGATCCTGTTCATGGATGTGGAGACCATGTTCCAGCCGATGATCGCCCTCAAGCGGGCGATCGATGCCGACTGGACGATCGTCAATAATTATCTGGAACTCGCCGGGCGGCGCAAGCGCGGCCAGGCCGACTGGGCCTTGAAGCCCAAAGACCAGGCGGCCTTTGCCGACAATCTCAAGAGCGCGATCGGGGCGGTCAAATGGTCCGATGCCGGGCCGCTTGGCGACGCAGCGGTCACCGATCCCGATACCTATCTCTCGCGGATCGAGGACATCGAGGGCTGGTTCTTCCTGTCCGCCGAAGATTGCGCCAGCGTGATCGCCGCGTTCGACCAGGACGAGACGACTCCCGACGGCGCCAGGAACTGGCGCGAAGCCTATCGGTTGCTTGGGCTTGCCCATTCCCGCAAGGTTCGCGCCCAGGAAGCGGCCGCGCTCGGCGACCTTCGAGCCCATCCGCCGGCCGGCCGGACCGGGCCCGAAGCCGAGCTCGAGGCTGCGCTCGGCGAAAACCTTCCCGACCGCGACAGCCGGATGGAAGCGCTTGCCCGCTTTTCGCCGGCCGAGGAGGTCGCGTTCGTCCGCTCGGTCCTGTCCGCTCCGGCTGGCGAGGCTTCGGCGGCGGATTGGGCGCGGGCCGATTCCATCCTTGCCGAGGCGCGGCGGCGGCGGCTTCGGCTTCCCGAGCCCGAGGCCCGCAAGGACCATTGGCGCGCCTTGTTTGCCTATGACGACGCCCGCTCGGCCAATTCGGGCGAGGGCACGCCCTGGCATTGCTTTGGCGGGATTCCCGCGGACTCCGGGCCGGCACACTTGCCCGCCGGGATCGGCTTTGCCATCGCCTCGCCGGTCCTCGCTTTGTCGGCCGGCCGGCGCCGGATCGTCCTGACCCTGGGGTTCCGGGCCGACGGCGGCGGCCCGCTCATTGCCCCTGCCGACGATCATGGGGATTCGCCCGCAAAGATCCCGTTCCGGGTGAGCCTCAGCGGGGGCAAGGACTGGATCGAGCCGCAGGACTGCGCTTTTAGCGCGGTCGACTATCGCAAGACGCCGAGCGTGGAGCCGGTTGAAGCCGGGATGAACCTCCTCGGGCTGCAAATCGCCTTGACCCTCGACGAGACCGCGCCCGAAATCGCTCCGACCGCGGCGAGCTCGATATTCGGCCAGAGCCCATGGCCGGTCGTGAGGCTGATGCTCCGGCCGGTCTGGGACGATAAGGCCAGGAGGTTCGACACCGCCTACGAGCGGTTCCGTTCCCTGAAGCTCGAACGGGTCAATATCGCCTGCGCGGTCGGCTCTTATGCGCTGGACGGGGCACCCGGGCTGTGGCCGCTCGACGCAGAGACCGAAACCGGGGTCGCCAATGCGAAGAAGCCGTTCGAGCCCTTTGGCCCGACGCCGTCGCTGGGCTCCGAGCTTGCGCTCTCCCACCGCGACCTCCTGCACAAGAAACTGAGCAAGCTCAGCCTGTCCCTGGAGTGGCTCGGCGGGCCGTCCGGGATCGGCACTTATTACAGCAATTATCCGGGACGCTCGGCGGCGGCCTTCCTTGCCCAATTGAGCCTAGTCGACGGCGGCGTCAGGACCAGCTTGCTGAACGGGACGAAGGCCCTGTTCGCCGGCGAAGACAGCAAGCTGCCCGTGAAGATCGAGGTGCCCGCCGGCGATTCCACGCGCCCCGACCCGGTGGTCGAGCCGCTCGAGCCGGAAGTAAGGAGCTGGCGCCGCTACCTCGTCGTCCGGCTCGCGGGCGTCGACTTCGGGCATCATGATTATGCGTCCTTGGTCACTGCCAAGTCGATCCAGCTGGCCAATGATTTGAGGACGCCCGCGGCCGGCGGTGCCCCGCCCGCGATCAACCCCGGGACCTATGCGGTAAATCCGCCATGGACCCCGAAGCTCAAGCGCATCGCCCTCGATTTCACGGCTTCAGAAGAGGTCAGGATCGCTCTCTATGACCGGTCGAGCGCGGTCGACCGCCTGTTCCATGTCCATCCGTTCGGCTTCGAGGAAGCGCGCCCCGGCGGGGTCGAGGGGTGGCCGATGCTCCCCGATTATGCCCAAGAAGGTGCGCTTTATATCGGCCTTGGGGGCGTCGAGGCGCCGCAAAGCCTGTCCTTGCTGTTTGCCGGGACCGACGGCGCCGGCGCCGAGGACCGGGCGGGGCCGGTGTCATGGTCCTACCTGGATTTCGACGGCTGGAGGGATTTTCCCGAGCCGCCGGAGGATGGCACCGACGGGCTCGTCAAGGCCGGGATCGTCCGCTTCGGGCTCCCTGCCGCGGGCAATAATTCGCTCATGCCGCCGGGCTTTTACTGGCTCCGGGCGGCGATGATGACCGGGGCTGCGAATGCCTGCGACATGATCGATGTCCATGCCCAGGCGGCAAAGGTCCATTTCATCGACGATGGAACGGACAGCAGCCATTACTCGGCGCCCCTGCCGCCCGGAACCATCAAGGGATTTGCCGACCCGGCACCGGGAATTGCGCGGGTCACCCAGCCTTATCCGGCAAGCGGCGGCCGTCCGCCCGAGGCCGATGCCATGTTCCGGATCCGCGCCGCCGAGCGCCTCCGCCACAAGAACCGGGCCTTGAGCTTGTGGGATTATGAGCATCTCGTCCTCGAGCGCTTCGACCAGGTCCACAAGGTGAAATGCCTGCCCGCGAGCGCGTTCGACGACCGGCCGGGCGAAGTCAGGATCGTGATCATCCCCGACCTTCACGGCAAGGCGCTGGGCAATGCCTTCGCGCCCCGCGCGCCCATGCGGCTGCTCGACGAGATCGCCGATTTCCTGGCGCCGCTCGCGCCCTCGTCGGCGACCATCCTTCCCATTCATGCCCGCTTCGTCGAGGTCAGGGTTCGCCTCGGCGTGCGCTTCGCTCCGGGCGGCGACGAGGGCTTCAACAAGTCGCGGCTGGCGCAGGCTCTCAACCGCTTTCTCGCACCCTGGGCGTTCGACGAAGGAAGCGACATTGCGATCGGCCAGAGGATCGACGCGACCAGCATCGTCGCCTTCGTGGATTCGCTTCCCTTCGTCGATTTTGTCGGGGTCTGCCGGCTGTTCGCAAGCGAGGACGATGGCGCGACTTTCCATCTCGGCGAGGATGACGGCGACCGGGTCGAGGCGCGCAGCGACGACCAGGTCCTGACCCCGGCGTCGCGGCACGAAATCGACGTGATCGGCGACGATTTGTTCGAGGAAAATGAGTTCACGGGCATCGGCTACATGAAGGTCGAGCTCGATTTCGTGGTGCATTGATGAAGGACCGGCCAGCGGCCGGCCTTTGGAAAGAAGGGATTGAGCGATGCAGATCGACGAAAACAAGAGGGCAAGGAGCGCTCTTAAGGGCTATTTCGCGAAGAATGCGATCCCGACCGAGGGCCAGTTCGCCCAGCTGATCGACAGCTTCCTCAACCAGCGCGACGACGGGCTCGTCAAGGTCGCCGGGGATCCGTTGAGCATCGAGGCGGCGGGCGATGCGGTCGGCTTCAAGCGAGCGGTCAATTTTTACTTGTCCTTTGCCGATGCAGACCCGGCCTGGACGATCGCTCTGAAGCCGCGCTCGAAGCCGGCCGATGCCGGGACCTCGAGGACCGGCTGGAGCGTCAACGACAGCGCCGGCAACAGCCGCCTGTGCATCGACCAGGCGACCGGCAATGTCGGGATCGGGACCATCGCTCCCAACGAGAAGCTCGAAGTCGCCGGCCAGATCAGGGTGCAGGCGCTGACCCTCGGCGCCTGGCCGCCGGGCCCGCAGCGTTATTCGTTTATCGGCTCGAGCGGGCTCAACCAGGCCGACGGTCGGAATTATGCGATGCTCCAGGACAACCAGTCGGGAGCGACTTTCGTCAACTCGCCCTCGCAAATCTACCTGCGCGTCAACAACGCCGACCGGATGTTCGTCCAGAGCGACGGAGTGAGCGTCGTCGGCTCGCTTAGGCTCGCCAATTCCGATGTCTATTTTACCGAACCGGCCCATAGCCATACCGGCATCGGCAACGCCTTTGGCTGCGCCGCGATCGAAAATAGCGCGGGCCCCTATAACGCCCTCATGATCCTCGGGCGGAATGTCGTCGCCGGCGGGCTCTTGAGGGTCGTCAAATTGTGGGACCGGCTCGAGGTCAATGGCGCATTCGAGCTCAAGGGCGACATGTCGATCAACGACAAGCATGCGTTGAGGGGCAATGACGGCTGGCTCCGCCTCAACCAGGACGGAGCCTTCCCCAACGGGACCCATACGCCGCGGCTGTTCGCGCCAATGAGCCTCAATGTCGGCGGCGTGAACAATTGGGGCAATCCTGGAAACAATAATGCGATCATTGCCGGGGACCTCCTGGTCATGGGTCATATCGGCGCAATGGGTAAGGGGCCGGGGCCGCTCACTCCCGGCTGGGGCGGGGGAATGCGGACCTGGGACCTCGAGGTCGAGGCCTCGACCTGGTCGCGCAATGCCGTCCAGACCGGGCCGCGCGACGTCGCCGAAATCTATTTCAGCGAAAATGAGCTCGAAATCGGCGACGTCGTCGCGCTCGACGAGGAAAGCGACGGGGTGGCCGCGACCAGCGAAGCCAGGGACAGCCGGGTGATCGGAATCGTTTCGAAAGAGCCCGGGCTGCTTTTAGGATCCCTCAAGAACCGCGACGACATCCCGGACGACGGGCGCAGCTCGCACCCGGTGGCGCTTGCCGGCTGCACGCCGTGCAAGGTGACCGACGAGGGCGGACCGATCCGCCGCGGCGACCTTCTGACCTCGGCCTCCACGCCCGGGCACGCGATGCGGGCGGCCAATGACGAGCAGAAGCCGGGGATCATCCTCGGCAAGGCGCTCGAGGCCCATGCCGAGGGCGAGGGAATGATCGACGTCTTTGTCATGCTGAGATGATGGAAGGAGAAGGACATTGCGCGACCAATTGCAGGAACGGGTGAACGAGCTCCAGACCGAGTTCGACCGCGGCAATGAGCGGCTGAAAGCGCTCGACCAGGAAGCGGACAAGCTGCGCGAGACCTTGCTGAGGATCGCCGGCGGGATCCAAGTCCTGACCGAGGAACTGAGGCGCGAAAGCGGGCCGGTCGAGCTCGAGGAGGTGGCTGCGGCGTGATCGTCGCACCCGCCATCAGTTCGGGCCGGCCCGGCGAGACGATTCTCGACTGGTCGGCGCTGGTCGACGAAGCACGATCGTCGCTCGAGCAGATGAGCGACGGTGGGTGGACCGATTTCAACGCTCACGACCCGGGGATCACGATCCTCGAGCTCGTCGCTTATGCGCTGACCGATCTTGGCTATCGAGCGAACCATCCGATCGCCGATTTGATGGCGGGAGCAGCGCCGCTTGCCGGCCCGGCGGAGAGCCTCACGACGAGAGCCGTCAGTCTCACTGACCTGCGCCGGCTCGGCCTCGACGTCGCCGGTGCGCGGAATGTCTGGATCGAGCCGTCGCAGGGCGCCGGAGTGAGGATCCGGCATTTGCCGGGCGCTGGCGACGTGTCGCTCGAGGAATCGCATGTCGAGGGCGCCGACAAAGCGGCCATCGCCGGCGTTCACCGAGTGCTCATCGAAAAGTCGTCGTTCGAGGATCTCGCCAGCGCCGATGTCATCAAGGCGGTGGCCCTTCGCTTCCATGCCGAGCGCAACCTCGGCGAGGATTTCGACAGCTTCACGATCCTGGAGCCCCAGCCGGTGGTTGTCACCGCCGATCTCGAGATCGAGGATTCGGTGGTCGCGGACGACGTGCTGGTCGACATTTATGAGCGCCTCGACTCCTACATGTCGCCCCGGCCCGGGCGCGCAACGGTCGCGGAATTTCGCAGCTCGGGCGTGTCGAGCGACATCATTTACGACGGCCCGATGCTCGAGCGCGGGATCATCGACAGCGGTGCCGGGGCCACAAGCCGCCGGACGATCCTCCACCTCTCAGACGTCATTGCCCTGCTTGCTTCGACCGCGGGCGTGCGCGCTACGCGCAGGGTCCGGCTCGGCTTTACGCTCGACGAGGCCGATAACGGGCCGACGGCCTGGTCCTTGGGCATCGACGACGAGCACGCGAGCGTGTTCGACATCCAGTCAAGCCGGATCCGGTTGCTGACCGGCGGCGCGGTGGCGCTCGATTCTACCGGCCGGGCCGACCTCGCCCAACGGTTTGCCGACACGCTTCGTTTGGATGCCCCGGGCCCGCGCGCCATGCAGGACGGCCCCTTGCCGGCCGGCCGCGACCGCAATCTCGCCCAATATCGTCCGCTGAGGTTCGACCTCCCGTCGACCTATGGAGTGAAGCCCGGCTCGCTTTCCAAGAATGCCGCCGCCGGGCGCCGGGCCTCGGCCAACCAGCTGAGGGCCTATCTCGCCATCCTCGACGGGCTTCTAGCGACCTTCTTCTCGCAACTCGCCGGCGCCAGGGACCTGCTCTCGCCGGGCGGGCGCGACGAGCGAAGCTATTTTGCGCAACTTCCGGAGGCGCCGTCCGACGAAGAACCGATTGCATCAGCCGCTTTGACCCCGGAAGCATTGCAGGCGCTGGTCGAGCTTCCCGGCGGGGCTTCGGCCAAGGCCCGGCGCGGGCGCTTCCTTGGCCATCTGCTTGCCAGGCTCGGTGAAAGCGTTCCCTCGGTTCCGCAGCCCGTCGCGGCCGGGTTCGGCGGCGATGCGACCACCCCCGACGACCTTCGCCTGCGCTGCCGCGAGGAATTTCTTCGGGGCTTCGTTCGCTTGAGCTCGGGTCGGGGGTCGGGGAGCGATTTATTGCTCGATTCCGACGAGAGCCCCTTACTCGACCGAATCCGGCTCAAGCTTGGCCTGCCGCCGTCTGCGGCCGACCGGATCATGCTCGTCGAGCATGTCCTGTTGCGCGGAGCGGCCGACGATGTTCCCCAGGCGCTGCCCCTGCTGTCGGCGGCCGCGCGGCCCGATCCTTATTCGCTCCAGTTGAGCTTCATTCTCGACCAAAGGCTGAAATCCGCGCCCGGAAATTCCGATTCAATCCTCAAGGTCATCCGGGAGGAATGCCCGGCGCACCTCGTCGCTTATGTGCAATGGTTCAAGAAGGCCGATTTCGACGCATTTGCCGAAAGCTATTCGCGCTGGATTAAAGCGCTTCGCCGCCATCGCCGCGAGCTTCTGGGGTTCGAGGAATCGTGACGACGTCCGCCAGCCGGCAGGCGCGAAGCGCCCGAAATGCGCTCGCCGAGGCGCTTGGGCTTGGCGAGCCCTATCCGTTGCGTGACCTGCCGGTGACGGCCGAGCCCCCGGTCGTCGCCTTCGGCGGCGCTGCGGCGGTCGGGATTGGCGACAGCGAACTGACGACTGCCTACCGCCTCCTCGACCAGGACGGAGGGCCGCTTGCCGGCGGAGCCGAGCCCGAAGAGACCGGAACCGGAGCGAATCTCCTCATCGACACCCCGGCAATCAAGGAAGACATCAGGTTCACGGTCAGGGCTACCCGACCGAGTGGGCGGACGGCGATGCTGTTCGAAACTTGCGAGATCAAGGTCGGGCTCGACGATTCGCTCGGCGTTGCGATTGTCCCGCCAGGCCCGGTCCCCGCGGTGATCGACCATGGCGCATCGATCGAGCTAGAAGTCACCGCAAGCCAGGAGGGCGTAACCTACCGCCTCGTCGCTCGCCCGGCGGGAGACCAGGCGGCGGCCGACGACCCGGGCGCGATTGCGTCCGACATCGTCCTTTCGCAAGATGGTGCGGGCACCGGCGGAGCGCTTCGCCTGACGAGCATCGGCCTTGGCGACGACGTCCTGGTGAGGGTCCGGGCAGTGAAGGTCTTCGGGGGCACCAAGCCAACCCAGACGATCCTCCTGAAAGCAGGGGCCGCGATCTTCGTCCGGCCCGATTCAACGCTTGGCGTGACCGCCAAGCCTTCAATCGTCGATCATGGCGCCAAGAGTGCAATCCAGGTCGACAAGGCGGCGAAGGGCGTGACCTACGCGCTTCACGCCAAGGCCATCGCGGACTTAGAATTCAGCCGGCTCGACCCGCCCGACCCGGCCACGCTGGCGGTCGATACACCGGACGGGCCGGTCCATGTCCTCGTTCCACCCGATCCCGCGGCCTGGGAAGAGCCCCCGGGCTTCCAGCCCGTGGGCGATGCGCTTGCCGGTGCGGATGGACCGCTGTCGCTTCCTGTCCCGGCGCTTACCGCCGACACGATGATCCTCGTCGAAGCCCGCAAGCAACATGGCAGCGGCGCCGGCCAGTTCGCGTCGGCGGAACGGCTCGACCAGGCCGCGGCGGTTCTGGTGAGGCCTAATCCGAAGCCGCCGCTGAAGCTCGCCGCGTCGGTGGTTGACGGCAAGCTTTCGGCGGTGAGGGTGCTTTCAGGCCAGCCCGGGGTCTTTTACGCGCTTACTGCCGGCCAAACGCTCGGCGAATTGTACCTTCACCAGCAGGACCCGGACAATGCGTCCCTGAACAAGGGCATCGGGGCGATAGCGGTCAGCGTCGACCTGGTTGTCGCCGAAGGTTCGCCGCCGGCGGCCAATTCGGCGAGCCCGCCGCCGCTTCCGGTCCTCGACCTCGACCCGATCGCTCTTCCCGCCGACATCAGTATCCAGGCGCGCCGCGCAATGACCGGGCTAAAGTCCGACCTCGGCAAGGTCCCGGTGGCGGCGATGCCAACGGCCGAGGTCCAGCCGGCCGCGGTTCCCGCTGGCAAGAGCGCCACGGTGACTATCGCCCAGCCGGTCTCCGGCGAGCTTTATGCGATATCCGTCGACGGCCGGCTCGTCGCCGACCCGGTCAAGGGCGGCAATGCCGCGCTCAGCCTCGACACGGGCAAGCTCAACCCGGGGATGCGGGTAGAGCTATGGGCACGCTCGGCCAAGACCGACAAGGATCCGGTCCAGGTCGAGCGCGTCACTCCGCTCGGGCTGGCGATCGGATAGGCGCGTGGCCAGCCCAGCCCATCTTGTCGCTCGCCAGACCATCGAGATCGAGGGTTCCGACCGCCTGCAATGCGAGGCCCTGGCGGCGCGGACCGGGCAGGCGTCGCCCCTCCTCGCCACGGCGGTCGAGCGGGGGCTCGATTCACTCGGCACCCTCGAAGGCCGCATCCGCCTCGACCGGGTCGAGCTCGACCTCGGCGCCATCGAGCCCATGCATTGGGAAGACGGCCTTGCCGGTGCCATAAGGGATCGATTGCCCAATGCGATCGTGGAGGCTGTCCGGCGCCGCGAGGCCGACCATGTCGACCCGGTCAGTGCCGCAATCCTCATCCTCCAGGAGTTTGCAAGGTCGGGCCGGCTGCCCTGGTGGCGCGCTCCGTCGGACAGCCCGAGAGACGCGGTCCTGGTCCTACGGGCGGGCTCTTGCCCGAGCGATCGCATACGCTCCGTCCTGATGGCTCCAGGGGCGGCGGAGCGGCTCGCCAACCAGCTCGACGATGACAGCCTCCTGACCCTGGTCGGGCTGGCAAGTCCCGGGCTGGAATTGGATCCGCCGGCCTTGTTTGCAGCCCTCTCAGAGCTCGCCGCGAAAATCCTTCCACTTGAAACGTCCAGGGCAGGCGTTCCAGCGCTCGTCTGGCAGGCGGCAATCGCCGAGGCCGCTTCGGACTTTGGTTCAAGGTCGACGGCCGGGAGTGGTATTGGCGAATTCGAACAGGCCGTCGCAGATCGGCTTGCGGCCATTTCTCCCGCTGCGCGCGCCCGGTTCGAGAATATGGACCAGGATCGTCCGGCCTTCTTCGCCCGAGCGGGAGTGGAGGAAGCGCGAGTGACGGTCCGGCCTGAAAGGCTTGCCGCGGCGGTCAAGGCGAGGCTCGCTGCGGCGGGCATCGGGGGCGATGCCAGGGGCGCTGCAATGGGTGCCCGCATTGCCCGGACCCTGGACGGGCTTGGCGGACGCCGGCTGGAGCAGGCGGAGGAAGCCCTTGCCTCCGATCCGGGGCGAGCAGGTCTTGCCGCGCTCATTGCGGCCTTGGTCCGTCTCGGGCTCGCGGGCGCGGCCGAAGCAGGCGAATGGACCGGCCTCCTCGCTTCGCCAAGACCGGGCGCAAGCGACAGCGAGCATGATTGCATCGCGGTTTCCACATCGGGCCTGGTGATCGCCTGGCCGTTCCTCGCGGAACTGTTCGATCGCCTCGACATGATTGCGGATGGGAATTTGAAGGGCACCCTGGAACGGCACCGCGCGGCCGCCCTGCTTCATTATCTTGCGACCGGCGAGCGTTCCCCTCCCGAAGAAGACCTGCCGCTCGCAAAGCTCCTTGCCGGGCTCGAGCTCGACCTGGTCCATGAGCCCGGCGAGCCATTATCGGATCGGGAAGGGGAGGCCGCCGACGAGCTTCTCGACGCTTTGCTCGGCCACGCCCCGATGCTCGGGAAGCTGAGCAGGGCCGGCCTGCGCGAGGCTTTCCTCCTGAGGCCCGGATCGCTCACCACCCGCGACGGTCATTGGCTCCTGCGGGCCGAACGGCGAAGCTTCGATGTCCTCCTCGACCGGCTGCCGTGGAGCTTCAGCTGGGTGTCGCTACCCTGGATGGCGGGTCCATTGCGTGTCGAATGGTAGAGAGGGCTGCCATGAGCGCTAACGCGCGCGACCTCGAAGCCGAGCTTGGCTGGTTCGCCAAGGTGCTCGACCTTCGCTTCAACCAATATTTCGAACTGTCGGAAGCGAAGGACGTGCCGGCAATTCCGCCGCTTCCGCCCGAGTTCAAGCAACCGTCGTCGAGCTATGCGCGGTTCATCGAGACGATCGGGCTGACCTTCGACGAGCGCCTCGCCTTGGTCCTGGCCCTGGTGCCTCATCTCCGACCGCGGTTGCTCGATGTTTTTCATACCCGCAACAGCACCTTCGACCGCCGTTTCACCGAGTTCGGAGGCGTTCGAACCGGGCCCGACGCCGATTTCCATCCGACCGGCGAGACCCTCGCTTTCATCCTCGGCGGCGACAGTATCGAAGCAAGGTTGAAGGTCGCGGCCCTGATCGATCCCGACGGGACGCTGGCCCGGCATAACCTCGTCAGGCCGAACCCGGCGGGGCCCGACGAGGACGTCATGAAGGGAGCGCTAAAGGTCGCGCCCGACATGCTCTCGATCCTGCTCCTTGGTGACGCGCCAGGCCCTGCGTTCGGAGCGCATTTCCCGGCGCAACGGATCGAGACCAGCCTCGAATGGGACGATCTCGTCCTTCATCCCGGAACGAGGGCCCAGGTAAGCGAGATCGAGGCGTGGATCGCCCACGGTCCGACTTTGATGGAAGAATGGGGGATGAAGCGGGTGCTTCGGCCGGGCTACCGCTGCTTGTTCTACGGTCCGCCGGGTACCGGCAAGACGATGACCGCGACCCTGATCGGCAAGGCGACCGGCCGGCCGGTCTACCGGGTCGACCTGTCGCTGGTTGTTTCCAAATATATCGGCGAGACCGAAAAGAATTTGGCGCGCGTGTTCGACGGCGCCCAGTCGCGCGGCTGGATCCTGTTCTTCGACGAGGCCGACGCCTTGTTCGGCAAGCGCGGCGAAAGCAAGGACGCGCACGACCGCTATGCCAACCAGGAAGTCTCCTTCCTGCTGCAGCGGGTCGAGACGTTCGACGGGATCGCGATCCTCGCGTCCAACCTTCGCGACAATATCGACCAGGCTTTCGCGAGGCGGTTCGAATCCGTCATCCATTTCCCGATACCGAGGCCCGAGGAAAGGATCGAACTGTGGCGGCGCGGGATTCCGCCCCAGGCTCATCTCGCCGACGATGTCGATCTCGGCGAGATCGCCAACGATCATGTGCTGACCGGCGGGGCAATCATGAACGCGGTCCGCTTTGCAGCTCTGGCCGCGGTCAAGGAAGGCAAACGGCCGATTGCCCGAAGTCATCTGCTTCACGCGATCCGGCGCGAGTTTGCCAAAGAAGGGCGGGCCTTGTGAGGACCAGCCGGCATTCGCTCGCCTCGCGTGGCCCGGTGGGCGCGGAGCGGCTGCGCTCGCGCGGCGGTCGGCCGTCGCTCGCACCGCCCAGATATGGAGTGAGCGCGGCTGACCAGGCATCTCCATCCGTTCGATTGTCAGGGCCCGAGAGCGGATCCGAACGGGAGGCCGACAGGGCCGCCGAAAATGTTGTTCGCGGCAAACTCTCCGGGCCCCTCGGCGCGAGCCGGAGCGAGCCTTTTGTCGATGACCTTCCGGTTTCGGTCCCGAGGACCGCGGGCCAGAAACTCGATTCCTCGGCCCGGCATTTTTTCGAGCGAAGGTTCGGCGCGGATTTCAGCAAGGTCCGGATCCATTCCGGAAGCGGCGCGGCGGATGACGCAATACCCGCACGAACTGTCAGGCGGCATGCGCCAGCGGGTGATGATCGCCATGGCCACCATCACCGGCCCCGACCTTCTCATCGCCGACGAACC